>WNFG01009193.1_pt1 | contig 11015 bp, 8 predicted proteins | sample 5400431 | NCBI WGS metagenome assembly WNFG01 (sample SAMN13153346, study PRJNA577476) | soil metagenome | isolation source: 120 cm saprolite under Douglas fir tree site 2 hole 3 replicate 2 | place: USA:California | collected 2015-04-18
CGGCGAATAAGATCCGGAAATCGGGAGTTAACACGGAGTCAGCGGAAGCATCGAGCCCGTAGTGGGTTTCGAGCGCGCCCGTACTCATCCCCACCATAATATCGCGGGTATTCTGTGCCGGCGTCACCGAGACCGTGGTTCCGGGACACACGCGAATTTCCCCGCCGCGGGTCAAATGCAGGATCGCCGTGTCCGAACCGGCGGTCACCGAAGAGCCGGCGCGGATGCGGCTTCCTGCCAGCACGATGGCGCCGGGGCCGCCCGTGACCGGCACCGCCACGGGCGCGGCGACCGTGGTGAGCGTCGAAACCGACGGGGGCTGGAACGGGGACGCCTTTCCTACCGGAGCGGCCTCGGCAGGTTTGAGGCGGATCATCAAGCGATTGCCAGCGGCGTCCCAGGTGTAGCCGTAGGGCGCGAGCAAGTCCAACACGATTCTCATGACTGGCGGTTCCTGCTGGTATTGCTCGGCGCGGATGACTGTGATCTGTTCCCTCTCGACAACGATTCTTTTGCGCGGCAAGCCCACTCTGGAATTGGGCAGATCAATCACCAACCGGGGCGGCGATTCCAGGGTTTGAATGGCGGGCACCACCGGCCGCGTGGACAGAATCTCCAGAGCAGGCGCGCCCCGCTCATCGACAATGCGCACACTTTTTACGACTGCCACCGGAACCGAAGTCTCGGAATTGGAGTCCGCGGCTGACGGCGAAGCCTGCTGCGAAAAGGCGAGCACGGCTCCGGGAGAAACCAGCAGCACAGTGCACGCAAATGAGAGGGCGTATCGAGGCAACAACATCCCCTGGAGGCCAGCTCAACCTATGCAAAGAAACATATCACTTGCGGACAGGCTGGAAAAGTAGGAGGTACGACTCGCGGCGGGCCATGGCATGGCGCCCGTGGTTCGGAAATCGGGCTCGTGCCCGCTTAAGACTCGGGCAAAAACTCGTATTCTTCGATAACAGCCGCAACCGTCATCTTGCCGTCCGACGCTCCGTCCTCCACACGAACCACGCGACCCTTGCATTGCACTCGGATGCTTTCGGTGAGGGTGATCTCGGGTGGCAGAGTCAGGGTGAAGGAAATGGGCGAGCCCTCGGTCACCGATGCGTCCAGGTAAAGACAAATGCCGCGCGCACTTACGTCGCGGATTTGAGCAGTCTCGGTCTGAGCGGAGTTCCCCCCTGGGCTGACGGCAACAGGTATGCGAAGCGCAAAACGCCTTGCCGCCCTCTTCTCCTGGGCTTCTGCCATCTCATTCTCCAAAACGTGAGAGTGTAAGCTGCCGTAACTATCACGGGGAAACGCGGCACGGTCAATACCACCATTGTGCCGCCGCGATGGCCCTTTCGGGCGGGTTACGCGCCAGCCGGGCTCTGGGCAACAATCTGACACCTGGACCCGGGGATGAGGTCTGGCATGAGTTTCAGCGGCGGCGCTCGGGTGTAAGCTAAGCGATGAGGGAGCCGGAATTGGTCTTCGTTCTCGACAACTACGATTCATTCACTTACAACCTGGTGCAGTATCTGGGAGAGTTGGGCGCCGAGGTTGAGGTTCGCCGCAACGACCAGGTTACGGTGGCTGATGTGGAAGCCATGCAGCCCGAGCGCATCGTAATTTCGCCCGGTCCCTCGACGCCGCAGGATGCCGGCATCAGCATTGCTCTGGTACGCCACTTCGCTCAAAAAGTGCCGGTGCTCGGGGTCTGCCTTGGACATCAGGCGATTGGCGCGGCCTTCGGCGGCAACATCGTACGGGCCGCAAACCTTATGCACGGCAAGACCAGCGCGGTGGTGCATGACAATAAGACTATTTTTCAGGGACTTCCTATGCCTATGACTGCCACTCGCTACCACTCCCTGATCGTCGAGGAAAAAAGTCTTCCCCCTGAACTGGAAGTCAGCGCCTGGACTACAGAAAAAGACGGCCAACGCACCATCATGGGGCTGCGCCATCGGCGGCATCCTGTGGAGGGAGTGCAGTTCCATCCCGAGAGCGTGCTCACCGACGCGGGCAAAAAGTTAGTGGAAAATTTCTTAGCCATGGTCAGGAATTAGTGATCAGTGATCGGTGATCGGTGATCAGCGTCCAGTGGTCAGCCGGGAACCAAATGACGCTTGGGCCCAGTGCAGGTCCCCGCAGACTGCTGGGTTTTCCCCAACGAAAACCCTGGCGACGGCCAGGGTTCGAGGCCCACTAGCCACCGCTCCTCGCTATGGCAACAGCCCTCAGCAGCGCTTGCGCCTTGTTCATCGATTCCTCGAACTCCCGCGCCGGATCGGAGTCGGCGACAATGCCGGCTCCTGCCTGCAGGTATGCATGCTTGCCTTGTATCAACATGGTGCGAATACCAATGCAGGAATCGAGGTTGCCGGCAAAGTCGGCATAGAGCACTGAACCGCCGTAGATCCCGCGTCGCGTGGGCTCCAACTCTTCGATGATCTGCATGGCGCGCACTTTTGGCGCTCCGCTCAGCGTTCCCGCGGGAAAGCAGGCGGCAAACGCGTCAAGAGCATCGAGATCTTGGCGCAACGTGCCTTCCAGCGCAGAAACCAGGTGCATGACATGAGAGTAGCGTTCGACGTACATCAGATCCTTGACCTGGACTGAACCGTACTCACTGACGCGACCCAAATCATTGCGCCCGAGATCAACCAGCATCACGTGTTCTGCCGTCTCTTTTTCGTCGCTTCGCATCCGCTGTTCGAGTCGCTGATCTTCGGCTTCGTCGCGACCGCGTGGGTGCGTGCCCGCGATGGGCCGATATTCCAGCCTACGTCCCGTCACCCTTACCAGCATCTCAGGCGAAGAACCGAGAATGCAGTTCTCGCCCATGCGCAGAAAGTACAAGTACGGCGACGGATTCACCTGACGCAGCGCGCGGTACAGGTTGAAGGGCTCAACCCCGGGTTCGAAATCCAGACGTTGCGAGAGCACGACCTGGAAGATATCTCCAGCGGCGATGTACTCCTTCGAGCGCTCCACGCTACGAAGAAACTGCTTCCGGCTGGTGCCGGCATGAAGCGCAAGCTTGCTGGGGCGGCGCCGCATGGACTTGCGCCAGAGCGTCGGGCGCAGCCCAGCCGCCAGTTTCTTTTCGAGACCCGCAATGTCCTGAACCGCGCGTTCATACGCGCCCCGCGGACTCTCGCGGGAAATGTCGGCAGTGGCTACGATGTGAATCTGATGCCGAAGGTGGTCAAACGCCAATAGCCGGTCGAAGAACATAAGGTCGGCATCGGGAAGCGAGAGATCATCCTTAGCGTGGTCGCCGATGTTCTCCAGCTGGCGGACAACGTCGTACGCGAAATATCCCACCGCCCCCGCGGTGAATGGCGGTATGCCAGGCACGATCGCAAGACGATGCTCACGCAGCAATTCCTTGATCACCTGAAAGATATTTCCTTCACTCCGTTCGCGGCGCCGGCCACGCTCGATCTCGATGGCTTTGCCGCGAGCGCTAACCCGCATGTAAGGCCGCGCTCCGAGGAAGGTATAGCGACCAATTTGCTCGCCCCGCTCGGCCGACTCCAGCAGGAACGCATGTGGCTCCCGCTCGGCGATGGCGAGAAAGGCGGAAACCGGGGTAAGCAGGTCGGCGCTCACCGACTTCACCACCGGAACCAAGGTAGCGGATCGGGCTAAGCGAGCGAAGTCTTTGAACTCGGGTTGCATCATTTTTTCGCTGAGCCCTCGTTTGCGGAAGCTTGTTTCATTGAACCCGCTTCAAAATACGGCTTCGAGCAGGCGGCGCTGGCGTGTCCGTCATTATAGGGGAGACTTCTCAAAACACAGCGGGGCGCCACAGCCGGGCCATTCCAGCCGAGAGCGGGGCAGAACCAGACGCGGCGGATGTGGCCTGGCTAGGCAATCTGTGTCAAGCTGTAGCTATGAAGAAGCCATCCGCCGACCAACAATTTCATGACCGCCGTCATCAGGAGCGGCAGCGAGCCAATGCCGGGAAGAAAAAGCCTGCGCCTCGAAAAGAACCTGCCCAGCCGGTCGCGACCAAAGACTTGAGCGGAACCGGGAAGCCTTAGTCCTGATCATTGGTCCTGATCATTAGGACCGCGGCGCTGTCCAGGCTGGATTGCTTCGGGTTCCCAGCACACCGGGAACCAGCGAATGAATTGACGGATGTCTCCTGAGGTTCGAAGATACGAAGTTTAGTAGCCCTTCAGCCGGGCTGGAGCCTATGCGAGTCAAGTTTTGGGGCGTGCGTGGTTCCACGCCGACCCCGCAACCGGAAAACATGCGCTACGGAGGCAATACCTCCTGCGTCGAGGTGCGCGTCGGCGAGCAACTTTACATCTTTGATTGCGGCACCGGCTTTCGCGTCTTGGGGCAACAACTGCAGGACGAATTTGGAGAGAAGAAGCTCCCCTTGTCCGCGCACGTCTTCGTTTCGCACTTTCACTGGGACCACATCCAAGGCATTCCCTTCTTTCGTCCCCTGTATGACCGCGCCGACAGCCAATTTCTTTTTCATTGCTCGAGCCGCACCCGCAGCTTGAAGCAGGTCATGGACGAGCAGATGGCCTCGCCCTACTTCCCCGTCAATCTCAGCCAGATGCGGGCGCAACAGAAGTTTTACGACATCGATAGTGGCGGGCTGACCTTGGACGACGGAGTCCAAATTCAGACCTCGTGGCTCAATCACCCTCAGGGCTGCATGGGCTTCCGCATGGAAACCAAAGATGGCGTGGTGGTGTACGCCACGGACAATGAACCTGGGGACGCAGCCTTCGATAAAAGCGTCCGCAAGTTGGCCGAGGGAGCGGATGTGCTGATCTACGACGCCCAATACCTGCCGGAAGAATATGCTGCCGAAAAACGTGGCTGGGGCCATAGCCACTGGCGCGAGGCGGTCAATGTGGTCATGGAAAGCGGGGCGAAAGAGCTTGTGCTCTTCCACCACGATCCCGACCACAGCGACCGTGTAATCGACGAGATCGTCGACCACGCCCGCAATTACTATCCGAAAGTAAGAGCAGCGGCCGAAGGCATGGAGATCCGAATTTAGAGGCCTCGAATCCCGTTCGTCATGGTTGTTTCATCTCGGGATTCCTTCGGCGGAATTGATGACTGTCCAATTTTGATGGGTCTCCAGCTTGCGTCGCCGTCTTGGCCCTCTTATACTTTTGAGTTTGCCCGTCTCTCCGGGGGACCCTGCCCGGTGTCGGCCAGCACCTGAATCGCATTGATCTCCGGAGACCTTAGCCTTATGAGCACGATAACCACCGACCTCCACGTGGACAAAGAAAGCAATCCATGGGAATCGCAACGCGCGCGCTTTGATCTGGCCGCTCAGAAGCTCAACCTGGACGAGGGATTGTGGCGGGTGTTGCGTTATCCCAACCGCGAACTCACGGTATACATACCGGTACAGATGGACGATGGCCATCTGGAAGTTTTCACTGGTTTTCGGGTGCAGCATTCGATCGCGCGCGGTCCCGCCAAAGGCGGAATCCGCTACTCGCCGGATGTGACGCTCGATGAAATACGCGCACTGGCCAGCTGGATGACCTGGAAATGCGCCGTGGTCAATATCCCTTTTGGCGGCGCCAAAGGCGGTGTCATTTGCGATCCCCACAAGATGTCGATGGGCGAACTCGAGCGCATGACGCGGCGCTACACCGCGGAGCTGATTGAATTCATCGGCCCGGAGAAAGACGTCCCCGCCCCGGATGTAAATACCAACGAACAGGTCATGGCATGGATGATGGACACATACTCTATGCACATGCGCCAGACGGTGACTGCCGTGGTAACGGGAAAGCCCATCAACATTGGCGGCTCCCGCGGCCGCCGTGAAGCCACAGGCCGCGGAGTCATGATCGTGTGCGACGAGGCTATCAAGAAGCTGGGTCTGTCGCGCCAAGGCAGCCGGGTCATCGTGCAAGGCTTCGGCAACGTGGGGTCTAACGCTGCTCTGCTGATGTACGAAGCCGGGTACAAAGTGATTGGCATCGCCGAAGTGGGGGGAGGCCTTTACCACAAAAACGGCATTGACTTGCGGGCGCTCACCGAGTATCGCCAGAAAACCGGCACCATCCACCGCTTCCCCGGCGCGGAGAGTTACGATCCCGCTGAGCTGCTAACCACCGAGTGCGAAATTCTGATTCCGGCAGCCACGGAAAACGTCATCACGACGCGCAACGTGGATCGCGTAAAATGCCGCATCCTGGCCGAGGGCGCCAACGGGCCCACGACTTCGGCGGCGGATGATGTGCTGGCCGAAAAAAAGGTATTCGTGATCCCCGATATTCTGGCCAACGCGGGCGGCGTGACCACCTCGTACTTCGAGTGGGTTCAGGACCGGCAGGGCTACTTCTGGAAGGAATCGGTGGTCAACGAGCAGCTCGATACCATTATGAAGTCGTCGTTCGAGGACGTCGTCCGCTATGCGGAGACCCACCAGGTCAACAATCGCATTGCGGCCTACATGCTGGCGATTGATCGCGTGGCTTACACCATCCGCCAGCGAGGCATTTACGCTTGAGCAGGACTCGATGAAAACTCTCCGCACCGGTTTGATTCCCGGCATGGCGGCGGTCGCGGTCGCATACTGCTGGTTGAGCGCACTCGCTACCGCGCATGTTTCATCCCGTCCTGGTGCCCGGGTGGCGCCGGCCTCGGCGCAGACAACCATGTCGGCCTCAGCAGCCGAGAAGCTCGATATCAACACTGCCGCCTAAGATCAACTCAAGACAGTGCCCGGCATCGGGGACGCTTTGGCGCAGAAGATCATCGACGGGCGGCCGTATCGCAGCAAGCTGGATTTGGTGCACAAAAACATCATTGCCCGGGCCACCTACGTCAAAATCTCAAAATCAAAGAGAAAATCATCGCCAAGCAGCCCAAGGCCACCGGCAAGGCCCCGCCTGCCCCGCAATAGTACGATGGCGTCGGAGGGATGGATGGCCAAAGCCGTCGCCGGAGTGACTCGATTCCGGCTTCGCGAAGGCGGCGTGAAATACACATGACCTGAGGTTCCATTAGTTCCGTTCCTTCGATTGCGTTCCCTCCTGCCCTGGAGGATAATCAAGCAGGTCTTCCGGCCTCGCCGGACACTTTTCGTGGGCTGTAGTGAATCTACCCAACTCCATAACGTTGATCCGCATTTTCAGCATTCCCCTGCTGATCTGGATCCTTTCCAGCAGTCATTTCAGCGCCGAAAAGGGCAGCAAGGAGCTTCTGGCCTCGGCACTGTTTATTGCGGCATCCATGACAGACGGTATCGACGGCTATCTCGCGCGCCGGCGCGGGCAGATCACAACCATGGGAATCCTTCTCGATCCCCTGGCCGACAAGCTCCTGATCGCGGCTGCCTTCGTAACCCTGGTGCAGTTTAATCCCGGTCTGGTACCGGCATGGATCGCCGTGGTCATCATCGGACGCGAATTTTTGGTAAGTGGCCTGCGCTCGATCGCTGCCTCCGAGGGCTTTACCATCGAAGCCAGCGAGCTGGGAAAGTTCAAGATGGTGGTGCAGATCGTCTCCGTGGTCGCCGTAATTCTGGACCATCGCTGGAAGCAGTGGCTGGTTTATGGCAACCTCGTGTTCCCGATTCACTGGATCGCATATCTGGCGATAGGGTTCATGGTTTTCGTTTCCATGGTCTCGGCCGTCGATTATTTCGCCGCTTTTTGGTCGAGAATCGATCGACGTGTAGCCAAGCGCCAGCGCCGTGCCTTTGTCCTCAGCCGGCGCAGAAAATCGGCGCCGCAGCAACCTGACCGCGATGTTGCCACCACGACGTAATCCGTCTTCTGCTCCGGACAGTTTCAATCCGACGACTGCGGGCGCAGGCTTTACTCCCCCCGAGCCTTGTGGTGGCCAGTCTGCGGGCAACGAGTTTTCTGCCGAAGAACGTGCACGATTGCTGCGGCTGGCGCATGAGTCGATCCTTTCCGCGCTGGATCACCGGAAAATCTCGCTTGATCCGCCCACGCCGCACCTGGCCGAGCCGCGGGGCGCTTTCACTTCGTTGTATCGAAACGCCGCCTTGCGAGGATGCGTCGGGTATGTGCTGGCGACCAGCTCGATTTATCGCGCTGTCGCAGAAACGGCGCGGGCAGCAGCATTTGACGACAATCGCTTCCCACCCGTGACCAGAGAAGAAGCGCAGGAGTTGCAAGTTGAACTCAGTATCCTTTCCTCTCCCCGGCCAATCCTTGCCGACGCCGTGGAAATTGGCCATCACGGGTTGCTGATCAGTATCGGCGGCAGTCGCGGCTTGCTTCTGCCGCAAGTGCCTGTCGAACACGGTTGGGATCGGACCACTTTCCTCGAGCAAGCTTGCCGGAAGGCAGGCTTGGCGCTCGATGCGTGGCAAAAGGGCGCAGTCATCGAGGCCTTCACGGCCGAGGTTTTCGGGGATAGGTTTTCGGGGATAACAACGCGCTCGCTTGAGTCGAGATCAAACTCAACGCAATAAAAAACCGGAGACGGTTTCCCGTCCCCGGTTTCACCATGCGTCAACCCCGCTGGCGAAAATCTATTGCGCCTCGTCCATCTCCACGCCATCGCCCGCGTGAACGTCTTCCAGGGCAAAGACGATCATGCCGGTGGCTGTGGTGGGCGTAACCCCGATGACAACAACCTCACCTACACCCCGCCGGGGCAGATCGCGCACGTGAATGATCGGTCCATTGGACTTGGTGAACATGTGGGGGTCGATCGAAGGCTGTTTCTTCTGAGTGTCCTCAGCGGTGGATGCCTTAAATGAGAGCGAGTCGACAGGATCTTCCAAGGCCGACTCATAAGAGCGCAGAGCCCGGAAATAGTCGCCCACCTTCACTCCCTGATTCGTGCCCACATTGATGTAAACCTTCTGTCCGGTGCCCATAGTGGCATCGAAATCCTTTCCCATCACGATGCGGGCTGAAAGTTTGTTGCTGGCGGGAAGGAACCTGTCAAAATGCGTCGGCGAATGAAAACTCACTGTGGACTTCTCGGCAAACGGAATTGCGGTGTCGCCCGGATTCACCGGATCGCAATCATATTCAATCTGCGCGACCACGGAGTGAGTATTCCGAGTATCAATAATGCGCACGCGCCCGACCTCTTCATATGGCTGACCCGCGGCTTTCAGAGTCTTTTTCTGGCCGGGATACATTTCATACTCGTTGACGTCGCGCAGTGCGCGAACAATTTCGTATTGCGCCCCGGCGGTATATCCGGAGCCTTCGAGATAGACAAGATCTCCCTTGACGAATTTGGTGGTTCCGGGCGTATGCAATCCGCCGGCAACAAAGTTCGCATCAGGCAAAGTCTGCTTGCTGATGAAGCCCGCACAGTACAAATCCGCATAAGTGGGGGTCTCGAAGCGTACGGTAGGAAAGTTGGCCGTGGTCACCACCGTCCCCTCCGGGCTGGTCTGATCCGCCGCAGCCCCCTGCGCACTCGATTGCGCCCACCCCGTCGTTGCGATTAACAGCAATAACAATCCTGTTTTCTTCATGTTACCTCCGAGAAGAGAGCGCAAACCGTCCCCTTCCCCTTCCAATGCTAGATAAAGAAAGGCTGTAGCCGGAAGGTAACAAGGGGGCAGGTACGGGTCAAGGTTACGAGGGTGTGGTGCAGGCTTCGCCGAAAGTTTTTCGTCAAGCCCGTTAATCGGTTGTTGCATCTATATTTAGGCCCCTGTAATATGTCGCGCCGGACCAACTAGAACAAAACAATGAGTTCTGCCCCAAGCTATACTTCCAGGCTGCTTCCCCTGCGTATGCCGCGGGTTTGCGTAGCGGTGACTGGAGCCGATGCCAGCGAGATGATGGAAAAGGCGGAGGCACTGGTTCGCGATAACCCCTTTCTTGAGTTTAGGTTGGACTATCTTCCCAAACCTGGCCTGGCGATTCCGAAAATTAAAGCATTCATGGAGTCGCACCCGGGTACGGTAGTCATCGCCACCTGCCGCCGTACCGTGGCTGGAGGCAGGTTTCGCGGATCGATGGCCTCCCAATTGGACATTCTGGCGAAGGCATCGGGCGCGGGCTGCCAACTACTGGACGTTGAACTCGAGACCGCGATCAAGACGAAACCGGCGCAAGTGCAAAAGCTGAGGGGACGGTCTGCGCTGATTTTATCCTTCCACGATTTCCGGGGCACCAAGAAGCTCGACGAGACGCTCGAAAAAATGCTGGCCGTGCAGGCAGACTTCTACAAAATCGTTTCGACCGCCACCACCCTCGCCGACAATGTCACCATGATCAAGTTTCTGGCGAAGGAGAGTGACAAGCATTCCTTGATCGGTATATGCATGGGAGAACAAGGCATAATCAGCCGCGTGCTGGGAGTGCGCGCCGGCAGCGTCTTCACTTTCGCTGCCCTCAGCCCCGATGAAAAGACCGCTCCCGGGCAGGTGACGGCGCAGGAATTGCGCAATGTTTACCGTATTGAACAGGTGGACGCGGCGACCAGGGTCTATGGCGTCGCTGGCGACCCCGTGGTCCATTCCCTTTCTCCGGCCATCATGAACGCTGCCTTCCGGCGGGAAAACGTCAACGCCGTCTATCTCACTCTGCATGCCAAAACGCTCAAGGACCTGCTCACTTGCGTACGCGAAATTCCCCTGCATGGAATAAGCGTCACCATGCCGTACAAGGAAGCGATTCTGAAGCATTTGGACAACACTGACTCCCACACAACGAAAATCGGGGCTTGCAACACCGTAGTGCGCGCCCAGGACGGCAAGCTGTACGGCTTCAATACCGATGCGGCGGGAGTAGTGCGGCCACTCGAACGTAGGCTTCCAACCCTGGAAGGGGCGAAGATTCTTGTTCTCGGAGCGGGAGGCGCGGCACGGGCGGCGGTGTTCGGTTTGAAGGAACGCGGCTGCGAAGTATACATCTTGAACCGGACCGCGGCTCCTGCCAAGAAGCTGGCCCGCCAAGCCCGGGCCCGCACGGCGAAGCGTGCCGACCTGCAGAAGCTGAGTTTCGACGTGATCATTAACGCCACTCCGGTCGGCCTGGCTAACACGCGTGAGACACCGTTGCAAGAGAACGAGA
>WNFG01010604.1_pt1 | contig 11015 bp, 13 predicted proteins | sample 5400431 | NCBI WGS metagenome assembly WNFG01 (sample SAMN13153346, study PRJNA577476) | soil metagenome | isolation source: 120 cm saprolite under Douglas fir tree site 2 hole 3 replicate 2 | place: USA:California | collected 2015-04-18
CAGGCCGTCCGACACTTCTGTCACGCTCATCGCCGTCTTCCTGGCCAGCAACTCCGTGAGGATGCTGTGATGTTTCGGGTCCAGATGTTGCACCAGCACAAACGCCATTCCGGTGTTCGCCGGCAGATACTTCAATAGATCCGTAACCGCTTCGATTCCCCCCGCTGATGCTCCAATCGCCACAATCGTGGTGGCGCTCCCCTGCTCCTGCGGCATCGCGCTCACTGACTCCTCGGCCTTTCGCCGCTCCCTTTCGCCCTCCGCTTTACTCTTCATGGCATTCGCTTGCTTTTCCTCGCCGCACACACGTATGCACGCGCCCGCCGGCGGAAATTACCCAAGCCATCACAAATGGAACGCAGCGCATGAACTGGATGGACTTGTTGTCCTTCTCCTCAATCCACCCGAAAGGCCACTCGCACGTGATTCTAGTCCATCTCACAACTTGCTACAACACCCGCCCGCACCTACGTACTCAGTTCCTCTATCGCCCTTGTTTAGAGCAGAGCGTTCGCCATTTCAACAGTAGGTCAACGCCTTCAAAAGAGTGTCGTGGCCCGCTTGGAATGATTTAGAATCAACGTTGCCAACGCGCCCGTAGCTCAGCTGGATAGAGCGTCTGCCTTCGAAGCAGAGGGTCGGGGGTTCGAGTCCCTCCGGGCGCGCCACCTGCTTCACATCCATTATTCATTTAGAGACGGAGATTTCTTTCACGGCGGCCTACACTTGGCCTGGCCGGAACACGGCGCGTCGGCTAAGCAGCGGCGCTGCTGCAGCGGCCGCCGATGCGGCGCGTGTCAAGAGCAGCGCGCGAGCCGGAATCCGGTCGCGGTAATCATTAAAAAATTCTGAATCATTGCAAGCTTCCAATCGTCTCCCACGAATTTGCTCTTCCCGCTCCACCGCGCGCAGCCAACACGCGGAAGGCTTCCAAATTGGAAATACGCGCGTACCCCTCCGGGGCAGGACGAAATCAAGCCTGTGCAAGACGGTGGATTTGTCGCATCTTAATCGTCCTCCCTTCCACCAACTGTTTTGTGTACTCGCTGCTTAGGATAGCCAGGAGGACAGTCCATGAAGACTGCAAAAGAAAATCCAGGGCGGGATCGCCGCTCCTGTATTCGTCACGACGTGAGCACCGCGCTTCGCATTCGGGCCTGGAAAAAGGATGTGGCAGAACATCGAGCTCAATCCATCAATGTCTCGTTTCGCGGGATCTACTTCGCCACCAAGACCGCTCTTTGCGAAGGCGAAATCGTGGAAGTTTTTCTGAAAATGCCGGAGGAAGTGACCGGCGAACCAGCGACGGAATGGCGCTGCACCGGTCATGTTGTGCGCGTCGAGCCGCCCGTTTCGCCGGCGGGAAAATTAGAAATAGGAGTGCAGTTCTACTGCTACGACGTTTCGCGTCCGGAACAGCCCCTGCTAAGTCCGGGAGCCGGGCCCTCCTGGCGCGCGATTCTACAAGCGGAACAAGTGCTGGCAATGAAGAGAGCGGATGCGAACGCCGAATAACCAGTATTCGCGCGAATCGGGGAGAACGTTACACTCAAGTGTCTCCGACAGTAATTAGCAAAGGGCCGAGACACGCAACACAATTCAACTTGTTCGCCTACTCGAATTGCTTTCGGAAATCGGCGAACTGCTTCTTCAGGTCCGCCACCTCCGACTGAAAGCCGGCGACGTCCTGCCGAAGTGCGGCTACCTCCTTTTCCAGATGGGCAAGCCCTTCCCTGTCGGCGGAGGCCGGAGCGGGCAGCGGCTCCGCGGCTGGCTTTGCATCGAGCACCTCTACATCGCCAGACAAGAGATGCGCGTAGCGCGCTTCTTTCGTGCCGGGCTGGCGCGGGAGAACTTTGACGAGCGGCGGCTCGCGCTTCATCAGATGTTGCAAACTGGATTGCACGGCGCTCAGATCGTCGAACGGATGCATGCGCTCGGCGCGAGTGCGGAGTTCGCCGGGAGTTTGCGGTCCACGGAGCAACAAAACGCAAAGAATAGCAATTTCGTGACGATAGAAGTTGAAAGCTTCCTGGAGGCGATGTTCGTACTTGGTGACGCGGCTGTCCGAGGCGCTGACGAAGCGAATAAGAGATTGTCCGTCGAGAGAATGCAAGGCCTGGCGGACGGCGGCTTCGTCTAGATTCATGACCGGATCGCGATTCGATTTCTGGTTGCAGGCGTTGACGAGGGCGTTCAGAGAAAGCGGATAGTATTCGGGAGGGTGATTTCTTTTTCGATGAGGGAGCCCAGGACACGGCATTCGACTTCGTTCAGAAGGATGTTCACGGGGTGGAATGATACAACGATTGATGACCCCGACAAGGTCGGGGCAGGCCGGTGACTGGGGAAAGCGAGATAAGGACGCAAGAAGGTAATGAGGTAAGGATTGATGGGTACCCCCCACCCGGGTGGTTTTTGGCAAAGAGTGTGGAAACGATTGGAAGGAAAGGAGTTGAGTTTTTGATGAGTGCAAAAGAGTGCGCAAGGGTATGAAAAGAAGGGGCTTGGTGCAGTGGCGAGAGATGAGGGGGTGGCGAGTTTCGGAATCGGAAGAGTATCCCCCCCGTGTTTCCTGTAAGTGTTGCATCTAAAGGGCTTAGCCGGACCGTAAGTCTTTTGTTTGCAACACTTGCGGGGAGGTTCATAAGTGTTGCAACTAAAGGACTTACGCAAGCTAGGTGTTGGCGAGAAAGTAACCGTCTGGGATGGGAATATCTCGGAGGATTTGGAAGGACTACCAGGCGGACGGGCATGGCGCGAAGGACGGGGGAAAATCTCGCCGACCTAACCAAACCATTATAGCACATTGATACTATTTATCAATGGTTATTTTAAGTTGTTTGTTTGCTGGGGGATACCCGGCTTGAGGGTTAGGTTTCCGTTCCGCAGTCGTGGCTTTCCATAGACCAGGTTACGGCCGGCGTGTGCCGGCGCCAAGTACGAGGTTGAGGTTGGCGGCAACGGCGAAAGCGCGGAAGTCCCGGTCGCGCGTGATCAGAGGAATGCTTTGGTCGATACAGCTCTGGGCGATCAAGGCATCGCCGAGACGCGCTTTGCGGCGCGTTGCCAGCACCTTTGCGCGCAATACGCCCGCCCGCTGCCAATAGCCAGAGGCGACCTGGAGCAGAGGCAAATCTGAAATTGTTTTGACAACCTGCGCAGGAAGGCTCGCGTCACTTAAGAGCTCGGTGAGGACAACGGGCACCATTACGACCTGGCCATCTTCCAAGGCACGATCGAGCAGCTGCACGTCCTCACCACTGCTGCCTTCGAGAAAGGCAATCCAGCTACTGGTATCAGCAGCGATCACCGGTCGGCCTTCAGTTCTGCTAGCGTGCGCGAGAAGCGAACCTTGCCTCGGAGTTTGCGCAGTCGAGCATAGGTCCGGGAAGCGGCAAGCAGCTGTAGCCCAGTGCGGACAGTCTGGGTGACACCAGCACCGCTAGCCTGCTGCGCCTTTTCCAGAAGCGCCAGCGGGACCTCTACTGTAATCTTCCGGGCAGCGTTCATAATGCCCTCATCATACCATATTGGGGACCAGCGTCGAGTATGGTGTTTCGTTAGCTGGTAACTTCTGAGTAGACGCCGCAGGGATGGATAGAAAGTAGGATCGGGGAAGGCAGCAGAAGAATCCGCACCGTTTAAAAATTCGCACAGGATACGAAACCCGGCTAGCGAAAGACAGCCCCACCCTTTCTGCAGAAAGCGCAGAAAGAGTGGGCCACCCAGAGACGTCTTTGTGGATCGAGGGGCGGCCACCCGCCACCAAATCGACGAGTGGGCACGATGTATCGTGCCCCTACAAATGATTGGGGGAAAAGGCGCCCGCTGTACTGACAGCATCCAAGATCAGACGTAGAATCGCGCAACGGATGGGAGGGTACCGTGCGCCTACTGCTTGTTTCTGCACTGCTTGGACTCTTCTTTGTTTGTTTGCCCGCTGGCACTGCCCAAAAGAGCACACCGGAGCAGCCGGATATCAGCAGATCCGGTACCGACTTCTTAGAAGTCTGTTCCAGTATAGACAGTGAATGGACCAGAGATCCTGCCCGCATCTACCGTGATGCTACCTGTCTGGGCTGGGTGAAAGGCTTCGCGGATGGCTTCCTGGTGCACGAGGAACTGCTAAGTGTGCCGAGAAGGGACAGGATGGCTTGCGTGCCGCATGAAGTGACTACAATGCAAACCGTTCGCGTCATTCAAAAATACCTTGCTGACAATCCTGGAAAGGCGCACCGCCCCACACGTTACATTGCCTCGATTGCGCTGGCGGCCGCATTTCCGTGTAAAGCGGGAAAGTAAAAGAAGGACGAAGAGCACAGCCAAGATTGGCTGTGCCACCAAGTAGAAGAAGGAAAAGGCAAAACCCATGCGCCGAACCGGGCATGGGGCACCCGGCAAAAGCCCCAGGCGCCCCGACGCGGGCGGGATAAACGCCCCCGGCACCCGAGCCACGCGGAAGTGATAGTCTACGGAACACGGTGCGGCACTATGGTCATGACTTTTTTCGGAGTAGCTTTGAGCAGTGCGTGGGGGCACTGTAAGGGACTCAGTGGGAGCCCAGATGCCACTGAAAATAGCCTATGCCCGCGAGAAGTACGAGGAGGGCAGCCCAAAACTTTTGGGCCACGTCCTGGCCGGCTTTCAGCAGCGCCACGATTTCGGGTTCGTTCCGGCGATCGAAGATGAAGTAAAACTCGATGAAGAACCAGATGGGTGGAGCGATAACCCAAAACGCGTAAACCCAGGGATACCAGTATAGGGAACGCAGGCTCAGACGCACCGTCCATATCGCGATTCCGACTGCCGTAATTCCAACTGCCCACACTAGGTACTGGCGCGGCTTGCTACCCCACGTCGTCTGCTTTTGTTCGCCGTGCATAGGCCGGGATTCTAGCGCCTCAATTATGTAACTCAAAGCAAATTTATTATGGAATTCAGACCAATCTTACGGCACCCCTTCGAGACTCAGGGTAAATTGCCGACGCTCCAGTAGAGCGGAGAAAAGAGCAGATCCCTCGCTGCGCTCGGGATGACGCCTGGTCAGAGAGGTGCGACCCGCCAGAGATTTCCTTTGAGATGGAAAATGAGTAGAGTAGCGTCTCGCGCTGAGATCATCGCTGCGACGGGGTGGAGTTGAGGGGACGATGAGAACGATTAAGGGACCGGGGATTTTTTTGGCGCAGTTTGCGGGGGATACGGCGCCGTTTAATAGTTTGAAGGGGATGGCTGGGTGGGCGGCGAAGCTGGGTTATAAGGGAGTGCAAATTCCCTGCTGGGATGGGCGGCTGTTTGATTTGCAGCGGGCGGCGGAGAGCAAGCCTTATTGCGAGGAGATTCGCGCGACAGTGGGGGCCGCGACTTTTCGAACTTTATTCTGGAACTCGACGAATAGTTTGAATTAGGACGAGGGATATGACGGCGAATGCGAAGGCGGGGGATGGGAAGAATCGGCGGCTGCGGCTGGGGATGGTGGGCGGGGGGCCGGGGGCGTTTATTGGGGCGGTACACCGGATTGCGGCGCGAATGGATGACCGGTTCGAGCTGGTGGCGGGAGCGTTGTCTTCTGATCCGGCCAAGAGCAGGGCGGCGGCGCTGGAACTGCATATCGCGGAGGAGCGGGCTTACGGGAGTTATGCGGAAATGGCGGCGGCGGAGGCGAAGAGGGCGGACAGCATTGACGCGGTTTCTATTGTTACTCCAAATCACGTGCATTTTGGGCCGGCGAAGGCGTTTTTGGAGGCGGGGATTCATGTGATTTGCGATAAGCCGCTAACGACTACGTTGGAAGATGCGGTGGGGCTGGCGGGGATGGTGCGGAAGAGCGGGCTGATCTTTGGGTTGACGCACAATTATACCGGCTATCCGGTGGTACGGCAGGCGCGCGAAATGGTGGCGGCGGGGGAGTTGGGACGAATTCGGGTGGTGCAAGTGGAGTATGCGCAGGACTGGCTGACTACGGCGGTGGAGGCAACTGGACACAAGCAGGCGGTTTGGCGGACAGACCCGGCGCAGAGCGGGCCGGCGGGATCGCTGGGAGATATTGGAACGCATGCTTACAACATCGCGTGTTTTGTGACAGGGCTGCGGTGCGAGCAGGTGGCGGCGGACGTTTCGATTTTCGTGCCGGGACGGCGGCTCGACGACAACGTGCACTTGCTGTTGCGTTTTGAGGGCGGGGCGCGAGGAATGTTGTGGGCTAGCCAGGTGGCTACGGGAAACGAGAACAATCTGCGGCTGCGGGTGTATGGAGAGAAGGCAGGGATCGAGTGGGGGCAGGAAAACCCGAATTATCTGAGGTTTATGCCATATGGGAAGCCGCCGGTGACGATTAGCCGGGCGGGAGCAGGGGCGACGGAATCGGCGAAGCATGCCAGCCGAATACCTTCGGGGCATCCAGAGGGGTATTTGGAGGCGTTCGCGCAACTCTATACGGACCTGGCGGAGCAGATTGCGGCGCGGAATGAGGGGCGGGCTCCGATGGCGGCGGCGATGTTGGTGCCGGGGGTGAAGGAGGGGGTGGAGGGAGTACAGTTTATTGCGGGGGTGCTGGAATCGTCGCGGAAGGATTCGGGGTGGGTGAATTTGCCTAGGGTGGGATAGGGAAGGGTAAGGCAGGCCGAGCAGAAGTACGGGCCTTGCGCAACGTGACGGGATTTGCAGTTTCGGGTCTTGGGCGGGGTGACGCGGGAGGGGCAAGCCCCTCCCCTACGGGTCCTAGGAGGATCGGGCGGGAGCCTTGTCTAAGAAGGTTGGGCGGAAGGCCCGTCTAAGAACATTGGGCGGTCGGCTTGTTCGGAGGTGGGACGGGGAATCCCATTTTCGGGCGATTTGGGGGAATTGGGGGGAAAGAAGTCCTTGTAAATCATTGATAATAAGTATAGTTAAATAAGGGAACCTGGGGCCGGAGAGTTGCGTTCTATAAGGTAACAACATATATGGACATCCAACGACCATCAAATGCACGCGCCAAGAAAATCCGACGGATCGCCTATGGCACCGTCGCACTCCTGCTATTGGGGGGAGTGACTTTCGGACTGTCAAAGCTGCGGCCAGCCGCGCCGAGCGTGGACCGGGCCACGATCTGGCCAGACGAGGTGAAGCGCGGACCGATGGTGAGGGAGGTCCGCGGGCTGGGGACGCTTGTTCCCGAGGACATTCGGTGGGTCCCGGCGCAGACAACTGCACACGTGGATAAATGGGTTTTGCGGCCGCCTGCGATCGTCAAACCAAATTCAATCATTATGGAACTGAGCGATCCTACCGTGCAGAAAGATGCGGTGGACGCGGAATACCAGCTAAAGGGAGCGGAAGCGGACTACCAGAACCTGAAAGTACAGGTCAACAGCGACTTAATGAGCCAGAAGGCCACGGAAGCCTCCGTGCGAAGTGACTACGAGCAGTCAAAACTTCAGCACGCAGTGGATGACAAGCTCTTTAAGGAAGGCATCGGGGCCCAGGTGACAGCCGAGCTGTCGAAAGTAAAGATGGAGCAATTGACGATCCGGGCCCAACTGGAGAGCGAAAGGACGAAAATTGCGACGGATTCAGGGAGCGCGAAGCTTGCGGCACAGCAAGCAAAAGTGGAACAGATGAAGGCGCTCTACGAGTTGAAGAAGAGCCAGTTGGAGGCGCTCCATGTGCGCGCAGGGATCGACGGAGTGCTGCAGCTTCTGCCGGTGGATGTCGGGCAGCAAGTGACACCGGGAATGAACCTGGCGCGAGTGGCGAATCCGAAAAAGCTCCGGGCGGAAATCAAGATTGCGGAAACGCAGGCCAAGGACGTGATGCCCGGGCAAAAGGCGTCGATTGATACGCGGAACGGCATTTGACGATCCTCTTCCGCCGGGGGCGAGGCCGGATTTGAGCGTGGACGGGACAATTACGCTGGAGAACCTGAAGGACGTGCTGTACGTGGGGCGGCCGGTGCATGGGCAGTCGGACAGCACGATCGGATTATTCAAGATTATTGATGACGGAGCGGAGGCGGTGCGCGTCAATGTTAAGTTGGGGCGGAGCTCGGTGAACACGATTGAGATTCTGGATGGGTTGAAGGTAGGGGACAAAGTGATTCTGTCCGATATGTCGGCGTGGGACAACTTCGACCGGGTGCGACTGAAGTAATAGTACTGCTGCCCTTCGAGGGCGCTGCGGATTTTGGAACTACGATTTTCTGCGCCGGCTAGGAAATCGCGGCGGGCGCTCGCGGAGGATAGAGAAGATGCACACCCTCTTGCAGGACGTGCGCTACGGCCTGCGGATGCTGGCGAAGAATCCAGGGTTTACTTGCATTGCCATTCTTACGCTCGCGCTGGGGATAGGCGCGAATACCGCAATTTTTTCCCTGCTCAATCAAGTCCTATTGCGCCGATTGCCGGTGCGAAATCCTGAAGAGTTGGTGGTGCTGAAGTCGCCCGGGCCAATACATGGACATTTATGGAGCGATGGCGACTCTTCAGAGATGTTTTCCTACCCGGTGTACCAGGGCTTAGCGAAAAACACGACAGTTTTCGATGGAGTGCTGGCGCGATTTGAGTTTGCGGCAAGCATTGCGAGTCACGGGCAAACGGACCGCGGATCCGGCGAACTGGTAACCGGGAATTATTTCGAGGTGCTGGGGGTGCGGCCGGCGCTGGGACGAGTGCTGTCACCGAGCGATGACGATGTGCAAGGGGCACATCCGGTACTGGTACTGAGTCATGCCTATTGGATGCGGCACTTCGGTGGCGACACGGGAGCGCTGAATCGGACCACCCTGGTGAATAACACTGAGATGACTATCGTTGGAGTCGCGCAACCGGGATTCAACGGCATCCAGGTGGGGCAGACGCCAGACATTTTTGTGCCGATGACGATGAAGGGGCAGATGACCCCGATCCGCAACGGTCTGGACGACTGGAACGATTCGTTTTTGGCGGTGTTCGCGCGGCTGAAGCCAGGCGTTTCCATAGCGGAGGCGCAGGCAGGGGTCAATATTGGCTACCCGGGGCTGCTCGAACAGCAAGCCGCAAGGCTTCACATGCACAACGACCGCGAGGAGTTTCTGAACAAGAAGATCGTGCTCTCTGCGGGTTCGCAAGGCAGGACCACGCTGCAGCGGGATTCCGGGCCAGCGCTGAAGGCGCTGTTTGGCATGGTGGCGCTGGTTTTGCTGATTTCCTGCACCAACGTGGCGAATTTACTGCTGGCCAAGGCGGCGGCGCGGCAACGGGAATTTGCGATTCGTTCGGCTCTGGGAGCGACTGCCGGACGAATGATGCGTCAATTACTGATAGAAAGTTTTCTGTGTGCATTGGGCGGAGGGGTTCTAGGGCTGATTTTTGCCGGTTGGGTAATGAACATTTTGACGGGGGCCGTCGTTTCTGAAGCAGGAGTACAAGGGATCACCGCGAGCGTGGATGGAAGCGTATTGGGGTTTACGGCGGCGGCGACGGGGGTTTCGGCGCTACTGTTCGGGTTGGTGCCGGCGTGGAGGGCAACGCGAACCGGGGTTTCGCAGATGATGAAGGATCAAGGATCAACGTCATCGGCGGGGCCGGGACACGTGCGCTTCCGGAAATACCTGGTTGCGGGACAGGTGGCGTTTACGTTGCTACTCCTGACGGGCGGGGCGCTGTTTTCGAGGACGTTGTGGAACCTGCGGAGGCAAAACCTGGGATTGAGCACGGAGAATTTGATCACCTTTTCGATTGCGCCGCAATTGAGCGGATACGATGACGCAAAGACAGTTTTACTTGTGGAGCAGTTAAGGGAACGGCTGGGGGCAATTCCGGGAGTACTCGGAGTGGCAGCATCGCAGGTTCCGGTGCTAACCGGGACCGATATGGGATCGAATATCACGATCGAGGGACGGCAGAACCTAGACACCGATGACATGCACGTGAATTTCAACGCGGTGAGCGCAAATTATTTTTCGACCATGGGGATCCCGCTGGTTTCGGGACGCGAGTTTAACGCCGGAGACACGGCGAAGAGCACGAAGGTGGCGGTCATCAATGAAGCTATGGCGAAAGAGTTTTTTCCAAACAGAAATCCGATCGGCGTGCACATTGCGGCGGGCGCGGGAAATGACACCAAGCCCGACATCGAAATCGTTGGAGTAGTGAAGAATGCGAAAGAGGGACACGTCCGCGATGCGAAGCGGGCGTATTTTTATCAACCCTATTCGCAATTCAGAGAACTATTCGGCATGAGTTTTTACGTGCGCAGCCAGCAGGATCCGTTGCTGACTGCCAACGCGCTTAGAGAAGCGGTTCGGAGAGCGGATGCCAACTTGCCGGTGTATGAGTTGAAGACGGTGCAACGGGTAGTGGACGAAGATTTATTTGCGGAGCGGGTGGTCGCGGGGCTTTCGGCGGCGTTTGGCGGGCTGGCGGCGTTGCTGGCGGCGCTGGGGATTTATGGAGTGCTGGCGTACCTGGTGATGCAGCGGACGCGGGAGATTGGAATTCGCGTGGCGCTGGGGGCAGAAGCTGGGCATGTAAGAGGACTGGTGTTCAAGGAAGTAGGGTGGATGATGCTGGGAGGCGCAGTGGTGGGATTGCCCCTGGCGTACGCGCTGGCGCGGCTAAGCGAGTCGCTCCTGTTTGGAGTGCATGCGGGCGACGTTCCCGTCTATGTGGCATCGCTGGGAATCATTTGTCTGGTGGCGTTGGCGGCGTGCTACATCCCGTCACGACGAGCTACGCGGATCGATCCGATCGTGGCGCTGCGGTACGAATAGCCGCGAGCAGATTTTGTTTTGTAGCGACGAAGGGCGGGTGCGGTTGAAACGAGTTCTCGAGATCGACTACGAGAAGGAGAGCAAATGACGGACGCAACGGCAACACTCATCAAGATGGAAGGGGTGAAGAAAGTGTTTTACACGGATGAAGTGGAGACGCACGCTTTGTCCGAAATTCACCTGGAGATCAAGAAGGGGCAATACATCTCGATCGCCGGGCCTTCAGGCTGCGGCAAATCGACATTGCTCTCCATTCTCGGGCTTCTCGATTCACCGACTGGCGGAGAAT
>WNFG01016919.1_pt1 | contig 11014 bp, 8 predicted proteins | sample 5400431 | NCBI WGS metagenome assembly WNFG01 (sample SAMN13153346, study PRJNA577476) | soil metagenome | isolation source: 120 cm saprolite under Douglas fir tree site 2 hole 3 replicate 2 | place: USA:California | collected 2015-04-18
CAATCACCAGCTAAAGACGCTTCGATCGGCGAAGCGGGGGACACTCGACGAACCGTTGTCTGACAGTGACATGGGCCGGCGACAATTGCAGCGAATCCCATGAAAGTCGCTTTGGTTCATTATTGGCTGGTTGGAATGCGTGGGGGCGAGAAGGTCCTTGAGAGTCTATGCGGGCTTTTTCCGAATGCTGACATCTTTACGCATGTTTACGACCCAGCAGCCGTTTCGCCCGCTATCCGTCGGCATTTGGTGCAGACAACTTTTATCGCGCGTCTGCCTTTCGCCAGAAGCCTGTACAAAAATTACCTGCCACTCATGCCGATGGCCTTGGAGCAGCTGGATCTGCGCCAGTACGACCTGGTCATCAGCAGCGAGTCCGGTCCTGCGAAGGGCGTGCTGACGCGACCGGACGCCCTGCATGTCTGCTATTGCCACACACCCATGCGGTACATCTGGAACATGTACTTGGACTACAAACACTCGGTCAGTCCGTTAGTCCGCCCACTCCTGGCTTGGATAGCGGGATCGCTGCGGCGATCGGATCAGCATTCAGCAAGTCGCGTCGATTTATTCCTCGCCAATTCGAATAACGTCCGACGCCAGATCAGAAAATATTATGGGCGTGATGCGATAGTCGTGCATCCGCCCGTTGATGTTGGTGCTTTCCGAAGTGACGCAGAGCGGCACGAGGACTTCTACCTCGCCGTCGGCCAGCTCGTGCGCTACAAGCGCATGGATCTTGCAATCGAAGCTTGCAACCGTCTGAGCCGACGGCTCGTCATCGTCGGAGAGGGCGAGGAGTACAAGTCCCTGCGAAAGCTGGCCGGTCCTACCGTCAGCTTCCTCGGAAAGCAGGATTTGTGGATGCTGCGGGAGTATTATCGCCGTTGCCGGGCTCTGCTTTTTCCGGGCGAAGAGGACTTTGGAATCGTACCGGTCGAGGCCATGGCCGCCGGCCGGCCAGTGATCGCGTTGCGCCGCGGCGGCGCTCTTGAGACCGTGGTGTCGAACCGGACCGGCCTATTTTTCAATGAACCAACCGTCGATTCACTTCAGCGCACAATGCTTCACTTTGAAAGCATTGAACAGTCATTCGATTCTGCCGCGATTGCCAGGCATGCCACGAAGTTCTCGCGGGCTGCGTTCGAACGCCAAATCATCGACGTTCTGCAGCAATACCAGAAGCAATATGCGCAAGGCTCAGACGCCCAGTTAGCCTTGCCGCTCACGCCGGCTTTTATCGTTCCGGCGCCCGCCGTTGTGACAGCGGACTGAACGCCATGTCTAACGTTGCCGATCCTTCAAATACGCTGCGAACGCAGGGTCGAACCCTTGTAACCGCATTACAGCGTCGAGCCGGACGAGGGCCGATTCTCCATGTCATCGGAGATGGCCGGCCGGGAGGAGGAACTACCTTCGTTTTGAATCTGACGTGTGCGTTGAGAACGTACGGTTTCGACCTCGTGATCGTGGGTCCGCGCGACAGTTACCTGCTCGACGAGGCTCTTCGGGCCGGCACCAAGGTCATTGGCATGGACTTCGGGCGCCGACGGCATGCACCGATGTCTGCCTTGAAAATAAGGAGACAGATGCAAACGCTTGGTCCCGCCTTGCTTCATGTGCACGGCGCCCGTGCCGGTTTGCCAGTCGTCCTCAGTGGCGCTTGGGCCCGCTTGCCTATGGTCTACACCGTGCATGGACTGCACTTTCATCACAAGGCGGGGCTGGCCCATGCAGCCGGGCGAATGATGGAGGCGATATGCTTCAGGTGCGCCCAGGAAACGGTGTTTGTCTCCGAAGGCGATCGGACATTCGCCGAGGAGGAGGGAATTTTACAATCCGCCCGCCGTCACAGCGTTCTGTGCAACGCCATCCCCCCGCTAGAAGACGGAATCCGTGCGCAGGCAAACCAGGAGAAACAGTACGACATTGCCTTCGTGGGCCGGCTGGAGCCACAAAAGAACCCTCTGATCCTGGCCGACATCCTGGCTTGGCTTCGCCTTTCGAAGAAGAGCATGTGCATTATCGGCGGCGGGAGCCTGGAGGGTGAACTTCGACAGCGAATCGACGCGCTTGGACTATCCCAACAGGTGACGTGGTGCGGCCCGCTTGACCGCAATGCAGCGCTGCGAACGGCAGCACGCGCGAGGGTCATGTTGCTGCCATCGCTTTGGGAGGGCCATCCGCTAGCAGTGATTGAAGCCATGCAGCTCGGGCTTCCCGTAGTCGCCTCGGATGTGCCCGGTACGGCTGAAATCGTCGTTGATGGGGAGACCGGGTATCTTGTGCCGTCAACCGACGTCGCAGCTTATGCAACGCGCATTCAGGCACTGCTCGCGGACGACCGCCTTCGCAAGCGCCTGGGTCAGGCCGGTGCCGGTCGAGCACGCAAACTATTTTCCTTCGACGATCATGTGCGCCGCCACGTCGAGCTCTACGCCCGGCATTTTCGATTAGACGTCGAGTGTCAGCATGGGTAATCGCGGAAAGGCAACATCGATAATGCGAGCGGTCATCGCGGCCACTTGCATCACGTTTCTGTGGGGGCTCCCGTCAAATGCAGTGGCCGGATCGGATCCGATTGATGATGCGACGTCAAATCGCATTCTGACCATGATCAATGATCGAGCCGTGCCCGCCGGGCTCGGCGTAAACGTTCATTTTACCGATGGACATGAAAGCGACCTCGACCTCATAAAAGCCATGGGCTTCCGTCTTGTTCGGACGGATGTGCTATGGTCGGAGGTAGAAAGGGCGCGCGGTCATTACGATTGGGGACCTTACGATGCGCTGATTGGCAACGCCTATCGGCGTGGCCTCACACCCCTTTTAATCCTTGCCTATTCAAATCCATTGTACGCCTCGCAATGGAAGGGCGGCCGCGGACGACTTGATTGGGCTTACGAACCTCCCATCACCATATCGGCGCGCAACGCCTTCGTCGCCTTTGCTCGGGCAGCAGCTGAGCGTTATCGCGGACGGGTGATCTGGGAAATCTGGAACGAGCCGAACCAGACGTTTGGCAAGCCTGCCCGGCTCGATGCCTATATGGCATTGGCGGCAGAAGCCTGCCGTGCAATGCGCGCGGTTAATCCTGATGCCGCAATCATCGGCCCTGCCTCCGCGGGGGTCGCGATGAAGTTTCTAGAGGACTTTATCAGGAACGACACAGAAGATTGCTTCGACGGCGTCAGCGTTCATCCGTATCGGGACTGGGATCCCGATTCTGCCTTTATCGATTGGCATAGGCTTCATGCCGCTATTGCAAGAGGGCGCCACCGCCGGACAAAGCTCGCAATTGACAGCGAGTGGGGCTACTCGGTGCAGAGTGGCCCATGGACCGAGCAACGTCAGGCCGGTAGCCATCACAATCATCTACGACTGGCGAAACGACGGCCTGGATCCTCACGATAAGGAACAGAATTTCGGACTGTTGGATTTTTACGGGAAGCCAAAGCCGGTCGCAGACGCTTTGATCGCAATGATTCGCGCCCTCGATGGCTCAACAGCCTTGGGCAAAATAAAGGCGTCTGCAAGGGCCGCTGCCGTGGCATTTGGCACCCCGAACGGCCCACTGAAAATCGCTGCCTGGTCGGTCGACTCCACGCCGATGGAATTGGTCTTAGGGCCAACTCTCTGCCTCGATACCCCGGAGTCGACCAGGCATGCGTGCGCCTCTGGGGGTGCAAGGATTCAAATAGACCCCATACGACTGAGCGTCAGTGGCAAGCCGGTCGTCGTCGAAGCGACGGTCAAGAGCTGCTCTACCGCTAGCAATGCCACTGCCACGTTCGCGTCGTGGTGCGACAGCCGTCCACCGACGGTCCCTTGATCATGGAAATCACAACAGTCTCGTGCTCACCAACCCTGCGTGCAACATGAACCAACAACCCACTATTTACTCTCCCATGCTGCCTGCGCAGGACTTGCCGCTGCAGGCGCCCGATCTTGGAAGTACCGTCGATAACATTTGGCAAATCGTCTGGCGCCGCCGATGGCAGTGCCTGTCGATGTTCGCCTGTGTTGCGCTCTTGGGGACGGTGTTCTTGATCGCGCAGACACCACGGTACACGGCACATACTATTATGACTGTGAGTTCCAGGGACCCTGATCTGGCGACGACAGATAAGGTGGCCCCCGTTGCTCGCGCATCGTCTGATCGCGAGCCGGAGATCGAAAGCGAAATCCAGCTCATGCTGTCAAACCAGGCGCTGGCAAAGATCGTGCACGATCTGGGCCTGGATCACGAGAATGATCTGCAACGTCCGGTTTGGGATTCCGGCAAACTGGCAATGCTCCATACATTGTGGATTGCCTTGATCGACGGTGACATTGAGAAGCTACAAGACGGTTTGAGGGGAACACCGCATGCAAGCCCTGTGAATCCCATCGACGCCATCGTCGAGTCCCTAAAGAAGAGCGTGAAAATCGAGCAATTGGGACGGTCGGGGACGGTGGATATATCCTTCACGGCTCGTGATCCGGCCTTGGCTGCCAGAATAACCAACACGATAGCCGATGCCTACATCGAGAATCGACATGCCGCGAGAAGGTTCGAGGCCGAACGCGCGGCAAGTTTTTTAAGAACTCGGTCCGCCGCGTTGCGGCAAGAACTCGCCGACGCTGAGAGAGCGGTAGAAGACTTTCGAGCCAGTAGCGTGCTTGCAGATGGACGCGACATTGACCATCTGCGCGCGGAAATGGAGAAGGCTAACGACCAACTAACAGGCGCGCGAGTTGCGAGAGCCGCGGCGATCAGCAAGCTCGAAGCGGTCGAGTCGAGAGTCCGCAAGTACGGCATCACCGCCGCGTTGGAGTCGGGAGACGCCGGCGTAGTCACGCTCGATGACCGCCTCCGGGAGATGACAGCGCAGGCCCGCGCGAAGGTTGCCGGATTGGTTGACTTGGGAGACAAGCAGCCAGAGGCCCAACGCGCAAGGAACCAGGCAAACGTGCTTCAAGGAGAGGTGGTCTCGAAGGCAGAAGCGCGGCTAAGTAAGCTCAAATCGGACGTAACCGCTGCCGATCTGCAGATAGAACAGCTGAAAAGCTTGTTGCAAACATCTCGCTCCAATTTGGATCGCCTGAGTGTAGCTCTCATTACCTTAAAGGGCCTTGAGCGAACGGCCGGCGTATCGCGAGCGGTGTATGAGGCCCTCCTCAATCGTATCAAAGTCACTGAACAGGTCGGCTTCAACGAGGCAAATGGCTGGATCCTGTCGCGGGCGATCCCTGCCGTTAATCCGTCCTCACCCAAAATAATTCTCATAGTGGGCGCGACGCTGGTCCTGGCATTCGGGGCCGCCCTATCATTCGCATTGCTGGCTGAGCACAAAGCGGGTCGGACCATACTTAGTGCGCAGCATCTCATCGACAAGGGCCTGAAGTCGTTAGGGATCGTTCCGGATCTCGGACGTCGCGTCGATTCCATGTCAGCCGCACTCGCGACTACCGGCCAGACTAATTCTCCCTTCTCGGAGTCGATCGCAGGCATTTTTACTTCGCTCTTGGAACTGGCTCGGCATCGGAGCTCGGCGCTGGTGTTTCTGGTCACGTCCTCGTTGCCATTCGAAGGTAAATCCACGACCGTCATCGCCCTTGCCGCTAAAATGGCGGCCGCCGGCAAGCGGGTTCTTTTGGTCGACGCGGACCTGAGGGCTCCGCAACTGCACAAGGCTTTTGGCATCACAACGAGCCGCGGCGTAACAGATTGCCTCGATCCGTCTCGTGATCTGAACCACTCCATCCATGTTGACCAGAAGACCGGGATCTCAATATTGACCGCAGGCCAGGCTTGTCGAGAGCCACAGAACGTCCTGAATGCGCAGCGGTTGATCGACGCGATGCAAGATTGGCGTGCCTCCTATGACTTCATCCTCATCGATTCGCCGCCTGTCCTGCCTATTTCCGACGCTCGCATTTTGCTTCCTTTGACCGACTACTGCATTTTCGTGGCGCACTGGCGCAAAACGAAATGGCTTGCAGCGATGCATGCATTGCGGCTGTTGCAGGAGTCAGGTGCGCACCTCGCAGGCGTTGTCGTCTCGAAAGTCGACGTCAAACAGCTCGCGACCTATGAGTTTGCGGACTCCGAGATATATGGCCGTGCATACCAGCGGTACCTTTCAACGCACAGCGTTCAATAGTGCCGCCACAATGTCCGACCGAATCGCTCGAACCTACGTCGCGTCCGCTTTGTCGGTGCTTTGCGCTCTGCCATATCTCCTTGGAATACAAGAGCAAAGACTGAATGTTTGGTCGCTTGTGTTCACCTCAGGGGAGGGAGATCCGGCGAAACAAGCCGCGCTGCTCGTCCTTTATTGTGTCGGTGTTCTTCTTCTCATAGTTCAGGTGCCGCCGCGATGGCTGCTCTTTGTCGGCGCACCCCTCCTGATACTGCTCGCGTGGTCTCTGGTTTCGATAATTTGGTCAGTCAATCCGGACGGCAGCGCCAGGCGGCTCGTAGCCTTGTTTGGCACCGTGGCTCTTGGGGCCTTTGCCGGAATTCGCTTCGATGTCGCTGAATTCATACGGCTGCTGACAAAAGTAGCCGCCATCGTGATTGTTGCATCATTCGTCGTCGCAGTGGTCCAGCCGGAATTCGGTCTCGATCCCGAGGGCCGTTTGCGAGGCGTGTTCTTTCACAAGAACTATCTCGCTTCCTTTGCGGCCATTGCGATGTTCACCATTTTCCTGCGTTTGACTGTCAAGATGGATCGCAACGCGACGACGAAGGTGTTGCTCGGCCTGCTGTTCATTCTTTGCTTTTTCTCCCTCGCGCTGTCGCGATCAGCTGGACCCCTTCCAGCTCTGTTCGTGGCGTTGATGACGGTGGGCGTCGTTCAGGCAAGCCGCGTCAGTAATGGAATGTTTCGGTCGCTCGTGCCAATGGCGATCTCGCTCGGCGTCGTATGCGCCGGGGCGCTTGTGATCTTTGTTGGAGGGTCGATGTTCGAGCGCGGGGCCGACCTTTCGGGTCGCACGGAAGTGTGGAAGTTCGCCGCCCTGATGATCGAGCAGCGACCCTGGCTGGGGTATGGCTATGGTGTCTTTTGGTTGGGTGAAAATGCGCCCGGCACAGCTTTTTGGAGATCATCTCTAAATTTCGTGCCCCATGCCCACAATGGATATCTCCAGCTGGCACTCGATACTGGTGCCATCGGTCTAGGCTGTCTGGCGGCCGCCTTGATCAGTTTTGCCATTAAAGTGGGCTTGCTGTTGCGCCACCGCCAGAACGCCCGCCTACTTTGGGCTGTCGGTTTCATTGCTTTCTTCTGCGTCATCAATCTTGGCGAGGCCGATGCATGGTTGGGAAACGACCTGCATACCATCCTCTTTGTCTACGTCATGGTGCGTACGAATGTGGAATACGCCCGCTACACCGGCCTGGCCTTCAATCTCAGAAAATCCAAAGTGGCCCTTCGTACTCCTGGATCCGGCAGCTTCGCATGACGAGCCAGTCGAGCCCGCTTGTACCTGACCGACGACCGATCGGGCGAATAGTGACGCTGCTATGCGGCGCGATAACCGCCGCCGGCCTCGGGTTTGCAGTTCAGTTGGTTCTCTCGCGCACATTGGACGTGCCCAGCTATGGTCGTTTTGTCGCGATGCTCGCAGTCGCAAACGTTCTCTCACCGCTCGCATCTTGGGGGCTGGGATGGATGTGGCTCCAGGTGTACGGCAGCGAAGGGTGGAATGCGTATCGCTGGATTTCCGTTTCCTTGCGTGCGTTGGGGCTTTCGTCATCGGCCGCCATAGTTCTTATGGTCAGCTATCTATTGGTGAGTGAACCGACTTCATCTAACAACGTGATCATTGTCGTCATGGCGATGATCGTGATCATGCTGAGCCAAAGCCAGGTAGAGATCGTTTCGGCGCGCCTGCAGCTCGAGGAACGATATGGCCTGCTGACAGTTTGGCAACTCTTCGCCCCGGTTGGCCGCGCGCTCATCATTCTTGTGCTCCTCGAAGCTGGCTACCGGGATCGATTGAGCCTGCTTGTAGGCTTCGCTCTGGTAGCGACAGCTGCAAGCGTCTTTGCCATCGTGTCCTTCGAGAACGTCCGGCGTGGCGGTCTTAAGCTTGCAGGACACGGCCAGGCACCGCCGACGCCTCCACGTCAACCACCCCCCGAGCTGCGGCATGTGTTCACGGAGGCCCTGCCCTACGTCATGCAGACAATGTTCTTCCTCGTCGGCTCGCAGGGCATCGTGGCCATCATCGAGCGCCTGCTCGGCCCCCGCGATGCTGCCATCTACAACGTTGCCTTTCTTATCTTGAGCGCGGTGTATCTGATCCCGACCGTGATCTACACAAGGTACCTTGTCGGCAAAATCTTTCGATGGTGGGCGCAGGATCGGCAAATGTTCAACGCTGCCTTCCACGTCGGCGTGGCGGTTCTGCTGGGTCTCGGCCTCCTCTGCATGGCAATCGTGATGGTGGCCGCTCCGCTGCTGGTCTCTATTCTGTTTGGTTCGCAGTATGGCGACGCCGTTCCAGTCCTCATGATCCTGGCGATCGCGATCCCATTGCGTTTTGTCCTGCATACGTATGCCGCCGCTTTCTACTCGCGGCAGAATATGCTGCGTAAAGTCTGTTACTTGGGTATCGCGGTCGCGGCCGGCGTTGCCCTCAACTTGATCCTGACACCCCACTTTGGCCTTAACGGCGCGGCAATTTCCGCGGTGGCTGCGGATTTCTTGCTGCTTCTCCTCTACTTCCGGGGTGCGAGCGGGCATATCGAAGGCCTCGATGTCTGGTCCACCTTCAAGCCGAGTACTCTGCGCCGGTCGCTGGCCTATATTGGCAGGACTCGGGAGGTGCATTAGTGATCCACTCTAATTGCACGAAAGCTTTCTCACGATTAGACCTTTCGAGGTGAGCGGATGGTGCAACAGGCCTTTCACGGCGAGAAGACGTCACCGATGGTTTCCACGGTGATTGCGACGAAGGCGCGTCCCAAGTTGGTACTCCGCGCCGTTGCAACGGTTCTCCAGCAAACCTTTTCAGATCTAGAGCTAATTGTCGTCGTCGATGGTCCTGATGCCGAGACCGAGGCAGGTCTGTCACTCATAAGGGATTCGCGACTACGGGTTATCGTCAATTCGATGAATGTAGGATGTGCCGCCTCTCGCATGGTCGGTGTGAATGCAGCGAAGGGAGAGTGGGTCGCTTTTCTCGACGATGACGATGAATGGCTGCCAAAGAAACTAGAACATCAGATTGAAGAAATGCAGCGGACCACCGCCCTTGAACGCAGCAGACTTATCGTCACTTGCGCGATGCATATCGTTAGTCCTTTTGGTGACTCGGTGCGTCCCAAGCGCATTTACGATAATGGGCAAGCGTTCGATGTGTGGTTGTTTGATCGCACCGGCCTTCGCAATGGGGCCGTCTTTCAAGCGTCCTCCGTCTTGGTTTCGGCAGAGCTAGCGCGGACTTTGCGATTCCGGCCCGAAGCAGCCCATGAAGATTGGGACTTCGCCTTGAGGGCCAAGGCGGAGAAGGACGCAAAAATCATAACTGTGCCGAAACCTCTTGTCCGCCACTATCGGGATGATCTGACGCCGCGCATGACCAATGATCACAAGATAACGCAGCAGACCGCGGAAAAGTCCGCTGGTTTTTGCCCCTACTGGTCCGAGCTTTCAAGCGAGGTGCCCCCACGGCTCGTCAGCTGGCGGGCTTTATCGGACTTTGGCTTATGCGCAAGCGCATGCGCCGGCTCATTCTCGGTTTCTTGTTGGATCGCCGGCGGACGGGTGACGTAGCGTTGACGGAGACAATGCGGATGTCCACGAAGTGAGTTCAGGACATCGTTCGTGCAATAGAGCAAGCAGACGTGCCGTGTTGCCAGCCTTTGCCTGCCCGCGGATAAGCGCTCTTTCTTCTTCACATTCAATTGCCCGTACCTTGCTCAAGCCCAAGACTTTGAGCGCTTAGACGCGCGCCCGGGTGAAGCATCCGCCCGTCGAGTCCGCACCGGGGAAGCACGCGCCCCTTCGGCATCCGGCCATCCCGCTCCCCCTGCCGGCCGGCCGGCTGATCGACACGGCAGCCGGTCCAGGTGTCGAGATTGATGGCAACCTAGATCGGGCTTGAAGCCTCCGAGGTAACCCCGCCTCGCGTCTGGTGTGGCGCCGTCACTTCGATGAGCTTGGGCGGGACACGATATCATCACTCGCAAGGGCTCACGGATGGGCGCAGAGGGGGTGTGGTATCGCGGACAAGCCGACCACTTTTACCAATGCCCTCTGCGGCCACATGGACGATGAGCGGGATCTAGGTCATGGAACGCCTCGGCACGCACGCAGCACCGCAGAAGAAGCCCGCTCGGGGATGGATGATACCCATGAGAACCCCGCTCGTGCTGCCCTTCTGCATCGCCTTGGTGGCATGCGATAGCGGCAAGCCGGCCTCTACAGGCCCGCTAAACGGCTCAATCTCTCGAGCCTTGCAACGGGGAATGACCGAACAGCAGGTGGCCGACGTCAGCCGTAGTCGTGTGCCCGACCGAACCGTGGAGACCACCTGCGGGAAGGAGACGCCGAAGCCGTTTGACTGCAAAGTGTACATTTACGATGGCGCGCTGCGGGCCGGTCAGTACGACCGGAAGCTTACCGTCGTCTTTGAGAATGTCAGCGGGCGATGGATAGTGACCCAATGGCTCTGACATGAAAACACCTCCCACGTTGCAGCAAGCTCCCAATCTCCAAAAATCATTCCGCTGGTGTGGCCGAAGTGAGAAGGGCGATTAGCCGACGTCTGATGGCGCGGCTTGAAAAAAGAATACCGAAGTGCAGGCACCCTGCCATTCCATCCCTTGACGAGCCTGCGCAATGTTGTGCTTTGAATCTGCCGAGACTCATCAGGAGATTCGGCATCCATGTCCCAACAGACCGACGACAGGCCATCCGGCCTCAGCGCCCGAGAGCGGCGCCTCGCTTTGGCCGTCCAGATCGCGGCAAGCCGCACGTCCCTCGATTCGGACTGGCCCGAATTGGACGCCAGCCTG
>WNFG01018244.1_pt1 | contig 11012 bp, 7 predicted proteins | sample 5400431 | NCBI WGS metagenome assembly WNFG01 (sample SAMN13153346, study PRJNA577476) | soil metagenome | isolation source: 120 cm saprolite under Douglas fir tree site 2 hole 3 replicate 2 | place: USA:California | collected 2015-04-18
ATGGAGTAGGTGAGCCGCAGCCCGATCTCCACCATGAGCGGGCTGACCAGATTGGGCAGGATCTCCTCGGCCATGATCCGCCGGCGCTTCACGCCGAGCAGTTCGGTGGCCTTCACGAAGTCCCGTTCGGAGACGTCCAGGGTCGCCGCGCGCATCACGCGGGCGACCTGCGGGGCGTGTGAGAGGCCCACGGCCAGGATGGTCAGCCACAGCGTCGGGCCGATGATGGATACCAGCAGCAGCGCGAACACCAACTGGGGGAAGGCGAGGAGCACGTCGACGGTGCGCATGATGAGCCCGTCCGGGCGGCCCTGGAGGTAGCCGGCGGCGATGCCGCTCGCCGTCCCGATCGTCACCCCGAGCGCGGTGGCGGCGGCCGCCATCGCCAGGAGCACCCAGCCCCCGTCGAGCACGCGGGAGAGCACATCGCGCCCCAGCATGTCCCCGCCGAGGAGGGCCTGACGGGAAGGGCCGGCGAACGGGGCGACGATGCTAGCCGTGGACGAGTGGGGGGCCACGAAGGGCCCGACCACGGCGACGGCCACCACAAGGCCCAGCACCCCGAGGCCGAACCTGCCTCTCGGCAGCGACGCAGCCCGGCGGAGGATGGCCGCCCACCCCCCGTGGCGCCGTGCCGGTAGCACGGGCACTGTGATGTCGGGTGCGGTGGCCATGATCTAGCGGGGCAGACGGCGGCGCGGGGTGGCGAGGAGGGCCACGACGTCCGCGATGATGTTGACGAGGACGTAGAAGCCGGCGAGGAGCAGGACGATCATCTGGATCACCGGCACGTCGCGGTTGGTCACGGCGTTGACCAGGCTCTGCCCGATGCCCGGGAAGGCGAACACATACTCCACGACCACGATCCCCCCGGCCAGGTAGAGGAAGGTGAGCCCGAGGACCTGGACCACTGGCGCGACGGCGTTAGGCAGGGCGTGCACCACGACGACGCGCCGCACCGGCAACCCCTTGAGCCGGGCCATCTCGACGTAGTCCGACGCCAGGGCTTCGACCATCGCCGCCCTCGTCATCCGGATGATGTAGGGCACGGTCACGACGACGAGCGTGGCCACGGGGAGGATGAGTTCGCGGGGGTTGGCCCAGGCGTAAGTCCCCGGGGCCAGCAGGGAGACCGCCGGGAGCACGTGCCAGACGACGGTGGCGAAGAGGATGATCAGCGTGATCGCCACGACGAACTCGGGCAGGGATGTCACGGCCAGCGCGAGCACCGAGCTGGCATGATCGAACAGCGAGTCCTTGCGCAGGGCCGCCACCACGCCCAGCGTTACCCCGACGATGGTCGCGATAACGCCGGACACGGCCACCAGCACGGCCGAGTTGAGCGCGGCGGGGCCGACGATGCCCCAGACCGGCATCCCGTTGGCCAGGCTTTCCCCCGGATGACCGGTGAGGATTCCGCCGATCCAGGAGCCGTACTGGTCGAATACCGACCGGTTGAGGTGCAGTTGCACTTCCAGGGCGTGCAGCTGTGCCGGGGTCGCCGAGTGACCGAGGATGGCGGTGGCGGCGTTCCCCGGAAGAGCCACCGTGGCAGCGAAGATGATCACGGAGACCACCCCAAGCGTCAGCACGCCCAGGGCGACGCGCAGGACGATAAGACGGGTGACCGGGTGCGGCTCCGCTGCCCTAGGCCTGGGTGGGGCGACGTCCGAGGCGAGCGCGGTGTTCAACGACATCGGTCCGGCACCCTCAGGACCGGAACGAGAAGTTCTCGAAGGGGAAATTCCCCAGCGGCTCGCCGACCTTCCCTTTCTGCCAGCCGGTCAGGTTGGAGGTGTACGCGTCGAGCGAGTCCACGAAACAGGGGATGATGTAGCCACCCTCGGTGAAATCGATGCCCTGCATCTCGTGGAGGATCTCCTTGCGCACGCTAGCGCTCAGCGTCTTGTTCGCTTCGTAGTAGAGCTTGGTGTAGGTCGGGTTGTTGAAGTGCGTCTCCTGGAACGGGGACGTGGGCAGGAACGTCTGCGCGACCTGGGACAGGTAGGGCGAGTAGTTGTAGTAGATCTGCGAGAAGGGCACCTTGGTGTAGTAGTTCGGCCCGAAGAACGAGCTGGGGCTGACCTGGTTCAGGTTCACGGTCACACCAGCTGCGCTCGCCTGCTGCTTGAAAAGGGTCGCCATGCTGAGCGCGCTCGAGTTCACGGCCAGCGACGTGTAGAGGATGACGGTCAGGTTGTTGTCGTAGCCGGCCTTTTTCAGCAGGCTGCGGGCCAGCGCGATGTCCTGCTCCCGGTGCAGCGAGCTGTCGAAGTCCGGGTCGTAGGGCGACGTGACGTCGTGCGCCACCCAGCCGAAGCCGTCCAGGGTCTTGGAGATGAACTCGGGGCGGTTGACGATGTATCGGAACGCCTGACGGACGTTCACGTCCTTGAACGGCGCCACGTCCGTGCGCATAGTGAACGGCTCGATAGACCCGGTCTGCGACGGGACGGCGATGATCCCGCTCGTGTTCTGCAGGATCTTCATCTGGGTCCCGGTGAGCTGCCCGGTACAGTCGATGGCCTTGCTGACCAGGGCGTTCTGGACGGCGGTGGGGTCCTGGAAATCTATGATCGTCACCGAGTCCAGGTGGGGCAGGCCCGCCTTCCAGTAGTTCGTGTTGCGCACGAAGACGCTCTGCTGGCCGGGCGTGAAGCTCTTGTACTTGAACGGGCCCGTCCCGTTGGGTGCGTCCTTCTGGGTCCACCCGTCCGGCGCGATGTACAGGAAGTACCAGAACGCCGCCAGCTGCGCGGGGAAGCTCCCGAACGGCGACGTCATGGGGACCTCTACCGTCAAGTTGTCGACCTTCTTCAGCCCATGGAGGTCGACGGGGCTGAGAACGGCCGCCCCGCCCAGCGGCTTCTTCGGGTTGAGGATCGTCCGGAGCGTGTAGATCACGTCGTCCGCTCCGAAGGACTTCCCGTTGTGGAACGTGACGCCCTTCCTCAGCTTGATATGCCAGTTCGACGTCGACCCGTTCGGGACAAGCGCCTCGGCAAGCACGTACTGGATTTGTGCGTTGTTTGCGAGCTGGACCAGCGGCTGGTACAGCTGCTGGGCGCGCGCCGTCCCGATGGCGCTGATGCCCCCGAAAAAGGGGTTGAGGGTGTCGCTGCTGCCGCCGCCGGTGAGGCCGACCCTCAGGTTCCCACCCTTCTTCGGCGACGCACTGCCCCCCGGTGCCGTCGACGTGGACGTCGACGATGAGCAGGCTTCGAGCAGGCCGCCCCCTGCCAGGACGGCACCGCCTAGCACGGCGGAGCGAAGGAACGTGCGCCGGCCGAGGCTCGGAGCGGCGTCGTCTCTGTCTGGACGAGGTGTAGTGCTCATGGGTGCCTCCCTCCTCCTGTCGGCCTTACGGCCCGAACAGGACCTCGGCGGCGTAGGCACGCCGCCCGGTTGTCTGCGTCCCTGCCCGTGCGGGGAGATCCCTCGGGCCCGAGCCGCCCCTCATGCCGGATCGCCGATCGTGACGCGGTGGATGGTGTCGTAATGCTCGCGCCGCGCCTCGTCGTCGGGAAAGTTGTAGCTGCGCTTGCCGTTCAGCCTCATGAGGTGGAGGCCGATCTGGCCGAGCGGTATTGACGCCAGCACCGGGGACAGCTCCTCGCCGATCCCCGCCGCCACCGGGAGGAGAAGGGCCGGTAGCGGCGGCGCCTGGTCACCGACGAAAACCGGGAGGGCCTCGATGTAGTTCAGCTCGGCAAGGATCTCGGCCACCCGGTCGCTCGACGCGCCACTGGGCGCCACCAAGACGACCGGCTCACTGGGCCGGGTGATGAAGTACTGCTCGTGCGCCCACTCCTCGACGTTCGTCGCGAGGGCGATCTGCTGGGCCCCCTCGAAGAGCTTGGCGGCGCCGAACTTGGCGCTCGCCTCATTAGGCCCGGCACCGAGGAAGGTGATCATTCGAGCCCCGGCCAGGCGCTCGGCGGCGGTGTAAGCCGGACACTCGCTCAAGCGAAGCGTCTCCTCCGCCAGCCCTTGCAGACGCTGAAGGTCGGTCGCATAGCGGCGCACCGCGTCCGGGCTGGCCGGCCCGTCCGCGCCGGCCGCCACGGTGGCGCCGAGCTCGGCGGCCAGGGTCAGCAGGGTGACGAGCATGGCGGTGTAGGTGCTGGTGCCGGGCGAGAGGCCGAAGGTGGGGATCTCCGCCGACAGGACGCAGTCCGCCACCTTGGCGATGGGGCTGTCCGGGACGCCAGTCAGGGCGATCACCAAATGCCCGAATGCGCGGGCCTGGTGGGCGGCCTCGATCGTCCTGCCCGTCTTCCCCGAGAAGGAGACGACTACCACCGCCGTCCCACTCGCGAGATATCGGACCCCGTACCGGGCGAAATCGAGGGCGTGTTCCCAGCGGACCTGAAGCCCGGAGTACCGGTTGAGCGCCAGTGCCGCCGCCTGGCAGACGAAGCTCGAGTCGCCGCACCCCACCAGGACGACATGGCGGATGCGGGACTCCCGCAGCCGTTCGACCGTCGTCGCCGCCTGGCCCGCCAGCTCGAGCCGATCCCGGATCACGGCGGGGATCGTCGTGATCTCCCGCTCCATCACGTCGCTGTCGTCCTCCTCGCCTGGCTTCGGGAGCGGCGTGGCCCTCGGCAGCTTTCCCTGCGCGTAGCAGGACCGCAGGCGCTCGGCAACTCCGGCGCGGCGGAGCAAGCGCAGCGAGCCGCTGGCCCCTAGGGCGGCTCCCGCAGTGGCGGCACCCCGTTGTGCGGCGACGACGAGAGATTCACCGGCGGCGAGACCGGCGGCGAGGCCCCCGCAGAAGGTGTCGCCGGCGCCGGTGGCATCCAGTACGGCGACGTCGGGGGGCGCGATACGGACCGGTGGGCCACCAGGCGTACTGACCAGCGCACCCTTCTCGCCGCACTTCACGACCACCGCCGGCACCCCCTCGGCCTGCAGCTCGCGGCAAGCCCGCTCGGAGTCGTCGTAGCCGAGAATGGCGGCGAGTTCCCCGTGGCTGGGCACGAACACGTCGACGCGCCGAGCGAGGGCGAGAACGTCGTCCCTCCCGGCCGGCCAGGCCTCGTGGGTATCCAGGGTCACGACCGCCCGGCGGCCCTCGGCCCGGAGGTGCCCGACGATACCGGCAGCCGCCCCGAGGGGCATGGCAGCGACGTGGACTACCGGCGCGCGGTCCTGCTTCAGGTCGGTCCACCCCGCTGGGATATCCCCGGGGCTCGGCGCCACCTCGAGGCGACGCTCCGGCGGCGTCCGGTACACCCAGCTGCGGTGCCCGTCGTGCTCGTAGATCACCCAGTTGCGGACCGTCGGACCTTCGATCGGGCGCAGCCCGCCGGTGTCAAGCCCGGCGTCGCGGAGGCGGTCGAGCGCCGCGACCGGGAAGTCCGCGCCGACCCGCGCCACCACTCCCACCGATAGGCCCCAGATCAGGGCGCCGGTCGCCGCGTAGATGGTGTTGCCGCCGGGCGATGCCATGGTGGTCTCGCCGTTGGGGTGGACGACGTCGTCGACAGTTAGGTTCCCGACCACGATGACGTCGTGCTCCGCGCGCCTCTGCCGACCCGCCACGGGGCTCATCACACGCTCGTTCTCCGTCATCTCTTGCGGACCTCGCCCTTGCCTCCCGGTGACGGGAAATGCAGGATCCGGTCGTCGAAGCGGTGGCTCTCGAAGCTGAAGCGGAACCGCTCCACGCGGTAGAGAACCTTCGAGAACTCGACAGCCTCGTCCGCACGGTCGTAGGTGACCGAGTCCATCCGCAGGACCATGGCTCCGGTCCCCACCCCTAGGGGCGCAGCCTCCTCGTCAGTGGCGTGAACCGCCTCGATGACGCTCTCCGCGCGGACGAGCTCGACGCCGTAAACGGCGTCGAGCGTCCGGTAGAGGGAGCCGCCATCCAGCTCACGCTGTTCGATGCCGGGGAAGCGCGCCGGGTCCAAGTAGGCCGACAGCAGCGCCACCGGGCTCGCCTCCAGGCGGGCGAGGCGCTGGATCAGCACTAGCTTGCGGGACTGCCCCCCTAGGGCGGCAGCCTCCGGCCGCCGCGGCACGAGGCCTTTGAAGAGCATCACCTTGGTAGAGCATCACGAGCTCCAGACGGTCGCCGTGCTCGGCGTGACTCCCGGTGAAGCTAGACAGGGTCGAGATCTTCTCCTCGAACTTGGGCTGGCGGACGAAGGTCCCTCGCCCCCGACCCCGGTCGAGGTAGCCCTCGGCGGCGAGATGCATGAGGGCCTGGCGGACGGGCGCGAGGCTGACGCCCCACTGCTCCGCCAGCGCACCCTCCGACGGCAGCCGGCTACCAGGGGCGAGGCGGCCAGCGTCGATCTCCTGGCGCACCAGGTCGTGGATCTGGCGGTGCAGCGGCAGAAACGAGCCGCGGTGCACCGCAAGGGCAGTCAGCCAGCCGTCGCCGCTGCCGTGCGACCGGATGTCCTGGTCACCAGGCATCGAAGCCGTCAACTGCTGCATCTCCCCATGTTGCTCCGGGGCGGACGTCTAGGACAGCAATAATGACAGATCATTATGAGTTTGTGATGGGGTGGTCGCCGACGGACGGCCGGTGGCGGATGCATGACCTGGTCCGCCTCAGAACTACAAGGAACCCCGTTTCCTGGAGCGTCATCCGGCCCGGTGACTGGCTTGCGCATCGGTGCCCGGGCCCGCACGACCCTGCCGCCAATTGCTTCCTAAGATGTGCTGTATTATCTTAGGAACATGTCCGCAGAAGTGATTTACACCCTGGTGCTGCTGCCGGCCAGGCACTACGAAGTGCTCGACGCCGTGAGCCGCTGGCATGATCGCCTCGACGTCGCCGAGAGAGCACTGGCCAAGCCATCCAGTGGCCGCGTTCCGCGCGATTTTGGCGATCTGACATGGCTCCGTCACTTCGACGATGACGACCTCGCGACATTCATCAGCGAGGTGCGGGCCGCCGTCTCCGTGGCTTATCACGACGATGACCTCACCGAGCTAGACCAGCTTGTGCGCGACTGGCGTACCACCGCCGACGAACTCGCCGACCCGGCCCGGCGGCATGTGCTTCTCGGCGGCTTCGCCGAAGACGACTTTGTCGAAGCCGAGCGGCCAGGGACACTACGTGACCCGCAGCGCATACCAGCCGTTCACGCCCGCACGTCGCCCAGGCGGCCGTCCGGCCGCCAGGCCGCGCTACCGAGTCCTGGTGCACCGCAAGTTCGCTGAGATGTGGTCGTCGTTACCTGACCGGGTAGGACTTGCCGCAGCCCAGCAGTTCTATGACCATGTCGCCAATACGCCTGGTCAGCCCGCAGCGGTCAACCGCACCGGTGTACTGCGAGGAAAAGCCGGCGAGCCAATGGCGCCAACCCTCACACTGGACGTCACCTGATGCCTCCGGTTCCCTCCCTGGGGCGGATCTCGGTCGACTACCGATCATGGGTGGTGTGCCCTGCGTGGCCGGGACTCGGATCCCGGTAGCCACCGTGGCGGGCTCGGAAGCCAACGGACTCACCACAGACGAGATCCTGGCAGAGCACCCGCAGCTCACCCGGGAAGATGTACAGGCATGCCATGCGCAGCACGCGCCGTCGATGTCCGGGAGCTTCCGGTCCAGGCTGCCGCCGCACTCATCCATGAGCTGGTTGCCGAGGCCTCCGCTCCCCTGCCTGAGGATTCTGGTCTCACCACACAGCGAGCAGAAGAGCTGATCGCGGAGATCAGGGCCCGACCGCGATGCGCGCTGACAGCCGAGAGTCTGAAGAACCGCCATCTGCTGAGCCCGCCGACTCCGTAACCCCGTAGCCGCGAAGCTTCGTCGTGGATCCAGCGCCGTGCAATCATGGGTGGTGTGCCCTGCGTGGCCGGGACTCGGATCCCGGTAGCCACCGTGGCGGGCTCGGAAGCCAACGGACTCACCACAGACGAGATCCTGGCAGAGCACCCGCAGCTCACCCGGGAAGATGTACAGGCATGCCCGGACATGCCCAAGCGCGCAGCGCCGTCCTTGGCAACGTAGGTGTGAACGCTTACCACATCGCGCCCGGGGACCGCCTGTCGCAGGGGAACGCCCCTCGCGCGGTGGCGCGGGATCACAACGCCGTCGATGGTCACGTTAGAACCCACCCGCGCGGGCTCCACTACGGACCCGCCTAGGCGCGCCGCCACACTAGCCACAGCGCCGGGGAGCCGGGCAAGGTGGAAGGACTGCTCTCTGCGCACCGGTCGCTCAAGTCGCACCTCTAGATCCGGGTACCGGCCGGTGATCGGTCTAAGTTCGGGATCATCCTTGACGCAGATGAGCACAGACCGCAGCGACCGCGGGGACCAGCGCCGCTGGATCAGCTCCATGCTTAGCAGCGCCTGCCCAAACACGTACGGGTTGAGGCGCGTGCCTTTCGTCTGGATCACCAGCACGTCTTCGCCGTCGAGATTCGCCGCCGCGCGTTCGTTACGCCCGGGCTTGCCGCGCGGGACACGGCGCGGCGGCGTACCGAGAACGACCAACCCGTCAATGACCCGCGCGGCCTGCACGCCGCGTTGGGCTTTGACGATGGGAAACTCCTCATACAGGGTTCCCATGCCCAAAGCCGTCCAGTACGCGAGGGTCAGGGGTTGTGAAGCTTCCATGGCACACCTTGCCGGGGTTCGCCGCAACGAACGCGCGAAGGCGCAAGCATGCGAGGCTAGTAGGGCAGCCGTACTTCGTAACCCTGACGAAGCACGGCTGCCTGATAGTTATGGCAGCGTCCGAGGCGGGTGGGATCGTCTGTTGCTGTGGATAACCAGGGATTGTGGGAGCTGATCGAGGCCGCCCGGGGCCAAGTCCGAGATCCCGCAGATGCTGAGGCAGTCGCCGCACGGGCTGCCACGTTGCTGTCGGCACGCCCGCCCGGCGAGATCGTTGCGGCCGATGAGGTCTTGTGGGGCCTGATGGCCGATTCCTACCGGAACCCGCTGTGGGCCGCCGCCTATCTGGTTAACGGTGGGTGCTCCGACGATGGCTTTGAGTACTTCCGCGGCTGGCTGATCATGCAGGGCCGTGAGGTGTACGAGCGGGTCGTGGCCGATCCCGACGCGCTCGCCGGCCTTGCCGCCATTCGGGCCAAGGCGCCCAGCGGCCGGCCGGTGGAGTGCGAGGACACGCTGTATATCGCCTCACGCGCGTACCGGGCCTCGACCGGCGGGGAACTCCCAGGCGTGCGTTCAGGTCCGAATTACCCGGGGCTGGACCCCGAATGGGACTTCGACTTCGATGATCGAGCCGAGATGGCCCGGCGATTGCCGCGTCTGGCCGCGCTCTTGCTGGATTGCTAGGGCATCTTCCTTGCTGGCTTGATCATGGGCCGGCCTCGCGACGTCGCAGGCGGGCTCGCTTGTGGAACCAGCGGGCTCTGGCTTGGTGGCGGCGCCGCCACCAAGACCAGTGCAGGTAGTGGCGGATGGTCTGCCAGGCGCGGGTGACCAGGTTGAAGACCCGTTTGATCTCGGTGACGGTGAGCGGGATCAGCCCTGGGTCTTCGGGTGGCAGCTCATCGGGCGAGGTGGGCGCGCGGGCCAGGCTGCTGGTCCGGGAGCGCGCTAACGCGGCGGTGGTGGCGCAGACCGCGAGCGCGGCCATGGCCATGGCCAGATGCCGGGTGAGGGCGGTGTAGCGGCGGACCTGGCTGTCGGCCAGCCCGAAGTCGCTCTTGCCGAGACGGAAATCTTCCTCGACCGGCCAGCGGCGGCCCGCCACGCGCACCAGGGTGGTGAACGAGCAGGCGCGGCCGGCTGGCACGTGGCAGAGAAAGTAGGCCAGGTCAGCGGGGTCGTGGAGGCTGCGGCGGATGAGCAGGTGGCGGCGGGCGGAGGCGGTGGCCAGCCACGCCCAGCTATAGTCCCGCTCTCCCTTGGACCCGTGCCCGGCCGAGGCGGTCTGCCAGGCCCGGGCCGGCACCAGCCGGGCGGCATGATCGGCGCGGGCCTTCTGCCCGGTGGGCAGCGTGACGCGGAACGAGCAGGGGATCTTCAGCACATACCCGGTGCGCCGCTCTTCCAGGAAGGCGCGCAGCGTGGCGTCGCGGCCGTAGACTTCGTCGCCGGTCAGCCACGGCGGGCAGCGCTCTTCCGCGAGGATCTGCTTGATCATCTGGGCGGCGAGCTGCGGTTTGGTCTTGAACTCCAGGTCCGGCGGGATGCCCGCAGCGGCACGCCGGCCGCTGTCATCGGCCCAGTCCCTGGGTACATACAGCCGGGCGCTGATCACGGCGTGCCCGGATGGGGCGGCGTAGCTGGCGTAAACAACGTTGATGCCGTTGGCGACCCGCCCGGCGCACCCCAGGTACTGGCGTTTCACCCCGGCGGTGTGCTCACCGGTCTTCTCCTGCCCCGACTCGTCGATCACCAGCACCGCATCAGCGGGGTCGCCCAGGTGCCGCACCGCGAAGGTGCGCACCGCGCGCATCGCCTCACCGGCGTCCCAGGCCGCGCGCTCCAGCAGCCGCTGCATCCGGTCCGGCGTGGCGTCCCCGGCCTGCTCGGCCAGCGACCAGCAATTCTTGCGCGGGAGGTCACCGAGCAGCCCGGTGACGTACTTGCGGGCCTGCCGCCGCGGCTCGACCCGCGTGAAACAGCCCGCCAGCCCGCCCATCATCAGCTCATCCAGCTGCTCACAGGCCGCCGCGGCTTCCTCTACCGTGGAGGCGGCAGCCGTCTCAAGATCAGAAGTCGTCACAAACTAATGATCACGAGGCGGCTGCCCCCGACGCCTCGATCACCCCGAATGAGTCAAGTCATCCCCGCTTCGCCCAGGTCACGAAGTACGGCTGCCCTACTAGGTCCCCGATACAAATTGAGTAACCGCTCCGGACCTTATTAGATCCTCCCGAGCGGCTTGAATGAACTGCGCTTCGGCCGTCGATGCAGCATGGACCAGCTCATCAGGAACCTCGCCGGGGCCGCAAGCCGCTCGGACACGCGCAATGGCCATAAAAGAGCGGTGCACCTCCCACAATGCGTCACCGGGTATCCTGTCACCGGCCAGAAGTTCTAGCCTGGCCCTAGCACTGTCGACA
>WNFG01005506.1_pt1 | contig 11011 bp, 10 predicted proteins | sample 5400431 | NCBI WGS metagenome assembly WNFG01 (sample SAMN13153346, study PRJNA577476) | soil metagenome | isolation source: 120 cm saprolite under Douglas fir tree site 2 hole 3 replicate 2 | place: USA:California | collected 2015-04-18
CCTTCTTCACCACCTCGCTCCGTCTCGCAACCTTGGAACCCAAACCTGCTATCTAATCTACCGAACCGCCGTATACGGACCCGTACGTACGGTGGTGTGGGAGGGGCGGAGCCGCGAGGCTCTCCCCTATCCCGATTCATCGAGTGTGCGGTCAGGGCCTCTGGTGCCGCGCACGCGCTTTCGTGGTTACTGGATTCCGGCTCTCGCTGCGCTCGGCCGGAATGACAGGCGTAGGGTGGGCAAAGGCGCGCGATATTCGGCATGACGCGTGGGCAAATCGCGTGCGCGCGCTGTGCCCACGCGGCGAGATAGGCCACGCGATTTGCCCACCCTACGTTCGCTACTCCTTATCCTTGTCGCTCAGGCGATCGAGACGTTTCTGGATGTCGTCCATCTGGCGCTTGAGATCGTCGATCTCGCCCGCGCCGCCGCCACCCGCTGCGCCCTTGTCGGGCTCCGCCGCCTGGCCTTCGCGCCGCGCAAACGGCGTGAACATGGCGAAGGCGCGCTCGAACATTTCCATGTTCCGCCGCACCTGGTCCTCGAGCGCGCCGAACGGGCTGCCGCCGAACGCCTGCGGCGCGGCACCAGCATCTGCATGCTGTCGCCGTAGAAGCGGATCAGCTGGCGCAGGAAGGCGATGGGCATCAGGCTCTGCCCTTCCTTGTTCTCCTGCTCGAAGATGATCTGCGACAGCACCTGGCGGGTGATGTCCTCGCCGGTCTTGGCGTCGTGCACGAGGAAGTCCTCACCCGCCTTCACCATGCCCGCCAGGTCTTCCAGCGTCACGTAGGTGCTGGTGCCGGTATTATAGAGCCGCCGGTTGGCGTATTTCTTGATCGTGATCGGTTCGTCCGACTTGACCATGGTGAGCCCGGTGCCGCCTCTGTCCCCGAGGCAGCATAGCCTGTTTTTCGCAAGCCCGGCCACCGATTTATGGGCCGGCTGGAGCGCGAGCGCCCGTCCGCAGCGCCACCGGGGCCGCTGCGGTGGATCAATGCAGAACAGACTGGCAATCCGCGTAATTGACAGGTTGGCGCCCGCGTCCCAAATGGTCGGCCATGGGTGAGGATCAAGGGCGCGCCATGCGGGCGTCGCCAGGAATCCGTGGTGAACCGACAGGCCAGGTTCCGTCACCGTCAGCCGAACACGAAGGAGTTTCGAGATGAAGGACGATATCGTCATCGTCAGCGCGACCCGCACGCCCGTCGGGGCCTTCAACGGAGCATTGGCGTCCCTGCCGGCCCACGAATTGGGAAAAGTCGCGGTGGCGGAGACGCTCAAGCGCGCCGGCGTCGAAGGACGCGAGGTCTCCGAGTTGATCCTCGGCCAGATTCTCACCGCCGGGCAGGGCCAGAACCCCGCCCGCCAGGCCTCGATCGCTGCCGGCATCCCGGCCGAAAGCCCGGCCTGGGGCGTCAACCAGCTCTGCGGCTCCGGCCTGCGCGCGGTCGCGCTCGGCTATCAGGCCATCCTCAACGGCGATTCCGAGATCGTGGTGGCGGGCGGCCAGGAATCCATGAGCCAGGCCCCGCACTGCGCCCATCTGCGCGGCGGCGTGAAGATGGGCAACTTCGAGATGGTCGACACCATGATCAAGGACGGGCTGTGGGACGCCTTCAACGGCTATCACATGGGCAACACCGCCGAGAACGTCGCCCGCCAATGGCAGATCACGCGGGTGCAGCAGGACGAGTTCGCGGTCGCCTCCCAGAACAAGGCCGAGGCGGCGCAGAAGACCGGACGATTCAAGGACGAGATCGTCCCGGTGACGGTGAAGACCCGCAAGGGCGACGTCGTCGTCGACGCCGACGAATATCCCAAGCACGGAACCACGGTCGAGGCGATCGCCAAGCTTCGGCCCGCCTTCGCCAAGGACGGCACCGTGACCGCCGGCAACGCGTCCGGCATCAACGACGGCGCCGCGGCGGTCGTGCTGATGAAGGCGAGCGAGGCCGCCAGGCGCGGCAAGAAGCCGCTCGCGCGCATCGTGTCCTGGGCGCATGCGGGCGTCGATCCCGCGATCATGGGCAGCGGCCCGATTCCGGCCTCGCGCGCGGCGCTCAAGAAGGCCGGCTGGAACATCGGCGATCTCGATCTGATCGAGGCCAACGAGGCGTTCGCCGCGCAGGCCTGCGCCGTCAACAAGGACCTCGGCTGGGACACCGCGAAGGTCAACGTCAACGGCGGCGCGATCGCGCTCGGCCATCCGATCGGCGCCTCCGGCGCGCGCGTGCTGGTGACGCTGCTCTACGAGATGCAGAAGCGCAACGCCAAGAAGGGCCTCGCCACGCTCTGCATCGGCGGCGGCATGGGCATCGCCATGTGCGTCGAGCGCTAGACGGACGACGGCAGACAAGAGGACCGACGACGGAGGATGGATGAATTCCTGTTCCGTCCGCTGTCGTCCGTCGTCTGTCGTCTGTCGTCGGGCGGGGAATAGAACAAGGATCAGGGAGGTACGGTCATGGCACGCGTTGCGGTGGTGACGGGCGGGACGCGCGGGATCGGCGAGGCGATCTCGAAGGCGCTCAAGGCCGCGGGCTACAAGGTCGCCGCCAACTATGGCGGCAACGACGATGCGGCGCAGAAGTTCAAGGCCGCGAACGGCATTGCCGTCTACAAGTGGGATGTTTCCTCCTACGATTCCTGCGCCGCCAGCCTCAAGCAGGTCGAGGCCGATCTCGGCCCTGTCGAGGTGCTGGTCAACAATGCCGGCATCACCCGCGACACCATGTTCCACCGCATGACGCCGGAGCAATGGGGCGCGGTGATCAACACCAACCTGAACTCGCTGTTCAACATGTGCCGGCCGGTGATCGAAGGCATGCGCAGCCGCAAGTTCGGCCGCATCATCAACATTTCCTCGATCAACGGCCAGAAGGGACAGATCGGCCAGTCGAATTATTCCGCCGCCAAGGCCGGCGAGCTCGGCTTCACCAAGGCGCTGGCGCAGGAAAGCGCGAAGAGCGGCATCACCGTCAATGCGATTTGCCCCGGCTACATCGCGACCGAGATGGTGAAGGCGGTGCCGAAGGAGGTGCTGGAGAAGAGCATCCTGCCGCAGATCCCGCTCGGCCGGCTGGGCGAGCCCGAGGAGATCGCGCGCTGCGTGCTGTTTCTCGCCTCCGACGACGCCGGTTTCATTACCGGCTCGACGCTGACCGCGAATGGCGGGCAGTATTTGAGCTAAGTGAGCTATCGGCCCGGCGGCCAGTCCGGCGGCGCGAGCTCGAAGCGCGCGAAATCGAAGCCCGGCGCGACCGTGCAGCCGACGAGCGTCCAGGCGCCCAGGCTTTCCGCCGCCTGCCAGGCGCCCGCCGGCACGATCGCCTGCGGGCGCTCGCCGGCCGCGAGATCGCCTCCGAGCGTCATTCGCTCGACCGGACCTCCGGTCCCCGCCGCGATCTCGAGCGTGAGTGGCGCGCCGGCGTGATGGTGCCAGACCTCGACCGCATCGATGCGGTGCCAATGCGAGCGCTCTCCGCGCGCCAGCAGGAAATAGATCGCGGTTGAGGCCGTGCGGGAGCCGTCGACCGTCCGCCGGTCGCGGAACGTCTCGCGAAAATGCCCGCCTTCGGGATGCGGCCTCAGCTCGAGCAGCCGGATGACGTCGGCGGCGGTCAGTGATCCGGTCACGAGCGGTTCTTGCGCTCGCGAATTTCCGCGAACACTTTCCACGCCGGCTCGCCCGCAAGCCCGACCGACTTCGCCACCTCCGGCAGGTCCGCGCGCAGGAACGGGTTTGCCGCCTTCTCCTCGCCGATGGTCGAGGGAATGGTCGGCTTGTCGGCCGCGATCAGCTTGTCGACTTCCTGCTCGCGCGCGCGCAACGCGGCGTTGGCGGGCTCGATCGTCTTGGCGAAGCGGATATTGGCCCTGGTGTATTCATGGCCGCAATAGACGCGGGTGTCGTCGGGCAGGGCGCGCAGCTTCAGCAGCGATTCCCACATCATTTCCGGCGTGCCTTCGATCACGCGTCCGCAGCCGATGGAGAACAGCGTGTCGCCGACGAAGGCAAGCTTGTCGGCCGGAAAGAAGTAGCTGATGTGGCCGGCGGTGTGCCCGGGCGTCTCGAATACGCGAGCCTTGATCGCGCCGACGCGCACCTCGTCGTTCTCGCGCACGGTCTCGTCGACCGCCGGAATGCGTGCGGCTTCGCCATGCGGGGCGACGACGCGGCAGCGGTGGCGCGCCTTGAGCTCGGCGATGCCGCCGGTGTGGTCGGCATGGTGGTGGGTGACCAGAATGTCGGTGAGGCGCCAGCCGGCGGCGCGCAGCGCGGCTTCCACCGGCGCGGCCTCGGGGGCGTCGATCGCCGCGGTGGCGCCGCTCGCCGGATCGTTCAGCAGCACGCCGTAATTGTCCTTGAGGCAGAGAAACAGACGGGTCTGCGCGGTCATCGAAGGCCTTCCGGGGTTTGCGCCCACCGACGGCGGAGCATCCGATCGAAGCTTCGCCATGTTCGGGCCGTTCGCTTCGTTCGCCGAGCGCGGATCATCCGCTTTCGCGCATGACGGCGCAACCGGCGCGCGCCGGCCAGCCGAGGGCGAAGACCCTCGCCGCCGTTCCATGCTAGCTTTCCCGCCATGTCCATCGACGTCGTCGATCTGCGCAATTTCTACGCCCAGCGCCTCGGCGTGGTGGCGCGGCGCTTCGTCGGGCGCGGCATCCGCAGGCGATTTGCCGATACCCGCGGCATGCGGGTGATCGGGATCGGCTATCCAACCCCCTATCTCGGTCTGTTCCGCGAGGAGGCCGAGCGCTGCCTCGCCTTCATGCCGGCGGCGCAGGGCGTGCTGCAATGGCCGACGAACCGGGCGGGGTTGGCGGCGCTGGTCGACGAGCTCGAGCTGCCGCTTCCGGATTCCGCGGTCGACCGGGTGCTGCTCGTGCATGCGCTCGAAATGGCGCACGACCCGGTGGTCCTGCTGCGCGAGGTCTGGCGGGTGCTGGCCGGGGGCGGGCGGCTGCTGCTGGTGGTGCCCAATCGGCGCGGGGTATGGGCGCGCCGGGATACGACGCCGTTCGGCCACGGCCGGCCCTATTCGCGCACCCAGATCACCCATCTCCTGCGCGAGGCCTGGTTCACGCCGACCGGGTGGGGCGAGGCGCTGCACGTGCCGCCGGTCGCGCGCGGCTGGTTCCTGCGCTCGGCGGTGGCGTGGGAGCGGGCGGGATCGGCGATTGCCGCGCCGTTCGCCGGCGTGCACATCGTCGAGGCCAGCAAGCAGGTCTATCGCGCCGTTCCGGCCCGGCGCGAGCGGGTGCGGCTGGTGCCGGCGCTCGAGCCCGCGCTCGCCCCGTCAGCAGGCGGGTAGAGCATTTTCAGGAAAATGTTTCGCGGCCGCGGAGTGTCCGATCACTCCCCGCGCGGCGAGGATTCGTCGACGCTGCTGCCGCCGCCTTGCATGTCGTGGCGCGGGCCGCGATGGCGGCGACGCCGGCGATGCAACGGGAAGCGGTCGGGCTGATTGTCGTGCCCGTTCTGGCCCTGCGGGTTCGGTTGCTGCTGCTGCGGCTGCTGTCCGCCGGTGATGAATGACGGCAGTTGATCGACACCGCCGTCGGTGCCCGCCTGGCTCGGTCGCGGCTGTTGCGGCTGTTGCTGCGGAAACGGTTGGGCGTCGCGTGGGATGTAGGGTTGCGGCTCCCGGGTGCCGTAGGGCAGATCGCCGGCCCCCGTCGACGGCTGGCCGTCATCCTCGCCCTCGTCGAAGTTGTCGTCGCGCGCGCTCGGCATCTCGCCGCCCTCGGGACGCGCATAGTGGGGGTTGGCCTGCCGGAACTGCTCCTGCGCCGCCGCGATCACGCGGTAATAGTGCTCGGCGTGCTGGTAATAATTTTCGGCCGCGACCGGATCGCCGGAGGCCTGCGCGTCGCGCGCCAGTTGAACGTATTTCTCCACAATGTGCGACGGATTCCCTCGAATTTTCACATCCGGACCGTTCGACTCGAAGACACGCGCCATCGGATTGTGGCTCTTGCGGTGGTTGCTGCGTCCGCGCATGCGTTTGTTCTGACCGTTTCTCATGGCTTGCCTGTTGCCAACCCCTTCGTTGTGGCGGCGGGTTGCCGCTCGTACCTCACCAAACGAGTGCTCAAACGAGTGCTCGAACGAATGCCTCGAACTCCCTCTTGCGAGCGCCGCGGCGACATCCGCGTCCTCGCCCGCTCAAGCGGGAGGCAAAATGCGGCGCCGTCCGCCGCCTTGTCGGGGTCCGTGTCGCGAAGCAGCAGCCCCTCGCCCGCAGCATACCGCGGTGTTGCTCACCTCTTCATTCAAGCGCATGCCCGCGTATCTCGCGGATCGGCGCCGAACCGATGAAGCATCTCGTCCCGATCGCGAACTGCTTGCCGGATCATCCGGCGCCCTTCGTTCGCTCCGCCCGCACCGTCGGCTCTCCGCAGTCCTGCTCCGGGGCTCGCTATCGGCGCTCAACTATCTCGGGTCGATTCCTGGCCGAAACCTAGTCGGTCTTGACCCACAATCCAAGTGCTTTTTTTGGGACTTGGAATGTGAAGAATTCATGGCTGCGGGCACACCGTCAGGGCCCGGGCGATGCCTGACAGATCGTGCCGCACGGCGCCCGGCGCAAGCCCCGCGGCAGCGAAAAGCGCGGTCGCGGCGGCGAGCTGGCCCTGGCCGAGCTCGACCACCAGGGCGCCTCCCGGCGCCAGCAGACGCCGCGCATCGGCCGCGATCGCGCGATAGCCGTCGAGGCCGTCGGGCCCGCCGTCGAGCGCGCGCCGGGGGTCGAATGCGCGCACCTCGGGAGCGAGCGCCGCGATGTCGCCGCGCGCGATATAGGGCGGGTTCGAGACCAGGAGATCGAAGCGGCCAACGAGCGCCGATCCCCAATCGCATGCGATGAACGAGGATCGCGCGCCGATGCCGAGCGCAGCGGCGTTGGCGCGGGCGCAATCGAGCGCCGCCGGGCTGATATCGGTGCCGACGCCCGACGCCTGCGGCAGCTCGCAGAGCAGCGCGATCAGGAGCGCGCCGGAGCCGGTGCCGAGATCGACGATGCGCGGCGCGCGCGGCTTAAAGCGCTCGATCGCGGCGAGCGCCGCCTCGACCACGGTCTCGGTCTCGGGCCGCGGCACCAGCGTTTCGCCATTGAGCGCGAACGGCAGGCCCCAGAATTCCTTGCGGCCGATGATGCGCGCCGCCGGCTCGCGGGCGAGCCGGCGCGCCGCCAGCGCCGCGACGGCGTCGGCCTCCGCGGCCGCCAGCGAACGTCGAGACTGGGCGGCGAGCGCGGCGTGCTCGAGGCCGAGTGCGTGGCCGACGATGAGCCGCGCATCGAGCTCGGGGCTGTCGAGACCGCAGCGGCGGAACTCGCGCGCCAGCGCCCGGCGCGCCGCCTCCACCGTGGTTGCCGCATGCGCGAGCGGCGACGCCGGAACGGGCATCACTGCGGCGCCCCCTCGGCGGCCAGCAGCTCGGCCTGATGCTCGGTCACCAGCGCGTCGATGATCTCGCCCAGCGCTTCGCCCTCCATCACCTGCGGCAGCTTGTAGAGCGTGAGCTCGATGCGGTGGTCGCTCACCCGCCCCTGCGGGAAATTGTAGGTGCGGATGCGCTCGGAGCGATCGCCGGAGCCGACCTGTCCGCGGCGCTCGGCGGCGCGTTCGGCGTCGCGCTTCCGGCGCTCGAAGTCGTAGAGCCGCGCGCGCAGGACCGCCATCGCCTTGGCGCGGTTGCGGTGCTGCGAACGGTCCTCCTGCATCATCACCACGATGCCGGTCGGAACATGCGTCACGCGCACCGCCGATTCGGTCTTGTTGACGTGCTGGCCGCCGGCGCCGCCCGAGCGCAAGGTGTCGATCTTGAGGTCGGCGTCGTTGACGGCGACGTCGACCTCGGCCGCTTCCGGCAACACCGCGACGGTGGCGGTCGAGGTATGGATGCGGCCCGAGGCCTCGGTATCGGGGACGCGCTGCACGCGGTGGACGCCGGATTCGAATTTGAGCCGGGCGAAGGCGCCGCGGCCGCGGATTTCCGCGATGACCTCCTTGTAGCCGCCCATGGTGCCTTCGCTCGCCGAAATCACCTCGACCTTCCAGCCCTGCTTGGCCGCATAGCGTTCGTACATGCGAAAAAGATCGCCGGCGAACAGCGCCGCCTCGTCGCCGCCGGTGCCGGCGCGGATTTCGAGAATGACGTTGCGCTCGTCCATCGCGTCCTTGGGCAGGAGCGCGAGCTTGATCTCCTGCTCGAGCGCCGCCCGCCTGTGCTCGAGCTGCGGCTTCTCGGCCGCCGCCATCGCGCGCATCTCGGAATCGGTCGCGGGGTCCGCGATCAGCGCCTCGATGCCCTCGATCTCGGCGACGACGCCGCGATAGCTCCGCACCGTCTCGACGATCGGGCCGAGCTCCGCGAACTCGCGCGACAGCTTGACGTAGATTTCCGGCGCGACCTGGCGGGCGAGGTCGCTTTCCACGGCGTTGTGGCGGGCCAGCAGGGCGTCGAGTTTCTGTTCAGGAAGCATCGAAGACCGGATTCATCGGCGTGGCCGCGCGTCATGCAGCGCGCGCTGCGCACCAATCAAGTAATCATGGCACATCAAGTCTGCAGCCCTTGCTCGGCCGCGAACGCCTCGAGCCGCTCGCGGATCGACACGCTGCCGGCCGGGCTGTCGATGAGCGGCGCCATCAGCGCCGCCGCCTTGCCGGCATTGAGCTCGAGCAGCATGGCCTTGACCGGACCGACCGCCGTGGGCGCGAGCGAGAGCGAGCGGTAGCCGATCGCGACCAGCGCCAGCGCCCCGAGCGGCTTGGAGGCGAGCTCGCCGCACAAGGTCACCGGCTTGTCATGGGTGTGGGCCTTCTGCACGATCGCCCTGAGCGCGCGCAGGATCGGCGCCGAGAGCGGATCGAAGCGTTCGGCGACGCGCGAATTGCCGCGGTCGGCGGCATAAAAAAACTGCACCAGGTCGTTGGTGCCGACGGAAAGGAAATCGACGCGTTCGAGCAGCTCGTCGAGCTGGTAGAGCAGCGACGGCACCTCGACCATGGTGCCGATCTCGACCCGCTCGGGCAGCTTGTGAGCGTGCCGGCGCAGATGGGTGAGCTCGCGCTCGACCAGCGACTTCGCCTCGTCGAATTCCTCGACGGTGGCGATCATCGGGAACATCAGCTTGAGATCGCGGCCGCCGGCGGCGCGCAGCATCGCCCGCACCTGGCTGCGCAACAGACCCGGGCGGTCGAGTCCCAGCCTGATCGCGCGCCATCCCAGCGCCGGGTTCTCCTCCTCGACGTTGCGCATATAGGGCAGGACCTTGTCGCCGCCGATGTCGAGGGTGCGGAAGATCACCGGCCGGTCGTCGGCGGCGTCGAGCACGGCGCGGTAGAGCGAGAACTGCTCGGCGGTGCGCGGGAAGGTCGACGCCACCATGAACTGCAGTTCGGTCCGGAACAGGCCGATGCCGATCGCGCCGGTCTCCGCGATATGCGGCAGGTCGACGGCGAGGCCGGCATTGATCATCAGCGCGACCTTTACGCCGTCCTTGGTCACGCACGGCTTGTCGCGCAATGCGAGGTATTGCTGCTGCCGACGGGCGCGCAGCCGCACGCGCGCGACATAGGCCGCCTCCATGTCGGGGGTCGGCCGCAGATGCACTTCGCCGCTGGTGCCGTCGACGACGATCGGGTCGCCGGGATCGGCGACGCCGGTGGCGTTCTCGATCTCGCCCACGGCGGCGATGCCGAGCGCGCGGGCGACGATCGCCACGTGGGAGTTGGGACCGCCTTCCTCGAGCACGAGACCGCGCAGGCGCTTGCGGTCGTATTCGAGCAACGCCGCCGGCCCCATGGAGCGGGCGACGAGGACGGCGTTTTCGGGCAGCCGGTCGCGCGCCGGCGCGTAGTCCTGGCCGAGCAGCTGATGCATCAGCCGGTTGGCGAGCTCATCGAGATCGTGCAGGCGCTCGCGCAAATAGGGATCGGTCGCGCGCAACATGCGCGCGCGGGTATCCGATTGCACGCGCTCGACCGCGGCCTCGGCGGTGAGGCCGGTCGCCACCGCCTCCTCGAGCCGATGCACCCAGCCGCGGTCGTAGGCGAACATGCGATAGGCCTCGAGCACGTCGCGGTGCTCGCCGCCGTCGACCACCTCGCCGCGCTCGAGCAGCACGTCGAGATCCGACCGCATGGTCTCGACCGCCGCTTCCAGCCGCTTGAGCTCCTTCGGCACGTCGTCGGCGATGAAATTGGTGATCACCACGCGCGGCTCGTGCAGCACCACGTGGCCGAGCGCGATGCCGTCATTGAGCGCGGTGCCGGTAAGATGCAGCGGCCGGCGGGCGGCGGGCTCGAGGCCGGGCTGGGCGATCGCCGAGAGCTCGCCCGAGGCGATCATCTCGGCGAGCACCATCGCCGTGGTCTGCAGCGCCTCCTCTTCCTCCTCGGTATAGGTGCGCCGGGCGCGGTTCTGCACCACCAGCACGCCCAGCGTATTGCCGGCGCGCAGCACCGGCACGCCCAGGAAGGAGAGATAGATTTCCTCGCCGGTCTCCGGCCGGTAGGAGAACGCCGGATGGTTCTGGGCTTCCGAGAGATTGATCGGCGTCGCCTCGCTCGCGACCAGGCCGACCAGGCCTTCGTCCGCGCGCAGCACGGTTTGGTGCACCGCCTCCTTCTTCAGGCCTTCGGTGGCGTAAAGCTCGAGCGTGCCGTCGACGCGCAGCACGTAGACGGAGCAGACCTCCGCCACCATGTTGGCGGCGATCAGCACCACGATCTTGTCCAGGCGTTCCTGCGCGCTGACCTGCTCCGCCATCACCTCGCGGAGTCGGCGCAACAGCACGCGCGGACCGCCGAGCGCGCCACGCATGACGTGATCCCTCGGGCCAGCCCATCCGGCCGGGCTATCTTGCCGCCGGCACGATGAAAGTCAGGAGACAGCAGCCGCCGGGCCCGGGCGCCCGCGGCGGCGGCAATCCATCAGGCCGTATAGCGAATGCGACATGCAAACCGCAAGCCAATGATGGGGCACGGCCCATGAGCG
>WNFG01036386.1_pt1 | contig 11008 bp, 11 predicted proteins | sample 5400431 | NCBI WGS metagenome assembly WNFG01 (sample SAMN13153346, study PRJNA577476) | soil metagenome | isolation source: 120 cm saprolite under Douglas fir tree site 2 hole 3 replicate 2 | place: USA:California | collected 2015-04-18
CTTCGCGAGGACAATCGCGCCCGCCTGCCGCATCGCCGCCACCGACGGCGCATCTTCCTCCGGTACCCAATCGCCAAAGACGCGCGAGTTGGCAGTGGTGCGGAGCCCCGCGGTCGCGATGCAGTCCTTGACCCCAATCGGGATGCCGTGGAGCGGGCCTCTCCAGTCTCCCCGCCTGATTTCAGATTCGGCGTCCCGCGCGGCCGCTAACGCGGCCTCACCCGCCGCGGTGATAACGCATCTGAGCATCGGATCGAGACGCCCGATGCGTTCGATAAGGGTCTCGACGTATTCGGTCGGAGTAAGCGAACCACCTTGGATCCTCCGGCCGGCCTCGGTCAGCGTGAGGAAAGAGACCTCGTCCGAGCGGCTCACTCAGGTTGGGTAGCGGGGCGTTCGCGAAGCGTGGTGCGGAGCCGTCGCGCAACCTCGAGCAGGTCTCGCACCATTGGCAGCAGGCGAGTCAGGTCGCCTTCATCCAGGTCCAGCTCACGAGCCGTCGCCATCTCGCGGAACCTCGCCTTCGAAAGCAGCTTCATCGCCGCGCAGCGTCGAGAAATTCGGCGGCAGCGCGCCGGAGCATGACCATGTCCGACGGCGCAGCGAGCATCGTGTAACCGGCCTTGCGCCACCTCGCCAGCAGCTCTATGCCCCCACACGCGATGCCGGCCACTACGCCATGTTTGTTGCACACGGCGGGAACGGTCTCCAGCCGGCGCCGATGCTCAGGCTCGTCCGAACGGGGAGGGAGGCCCATCGATAGCGCGAAATCGCTTGGTCCGACGAAGACCGCGTCGACACCGGGGACCGAGACGATCTCGTCGAGCTGCGCGAGCGCCGGGACCGTTTCGACCATGACGGCGCAAATCACCGAGCGGTTCGCGGATTCCGGTGTGAAGTCGGCGACACCAAGTGAGGCCCGTACCGGCCCCCAGCTCCGGTATCCGTCGGGTGGATAACGGCATGCTCCGGCGGCGGCCGCTGCCTCGGCCGGCGAGTTGATCAGGGGCACGATCACTCCTGCGGCACCGGCATCGAGGGCTTTCATGATCCACGAGGGATCGTTCCACGGCACTCGCACGAGTGCGGGCACGCCGACCGCGGCGGTCCCTTGCAGCATGGCGAGCATCTGCTGGTAGCCGATCAGGCCGTGCTGGAGGTCGATGCAGACCCAGTCAAAGCCGGCCCGGGCCGCGACTTCGGCGGAGACTGAGCCGGGCATGACGCACCAGCCGCCGATGGCCGGCTTGCTCAAGACCTCTCGCAGGGCCACGGCGCCAGCGTAACTCAGCGACTGAGCGCCTCCGCGAGAGGAGCGTGGTTGAAGCACGAGACCAGGTGATCGCGCTCAACTTGCTTCAGGCGAGGGACTTCTTTCCAGCACATTTCGATGGGCCGGAAGCATCGCGTCGCGAAGCGACACCTCGCCGGGATGTCGATGGCCGTCGGGATCTCGCCCTTGAGCACGATGCGGCTCCCCTTCTCGCGCTTGCTCGAGATCACTGGCACGGCGGACAGAAGTGCCTGTGTGTAAGGGTGCCGTGGATTCGAGAACAGCATCTGTTTCGGCGCCACTCCACGCGGTCGGCAACGTGCCGGACGACGCCAAGGTCGTGCGAGATGAGCACGTAGGTGAGCTGCAAGGCGTCTCTCAGGTCGGCAAGCAGGTTGAGGATCTTCGACTGGACCGAAACGTCGAGGGCGCTGACTGGCTCGTCGAGGATGAGGAACTCCGGATTCACCGCGAGAGCGCGGGCGATGCAGATGCGCTGCCGCTGGCCGCCGCTGAACTCGTGCGGATAGCGGTCGATGATGTTCGGCGAGAGCCCCACGAGCTCGAGCAGCTCTCGCGTTCGGTTGCCGCGAGCCGCGGACGCCAGACCATTGATCCCTTCCCCCACGATCTGGGCGACGTTGTGTCGCGGGTTGAGCGACGAGTAGGGATCCTGGAAGACGATCTGCACCTTGCGCCGCAGTCGCCGTACCTGCCCTCGCGAGAGCCCGAAGATGTTCTCGCCCTCGTACCGGACCTCGCCGCGCGTCGGCCGCTCTCGCCTACGACCGCGAGGATCTCGCCCCGGTTGACAGTTAGATCGACGTCTTCGAGCGCGCTCAACCAGGACCGCTTCTTGCCCAGCCAGCCGGTGTCGACCGGATAGAGCTTCGTGAGGCCTTTGATCTCGACCAGGGGCTCGGCGGTGCTTTCCCTCGCAGTGGGTTTTCTGAGGGCCGACATCATCGACTTGAGAGCTTAAGCTTGCCGGCGTTGTGAGACTGACGGAACGCGTCCACCTTGTGGGCTCGGGCACGCAGGGTTTCGACCTCACCGATCCTTACGACTGCCACGTTTATTTGATCGATGGAGGACGAGAGCTCGCTCTCATCGACGTCGGCGCCGGCATGGGAGCCGATGGAATCATCGAGAACGTGAAGCGCGACGGATTCGACCCAGCGCGCATCCGCCATGTGATCCTCACCCATGGGCATGGCGATCACGCAGGTGGAGCCTCTCGCATGAGGAAGCTGCTCGGAGAGCCGGCCATATATGCGTCTGGGGGGATCGCAGAAGCGCTGCGCCGGGCCGACGAAAAAGCCATTAGCCTCGAAGCGGCGAAGCAGGCGGGCATCTACCCGATGGATTACCGGATGGAGCCGTGCCCGATCGATCATGAGCTGGAGGAAGAGGCCACGATCTCTGTTGGGGACCTGAAGCTCACGGTCTTCGACACGCCCGGCCACTGTGACGGCCATGTCTCCTTGCTCCTGGAGGACTCCGGCCAAAGGATGCTGTTTGCCGGTGATGTCATCTTCTTCGGCGGCAAAGTTCTGCTTCAAAACATTCACGACTGCAGGCTCGATTCACTCATCGGTTCACTCCGCAAGCTTCGGCAGCTCGACGTGACCGCGCTGCTGCCCGGCCACCTCACGCTGTCGCTGAAGGACGGGCAGCGGCACATCGAGCGCGCCAACCAGGTGCTCGACCGCCTTCTGATTCCGGAGGGCATACTCTCGGCCTGGTAGTCACGGGTGGCGCAGTGCGTGCCCGAGCACCGTTTCGCGCGCGTGCAGGCCCCACTCACCGTCCAGCAGATCAGTGCCTTGCGCTTCGACCGGAAATTTTGCGAGCTCGCACGGTCCCACCGCACCGCGAAAAACGGCTTCGGCATCCCCCAGGGCAGCAAGGCCGAGCGACCCCACCAGGATCAGCTTCGGAGCCCTCGCCTCCCGAACCGTTTCGAAATCCGTGACGCTCCCGCTCAGTCGTGGTGAGAAGGCGGCGATCGAAGCCACGTTTCGGCTCGAGTCAGCTGCCGCCGCGAGCGCCGCAATTGCTCCGATCCCTTCGCCGACGAGATGCACCTGTCGCGCACCCTCCGACCTGACGAATTCAACGGCCGCCTCTACCGCCGGAAGGGCCAGGTCCGGCTGCCACGGATCGTCCGAGGCGCCGTGACCAGGCAGGTCAAAGGCCAGCACTGAGAAACCGCGTTCGGCGAGCCACGACGTCAGCTCGCGCCAACCATCGAGGTCGCGTCCCTCATCGTGGACCAGCACAGCCCAGCGGTCTGCCTGACCTGCGCGCTCGCCGCGCAGAACGATGCCCCCGGGACCGGCGAACTCGACTGATGTCAATTGCCGGGACGCCTACCGATCGGCAGGCAGCGTCTGCTGGAGCAATTTGACGCTGAGCTGAATGTGCCGCTCAAGGGCCTTGGTGGCCGCCCGAAGGTCTCGCGCTTTTAGCGCTGCAAGGATCGGGTCGTGGTCCTCTGTCTTGGTGTTGATGTCATGCGGCAGCGCCATCTTTCGCCACCGATCACTGTGGCTCCAGACCAGGCCGAGCAGCCTCATCGTCCACTTAGAGCCACATCGCGAGTAGATCCCATAGTGGAGCTGCTGATGAAGGGCCAGGTACCGGATGCGATCGGTGGCAAAGATCCTACGCATCTCTCGCTGCAGCTTCTCGAGCGCGGAGATCAGCTCGTTGTCGATGTGCGGAAACGCGAGCTTCATCGCCGTGGTCTCGAGGACGAGGCGCAGGTGGTACACGTCGATCGTCTCGTCCAGCGAGATTGAAGCCACCCGCGCGCCTTTGTTTCGAACCGACTCGACCAGACCCTCGGCCTGCAGCAGCCGCAGAGCCTCGCGTACGGGAATCAGGCTGATCGAGTAGCGGTCGCCCAGGTTCTGGAGCTTGAGTTGCATTCCGGGCTCGAATTCGCCATTGAGAATCGACATCCTGATCCCGTGGTACGCGACATCGACCGCGGTGATCAGCTCGAGTGGCGCGGAGCCGTCGAAGACCGATGACTGCATCTCCAGCGTCCTGTCGCTGCCTCCGCTGCGCCCTGCACGCGTTCGGCGTGACTCCATCACTGTTCCTCTCTGGTTGCCTGAGGCCTGAACTTGACAAGGAATGATCCGGTGCTAGGATCTTATAAATTATCAAGTCAACCACCGGATCGTGGTGAGGGAGGGACGATGAGCGACTTCAAAAGCCAGCCGGCGGTGCAGGGTCTGGTCGCCCAGTACGTGGACGGAGGGTTGTCGCGGCGCCTGGGTATGACCACCATCGGTGCCCTGCTCGCCGCGTGCAACAGCACCACCGGCGGTGGGTCGACGACTCCCAAGACCGGCGGCACCCTGAAAGAGGGCTACGACCTGGACTTCTCGCGTCTCGACCCGATCAATACCAACTGGTACGACCCAGCCTTCTATGCGGTGTACGAGTCTCTGGTCACGAACGACCCCCAGGGCAATTACGTACCGCAAGTCGCGTCGAGCTGGACAGTCTCCGGCGATGGCCTGACGGTCACGTTCAAGATCCGCAGCGGGCTGAAGTTCCACTCCGGAGCCACCCTCGATGCCACCGCCATCAAGGCTGTTTACGACGGCATCGCAGATCCGAAGAATGGGTCGCCTCTGGGCTCGGTCTGGGCTCCGGTCGCCAGCACTGACGCCCCCGACCCGACGACGCTCGTCATCAAGCTGAAGCACCCTTACTTCGACCTCTTCAACATCGTCAAGACCGGGTACTGGGACATCGTCAACATGGCCTACCGCGCACAACTCGGGGACAAGTACGGCCAGCAAGGTGTCGACGGCTCAGGCCCATTCCAGCTAGTCGACTGGGTGCCCGGCAGCCACACTTCGGTCAAGCGATGGGCAAACTACCCCGGCTCGGTAACCCCCTCCATCCAGAACAAGGGCAAGCCCTACCTCGACGGCATCAACTGGATCACGATCCTTGACGCACCCCAGCGGGCCATCCAGATTCAGAACGGTGAGATCGATACTCTCCGAGGCCCGGCGTTCCAGGACATAGGCCGCCTGCAGGCGGACAAGACCTTGACCGTAACTCAGCTCAAGGAGTGGTCCGGATATTTCTTCACGACCAACTTTGGCCGCACCGACCTCGGCTTCGACAAGGTGAACGTGCGGCAGGCTCTATCTCACGCGGTCGACCGCGCGGGTATCGTCAAGGCGCTTCTCTTCGGTCACGGCGAGCCCCTGTACGGTCCCATCACCACGGCCGACAAGTCGTACACGAAAGATGTCGAGCAGTTCAACCAGTTCGACGTCGCCAAGGCGAACAGCCTGCTGGCCGCCGAGGGCTGGAAGGCAGGCTCAGACGGGATCCTGACCAAGAACGGCGTCCGGTTCGCGTTCGAGATGATCATCCAGGCCGAGAGCTTCAACCAGCAGCTGGGTTCCGCGCTCCAGGCCCAGATGAAGACGATCGGAGTCGACCTCAAGGTCACGTCCCTCGACCGCGGCACATTCTTCAACCGGGCGTTCGCGATCCCCGATTCGCTTATGTTCTTCTACCTCTGGCCGGTGCCGATCGACGTGGTCACGCTCTTCGTGAACAGCGCCAACGCGCACGGCAAGGGCCCGAACTGGAGCAACGCCGTCATTCCACAAATGGACCAGGCGGTAGCCGCGTGGCAAAGCGCCGCCAACGAGGGCCAGCTGATCGCCGCGGGCAAGCAGTTCCAGCTTGCGGTTGCCGAGCAGCTTCCATTCGTTCCGGTGATCAACCGCGACGCCTTCTGGGTGAACCGGCAGAACGTGCACGGGTGGCACCCAGATCAGTGGAACCTGTACCCGTACTACAACGATGTCTGGCTTGGCTAGCCTCGCCCGCGCACAACCGCTGAGCTGACCTACAAGTTCACACTGGAGCACGGTGGCTTCCTACCTGGCACGCCGGACGGGCTACATGTTGCTCATCCTCACGATCTCCTCGGTCGTGATCTTCTACGCCATGCGTTCAGCTCCCGGCGGCCCCAGCGGCGGCGGGGTGCTCAACCCGCTGTCGTCACAAGAGATTCGCCAGGCGTATGACCACCGGATGGGCCTGGACCAACCCGTTTACACGCAGTACTTCATCTACCTCAAACACCTCGCTACCGGCGACCTGGGCACCTCGCTCGTCAACGGCACGCCGATCACCGAGCTGCTCGCAACCCACGCGCGCAACAGCCTGGTCCTGGGCCTGACGGCGCTGGTGATCTCGTACTTGATCGCGATCCCCCTGGGCGTGCTCGCAGCCGTGAAACGCAACACGTGGGTCGACCAGCTCGCGATGGGCGGAGCCATCCTCGGCATGGGCATTCCCAACTTCTGGCTCGCGCTGATACTCGTCTACTTCTTCTCACTGCGACTCGGTCTGCTTCCCTCGGCGGGCTGCTGCGACCCGCCGCAGCTCATCCTGCCTGCCCTCGTGCTCGCGGCGGAAGGCACAGCGGTGACGATGAGGATGACAAGGTCGTCCATGCTCGAGCACCTGCACGACGAGGTCGGATACGCGCTCATCGTGGAAACCATCTTTCGCTGGCCAGGCGTGGGCTACCTGCTGGTCGACTCGGTCCTGCGCCGCGACTATCCGGTGGCGCAGTTCTTCTCGCTCCTGCTCATCTTCTTCGTGCTGCTTGCCAACTGGCTCGCCGACATTGGCTATGGCCTCGCCAACCCGCGGATCAGGGTCGCCTGATGGCCGACCTGACCGTTTCCGACGACAGGGCGATCTGGGAGGCCAAGGTCGAGCGCCTTTGGGCGACGCGCCCATCGCGCTGGCGGGACGCCTGGCACGAGCTGTCGCGAAACAAGCTGGCGCTGGCGGGGGCGGTGATCGTCGTCTTCTTCACGCTGGCGGCGCTCGTGGGCCCGGCCCTGGCTCCTTACGACTACGCCAAGCAGGTGTTGAGCGACAACCTCCTGCCACCCCTGAGCAAGGGGCATCTCCTGGGCACCGACGAGCTCGGACGCGACCTGCTCAGCCGGCTGCTACTGGGCATCCGCATCTCCTTGCTCGTCGGCCTCGGCACCACCGCAATCGCTCTTACCGTCGGCACCATCGTGGGGATGCTGGCCGGCTACTACCGGGGCTGGGTGGACAGGGTCCTCAACGGCTTCGTCGAGCTGATCTGGGGCTTCCCTTTGATCCTGATAGCCGTCCTGCTCATCGGAGCCATCGGGCCAGGGCTGACCGGCGTGGTCATCGCCGTGGGGTTCGTGAACTGGGCGGGCTTCGCGCGCATCGTGCGCGGCGACGTCTTTGCGCTGCGAGAGAAGGAGTTCGTCGCGGCCGCGCGGGTCCTCGGGAAGCGCGACATCGAGATCATGGTCCGTCACCTGCTCCCGAACGTGGTCGGCTCGGCGCTCGTGATGGGCTCGTACTACATCGCGATCGCGATCATCGCCGAGGCGGGCCTGTCCTTCATCGGCATGGGGGCGCAGCCTCCGCTGCCGAGCCTCGGGCAGATGATCAACGAGGGCAGCGGCTACATGCTCTTGAACCACTGGCTGAGCACCATCCCGGGCATCGTCATCGTCCTGCTCGTCCTCGGCCTCAACGTGCTTGGCGACGGCCTGCGCGATGTGCTCGACCCCCGACTCAAAGGCCTGGGGTGAGCCGGTCAGAGGTCGCTCTCGACGTCAAGGGGCTCCGGACCACGCTATTCCTGCGCGACGGTCCGGTCGATGTGGTGCGCGGCGTCTCGTTTCAGCTCAGGGAGGGCGAGACCCTGGCCCTGGTCGGCGAATCGGGGTGCGGGAAGACGATGGCGGCGCTGTCGGTCATGCGGCTGCTGCCGGATCCGCCGGCCCGCGTCACCGGCGGCGACGTGCTGCTTGGCGGCAAAGACATCCGCGTCCTGCCCGAGCACGAGATGAGATCGCTGCGCGGAGATGCGGTTTCGATGGTGTTCCAGGAACCGCTGACCTCGCTCGACCCGGTCTTCACCGTCGGCGACCAGATCGTCGAGGCGATAACAGCGCATCGCCGTCTGTCTCAGCGAGAAGCGCGGGAGATGGCCATCGAGATTCTCAAGGAGGTCCAGATCCCATCACCCGAGCAGCGACTCGGCGACTATCCCCACCAGCTTTCGGGCGGCATGCGGCAGCGGGTGATGATCGCCATGGCACTCGTGCTGGACCCCAAGGTCCTGATTGCCGATGAGCCGACGACCGCGCTCGACGTCACGATCCAGGCGCAGATCCTCGACCTCATCCGCTCCGAGCAGGAGCAGCGTCGGCTGGCGGTGCTGTTGATCACGCACAACCTCGCCGTCGTCTCCCAGGTCGCGGACCGGGTCGCGGTCATGTACGCAGGCGAGATTGTCGAGGAGGCGCCCGCCTCAGAGGTTTTCGCCGACCCGCGACATCCCTACACGCAGGGCCTGCTCAGCTCGATCCCCTCGGCGGCCGGCGATCGCAAGCATCTTTACACGATCCCCGGCCGCGTCCCCGATCCAAGGGTGCTGCCGCCGGCCTGCCTGTTCGCGCCGCGCTGTCCCTACGCGCTAAAGCGTTGCTGGCACGAGCACCCTGAGCTGGAGGCATCGGACGGGCACCTGCTGCGCTGCTGGAATCCCCAACCGTTCACCGCGCTGCACGCGGTCGAGCCCGGCGAGGTCGACCTGCGGGCCGCGACTTCGGAATAAACGCCGACCGCTGATCGCCCGCGCCTAGGTAGCGCAGCGCGGTGAGCGCGTAAATGCGCGCAGCCATAATCACCTCGTCCACGACGACGAATTCATTAGGACGGTGAGCCACCAGCAGGGTGCCCGGGCCGAACGCAGGGATGCACGCCATCCCGGCCTGGTTCCAGTGGCTGCCATCCGTGAATGCGGGCATGGTTCCCAGCGGCACCTCGCGGCCGAGAACGTCCCTGGCCGCGCTCGAGGCCGCCACCACCAACGCGTGTGTTGGATCGATCGACGAGGGCGCGTGCCACGCCAGGTCCGGCACCGGCTCGACGCTCGCGTCCAGCTCCGGGTCATCGACAAGGAGCCTTTCGAGGAACGCGGTCAGGTCGGCGTGCAGGCCGGCGAGGGTCATTCCGGGCACCGTGCGCACGTCGATGCCGAATTCGGCGTGTCCGGGATAGACGCCAAAGAACACGCCGCCGCTAAGGGTGACGCCCAGGTTGACTGTGGGGCCGCCCGGCACCTTTGGGTCGCGCGGGAATCGAGGCCGGAACTCCGAGGCCATCCTGGCCAGCACCTGGCCCGCCTTGACGCTCGCGTTGACCGACGGGACCTGGTCGCTGAGGCTCGAGTGCATCTGGGTGCCGCGGACGCTGACCCGAAAGCATGAAATTCCCCGATTGGCGACCGCGAGGTACGCCCAGGGGTCCTTCATACCTGTCGCCTCACCGACGAGGACGGCATCTGCGGTGAGCTCGGGTAGCCCCGCCAGGAAGCGCGCCCCGAAGCGGCTGCCGGCCTCTTCATCGGCGGACAGCGCGACCCGGAGCGTGCCAGGCGGCTCGGTTTCCGCGACCGCGGCTCCGGCGAAGACCATCGCCGCGACGGCGCCCTTCATGTCGGCGGCGCCGAGGCCATGCAGGCGCCCTTCGCGAATGACCGGGTCGTACGGGCCGGTTGCCCACTCCGTAAGGTCGCCGGCGGGCTTGGTGTCGAGGTGGCCGTTGAACATCAAGACCGGTCCGGCCGACGCTCCTCCAACCTCGGCGATCAGGTTCGGCCGCGACGCATCCATGCCGACCGCGCGTATTGCCGCGTACCCGAGCCGCGACATCGTTTCTCGCGCCCGCGCGACCACCTCGCGCTCATCGCCGGGCGGGTTCGGGCTCGGCGTCGCGACCAGCTCTCGCACGAAATCGATGAGCTCCCGCTCTCGAGCGGCGAGAGCTTTGAGGGCCGCTCGCTCGCGCGCGGTATCCGAGGGCCTAGACGGAGGCGTGCGCCTCCTCATAGGTGGGTCCACCTGTGTCCTCGACCCAGTACCTCCGAGCCCACCCCACGCCCTGCCAGGTCTCGAAGCGGGTCGGCTTGATCCTGAAAAGCCAGCGCGGCTGTTTCATCGTCGACTCGAGGTACGTCGGCCCGTTCTCGCCGAGGTACCTGTAGCTCATGCGGGTTGCAATCGGTACCCATTCGCCGCCGATGTTGGGGCGCTCTACGAGCTCGGCCTGCCCCTGGCCGAGCACTTTGCCGAGGTTCTTGGGCTGTTCGACCACGAACGACACTCGCGGATCGCTTGCAAGGTAGTTGGCCCAGCGCGAGTGCTGGCGAGGGATCACCCAGAAGTAGCCGTCCTTCCATTCATGCCAGCAGACCGTGATATACGGGCTTCCGTCCGGTGAGAGGCAGGCGAGGTACATGTTGACCCCGAGGCCGAGGAACTCCTCGATCTCTTCTGGCTTCATCGCCCGGACCTTTCCGCGCCAGGTCTCTTTGGTTTCCGCCATGGGCACCTCCAGCAAGGACGAAGACGATCCGAGGGTTCAATAGTAGCGAGCTAACTTAGTACGTGGCGCATGACCGCGCAAGCGATTTGGGTGTAGTAATTCATGTAGTAATCGGAGGCTTTGAAACGGCTCGAAACCGGTCCAACAGGTATGCGCCATGCCGCGAATCGATCTCAAAGCCCTCGAAAATGGTCTCGGTGGACCAGACCGCCCAGATTTCGGGACCGTGAGGCCCCGGGTTCAAATCCCGGGCCCGCGGAGCTCGTAGTTAGAGAGTGGGGCCTGGGC
>WNFG01005143.1_pt1 | contig 11005 bp, 8 predicted proteins | sample 5400431 | NCBI WGS metagenome assembly WNFG01 (sample SAMN13153346, study PRJNA577476) | soil metagenome | isolation source: 120 cm saprolite under Douglas fir tree site 2 hole 3 replicate 2 | place: USA:California | collected 2015-04-18
CTTTGTTCTTGCCCGGCGCTACTCTCACCTCCGCCGGAAAGGACCGCGAAGGCAATATTCACGTTCGCCCGCGCTCCGTCGAGCAATATGTCACCGGCGCCGGCGGTTACTTTGCCCAGCACGGTTTTTTCGAAAGTCCGATCGTCAGCCGCGTCCAGACCTTTGGCAACATCGCCCATATCCTTTGCAGCTACGAATCCCGGAACGCTCCGGGTGAAGCGCCCTTCGCCCGTGGCATCAACAGTTTTGAGCTGGCATACGATGGCAAGCGGTGGTGGATCGTAAGCATCCTTTGGGACGAAGAGCGGCCCGATAATCCTATCCCCAAGGAATTCGCCGCCAAGCCATGAGTTCCATCTTCAGGCCAGACGGATCAACGCTAGCTTCAAGTTGCGCTGTAGTCTCACAAGCAGCGCTCTCCCATTTATCGACAGAAACATGAAGCTCAATAGCGCCTGCGGTCTGATTCGTGGAAACTAAGGACTGACAACTGATCGCTGAGAACTCAAGATGACCCAGCAACTCAGCTTCAACCTCATGCCCAACCGCAAGACCTTCACGGTCAGCGAGTTGACCGGGAAAATCCGCGACCTCCTTGCGAAAAACTTCACCGACATCAGCGTCCAGGGCGAAATTTCCAATTGCCGCGAAGCCCAGTCCGGCCACATCTACTTCACTCTCAAGGACGACCGCGCCCAGGTCAGGTGCGTTTACTTCAAGCAGCAGCAGCGTGGCGTCAAGTTCCGCCCCGAGGACGGCTTGCAAGTCACCATACGCGGGAGTATCAGCGTCTACGAGCAGCGCGGTGAATATCAGATCTACGTCGAGAAAATCGAGTTGGTGGGGCAAGGCGCGTTGCAGCTTGCTTTTGAACAATTGAAAAAGCGCCTCGAAGCAGAAGGCCTGTTCGATGCCGCGCGCAAAAAGCCGTTGCCGCTTCTCCCCAACAGCATCGGCATCATCACTTCACCCAAGGGCGCCGCTGTCCGCGACGTCGTGCGCATCCTCACGCGCCGCTTTCCCAACGTCCATCTAATGGTTTTTCCCGTGCGCGTGCAGGGCGAAGGTTCCGCCGAAGAAATCGTCAAAGCCTTAAAGTTTTTCAATAAGGGGAAACTTGTCGACGTGCTCATCCTCGCGCGCGGCGGCGGCTCCCTCGAGGATTTGTGGTCCTTCAACGAAGAAATCGTTGCTCGCGCCATCTTCGCTTCCGAAATTCCGGTGATCTCTGGCATCGGCCACGAAACCGATTTCACCATCGCCGATTTCGTCGCCGATGTCCGCGCTTCCACGCCTTCCGCCGCCGCGGAGCTCGTTGTTCAAACGCGCCGCGAATTTGACAAGCACATCGCCGAACTACGCGGCGCTCTCGCCGAACAAATGCGTTATCGCATCTTGGTTCTCAGCCGCCGCATCCACGAACTCTCCGCGCGCCGCGGATTCCGCCGCCCGCTCGATCTTCTCCGCCAACAGCGCCAGCGCGCCGATGAAATGACCTCGCGCCTCGCGCTCGGCCTCCGCGCGCGCCTAGAACAATCGCGCAAACGCTTCACCGCTGCGTACTTGTGCATCGCCAGCTTCGATTTTCGCGTGAAGATCGCCGCCTTCCGTCTGCGTCTTGAAAAGCGCACCGCCGATCTCGGCCTTCGCGCCGAACGACAACTCCGCGCCAAGCGCGAGCGCTGGCAGCGCCTCGCCTTGCAACTCCAGGAACGCGGCCCCTTGAAAGTTCTCGAACGCGGCTACGCCATCGCCACCGACGCCAACGGCAACCTCCTCCGCGACGCCGCCCAAGTCGCCCTCGGCGACTCCGTAGCTATCCAGCTGCACCGCGGCCGCCTCACCACCGAAGTAAAAAAGAAGGAAGGATGATTAGGCTACTGATAGATTTCCTTGCGATGGCCGATCCGCAGAACTGTTACCGTTCTTGTCGCGTCATCTATTTCGTAGACGACTCGATAGTCGCCCGACCGGATCCGCCAGTTTCGTTCGGTGCCTTTCAACAGTTTACAGCCAGCAGGTCTAGGACTCTTGGAGAGAGCGAGCACCTTCGCTTCTATCATTTCAAAGGATGGGGAGGAGATGGCTTCCAGTTCTTTTTTGGCCCTGCGCGTAATCGTTACGCTGTAGCTCACTTGCGGTTGCGGCGGATCTCGCTGAGCGCTTGCTCCAAAGGAATGGGAGTTTCCCCCGAAGCCTTTGCTTCTTCATACTCTCGGACTGCTTGCAAGTCCTCGAGATCTTCCAGCTCTTCGAGGATCTTTTCATATTCCTCGATGCTGATGACGACGGCGACTTTCTCGCCTTGCTCGTTTACAAGGAATTGGCGTTCTTTGCCCATAGAAGTGTCTCTAAGCGCAGTTTACTCCGGAAGTAAAAGGAGAACAATCGAAACCGTCTAATTGGTTCCGGAACCCAAAACTGAGACTAACAACATACAACCGAAAACTGACGACTGAAAAACCGCATACTACTCGTCGTCGGAAGAAGAGGCAACTTTGAGGACGGCGAGGAAGGCTTCCTGCGGAATGTCCACCTGGCCGACGCGCTTCATGCGACGCTTGCCTTCTTTTTGTTTTTCGAGGAGTTTGCGCTTGCGCGAAATATCTCCGCCGTAGCACTTGGCGAGAACGTTTTTGCGAATGGCGGCGACGGTTTCGCGCGCAATCACGCGGCTCCCAATCGCGGCTTGGATTGGCACTTCAAACATCTGGCGCGGAATCAGTTTTCGCAAGCGCGTCACCAGGTCGCGCCCGCGCTCCGTCGCAAATTCGCGATGGATGATCAACGCCAGCGCATCGACCGGTTCGCCAGCGACCAGCACATCCAGTTTGATGAGGTCGGATTCGCTGTAGCCTGCGAGGTGGTAGTCGAGCGAAGCGTAGCCGCGTGAAGTGGATTTCAGACGATCGTAAAAGTCGAGCACGATTTCGTTCAGCGGCAATTCGTAGGTAAGCATGACGCGCGTCGGCGAAAGATACTCGAACTTTTTCTGCGTCCCGCGCTTTTCCTGGCAGAGCTGCAGGATTCCCCCGATGGAATCGTCGTTGGTGATGATCATCGCTTTGATGATCGGTTCTTCGATTTTTTCGATGTCGCTGGGATTCGGAAATTTTGCCGGGCTGTCGACTTCGATGACTTCGCCGGTCACGCGCGTAATGCGGTAACGCACGCTCGGCGCGGTGGTGATTAGATTCAGGCCGAATTCGCGCTCCAGCCGCTCCTGCACGATTTCCATGTGCAGCAGGCCGAGGAATCCACAACGAAAGCCGAAACCGAGCGCCACGGAATTTTCCGGCTCGTAGAAAAACGCCGCGTCGTTCAATTGCAATTTGCCGAGCGCGTCGCGCAAAGGCTCGTAGTCGTCGGCGAGCACCGGAAATAATCCGGCGAAAACCATCGGCTTGATGGCTTCAAACCCCGGCAACGCCGCAGCGGGGCGGCTTGCATCCGTAACGGTATCGCCCATGCGCGCATCCGCGACACGTTTTATATTGGCGACGACGAAACCAACGTCGCCGGCTTCGAGTTCTTCGAGCGCGACGGGCTTTGGCGTGAGCGTGCCCAGCTGCTCCACCTCGTAAACTTCGTTGTTGTAAACGAGGCGAATTTTCATGTGATTCGTGATGCGGCCTTCCATCACGCGCACAAGCACGACGGCGCCGCGGTAAATGTCGAACCACGAATCAAAAATCAGCGCCTGCAGCGGATTTTCCGCGCTGCCTTTGGGCGGCGGCACACGCGCGACGATGGCTTCGAGAACTTCTTCGACGCCGATGCCGCTTTTTGCGCTGATTAGCAGAGCGTCTTCGGCGGGAATGGTGAGCACGGTTTCGATTTGCTCTTTCGCAAACTCCGGCTGCGCCGCAGGCAAATCGATTTTATTAATTACCGGAATAATCGTGAGGTTGTGCCCCGCCGCGAGAAAAGTATTCGCGACCGTTTGCGCTTCCACACCCTGCGACGCGTCGACTACGAGGAGTGCGCCTTCGCAGGCGGAGAGGGCGCGCGAAACTTCGTACGAAAAATCCACGTGCCCCGGCGTATCAATCAAGTTCAGTCGGTAAGTATTTCCATCTTTCGCTTTGTAGTGCAGGCGGATACTTTTTGCCTTGATGGTGATGCCGCGTTCGCGCTCGAGGTCCATGGAGTCGAGAACTTGTTCGTGCATTTCGCGCTGCGAGAGCGCGCCGGTCATTTCGAGAAGGCGGTCGGCGAGCGTGGATTTGCCGTGGTCGATGTGCGCGATGATGCAGAAATTGCGTATGAACTTCGGGTCCATTTTTCTCGCTTACCAATTTTCTCGATTGCGGGCAGGATGGGAATGGCCCGCGCGATTTTTCGGCGGGTCTGCTGCTATCGAACGAGCGACACACGCAGCCTGCCTGCCGCAGGCAGGCGCAAAAAACCGTGCCGTATGAACAACCAGTTTGCCACAAGTCTGATGGCGCGTCAGCATGCCCGCTGATTCAAGTGAAATGCAAAGTTACATGCCGGGCGGCTTCGTAGTTCGAGGACTCTGAAAGGAAGGGAATGGCCCATCCAAAATGCGAGCATAGGAGCTATGGCACTCCAGTCGTGCTGTTTACTGCTTGATAGCGTGCCGTCGGTAAAAAATAGAAAAGCGGAACCGATTTGGGATACTTCAAAATAGGTCTTATGCGATTGCTGTTCGCGGCCTGGGCCGGGTAAGTTCCGTTCTACCTCTCGACCGGAGTTGACGCCCGCCAAACTTCTCGTGTGGTCGAGAGGATCGTTATGGAGGCGATATGCCTGTTCCTCAAGGCCACCAGGGAATCATCCTTGTGGCCGATGACAACGAAGCCAATCGCGAACTGGTGTCCGCACTGCTGAGGGCAGAGGGTTACCAGGTCGTTTGTGCCGCAGACGGTCAACAGGCGCTAAAGCAGGTGGATAGCGACTCGATTGATCTCGCGCTGCTGGATGTGGTGATGCCCCGCCCAACCGGATTCGAAGTTTGTCAAGCGATGAAGTCCAAGCCAGAAACGCGCTTGATCCCCGTGATATTACTCACCAGTTTGAACAGCGACGCCGATCGCATTCACGGGATCATGTGCGGCGCTGATGATTTCCTCAACAAGCCCGTAAATAAGCAAGAATTGTTGGCTCGCGTGCATTCCCTGCTGCGCTTGAAGCATTTCACCGATGAGCTGGATAACGCCGAGATGGTGCTGTTTAGCCTTGCGCTGACGATCGAGGCGAAGGATCCCTATACCGAAGGGCACTGTGACCGCCTTTCGAAGTATTCGGTTGCGCTGGGGGAAAGTCTGGGGTTATCGGAGGAACTGCGCGTCGCACTGCGCCGAGGCGGCCTTATACACGATATCGGCAAGCTGGCTGTGCCGGAACACATCCTGCTCAAACCCGGACCACTGACTCCAGAAGAGCGAAAAGTCATGGAGCAACACACCGTGATAGGTGAGGGAATTTGCGCCCCGCTCCGATCCTTCCGCCATGTGCTGCCGATCATTCGTCACCATCATGAAAAGCAGGATGGCTCCGGGTACCCGGACGGGCTGAAGGGCGACCAAGTTCCGCTCACGGCACGGATCCTTCAAATCACCGACATTTATGACGCGCTTACTACGGATCGGCCTTATCGCAAGGCTCTTCCTCTGGAAAAGGCCTTTGCCATCATGCGGGAAGAAGTAAAGCGCGGCTGGTGGGATGGGTCCATCTTGCACGAATTCGAGGCTGTCGTTCATGACCGCGAGCCGGTGCATCCGGCAGGGTCCTGTAGCTAATGTCGCTCCAGAGACTTTGTGGCAGGCGGTGGAAAGATGAAATGGAAAATCGAAAGACGCCCGGTCCTTTAAGGCCTTATTCGGCATTTTTGTTGTTTTATTGTCCGAGATTTGGGGAACCAAAATGAGATTTCCATTCAAACCGAAAGTCCGCGCAGGACTAACGCTGCTACTTCTGGGACTTGTGGGACTCTCCTACTATTTGAGCACCATCAAAATCGAGCTGCACATCACATCGAGAATCGTCGGAATGGTACTCGTCCTGTTCATCCTGATCCTCTTTGTCGTCCTCCCCGCGTACAGCGTAATTGTCACTCGCGAGATCCGCAAGCGCAGGCGAGTGCAAGAAGCTTTGGCGAAAAGTGAAAAATGGTTTTCGACCACTCTCGCTAGCGTCGGTGACGCGGTGATCGCCACGGATATGAACGGCACTGTAACTTTCATGAATCCCGTCGCCGAGTCGCTCACGGGGTGGACGCAGGCAGAGGCAGCCGGCAAGTCCATGGATCTGATCTTTGACATCGTGAACAAGGAGACTCGCCGACCCGTCGAGAACCCGGTCAAGAAAGTCCTCCGCGAAGGGAAAGTTGTCGGTCTGGCGGACCACACGCTTTTGCTCTCCAAGGATGGCAAAGAATTTGATATCGAGGATAGCGCGGCGCCGATTCTCACGAATACAAGGGAAGGGTTCGGGGTCGTGCTCGTTTTCCGGGACATCACCCAAAAGAAGCGGGTAGAACAGGAGACAAAACGGCAAAAGGAACTCCTGCAATTGATTCTGGGAAGTATCGCCGATGGGGTGGTCGTAGCCGACGCGAATGGAAAGTTTCTCCTCTTTAATGCGGCTGCAGAGCACATCGTAGGCATCGGTGCGACGGACACGGCTCCAGACAAGTGGTCAGCCCAATATGGTACGTACTTTCCTGACGCCGTGACCGTGTATCCGTCCAATGAGCTGCCCCTGGTGCGGGCAATGCGAGGCGAGAGTGTTGACGCGGTAGAAATCTTCATCCGCAACGCGAATGTGCCGGATGGCCGTTTACTCAGTATTACGGGCGGACCTCTCCGAGGTGAGGATGGCGCGCTGCAGGGCGGCGTTGTCATTTTGCGCGACATCACCGAGCGCAAGCGCGCGGAGGAAGCGCTACGCCAATCCGAGGAGCGATACCATCTGCTATTCGACAGTAATCCACATCCCGTATGGGTTTATGATTTGCAAACCCTTGCCATCCTGGACGTGAATCATTCTGCCGTCCGGAACTACGGCTACTCGCGCGAGGAATTTCTTTCCTTGACGATCAAGGACATTCGCCCGCCGGAAGACGTCCCCGCACTGCTTGAGGACACTAAGAAGGCGCCGCCGTACTCCGAAACCGCCAGCGTCTGGAAACATTGCAAGAAAGACGGAACTCTGATCGATGTTGAGATTACGTCGCATCCCCTTGTTTATGGCGGCAGAAACGCACGTCTGGTCGTTGCCACGGACATTACCACGCGTAAGAAGGCTGAGGAGGCCCTGCGGCAAAGCGAAGAGCGGTTCCGTCTGCTGGTTTCGGAGGTGACGAATTATGCGATTTTGATGTTGGATCCAGAAGGAGGCATTGCCAGTTGGAATGCTGGGGCTGAGCGCATCAAGGGGTACCGCTCTGAGGAAATCATTGGCCAACACTTCTCCCGCTTCTACCCAACGGAAGATGTGGAACGAGGCAAGCCTGCCTATGCACTGAAAGTTGCCAGAGAGCGAGGGCGATTCGAAGAGGAAGGCTGGCGCGTGCGCAAGGACGGCTCGCGCTTCTGGGCCAATGTCGTGATTACTACCTTGCGCGACACGCAAGGCCGCCTGGTAGGCTTTTCGAAGATAACCCGCGACCTGACCGCCCACAGGCGTGCGGCAGAGAAGTTTCGCGGGTTGCTCGAATCGGCGCCGGATGCCATGGTCATTGTCAACAGCAAAGGCGAGATCGTTCTGGTAAATGCGCAAACCGAGAAGCTCTTTGGCTACAAGCGGGATGAGCTGTTGGGAGAGACGGTTGAGAAATTGGTGCCAGAACGTTTCCGGGGAAGACATCCGGCGCATCGAAACAATTTTTTTGGGAATCCGCACGCGAGGCCAATGGGTGCAGGCCTGGAGCTGTTCGGTGCGCGTGGGGACGGAACCGAATTCCCGATCGAGATCAGTCTGAGCCCGTTGCATACCGAAGAGGGCGTTCTGGTGTCCGGCGCCATTCGGGATGTCACAGAACGCAAACGGACACAAGAGCTCCTCATGCACGCCAAGGAAGAAGCGGAGCGCGGAAGCAAGTTCAAGGATCAGTTTCTCTCCACGATGAGCCACGAGCTGCGCACGCCGTTGAACGCCGTTCTCGGTTTTTCGGACCTGCTCGCCGATGAGCGTTACGGCCCGCTGAATGATCGCCAGCAACGCTACGTCGCTCACATACATGCCGGCGGGAAACATCTCCTCAAACTAATCAGCGATATTCTTGACCTTTCCAAAATTGAAGCGGGCAGAATGGAGCTCGCCCGGGAGGATGTGACGGTCTCGTCTGCCTTTACGGAAGTGATCAGCGCCCTCTACCCGCTGGCGGAAAAGAAATCGCAAGCACTACTCCAGCAGGTCGAACCCAATCTACATGTTCATGCCGACGGTATGCGATTCAAGCAAGTGCTCATGAATCTTGCCGGCAACGCGATCAAATTCACACCGGAGGGCGGCCGGATCAAGTTGGCCGCCCGTCAGGTGGATGACCAAGTCAGGGTAGAAGTGCGCGACAATGGCCCGGGAATTCCAGCTGATCAACAGCAACGGATCTTCGAAGCGTTTGTTCGCCTGACGCAAACGGGCAGCGCTACCGAGGGCACAGGCTTGGGGCTAGCCATCACTGCGCGCCTCGTCGAGTTGCATGGCGGCAAACTAGGGATCGAAAGCCAGCCCGGCGAGGGCGCTTGTTTCTATTTTTCACTTCCCCTCGTTGCGATCATTCCGGATCAACCCCCTCAAACGTCCGTACCTGTGCCAAGGGCACGCAAGGCCCCGCGCATTCTCATCGTTGAGGACAATGCGACGACGGGACAACTCATTCAATCGCAACTCACTTCTTCAGGCTATGAGACTCTGAAATGTGCCCATCCGGAACGCGCCATGGAAATGGCGGCGGAGCACCAGCCTGATGCCATCACCTTGGATCTCATCATGAGGCCGGTCCACGGGCTGGAGGTTCTGCTGCAGTTAAAAAATGACCCGCGAACGTCAAAGATCCCCGTCATCGTCGTTACGATCGTGGATCAGCCTGGCCTCGGGACCTCCCTCGGCGCCGACGAGTATTTGATTAAACCGGTGGACAAGGCGACGTTGCTGGCGGCTGTGGAGCGCTGCCTCCGGTCTCGCGGGGGCGCAGCACCGGCAAGGACCATTTTGGTGGTGGAGGACGACATAGCCGCCCTCGAGATGATTGTCGAGTTACTCAAGGCATACGGCTACGCTGTAAGTACAGCGACGGACGGTGAACAGGCTCGTGCGAGTGTGGCTCAGTCCCTACCCGAACTAGTTATTCTTGATTTAGTGCTCCCCAAGATGAGCGGCTTTGAATTGCTCGCTGAATGGCGTTCCGACCCCCGCACAGCCGATCTTTCCGTGTTTGTACTGACCAGCAAGGATTTAACGAAGGAGGAGGAAAAGTACCTTCACGCGCATGCCGAATCGCTTTTCCGGAAGCAGAATGAATGGCGGGAACCGTTGATCAAGCAACTGGAGCGCGTGGTGACTTCCCATGCTTTGGAGAACGCGTGAAATCCAGCATTCTCGTCGTCGAAGATAATCAGCTTAACCGCGAGCTGCTCCGCGACTGGCTCGAAGTGGAAGGCCACGAAGTTTGGTGTGCTGCAGACTTGAAGGCCAGCTACGAGGTTTTTTCGAAGCGGGTTCCCGATGCCGTCTTGCTTGATATCAATCTTGGTAAAGACGACGGCCTTGACCTCCTTGCTTGGATGCTGCAAAAACCGGAGACGTGTGAGATCCCCGTGATTGCCGTGACGGCACACGCTCTAGTGGCGGAACAGGAGCGGATCCTGAAGGCGGGCTGCAGAGCGTGTCTCTCGAAACCGATCGACTTTCAACGGCTTCGGGAAGAACTGAACCGCTGGCTGCAACACTCGAAAACGTCGCAGATAAACTCCTAGGTTGCTACGATAGGGTAGCCTCACGGAATCACGTTGGCCACAGGAGCGATACCTTGCCTGCACGGATTCTTGTTGTCGACGACGATCCGCTCACAGGTGAACTCATCTGTGAAATCCTCCGCTCGGCCGGCATGGACGCCAGCTTTCTAACCAGCAGTAGCGAAGCCGCCGAGCGTCTGAAGCAAGAGAAATATCATGCCGTCTTTCTGGACATGCGCATGCCGGCTCCGGATGGAGCCGAGCTCGCCCGGCAGGTTCGTGCCTCCCGCGTCAACGCTTCCACGGTCATCGTGATGATTACCGGAGAGCAAGAGCGGACGGTTATGAGGCGGGCCTTTGAAGCCGGCGTTCAGTTCTTTCTCTTCAAGCCAGTTGAGCGCAATAAGCTGCTAAAGCTGATCCGTGCTACGGAAGGCCCAATCGAGCGCGAAAGGCGGCGCTTCGCGCGCGTTCGGCTGCACTGTAAAGTCTCGATGGAATCAGGCAATGACCGGCTTGAGGGGACGACGCTGGACCTCAGTCTTGGCGGCGCGCTGGTTCAGTCGCACTCCGCGTTTCCGTCAGGAACTCCTGTCAAGGTCGTTCTGGAACTCGAGGCTGGCACGCCGCCCATGTGTTCAGGTGCACGAGTGATCCGAACGATTGGGACGGATTGCATGGGCATTCAGTTCGAAAACCTCGGGTCCAAGGAAAGCATTCGGCTGCAAGAGTGCGTCCTGCCGCTGATTCTCGCAGAATCTTGATCCAAGACTATCTTGCGCGAACGCGCATACCAGCGCGTCTCTAAAGAGCCGGGGGGGCCTACTGCTTTTGAACGAGCGACACACACGCAGCCTGCCTGCCGCAGGCAGGCGCAAAAAGCCGTGCCGTATGAACAACCAGTTTGCCACAAGTCCGGCTGGCCGTCAGTAGAGCGGACTGATTAAACGCGCATTATTAGCGGATAGCGTGAAAGCCGCTGGAGCTTCGCGTTGCGAGTGAGGCCGCGCTTATTCCTCGCGGAGGATGCTGACGGGCTCGACGCGAGTGGCGCGGTAGGCGGGAAGAACAGTGGCAAGGAG
>WNFG01006826.1_pt1 | contig 11001 bp, 11 predicted proteins | sample 5400431 | NCBI WGS metagenome assembly WNFG01 (sample SAMN13153346, study PRJNA577476) | soil metagenome | isolation source: 120 cm saprolite under Douglas fir tree site 2 hole 3 replicate 2 | place: USA:California | collected 2015-04-18
GGAAAGATCTCGGGCAAGGCCTTGGTGAGCCGCGCGAGCGACTGCGCGTTGCGCGCTGTGCGCAAATCCGACAGCTTCATGGCAAGCCCCGATTCCGCATCGGGAGAGCCTGCCACGAAGACGTAAATCTTTTGCTAGGGCGGCGCGCCGGCTACGACACCGAGATTCGATCGCCTACTGCGGCACAAGGCCGGCGCGGCCGACATTGAGCCGCGGGGCCTCGATCGATCCGTCCGCCTTCTTCACCGCGTTGAGCGCCGTGATGTGAACGCCCGGCTTGAGCTCGCCGCGGTCGCCAATCTCGTAGCGCACGACCGGCACGTCCGGCGGCACGACGATCTTCTTCTCTCCGCCGGCGTACTTGACGGTGAGCGAATGGCCATCGGTCGCCGTCACGGTCGCGCCCACCGTGCCGTTCGTCATCGTGCTGTTCGGAACCGTAAACGGCCGATGCCCTTCGCCGGTGCCGCGCTGCGACTCGGCGAAGATGTGCACCTCGAGCGCCTTCTGGCTGCCGTCGGCCTGCGGCATCGCGGCGCTGCCGACGTAGGATCCTTCCTTGATCTCGGCGAGCGACGCCTTCACCACGCCGACGATCACCGCCTTGTCGGTGAGCGTCAGCGTCACGCTGGCGCCGTCGGTCGCCTTCACCACCACGGTGTTGCCGTCGACCTTCTCGACGGTGCCGCGAATGCGCATCGTCTGCGGCTGCTGCGCCCAGGTGGACGAAATGGTCGTTGCGGCGACGGCGAGCAAGGCCGTCGCGGTCAACGTTCGCAGGATCAAACTGCTCATCGGGTGCTCCTGTCTGCTCACATCGGCGGCGCGGCGTCGCGACCCACATTGATGCGCGGCACCGCGAGCGTGCCGTCCTCGTTCTTGACCGCGGCGTTGATGAAGATCTTCGCGCCCGGCTTGAGCTCGGCCCTGTCGCCCGGCGTGTAAGTGACGATCGGACAGTCGGAGCCGACGACGATCTTCTTCTCGCCGTCCTTGTATTTGAGCGTCAGCGTGTGATCGCCGACCGCGGTCACCACCTGATCGACCGTGGCGTTGGTCATGGTGCTCTGCGGCCGCAGGTCCCAGGGGCGATGCCCTTCGCCGGTGCCGCGCATGGGCTCGGGGAAGATGTGGATCTCCATGCAGCGCTGGCTGCCGTCCGCCTGCGGCATGCCGGTGACGCCGATGAACGAGCCTTGCTTGATGTCGGAGAACGACGCCTTGATGACCGCGACGATCATCGCGTTGTCGGCGAGCCTCGCCTTCACGCCGCTGCCCTCGCGCGTCTTGATGGTCAGAAGCGCACCATCCACCGCCTCGATCGTGCCCCGCACCCGCACCGTCGGCTGCTGCTGCGCCCATGCGGCCGACACGGCCGCAATCGAAATTCCGGCGGCCACGGCCGCCACCCGCGTAATCCTGTGCATGTTGTCGCTCCCTGGGCTTGCCGGCGCTTGTTGCCTCCGGCTGGACGTTACATAGGCCTTCACATCGGCGGCGCGGCGCACAAAGGTCACGATCGGAGTGTTGGGCGGAACGACCACTTTCTTTTCGCCTTCCTTGTACTTGACCACGATGGTCTGGCCTTCGACGCCGGTGACGATCGAGTCGACATTGGCGTTGGTCATGGTGCTGCCGGGCTCGCGATCCCACGGGAAATGCCGATCAGCCACGACGCCACGCTGGGACTCCATGAAGATATGCAGACCGATCGCCTTCTGGCTGCCGTCCGCCTGCGGCATGGCGGTGACGCCGATGAACGTACCCTGCTTGATGTCGGAGAGCTGCGCCTTGACCATCGCGGTCACGCGGGCGTTGTCGGCGAGCTTCACCATGACGGTGCTGCCGTCGCGCGCCTTGACGGTGAGCATGTCGCCATCGACCTTTTCGATCTGGCCGCGGATGCGGACAGGCGGCGGCTGTTGCGCCCATGTGGCGGACTGCGCCACCAGCATCACTGCGGCTGCGGCAGCCGCCACTCGGATTGCACTACGCATGACATTCCTCCCAGGAACAAGCCAGCTTTGAACGGCCAGCGATGATCGGCACGGTCGGTCACATCGCCGGCGTGACGCCGCGACCGACATACATGTTCTTTGCCAGTATCGAGCCGTCCGCCTGCTTCTCCGACGCCATGATGATGATCTGCGCTCCCGGCTTGAGCTCGTCCTTGCTTCCCGGCGCGACCGAGGCGATCACGGTGTCAGGTCCGACGACCACTTTTTTCTCGCCCTCTTTATATTTCACCGTCAAGGTCTCGCCGTCCTTCTCCGTGACCTTGCTGTCCACGTAGGCATTGGTCATCGTGCTGCCCGGCTTGGCGTCCCACGGGCCGTGCCGATCGGGGACGACGCCGCGCTGTGCCGGCAGGAAAATATGGATCGAAAACGCTTTGACGCTGCCGTCCGCCTGCGGCATGCCGGCGATGCCGATGAATGAGTCCTTGGGGACGTCGGCGAGCGAGGCTTTGACCAGCGCCGACACGCGCGCATCATCCGCGAGCTTGACAGTGAGCGTGCCGCCGTCACGCGTCTTGAGCGAGAGCGTCGCGCCATCGATTTTCTCGATCTGGCCGCGAATGCGGCCGGGCTGCTGCGCGAACGCAGATGCCGCGATCAGGCTCAATCCGCCCGCGATCAGGGCCGTCCGTACCATCTTGTGCATGGAAACCTCCCGAAATACCGGCGGCTGGGCGCCGCCGCGACTCAAGAACCCGAATACCAACCCCCGGCCGGGGCGGCCTATTCCCGGCCGTCCCGCCCCCCGCTTGATTCATAGCAGGTCCGCGCAAGCGGCGTCCCGCCGTCCCGGCACGTGTGCTTGCCAACCTGGACGAAACGTCAACCCATCCCCAAATACGGGTCCACCGCATCAAGAAAGCATAAAGTCATGTCCATTCGACCCGTGAAGCGGATCGTGCAGTCGACGCCGACCATCGAGGGCGCCGGGGTCAAGCTCCGGCGCGCGTTCGGGTTCGGCGACACCGGCGAATTCGATCCGTTCCTGCTGCTCGACGATTTCCGCAACGACCGCCCGGACGATTACCGCGCGGGCTTTCCCTGGCACCCGCATCGCGGCATCGAGACCATCACCTATGTGCTGGCCGGCACCGTCGACCACGGCGACAGCCTCGGCAACAAGGGCACGCTCGGCGCCGGCGACGTCCAATGGATGACCGCCGGCAGCGGCATCCTCCATCAGGAAATGCCGCAGGGCGATCCGAAGGGGCGCATGCATGGCTTTCAGCTGTGGGCGAACCTGCCGTCGTCGCTCAAGATGACGGCGCCGCGCTACCAGGACATCAAAGGGGTCGACATCCCCGAGATCGTCGACGACGACGGCACGCGCGCTCGCGTGATCTGCGGCGAGTTCTGGGGCAAGCGCGGCCCGGTCGAAGGCGTTGCGGCCGATCCGCGCTATCTCGACATTTATGTCCCGCCGGGCCGGCGCAAGACGCTGCCGGTGGAGACCGACCGGCACGCCTTCGCCTATGTGTTCGAAGGGTCGGGCACGTTCTCGGCGGCCTCGCAGCCCTTCGGCGTGCTCACCGAGAAGGAGACGGCCGCCGGCGAGACGCTCGTGCGCGAGCGCACCGGCAACCGTTCCCTCGTGGTGTTCGACCGCGGCGACGAGGTGACGGTGCAGGCGGGCGACGAAGGCATTCGCTTCCTGCTCGTGTCCGGCAAGCCGATCGAGGAGCCGGTCGCCTGGTACGGCCCGATCGTGATGAATACGCAGGCCGAGCTGCAGCAGGCGGTGACCGAGCTGCGCGACGGCACGTTCATCAAGCACGGTTGAATGTAGCGCGGAGCGGGCGGGCCGCCCTCCGCCCGCTTCACTTCAAATCCGCCTCGACCAGCGCGCGCAGCTCCGCCGTCACCTTGGGCTTTATGCCGAACCACAGCGAAAACCCGCGTACCGCCTGGTGCAGCAGCATGCCGAGGCCGTCGGCGGTGGCGAGCCCGCGCGCACGCGCGGTGGCGAGCAGCGGCGTGACGAGCGGCACATAGACGAGGTCGGCGACCACGGCGCCCGCCGGCAATCGTGCGACGTCGATCTCGAGCGGCTGGTTTCCCGCCATTCCGAGAGAGGTGCTATTCACGAGAAGCCGCGCGGCCGGGAGATGCGCGTCCCGCTCCTCCCAACGCACCGGCTGCACCGCGGCGCCGAAGCGTTCGCGCAGCCCCTCGGCTCGCGCGAAACTGCGGTTCGCCACGTGGATGCGGGCAACGCCGCGCTCGATCAGTCCGAACACCACCGCGCGCGCCGAGCCGCCGGCGCCGAGCACAAGCGCGTCGCCGAGACCGCGATCCCATCCCGGCGCAGCCGCGTCGAGATTGCCGAGAAACCCCTCGACATCCGTATTGGTCGAGTTGAGCGCGTCGCCGTTCCGCCAGATCGTATTGGCGGCGCCCACCGCGCTCGCCCGCGCGTCAGGCGTGGTGAGCCTGAGCGCCGCTTCCTTGTGCGGAATCGTGATGTTGGCGCCCACATAGCCGTGCGCGCCGAGGCTCGCGAGGAACGCGGCAAACTCCTCCGGCCGCACCGGCTCCTTGCGGTATTCGCCGTCGATGCCGTGCTGCTTGATCCAATAGTTGTGGATCAGCGGCGAGCGCGAATGGCCGGCCGGCCAGCCGATGATGCATGCGGCGCGCGCCTCGCTCATGTCTCGTCCACCACGTCGTTGCGCAAGGTGCCGATCTCCGGAACCGTGAGCTCCACCATGTCGCCCGCCTTGAGCCAGCGCGGCGGCTCGGTGCGCGGGCCTTTCTTGGTCGGCGTGCCGGTGACGAGCACGTCCCCCGGCTTGAGCGTCATGAAGGTCGTCACATAGGCGATGAGATCGGCGAACGAAAAGATCATGCTCGCGGTCGTGTCGTCCTGCGTCACCTCGCCATTGACCCGCACCGTGAGATGCAGCGGTTTTGTGAGATCGAGGTCGGTGACGATCCACGGCCCGATGCTGCCGGAGGCGTCGAAATTCTTGCCCTGGGTGACGTTGAACTTGCCATGGTGCAGCCAGTCGCGCACCGTGCCCTCGTTGCAGAGCGTGGCGCCGGCGACGTGCTCGAGCGCGCGCTCGCGCGCGATGTGCCGCCCCTCGCGGCCGATGACGAGCGCGATCTCGCCCTCGTAGTCGAGCTGCTCGGACACGCGCGGCCGCACCAGGGGCTGCTCGTGGCCGACGAGCGAGGTCGGCGCGCGGAAGAACATGCTGGGATATTTCGGCACGTTCGGGTCGTCGAAATCCGCGTTCCGGTTCGCGTAGTTGATGCCGATGCACAGGATCTTTTCCGGCGCCGGCAGCGGCGGGAGCAACTCGACTTTGTTCAACGGGTAGTCCGGTCGCACGCCGGCAACGGCCTCGCGCGCTTTCTCCAGCGCGTGCGCACGGAAAATATCGGTCAGCGCCGGATAGCGCGCGCCCAGACGCTCGCGCAGATCGACCACGCCGTCGCCCACCACGGCGCCGTAGCTCGGGCGTCCCCGGACGACGTAGCTCGCAAGCCGCATGGCGTTCCTCCTCGACCGCACCCGACGGGACTTTCGATCACGCGGGGAACTGGTAAAATCCGCCCATCCGCCGGTCAATATCCCACGGGAGGGGCGCCCATGCCGCACGTAATCTGCGAATATTCCGCCAATATCGAGGAAAAGATCCGGCTCGACGCGCTGCTCGAAACGCTGCACGCCGCGGTGGTGCGCACCGGCATCGCCGACATCGGCGGACTGCGCACGCGCGCGGCGCCACGCGATCATTTCCGCATCGCCGACAACGACCCGGCGAACGGATTCGTGAATATCACCGTGCGCGTCGCCAAGGGCCGCCCGGCGGAGACGCGCAAGCTGGTGGCCGAGACCGTGTTCACGGCCGCCTCGAAGCATCTCGAAGGCGTGTTCGCCACGACGCCGCTCGCGCTGTCGGTCGAGGTGCAGGAGATCGATCCCGAGTTCCGCCTCCATCACAGCAACATCCGCACCTGGATGAAGGCAAGAGAGCCCGCCGCCTAGATCGCCATCGGCGCCGAGAACGTGGTTCGAGGAGGGCTCCGCCTTCGCGGCCGTGCCGCAGCGCGAGCCGGAGCTTGCGGCGCAGCCGATCGTGGCGCGGTAGCGGGCAATCTCAATAAAGCCCGGGCGTCGCGCCGCCGTCGACCGAGGTCGCGGTGCCCTGGATGTGGCGCGCACGCTCGGAACAGAGAAACAGCGCGAGCGCCGCGATGTCCTCGGGCTGGGCCATGCGCCGCACTCCGCTCTTGGCGATCGCCTCCTTGCGCAGCTCTTCCATGGGCCGGCCGGTCGCCTCGGCGCGCTGACGCAGCAGGTTCTCGGTGCGCTCGGTCGCGGTGGCGCCCGGATGGATCGCATTGACGTTGATCCCGTCGCGGATGCCGAGCCGCGACAGGCCCTTGGTGAAATTGGCCGTGGCGGCGTTCACCGAACCGCCGATCAGAAACTCCGGCTCGACCGTGCGCGCCGCCCCGCCGATGATATTGACCACGTGGCCGTGCGAAGCCTTGAGCAGCGGCCACAACAGCCGCGACAGGCGCACGGCGCCGAAGAATTTCAGGGCAAAGCCGTCGAGCCACAGATCGTCCGCCAGGTTCAGGAAATCGCCGGCGCGCGTCGCGCCCGCGTTGTTGACGAGCACGTCGCAGCGCCCATGCCGCTCACTGACGCGGCTGAACACCTGCTTGCAGCCTTCGAGCGTGCGCAGGTCGGCCGCGACCGTCAGCGGCTCCGCGCCCGCCTGCGCGACCGTCTTCGCCGCCTCCGCCAGATTGGCGGCCGACGAGGACGCGAGCACGCATTGCGCGCCCTCGCGCGCGAAAGCCACCGCGATGGCGCGGCCGATGCCTTTGCTTCCGCCGGTGACGACGACGATCTTTCCTTCGAATTCTCCAGGCATGCCCATGTCCCCATTGACCAAGGCGGCAATCCTAGCATTCCGCCCCGGTGCGCAAGCAGGCCCGCGGACGGTCTTTGTCGCATTGACGCCCCGCCATTCCCGGCCACAATAGGCGCAACGAAAATAAAGTGGCGGGGAGGTCGCGCGGTGAAGCCGGCGCCGTTCGCATACGCCAAAGCCCGGTCGCTCGACGACGCCCTCGCGCTCCTCGCGGAGCACGCCGACGCGCGGCTGCTCGCCGGCGGCCAGAGCCTGATCGCTACGCTCAACATGCGGCTGTCCAGCCCGCCTCTCCTGATCGACATCAACGGCCTCGATCCGCTCAAGCGCATTGCGGTGAAGAACAGCGCCATCGAGATCGGCGCGCTGGTGCGCCACGCGCAGGCCGAAGGCTCGGCGGAGATCGCCCGCCACGCGCCGCTCGTCGCGCGCGCCCTGCCCCATGTGGCCCATCCGGCGATCCGCAACCGCGGCACCATCGGCGGCTCGATCGCGTTCGCCGACCCGGCCGCCGAGCTGCCGGCCTGCCTGCTCGCGCTCGGCGGCGAGGTCGAGATCACGAACGCGACCGGCGCGCGCGTCGTGAAGGCAGACGATTTTTTCAAGGGCCTGTTCGAGACCGCGCTGGGCGCGGGTGACATTCTCACGAAAATCCGCCTGCCCTCCGCGCGGCCGGAAAGCCGCTACGGTTTTGCGGAGCTGGCGCGCCGCCACGGCGACTATGCGCTCGTCGGGCTTGCAGCCGCGGCGCGCGCCGACGGCAAAGCGCTGCGCGACGTGCGCCTCGCCTTCTTCGGCGTCGGCGCAACGGCGGTGCGTGCGCGCAACGCGGAGACCGCCGTCGAACGCGGCGAGGATCCGGTCGCGGCGCTCGCGCGCGACCTCGATCCGCAGGGCGACATCCATGTCTCTCCGGCCGCCAAAAAGCATCTCGCGGGCGTATTGCTGCGCCGCGTCCTGGCGCAACTGGCGGAGCCACGTACGTGACCGAGCGTTTCCACGACATCGCGCTCACCGTGAACGGCGAGGGGGTGCGCGAGCGCGTCGACGCGCGCACCACGCTGGTCGATTTCCTCCGCGAGGCGCTTGCGCTCACCGGGAGCCACGTGGGATGCGAGCACGGCGTGTGCGGAGCCTGCACGGTGCGGCTCGACGGCGTCATCGTGCGCGGCTGCCTCACGCTCGCGGTGCAATGCCACGGCGCGAGCGTCGAAACCATCGAGGGCGTATCCGATTCCGGCGCGCTCGCCGATCTGCAGGACGCCTTCCACAAGCGCAACGCCTTGCAGTGCGGCTTCTGCACGCCCGCCATGCTGCTCGCCGCGGACGAGCTGCTCGCGCGCGGCGGCGTGCCGAGCCGCGAGAAAATCCGCGAGCATCTTTCCGGCAACTACTGCCGCTGCACCGGCTATCACGCCATCATCGACGCGATCGAAGCGGTCGCGCGCGAGCGCGCAGGTCAACGCAAATGAAGATCGTCGACGACTTGCCCCCGGCGCTGAGCGCGCTCGACCGGCCCAACTCCTACATCGGCCGCTCGGTGCCACGGCCCAACCTGGCGCGCCTCACGCAGGGCCGCGCCCAATATGTCAGCGACGTCACGCTGCCGCGCATGGCCCATGTCGCATTCGTGCGCTCGCCCTATGCGCATGCGCGCCTCGCGGCGATCGACGGCGCCGCGGCCAGAAAGGCGCCCGGCGTGATCGCGGTCGTGACCGGCGCCGAGCTCGCCAAGGTGATCACGCCCTGGGTCGGCGTTCTCACCCATCTCAAGGGGCTCAAATCGGCCCCCCAGCACGCCATCGCGGTCGAGCGGGCCTGCTGGCAGGGCGAAGCGGTGTGCGCCGTCATCGCGAAAACGCGCGCCGAGGCGGAAGACGCCTGCGAGCTGGTGGATATCGATTACGAGGAGCTCCGCCCGGTCACCGATGCCGAGACCGCGCTCGATCCCGCCACGCCGGTGATCCATGCGTCGCTCGGCGACAATCTCGCCTTCGAGCGCAAGCACGAGGCGGGCGCGGTCGACAAGGCTTTCGCGGAGGCGGACGAGATCGTGCAGGCAACGCTCGCGTTCGGCCGCCACACCGGCGTCACCAACGAGCCGCGCGCGATCGTCGCCGACTGGAACGAGGGCGAGCAGCGCCTCACCGTCTATCAGGGCACGCAGGCGCCGCACATGATGCAGAACCTGTTTGCCAAGCATCTTGGCCTCGAGGAGCACCAGGTGCGCGTGCTCACCAAGGACGTCGGCGGCTCGTTCGGCATCAAGGTTCACACCTACGCGGACGAGATGGCGACGGTCGCGCTCTCGAAGCTGCTCAAGCGGCCGGTCAAGTTCGTCGCCGACCGGATCGAGAGCTTCGTCACCGACATCCACGCGCGCGACCATCGCATCCACGCCAAGATCGGCGTCAAGCGCGACGGCACCATCACGGCGTTCGAGATCGACGACCTCACGGGCATCGGCCCCTACTCGGTCTATCCTCGCACCTCCGGCATCGAGGCGAACCAGATCGTCAATCTGGTGGGCGGCCCGTACAAATGCCCGAACTACCGCGCCCGCGCCCGCGTGGTCTTCCAGAATAAAAATGTCATGTGCCAGTACCGCGCGGTCGGCCACCCGATCGCAACCTCGGTCACCGAGAATCTGGTCGAAATGGCGGCGGCGCGCATCGGCATGGATCCGGTGGAGATCCGGCGGCGCAATCTCATTCCGGACGACGGCTATCCGTGCGCCGGGCCATCCGGCATCAAGTTCGAAAAACTCTCGCACCACGCCTCGCTCGACAAGCTCGTCAAGATGATGGGCTACGAGGCGCTGCGCGCCGAGCAGGCGAAGCTGCGCCAGCAGGGCGTTTATCGCGGCATCGGCTTTGCGAGCTTCATCGAGGTGACCAATCCGTCCGCTGCCTTCTATGGCGTCGGCGGCGCGCGCATCACCTCGCAGGATGGCGCGACCGTGCGGCTCGACGCGACCGGCGCGATCTTCTGCCATACCGGCGTCACCGAGCAGGGCCAGGGCGCGGAGGCGGTGGTCGCGCAATGCGTCGCGACCGCGTTCGGCGTGCCGATCGAGAAGGTGCGCGTCGTCAGCGGTGACACCGACAACGTGCCCTATGGCGGCGGCACCTGGGCGTCGCGCGCGGCCGGCATCGGCGGCGAGGCGGCCTGGCAGGCCGGCAAGGCGCTGCGGGGAAACGTGCTCGCGGTCGCGGCCTCGATCCTGCAGGCGGACGCCAAGGCGCTCGACATCAGGAACGGCGCCGTGGTCGACGCCGATACGGGCCGCGAGCGCATCGGCCTCGACGAGGTCGCGCGCATCGCCTATTTCCGGCCGGACACGCTGCCGCCCGGTTTCCAGGCCGAACTGATGGCGACGCGGCACTATGTCCCGCGCGCCTGGCCGTTCGCGTTCACCAACGGCATCCAGGCGAGCTGGCTCGAGGTGGATACAGATACCGGCTTCGTCACTTTGTTGAAGCACTGGTGCGTCGAGGACTGCGGCACGGTGATCAACCCGCAGCTCGTCGACGAACAGGTGCGCGGCGGGGTCGTGCAAGGGATCGGCGCGGCGCTGTTCGAGCATTGCGTCTATGACGAGCGCGGTCAGCTCCTCAACGGCAACATGGCCGACTACCTGGTGCCGATGGCGGGCGAGATGCCCGACATCGAGGTCGGCCACGTGGTGTCGCCGACAACGGATTCGGAGCTCGGCGCCAAGGGCGCGGGGGAAGCTGGCACCGCCGGCGCGCCCGGCTGCGTGGTCAACGCCGCCAACGACGCGCTGCGCCCGCTCGGGGCGAAGACGATCACCGATATTCCGATGACGCCGGATCGCGTGCTGGCGGCGCTTGGCCGAATCCACCCTTAATCCAATTTGGGGACTCTCAGGCGAACTCGCAGTTCCGAAATCGGCTTCTCAAGCTCAATTCCCTTAAATAATTTCGCAATCTCGGTGCCGAGGCCGTACTCGCTTTTGCCTTCGTATTTTAGCGCGTTGCACAAAATCTCGCGCGCTTCCTCTTCCATCGTGCGGCCATGCTTCGCCGCGCGGCGCTTGAGCTTGCGCTTGACCGAGTCTTCCAGTTTGC
>WNFG01005147.1_pt1 | contig 10999 bp, 7 predicted proteins | sample 5400431 | NCBI WGS metagenome assembly WNFG01 (sample SAMN13153346, study PRJNA577476) | soil metagenome | isolation source: 120 cm saprolite under Douglas fir tree site 2 hole 3 replicate 2 | place: USA:California | collected 2015-04-18
TCACAAGGGTATTGCCCTCCCAGTGGCCGCGCGAGACGCCAAACCACTGGCGGATGTTGGCTGGCAAGTGAGGGCTCCCATTCATGACAATGCTTCGCTGCCATCCCTGGCCCTGACCCACGTCGTAGGAAATCGCGATGCCCCCCGGGGTCTGCACGATCCGCCGGAAGCTGCCGCCGCCGTTCCCGGCTCCGAATTCGGGCAGCCCAATGGTTAAGCAGCGGTCAGCCAACGCGCCGTCCTCGGGACGATCGTGGCGATTCATGCGCGCCACATTGTAACGAGGGGAAAGCTCGTCGCGTCGCGCCGTGGCCGGTGTCGGGTCGTATTTGCCTCCCGCACACCCGGGCAACTGGAGTTTGCATGTCTGCGTCGCACGCATCAGCGTGAGACGAAAGTCGCGATCGGCGGCGGCAATCTTCTCAGCCGCTGCCGTCAGCGGCGGCATTCGGCCATCGGGCGGATCGCCGATCATCGACGTGCGCCGGCCGGTGCGCTTGCGGCCTCCCCACACTGCGTTGTACGCACCGGCGACGTCGATCTCGCTGCCGCGCTCCGCGCGCGTGTCGCGGCCGCGCAGCGTTGAGCGCTGTACGTCGAAATCTTCCCGCTGGGCGTCGGTGAAGAATTCCTGGTTTGCAAACTTAGGCGAGCGTTGGAATGGCGTGTCGGTTTCGTCGGTCCAGATGCCCTGCAAATCGGGGTCGCCCCAGGGCGTCTTCAGCGCTGGTATTGAAGGCGCCGGTGCCTGAGCTGACGTCCGCGTGATGGACACGGCGGCGATGGCGCTGACGGCCGCCGCCGCAATGGCGACCCTTATCGTTGGGCGCAAGACCCTCCCGCGCATGATGGCCTCCCTTTTGCCCTGCAGCGTGCCTGCTGCAACGCGATTCCACCAATGACCTATGGCTTGCGTGAATTGTAGCGCTTTTGGCGATTGGCCGATAGCCCGGATGCGAGTGAGTTCCTCGTGCGGATAGCGGCGTGGTCACCAGAAGATGCAGTACGCAAAGCTATTTCGAAGTCCGAATCATATCGCGCGGATCGCAGGGTAGGCAAAGGCGCGCTCTTGCGCGGCGTGCCCAACCTGGAAGGTCCCAGGTGGGCACGCAGGGCCTGTCGTCGGGCCGGCCCACCGGATCCGGTCTTTGGCCGGCCCGATGGCAGACTCCGGCCGGACCCGTTGGCTTTGCCCACCCTTGTATTAGCCCGTCCATGCCATCCGCGAAGCCCCAGCCACGATAACCCGCTTTCATTTCGTCGATTTATTTGGGAAGTTGTATTTTTACCAGCACATAAAACTTTCGCCGTTCCAACTCTATCTCTCCTTTCAATCGGAGCGCGTAGAGGGCCGGAAATAGCGTGGATGACCATTTATTCCCATGCTCGGACAGGTGGTTTTCGAGCTCAGTCGGCGAGCAGACAGCAAAAAGCATTTCGAATTCGGCCAAGCGACCTCCGCTCGCCGCCGCATATCGCTGAAACCAGCTCGCGTCAGCAATTTCTCGTCGTACCCTTCCTGCATCTCTGGCAAATGCCTTGGCACGTCTTCGTAGCTCCCGAACCGCTTCGTCGGCATTCGGTGATCTGTTTAAGCTCTCACAAAGCGCCACAATCGCTTGCTTAAGCTGTCGTAGCCCGCCCCAGTAACTTGGAACCACTTCGGCCGATATCGGCGCATCACTCCCACTCGCAAGCCATGGAATTCGAAAACTAACCGCGCTGGACGCCGGGACTACCGAAAACACCGCCTCGTCTGCGTATTCGACCGTGTAGGCCCCTAGATCCGTCCCCCACAGCATGCCAAGGCCGAGGCCATTCTTATACAATGTCGGGAATGATGCGGCGCCGTCCGTGCTCTCGCTACACTGTTGACGCACATAATTTGGCGTAGGGATAAACATTACTCGCTCGCTGTTAAATACATCCACATTGTCTAAAAGTTTCCTCACAAACGATAATGGGTGTACAAACATAAGCTCTTTTGCATCGCAGACCGACAATCGATTGAACATTACGTCTTCATCTTCGACAATGTCACTCGACGAGTCGGGACAATAAGTAAATATCACGTCAAATGAAATGGCTCCAAGGGCAATTGCCAAGTTCCGAGCCTGATCGATATGCCGACAATGCACAAAAACCATTGCGTCAGGAGACTTCCTCACGCTTTCATCCATTTTCGCGATATTAATAAGAATAGTTCGAAATGACATTTCTACATACATTAATTGCAGCTCTTTCTTCAAAACTGACTTCTCAAGTAGCGATATTGCAGCGGACCACGCTTCTCTCAAACTAGGTTTCAACCTGTGGTCCATGATGGACAGCGCGGCCCGTAGGATTTGTACGCACAGTTCGGTAATTTCGACTTGGCCGGTAAACCAATGAAATGCGAGCTTGCTATATAGGTCAAATGTCTCTGGAATTACTTGCTCTCCGTGCCTGCCAAGAAATATGAGCTTTTGCTTGTCAGGATCCGGAATCGTCCGGTACGATGACAGAAACCTCACATAATCCCTAAAATCGTCATTAACTGTAAGCGAGCATACGATAATATTAATATCGTTACCAGTCACAACACTAAACGCCTTCGCGGCATCGGCTGCGTGAAAGATCGCAAACATGTCCGACGTCTGACCTAGTTTCGTAGTGATATTACCTAATTGCTTAATGATAGCATCCACTAGCCCTGGTATTCTTGAAAAGACTAATATATTCATTTGAAGTACAACTTGCGCCGTCAGCTCCGTATCGTGACGCTCTATCATTTCAATCTCTTACAAATAATGTTAGGTAAAAAATTTGAGAAGCTTTTCGACAATTTCAGCGACATTGCGTGCTCCCGATAAGGCGCCATTGATAAAGTCTAAGCGCGACTTCCACTTCGAGTGATCCAACGGCGGCGGTTGATGCAAGGTCGTTTGCAGTTCTTTTGTATAATTTCTGATTTTATCAAATTCTGGCGACGAAAGGCCTAACAACGAAGGCGCCCCCTCGACCTCGTGTAAAATATTGGAAAGAGTGAGAAGACCTCTTGAAAGGTCGCGAAGCTGATGAGGAGGCAAATGAGTCGGACCTATCGGAGCGCCAGCAGAACGACTATGAGTGAGCCGGTCTACAATTTGTAATATTTCAGAAGCATTCGCATGAGAATTGAAGTAGCCGTCAGCGTTCTGAATTTGAGCCAAATGCTCCAGGTCAAATAATTTTCCAGACATAAGGACCACAAGCTTGAGCGGGTCAGTCTTTCGAAGGTATGTTAATACGGTCAACCCTAAATAAGGAGAACTCTCATACTTTGGACGTCGCGGAGAGGGCCAGACGATGTCAATAATAATTAGATCATAAGCGGAAAATATGGAGAACTCGGAAATCGTTGACGTGCTATCGACGAATTTGAACCCGTTCATCAACAGGATGTCGCTGACTCTTTGAGCGACGGGCATGTCGTCATCGGCGACGAGGATGCGGGCGCTCTTCGCGGACGGAGGCATTCAGGGATCGCCATAGTAATCTGGCAGAGACTTCCATATCGGCCAATCTTTGACAGGAACGTCTAAGAAGGTGTATGGAATGCGGAATTCTAGAAGCTGTCGAATCAAATGGGCGCCTATGCTCTCGTCGCAAAGAAAAAGAACATGCTGAGGAGAGCGACGGATGACAAGTGAGCTGTACTTCAACAATGGCCTATCCAGGATCACGCGTCACCCCTGGCCAGAGAACGCGGGTTTTGCATGATGATGTCTCCCGCCGACGATAGAAAAGCTTCTCCAGCCTAGCCAATTCCTCGCGGCCTGGGAAGGGCGGCGACATGGCTGCATTCAACGTAGTCGAAATCGGCTCTGGATCAAAATGCCCGAAGCTCGCTGGGGGAGGCTGCGATCCTGACTACTCGATATCGATCCGAACGACATCACGCACCGATCGGCCGCCGCGTTTGTCTCCGGGAACGACGAGGCGCAGTCCGTGATCCGGCAGCAAAGCTCCGTTCAGGTGGTCGGCAAGTTGAATGGGTCTGCCGGCAAACTGCGGAGAGATTTCCGCCAGAGCAACAACAGCCGTATAGCCGTCCGCCCCGGTGACCCGAACCGCAAGGCGCACGTGCTCGGCCGGCTTTATCGCATCAGCCGCACCGGAAGCGGCAAGCACGTCCCACAACAGGGGGCCAGTCCATTCGTTCTGCTGTTCGCCCTGGCCTGTCAGGAAGCTCACACGCTGCGTCATCGGCTTGAGAGCGGCAAAGCGCTCGAAAGAAAGCCTGTGCGAAGCCTGGCCGGTGCGCTGGACAAGAATTCCGGGCAAAGGAGGTGCTGGCTCGGTGAGCCCCACCGGATCGAACCCGTGCGCCTTCAGGACGGCCTGGCCGCCTTCCGACATGATGAAAGTCGCGAAGCGCAATGTCAGCGGCTTGGTATTGAGCAGCACCATGCCGTAGGCCGGTCCGACAGAAAGTGCCGCCGGGAGGGGCACAACGGCGAGGCCGGATACCTCACGCACAACGGCTGGGGCTCCGCTGCAATAGCTGAGACTCACGTCAGCTCGGTCTGCCAGGAAAATACCCTCGACGGCGCCCTTGCCGGGGGCCAGCAAAGGCGTCTTCGCCCCGCCGCCGTACAGTTGCTGCGCTTTGGCCTCCAGCACAGCGCGGGCGCCGGTTCGCGTGGCCTCGGCGCGGGCGAACACTGCGAAGGCATAGTCTCCGCCGGGGTCGGCGCCGGGAGTCGAAGTGGCGAGACGCACCGCCGGATCGAGCAGGCGGTCCAGCATATTGGCGGGCGTGAGCCCAACGGCGGTGCGCGCGATGGCGCAGAGGCGGTTGCGCGTGAAATGGATGACAGAACGCTCCAGATGACCGATGGCGAGGCGTCGCGCTTGCTCCATGTCGGCGGATGCAAAAAGATCGACATTCATTCCGCTTTCGATCTTCTCGCGCATGAGGCCTGAAGGCCCGAATTCAGGCGCCGCGATGGTGTCGGCGCCGGCCGGAAAACGGCGTATCAAATCCGTGACGGCATCCGTGAGGCTACCGGCACCGACGACCTGCAAAGTTTCGGCAAGCCCGGGCGACACCAGCAAAATCAGGGCGATGAAACAGCCGGCGATACGGTGGCGCATTTGTTTTCGATCCCATGATCGGAACAATCGAACGCACAAACGGCGGCCGTTCCGATTTTTCTGCTGCTACTGAGGCAAAAGCCTGTCATATTTGCCAATATACAACGCTGCCGTCGAAAATCAAAGGAATGCCGCCATCCGCAAGACACCGGCGAGAGCGCGTTCCGGTGACATGGAACGATTTACTCAGAGTCATGGCCGGGCTTGTCCCGGCCATCCACGTCTTTCTTGCGGGGATTCAGCCAAGCAAGGCGTAGATGGCCGGGACATAAGGGCGTTCACGCCCGTCTTCGACGGGCTGCTGCCCGGCCATGACTCCGAGTGAAAGGTTCAACATGACCGCGATCCGCTCTAATCGAGTTTGGCGCTGTGCCGCCGCGGCGTTCGTGATGCTGACAATGCCTGCCTGTTCGCTTGCGGCCGGCCCTATTGCGGTGACGGTCGAGAACGCCAGCACACCGACGCTGTGCGCCGAGACCGACAACGTCTACCTCAAGCTCACTTCGGCCGCCGTGCGCCAGTTCACCATCGAGGCAACCCACCCGGCCTATGCCGGCACCATCGTGGCTGACCGCACCGCCCCGGACTTTCGCAACTGCGACATGTCGGCCGATCCGGTGCATCGCGCCGAGCCGCGCCGGGTCACGATTTATGAAACCGGAGACGTACAGCTGATCGGCCACACTTTCACGTCGTTCTGGCGGCCCAACGCGGTCCCGGTCCGGGTCGGAGCGCGCGTTGAGACCGGCCTTCACCTCTTGCAGCTGTTCACGAAATTCAAGGAGCGTACCGAGGAAGTGCTGGTGCTCTATCCCGCCGACGGATACTGGCGCGCGCGCCCGCTGCCGCCGGAGCATTTGTCCTACAGCGCCTATGGATCGTCGTTCCTGATCGGGCCGGTCGAGACCGCGGGACGGCCCTTCGTGGACATCCGCGACATCGCGTTCGATCCGGCGACGCAGAGCTTCCGTCTCGCCTTTGCGCGTGGCGGCGAGGCGACGCTGCGGCTTGACGCCGTCGACCGCGAACACATCGCGCTCGACGTGAAATTCGATCGCACCATCGCGGCGCGTCCGTTCGCGGCGCTGCGCTCCATGTTCGTGACCGAAACCAATGCGGACGTTGCCCAGGTCGCCTGGCGCACGGGAGGCGGCAAAGCCTACGAAGTCGCGCCGATCATGTCGTTTGGCCGCGCCGACGCCCTCGAATTGTGGGCCGGACGGCGCCTGCCGTCTCGCCATAACACCAGCGCGCCCGACATGATTTTTCGGTCGTTCGTGGGCGGCGACTAACCAGGTTCGCTCCATCCGGGCTACCATGGGCGCGACGTGAGAACACGCATATCGGAAGGTCGAGCAAATGAGGCATCTATTGACAAAGGCAAAGGCAACGGCACTGGCGGTCGCAGCGCTTGCCGCAACCGCAACGCTTAGCCGCGCGCAGCAGGACTATCCGACCAAGCCGATCCATTTCATTGCCACCGAGGTGGTGGGATCGGCGACGGATATCCAGGCGCGCATCATCGCCAAAGGCATGGCTCCGCTGCTGGGCCAGCCGATCGAGATCGAGAACATCTTCGGCGAGCCGGGCCTCCAGAAAGCCATCAAGTCCGCGCCCGACGGCTACACCGTGGTTTACGGCGGCGCCGGCACGCTGGCGATCCTGCCGCACATCAAGAAGGTGTCGTTTGATCCGCTGCGGGACCTCACGCCAGTCGGCCGTTTCGTCATCAGCCCGACGCTGCTCGCGGTCAATCCGACGCTGCCTGCCAACAATGTCCAAGAGCTGGTTGCCCTGATGAAGGGCAATCCCGGGACGCTCAAAATGTCGACGGCCGGAGCCGGAACGGCCGGCCACTTCGCGGGCGAAATGTTCATCGCCATGGCCGGCGTCAAGCCGATCGTGGTCCATTATCCGGGCGGCGGCCCGGCGATCGATGCGGTCGTCAACAACGACTCGCAGTGGACCATGGCGCCCATCGCGGGCCGCCTTCCCCACGTCCGCAGCGGAAAGCTTCGCGCGCTTGCCACTGGCGGAACATCCCGCCTGCCGGCGCTGCCGGACGTGCCAACGATCGCGGAATCCGGGTACCCGGCTTACAGCTCGGTCGGCTGGGCCGGCATCTACGTGCCGAACGGCACGCCGCAGCCGATCATCGACAAGCTCAACGCTGCTATCGCCAAGGCCGTCACCCTGCCAGAGGTCAGACAAGAATTCGCCGCGCAGGGCGTCGAGGGCGCGAGCAGCACCCAGGCCGAAGTCGCCAGGATGTTGCAGGATGACTACGTGCATCTCGGCGAATTGGCGCGAAGCATGGGGATTCGGGTGGAGTGAGGGGTGCAGCCTGCGCCCTACCCCGCCGTCGGCCGCTCCACATTTGCGATCCGGCTCGGCACGCCGAATTCGCGGCGGCAGACATCGGCCAGCACGGCGATGCCCTCGCGGATCTCCGCATGAGATGGATTGCCGAAACACAACCGCAGCCGGCTCTTGCCGTAGGGCTTGTCCGGCGACCACTCGAAGCCCGGATTAATGGAGACCCCGGCCGCAAGTGCAGCCTGGGCGAGCTTTTGGGTGTCGACGACGTCGGGCAGCTTGACCCACAGGAAAATGCCGCCCTTCGGATCATCGAACTCGGCCGCGGTGCCGAACTGCTCGGCGAGCGAATCCATCATGGTTTCGAGCTTTGCCCGCAACGCCCGCGTCAGTTCCGGCACGTGGGCGGCAAAATGCGGCGCGCAATATTCGGCGAGCACCATCTGCTCAAGGGCGCCAGAGCCGGCGTCGGTCTTGAGCGGCAGCATGCGCGACAGTACCGACCAGTCCGCCACCACATACCCGATCCGCAGCGCCGGCGCGATCGATTTGGAAAATGAGCCGATGTGGATGACGTTGCGGCTCTTGCTCAGTGCGTAGATCGCCGGCGGCCGTTTGCCGTCCCAGATCAGGTCGGCGTAGCAGTCGTCCTCGAAGATCGGCACGTTGTGGGTTTCGGCAAGGCGCAGCAGCCCCAACCGTCGCTCTTGCCCCATGATGGCGCCGGTCGGGTTTTGCACGGTCGGGATGGTGTAGATGTACTTCGGGTGGATGCCGCGTCCCTTGAGGTCGTCGAGCGCGGCGGACAGTGCATCGAGGCGCAAGCCCTCGTGGTCGAGCGGCACCCCGATGGCATTGACGCCGAGGCGGGCAAGGCGGCTGAGCGAGCCGAAATAGGTGACCTGCTCGACCAGCACGGTGTCGCCGCGCGAAAGCAAAAGGCCGTTGACGAGTTCGATGCCCTGGAGCGATCCGGAGGTAATGAGAATCTCGTCGGCCGTACAGGAAATCCCCGCGTCGCCCTTGAGCTTTTCGACCAGGAATTCACGCAGCCGCCGGTAGCCGAGGGGGCCGTTTGCGAGCCCATAGGTCGCAAGCGTCCTGCCCTCGCGCTTGAGCACCGCAGTCGCAGCCGCGATCAGTTCCTCGACCGGCACCTGCGCGGCATCGTTGTGGCCGCCGGTGAAGTTGTACTTGGGAAAGCCATTCCACTTGATCGCCGGCGCCGGCAAACCGGCCGGCAGCAGGGGCGCGAAGTCGAACGGTCCCGTGGCGGTGGTGGATGCAGCTTGCGTCATGATTTCTCCCGGTGCTCTAGAGCGGGATGACTTTTCTTCGAATCGTCATCCCGCTCTAGCTTATTGTTGGAGCATGATCTTTTCCGAAAACCGGTTCCACTTTTCGGGATCATGCTCTAAGGCGTAAGCGTCCTGGCGACCCGGAAACCCACATAATGGACACGGTCGTCCGGGTCGGCCCAGATGCGGACGGCGGCACGGAGGTTCTTCGGGAAGTTGTACCATGAACCGCCGCGGAGCGGGCGGAGACCGCAAACGGGTCCCGATCCCCCCACTGCAATCATCATCCGTCCAACCCGCGCTCCCGGTGTCCAAGCCGAACCGTCGGACGGCGCGCCCGCATAGCCGTCATGATAGCAGTCGCCGGTCCACTGTGAGGCGTTGCCGAGCATGTCGTACAAGCCGAATGGATTCGCAGCGAAACTCCCCACCGGCGATGTATATGCGTAGCCGTCGCTGCACGGCGCCGCCGTCCAAGCTTTGGCTCCCGCGATGGTGCTCTTTGCAGTCTGATCCGCGACATTGCCGTACCGGCACAGGTCAGTTTCCTCATTGCCGAACCAATACCGTGGATACGAGCCGGGCTGCGTCCGCGCCCGCGCGGCGTATTCCCATTCTGCCTCGGTCACCACGCGATAGGCCTTGCCGGTCTTGCGGGCCAACCAATCCGCATACGCCTTAGCGTCGTTCCAGTTCAGGCACACCGCGGGATGAGACCCGCGTTGGGTGAAGCCGGGAGTACGCCACGAACGACCCGAGCGTTCCTTGTTCTCCCCGCCTTCGAACGTCTGGCACTTGGAGCCGGTATCATATCTGGTTTCCGCCACGAAGGCCGCGAATTGATCGACCGTGATGTGAAATCTGCCGACCGCAAACGGTCGCACGAACGTCACTTGATGGAGAGGACCTTCGTCCTCGTCGTGATCATGTTCGCTTTCCGGCGATCCCATCGTGAAGGCACCAGCCGGCACCACCATCATCTCGGGGCACTGGATGCATTCCTTGAATGCATCACCAGGCCTCAGCGCGCATTCTTCGGTGGCGGATAGCGGCACGGCCGTTCGCGGTGATGCCGACACCGCTGTTAATCCGCCGCCACACCCGCCGGAGGGGATCGGCGTTACCATTGGCGGCGCCACCACCGCGAGCTTGGCCGGTGGGGGCGGCGCTGCGGGCGATGCGGGCGGCGCGACGACCTCCTTGCGCAACTCGTCAAGCCGTGCACGGGCCATCGAGGCGTATGGCGTGCTGCCGAACTGGCGAATGAAATCCTCCAACACGGCGACGCTCGTGGTGTTTTGGGTCGCGGTCCAGGCCTGTCGCGCCTGATCAACAGGCAGGAGTGGCGCCGCGACGGCGGGCTTTGCTCCCGGCTTGAAATAGATCTCCGCGCTCGGCAGCGCCCCATAGACAACCGGCTCCTGTCGCAAATTCGTCGCGTTGAGTACGGCTTCGCGGACGTTGCGGAAAAGGTAATTAACCTCCAGTCCGGGCGTCTCGATTTGCCGCAGAAGCGCCGCAGTGAACGGGCTGTTGCGGCCCGTTCCATCGCTCGCCGTGGTGCCCTCTTTCGCCGCAAAGGCGACCAGGACGCTGCCGGCGGGTTCCACCCGCGTCAGACCTCGTTCGACCGCCCGGACCGGCATGCTGCGTTGCATCCGCGCTGCAAACGGATTGTTGCGGCAGGCATCGAGAATGATCAAGCCAAGCTTGGAGGCTGCGCCGACAATGGGCACCAGGCTTCTGAGCGCAATCGCTTCCTGCTCCGCCGCAATATCTTCCTTGAGTTCGGCATCGACCGGGATCAACCAGTTGTCGCCGCCGATCTCAATGCCATGGCCGGCAAAGAACACCACTGCCATTTCGGATCGCCGGGCCTGCGGGGCGAAATCCCGCAAGGCCACGCGCATGTCTTCGGAGGTCCCGTTGATGATCCGCCGGACCGTGAATCCCAGCCGCGCCAATGACGCTGCGACGTCAGCTGCATCATTGGCGGGGTTGGGCAGGGCGGGGACGTTCCGATAGCCGCTGTTGCCGATGACGAGCGCAACGCGGGCCTGCGCATGGCCCGGCATGACGCCCAACAGCAGCACGAGCAGTGCCCATGCGATAGCAAAGGCGACGCGCATGGTCGATTCCTCGAAGCAGCCTACGATATCGTCACGAACGGCTGGTCTTTCACCGCCGCGACCAGGCCGTTGAATGCCTCGTTCACCTTCGGCCATGCGGGCAGCTTCGCCACGTTGTCAAGCCAGCGTCTGATGTTC
>WNFG01012160.1_pt1 | contig 10998 bp, 6 predicted proteins | sample 5400431 | NCBI WGS metagenome assembly WNFG01 (sample SAMN13153346, study PRJNA577476) | soil metagenome | isolation source: 120 cm saprolite under Douglas fir tree site 2 hole 3 replicate 2 | place: USA:California | collected 2015-04-18
TTTAACAAAGCATCATGCCGCTTCGAGCTGGGTTCGGAGTTTCGCAGTTTCAAAGAGTTCAATCAGGTCATCTTGGATGCGTCGTAAGCGGGAGAGTGCCGTGGGCCCGAGGCCATCAACCGTTCTATGCATTCGACGGACTGGATGCCGCCGCGGGCGCCGAGGGCGGTGCAGTTGAGGGCGGCGGCGGCGCAGGCGAAATCAAGTTGGCGGGGCAAGGACCAACCTTGCAAGAGGCCGTAGATGAAGCCGGCGTGAAAAATGTCTCCGGCGCCGGTGGTGTCAACGAGCCGAACGTGGAAGGCGGATGCGTAGTGGAATTGCGTGCCATCCCAGGCTAGGACACCTTGTTCGCCGAGTGTGGCGGCAGTGAGGCGGGAGCCAAATCGTTTCTGGAGGGCGGGCAGGGATTTTTTCAAGTCAGGCTTTTCGGTGAGGCGACCGGGGATATCTCGGCTGGTGATGAGGTAGTCGACGGTCTTCAAGAGGGTTTCCACGCCGGGGTAGAGTTCATCTACGTCGGCGATGACGGGAATGCCGGAGGCGCGCGCCCAGTTCGCGGCCGCAACTGCTGCGGCGGTATCGTGTCCATCCACGTGAAGAGCTCGGGCGTTGACGACCCAGTCTTGCCGGAGTTCTTCGGGGCGCAGGGTCAGGCGCTCGTCGCGTTTCCAGAGAACGGTGCGTTCACCGGAGTCATCGACGAGGATAAAAGCCTGCTGGCTGGGGCAATCGGGTGCGGTGAAGAGATGGGCTTCGACGCCAAGACGCGCAAATTCGGCGCGGTGCAGTTCGGAGGCGCTGTCGTCGCCGACTTTGCCGACGTAGCGCGTGCGCAAGCCCCACTGTTGGCAAGCAATCATGGCAGTGGCGACCTGTCCGCCAAGCAAGACTTTCGCAGAGTTGAATTCGACTTTGGAGCCGCGCTCAGGATAGTGGGCGACGGGGATGAAAGTGTCGGTGGCGTTGAGGCCCACGCCGACCACGTCAATCTTTGATGAACGCGTCATGATGGTCCCGGCCACTGTAAAGGAAGCGCAGGAGTTTTCAAAGGCGAGAGAACCGCTTCAATTGAAGCGCGTGGTGCGCCAGAGGGCGAGGCCACTAATAATAAGGAACAAGAAGAGGACCGCGGTCAGCAGCGCGGCTGGGGCCCAGTGCAAGGACATTTGCGGGACGCGAGCCATCACAGCAAAGATAACAAACACACTGGTAGCGGCGGCTACCAGAAGCCAATCCAGCACGCTGCGCGACGGCTTCAGTTCGCCCGCGAGTTGGCGGCCGTCCATGCGGGCTGCGACAAAATCCGCGGGGACGCTATAGCGATCGCTTTCGCGGATGGCTGCTTCTTTCCAGCGCGTCTGCTCCTGGCCAGCGGCGGAAGAAAATGCAATAGCGCCGACCCCCAGCATCATAAGGAGAGAGCCGCCGATGACTTCGAGATAGATGGAAGAATTGCGGCCGTGCAATTCTCCGAAAACAAGAATGCCCCACAACAAACCCCAGAGCTGATTCGAATTGGAAAGCGGGATGCCGCGGCTGATACCCACATACTTTGCGGCGTATTGCTGGAAGATGTCGCCGATGACCCAGACGAAGCCGCCGAGCATCAGCCAGAAAATAACGCTGCGGGCGCTGAGCAATTCCTGCCACAACGGACCCAGACCAAGAGAACTCACGGAAAGGACCGTCATCATGCCCAACTCGCCGAACGAAAAGAAAGTCACGAAGGAAAGTGGATTCATACCGGTCAAGTAGGCTTTGCGGTAGGGGATGTACATGGTGCCCCAAAGAATTCCCGCGCCGAGGGCGGCCCAGACCCCGTGTAAAGAATGCGAGGTTGGGCCATGCCCTGACGAGGAGGCGATTGCCAAGAGCGTGGCACCGATACACATAACAAGCGCGCCGCCCAAAACACCGGCGCGATGGCGCCAACCGGCCTGGCGGAGCTCATTGAAGAAAAGAAATCCCCAAAGAATGCCGAGAAGGCTGTTCGAGTTCCACAGAGGAAAGGCGATGCTCAAGCCGATGTCGCGAATGGCGAAAATCGTGAGCGTATTGGCCACGGCCCAAAGGCATCCGGCGAGCAGCGCCCAAATGACCAGGTGAGGCGCGCGACGAACATCGGCTCGTACGGACGAGGTGCCCAGGATCAGCGCGGGCAAGCTCCAGCGCGCAAGAAAAACGCCGAGGACCATGATGAGCGAAATGACCATCGGCGAAATGCCGATGGAAACGAGCTTGGTGGGCGCTTCCGCAGCGCCGAGCCAAGCCCCCGCCGCAAAGCCGCAAAGAATACCGAGCAATTGAAGTTTTTTCGAGCGCGAGACGTCTTGGATGGCAGGCTGAAATTGAGAAGACGAGTCAGGCGCCATTTTGCTCCAATCGGAAAATCAGCGAATGAATCGAAGAAGAAGCAATCCGCCCATCAGCACAGCGACGGGGACCCAAAAGTGGATATCGGTGAGGATGCTTGCGAGGCGATTCGTGATGGGCTGATTTGTGCCGGACGTGTGCATGGATCAATGCTCCTTGAGATCAGCGGTCCAGTTGACAACGGAGGTGAGCGTAGTTGAGGTCCGGTTTCTTCCTTCGTAGGCAACCACGAAGCGCTGGCCATCCACGCTAGCGTCGTAACGGCCGAAAACGCCGTAGGAGTGGGAATCAAAGAGCACACGCGCCTCTCCGGCCGCAAGGCTGCCGCCCGAAGTCTCGACATTTACTGCCATCAGTTTGTTGTCCGCAGAAAGATAAAAAATCTCCTTTCCGCCGCCGCGCCAGAGCGGGCCGCGCCCGTCGCCAAGGGAGACCTGCCATTTTCCGCCCGGCCCGGGAAAGGGGACGACGTAGACCCGATACTCGCCCGACTCATTCGAACAGTAAGCCAGCCACTTTCCATCGGGAGAGAAGCTAGCTTCGCGGGCGCTAAAGGTGGACTGGATAAACGGATAGGCCTTGTGGTCGCCAAAAAGTGGCAGGACCCAAATAGACCAGCCTCCCGGAATGCCATTCGCATACGTTCCTCCGGAAACACCCTCGTGATAGACAAGAAATTTGCCGTCGGTGGACCAAGAGGTTGGGACTCGAAAATGGTCGATCCCCTCCAAGAGTAGCGTTTCGCCGCCTGAGCCGTCGGCAGGTTTCCGGTAAAGGCTGTATTTACCGTTGCGATAGGAAGTGTAGGCAACATACTTTCCGTCTGGGGACCAGACCGGATAGAGGTTTCCCTGCCCGGAAGATGCACCAAAGGTCAGAGGGATTTTGACCCCACGCGCGATATCGAAGCCCCAAACGTCAAAGCCGGTTCCATCGAGATAGTAGGCGAGCTTTTTGCCATCCCGCGACATGCTGATGCCGGCGTAAGCGTCATCTCCCGGCACTGCTCCGATTTGCTTCCCGCTGCGATCAAACCAAACCAACTGACGATTCTTGGCCGCGCCCTCGGCGTAGAGAAGCAGGCCGTTTGCGGAAGGAGAAAACCAGGCGCGGGCAATGCTGGAATCCTCCAGTACTTGTTCGGCGATGGGGACGGCCTCTCCTGTGAGTTCGAAACGTTTGGTGTCGAAGGGCTGAGCCATCAGCGAGGACTGGCGCAAGAAGAGCATATGTCCGGAGGCATAAACAGCCTGGTAGTGAGTGTGAAAAAGGAGCTTGGTCTCCTTGGAATCGAGAGAACCCATCATGATGGAGTTGGTGGCGCTATCGCTGGGAGTAAACGTGCTTCCGGCCAAAAAGATATAGTGGCGTCCGTCGGGCAGGAACCATGGCCAGCGATGAGTGGTTTCGTTCTTGGAAGGATCCTGCGTGGTGAGCTGAGAAATGTTGACCGTTGGTGTAAAAACAATATCGCCCTGCTGGTTCCAAGCGCCGCCGCGTCCATCCGGAGCGTCGCAAATAACGGAAGGCGGGCCACCTTGAGTATCGATTTTCTTCAGCTTGCCCCCGGCAAAAAAGCCAATGTGCCTGCCGTCGGGCGACCAGAAAGGAAATCCGGCGGCTTCTGTTCCCGGCAGCAATCGAGCATGAAGCGAATCCATAGGACGAATCCACAGTGCGGATTTTGAATCGGGAGAAGGTGTCGAGGCTACGTAAGCCAGATTGAGGCCATCGGGAGAGGTGGCGAAACCTTTCTGGTCTCCAGAAAAAATGAAACCAGAACCTTCTTCTGACTTAACGTAGGTGCGAGTGACGCGGGTATCAGCGGGCAGCCGTTTAACGTAAAGAACACCGAGGGCGATGGCTGCTCCTGCGGCCAACACCAACGCAATCGCCAGAATGCGTTCGCGGGAGCTGGCTCGATTTACCAAAGAGCCCGCAGCGCCAGCCGATGGACCTGAATCAGCGATCCATTTCAGCTCGACCGCAACGTCACGGGCGGTTTGCCAGCGCTCTTCGGGATCTTTAGCGAGGCAGCGGCGCATGGCGTGATCGAGCGTGGGCGGAGTCAAAGGTTTTACGACGCTGATTGGCGCGGGCTCTTTCTCCAGGATCGCGGAAGCTACGCTCAATTGGCTCTTGCCTGGGAAAGCACGCTGGCCGGTGAGCATTTCGTAGAGCACCGCGCCCAACGAAAATATATCGCTGCGGCCGTCCAACTCTTTGCCTTCGATCTGCTCGGGCGACATGTATTGAAAGGTGCCGAGAATAGTACCTTCCTGCGTCACCGGAGTTGTGGGGGTCGCGGCTGCGGTGAGGGTGGCGCCGGTCATGAGCGGCACGGCGGGCTTGGCCAAGCCGAAGTCGAGGAGTTTCGCGCCGGTGGGAGTCAGCATGATATTGCCTGGTTTTAGATCGCGGTGGACCACGCCGCTGCGGTGCGCTTTGTCCAGCGCGTCGGCGATCTGCTCGCCGAATTTGAGGACTTGCTCGAGCGGGATCGGGCCCTTTTCGAGACGTTTCGCAAGAGTCTCGCCCTCGAGGCACTCCATGACGAGGTAGTCCATCCCGTTTTGATGGCCGACGTCGTACAGCACACAAATGTGCGGATGATTCAGGCTGGAAATCGTTTTGGCTTCGCGTTCGAAGCGCTGCTTCCGAACGGGATCATTCGAAAGCTGTGGCGGCAGAATCTTTATCGCCACAGTGCGATCAAGACGCGTGTCGCGCCCGCGAAACACCTCGCCCATGCCGCCCGCGCCGAGAGGCGACACGATCTCATATGGACCAAGTTTGCTCCCTGTGGAGAGGCTCACGATTGGCGCAAATTATAGCCTTAAAGCGTATTCTTTTCCGAATAGTTGAGACGGTTCAATCCCGCTTCGTGCCTCGGCGGATTTGGCTAACAGGAGCCTGGTCACTTATAGAGTTTCTTTGAGCTGCCCCCCAGTTTCATTTCTTGGAGTGCGCTGCACCTTGTTCGGCTTTGTAAGCTTTCCAGGCCTGGTCGATTACGTAGGCATGGACAGCGTCCGCGTCAGCTACCGTCATACGGGCTTTGGGGAAAGCGAACTTCGGCGGATCGGCAAGTCCTGGCATGCCTTTCGACCAGTGGCTGCCACCCAGGACGATGCCGTACCAATCTTTGTGTACCTGGGGCGGGGCGTAGCGCAAATCGGGGATTGCGCCGTCTTCGATCCAAGCACCGCTGCCATCGATGAAGGGCGAGTGGCATCACTCGCAGTAAAACGAGACGTAGACTTTTTCACCTTTGCGAATGATTTCGTCGCTCACTTTTTGTTCGGGCGGCTTCGGCACCGGCGGAACTTCAATGTGCGGCGTCGGAAACGGAACCTTGCCGCCGAGTTTGAAAGCATACAAGCGGTTGGGGCCGCGCTTGGATTCGGGGGTGGCCATCGTGCGCGCGGGAGCAAAGAGGCGCGAACCCGAACCCCAGCCCACCGAAGTAATCACGTACTGTTCGCCATTCGCGGTAAACGTAACCGGGATGGAATCAATCGCCGACTTGGTCTGGAGGGACCAAAGTTTTTTCCCGGAGTCAGCAGCGTAGGCCGCAAATTCCCCGGTACCTTGTCCCTGAAAAACCAGGTTGCCGGACGTAGAGAGGACTCCGCCGTTGACGGCGATCTGCTCTTCGACGGACCAGCGCGCTGTCTCCGCAACAGGGTCCCACGCGATCAGCCTTCCGAAGAGTCCTTCGCCCCCTTCTCCAGCTTCCACGGCAGCCTTTGTTTCGGCTTGGCGGTCCGTCGTTGGAATATAGACAAGCCCCGTGAGCGAGCTATAGCTCATGGGCCACCAATTGTGGACCGTCCACTGTCTGCCGCCACCCTGCGACGCGGGGATCAAAACGGGTTTGGCTGACTGAAGCTCGTAGGCGCTGGCCCAGGTGGTCTTGACCAGCGGCTTGGCGGAGAGCAGCTTGCCATTTTTGGCATCGAGAATATAGAAGAAGCCATTCTTGGGAGCGGTCAATGCGACGTGGCGTTTTTCCCCGTTGATCAGGAGGTCAGCCATCATGACCTGATTGTTTTCGTTGTGAACGTTTTCGGTGCCCGTCTGGTAGTGCCAGACGTATTCCCCGGTTTCTGCCTTCACGGCGACGATGCATTGCGTGAATAGTTTTTCTCCAGCGATCTTGAGGCCTGTCATTTCTCCGTAGCCGACATCCGCGCCCGCCGTGCCAAAAATCACCAGTCCCGTGGCATCGTCATACGTAATGGCGTGCCAGACGTCGCCGCCGCCAATCTTCCACGAATTTTCGCCGATCCACGTTTTCGAGGCCATCTCCAGTTCTTTTGTTTCGAAACCTTTCGCGGGATCGCCCGGAACGGTCCAGAACCGCCAGACTTCCTTGCCCGTCTCTGCGTCATAGGCAGCAATGGCGCCGCGCACTCCATCATCCGAGCCGTTGTAACCCATAAGGATTTTCCCGCGGGCCACGCGGGGCGCGCCGGTGATTCCCGTTTGCAACGGTTCGCAGACCGTCGCTTCCCAGAGTTTTTTCGTTGTTGCGGCATCGATGGCAATCAGGCGGCAGTCACCCGTGCCAACATAAACTTTTCCGTTCCAGACGGCCACACCACCATTGGTGCGCGCGGAATAAGAGCCGTTCAGCGCCTGATCGAGCCGGATTTGCGGATCGTACTTCCAGAGGAGCTTACCTGTAGATGCTTGGACCGCGTAAATCTTGGAGAGCGGAGCGCTGATGTAGATGACGCCATCAACAACGATCGGCTCGGAGACTACTCCCATCAAGCCGTCGTAATCCAGATACCAGGCGAGGCCCAAACTGGCGACGTTCTGATCGTTGATCTGCTTGAGCGGGCTGAAGTGTTTCGAATCGTTGGTGCGCCCGTTCACCAGCCAGTTGTTCCCGGTGGATGCGTCGGCCATGATGCGCGCTTCGTTCACGTCCCCGGGCCTTGCCGTGGTGTCAGTCGAAGAGTGAACCACAATCACTACTGCAGCGCTGGCAATGGCCAAAGCCACAATGAAGGTAACCAGAATTCGCTGTGCTTTCATACTAACCCATCCTTGTCAAACACCCGCCAAACTCCCGCGAGTAAATGCAGCTACGCTGGCCGATCGGGATTGTCGTGGAATTTTCAGCTGTCATGTTAGGTGCGCGGCACAAAAGAGTCAACGCGCCGCTTCTTTTCCTAGGACTGTTGAGATGCTGGCCGTAAAATGATCCAAAAGCGAATCCATAAACTTAGGAGTGAAATGAGGCCACGGTTACAGGTGATGAAATTCGGCGGGACGTCGGTGGGCGATGCGGAATGTATCGCCAGGACAGCGCAGATTGTCGCAAAGGCGGCCAAGGAAAACCCCTGCATAGCAGTGGTTTCCGCGATGAGCGGAGTGACCAACCGACTGATCGAGGCTGCAAGGAAGGCGCAGGCGGGGGACACCGGCGAGGCTGCAGCTATTGTCGATGCGTTGCGACAGCAACACGAAGCCGCATTGACGAGCCTGGTCCAGCGCTCGGACGAGCGCGCGGCGATTAGGCTGCGGTTGGAAGAAGTCCTCGCGGAAGGGCGACGCCTCTGCGAAGGAACGTCGTTGCTACGGGAACTCACGCCGCGCACCCTCGACGCAATTTCGAGCTTGGGGGAAAGACTCTCCGCGCCGCTCGTGGCGGCCGCGGTCAGAGAGCTGGGTCTGCCAAGCGAAGCGATCGAAGCCACGGAATTGATCGTGACCGACGCGTTTCACGGTGGCGCCGAACCGCAGATGGAGTTGACGCGTGCGAAATCCCAGGCGCGGCTGCGGCCGTTGCTGGAAAAAGGAATCGCGCCCATCGTGACGGGTTTTATCGGCGCAACCACGGAAGGCGAATTGACCACTCTGGGGCGGGGCGGCTCAGACTATTCCGCAACGATCCTTGGCGCGGCGATGGAAGCGGATGAAGTCATCATATGGACCGACGTTGACGGCGTGCTGACGGCGGACCCGCGCCTGGTAGCGGAAGCCCGCACGATTCCGGTGATCTCCTATCGCGAAGCCGCGGAGTTGGCGTACTTTGGCGCGAAAGTACTGCATCCGAAAACGTTGAACCCTGTCGTGCAAGCAGCGATTCCCGTGTGGATCCGCAACAGTTTTGCTCCCGAAAAGCCCGGCACAAAAATCACGCTCGAAGGCCGCAGCATCGGAGGCGGCGTCAAAGCGCTGACAGCCATCCGCGACGTAACATTAATCAGTGTGGGCGGCCCAGGAATTGTGGGATTGCCCGATGTGGTAGGCCGCACGTTTTCGACGACCGCCGAAGTGCGCGCCAACGTGCTGCTGATTTCGCAATCGTCCTCGCAAAACGACATCTGCTTCATCGTTTCGACCTCGGATGCCCAGCGAACGGTGGAAGCTCTGCGAAAAGAGTTTGCTCACGACCTCGCACACCACAAGGTGGAGCATATCACCGTGGACTCCAATATCGCCATCGTGGCCGTGGTTGGAGAAAACATGCGCGGGACACCAGGAATCGCCGGCCGAACGTTCAATGCGCTGGGGCGTGAGAACGTGAACCTCATCGCTATTGCCCAAGGATCTTCGGAGAGCAACATTTCTTTCGTGATTGACGAGAAGTCCGTGAAGACCGCCCTGAACACCACGCACCGCGAGTTCGGCCTGCATGCGCCGCCACAGTGAGGGATGTGTCTGTGGTCGCAGCACGGGAGTATGCTAGGCTCGCACTTTTTCGCTGGGGCGCGCCCGGGCGTCTGAATCTTGCAGCCTCGGACATCCTCTCATTCACGCAGGGGCATTCATGAAGAAACTTGTTCTCATTTTCATTCTGGCGTCTGCTTCGGCCACGATCGCTTCGCAGCACGCCAAAGACCCGGAAGCGGCGCGGTGGGAGCATGAGGCGCAGAACGTCACCGTCATCCGTGACGATTGGGGCATCGCACACGTTTACGGAAAAACAGACGCCGACGCGGTCTTCGGCATGATTTACGCGCAAGCGGAAGACGACTTCAACCGCGTAGAGACAAACTATATCAACGCCATGGGGCGGTTGGCAGAGACGGAGGGCGAGTCTAAAATTTACCAGGACCTGCGGATGAAGCTCTTCATCGATCCCGAGGCGCTGAAAAAGCAATACGCGGCGAGCCCCGAGTGGTTGAAGAAGCTGATGAACGCTTTCGCCGACAGCCTCAACTTCTATCTTTTGAAACATCCCGAAGTGAAGCCCAGGGTCATCAAGAGGTTTGAACCGTGGATGGCGCTGAGCTTTACCGAGGGGAGCATCGGAGGCGACATCGAGCGCGTGAACCTTGCTCAACTCGAAGCCTTTTACGGCAAAGTTTCGGTGAGCGCGGGATCTTCCTCGGATGATGACGAAACCGAGGAGCCGAGCGGATCAAACGGCATGGCCATCGCACCCTCGAACACCGCCGGTCATCACGCGCTGCTTTTGATTAACCCGCACACCTCGTTCTTCTTCCGGTCCGAGTCGCAGATGGTGAGCGAAGAAGGGCTGGACGCCTATGGCGCGGTGACCTGGGGGCAGTTCTTTATCTACCAGGGCTTCAACGACAGAGCGGGGTGGATGCACACCTCGAGCGGAGTCAACGCCATCAGCGAGTATCTCGAAACTGTCGAAAAGAAGGAGGATCGGTTCTATTACAAGTATGGAAAAGAAGGGCGGCCTCTCGAGGTTGAAGAGATCACCGTGCCGTATAAGATCGGCCAGGGAATGGCGGAAAAAAAATTCAAGGTATATCGCACGCATCATGGGCCGATCGTGCGCGAGACGGACGGAAAGTGGGTGAGCATCCGCTTGATGCAAGAGCCCGTGAAGGCCTTGACGCAGTCCTACACTCGCACGAGGGCGAAGGACTACAAATCTTTCCGCCAAACGATGGACCTGCACACCAACTCCTCTAACAACACCATCTTCGCCGATGCCGACGGGGACATCGCCTATTTTCACGGAAATTTCATTCCAAAACGCGATACCCAGTTTGACTGGACGAAGCCGGTCGACGGCAGCAATCCGGCCACGGAGTGGCACGAACTTCTTTCTGTCGACGAAACACCGCACCTCTTGAATCCGAAAAGTGGCTGGCTCTACAACTCGAACAATTGGCCGTGGTCCGCCGCCGGGCCGAGCAGCCCCAAGAAGGAAGACTATCCTCCTTATGTAGAAACCGGCGGTGAAACAGCGCGTGGGCTGCACGCTATCAGAGTCCTGCAGGACAAGAGAGATTTTACGGTCGACTCGTTGATTGCCGCGGCGTACGACAGCTATCTGACCTGGTTTGAGAAGCCCGTCCCTGCTTTGGTCAGAGCGTGGGACGCTGCGCAAGACAATCCGCTGAAAGCAAAAGTGGCCGGGCAAATCGGACTCTTGCGTGAGTGGGATTTACGTTGGGGTGTGACGTCCCTGCCAACTTCCTTGGCCGTGTTCTGGGGCCAGAACGTTCAGCAGCGCTTTGGCGATGCGGCGAAAAAGGCCAATATGTATCTCAGCGACTACATCTGTACAAAAGTGCCGCCCGAGCAGCTCTTGCAGTCGTTGTCGGATGCCTCTGACAAACTCGCCGCCGATTTCGGCAGCTGGAAAACCCCTTGGGGCGACATCAATCGATTCCAGCGCCT
>WNFG01007480.1_pt1 | contig 10994 bp, 8 predicted proteins | sample 5400431 | NCBI WGS metagenome assembly WNFG01 (sample SAMN13153346, study PRJNA577476) | soil metagenome | isolation source: 120 cm saprolite under Douglas fir tree site 2 hole 3 replicate 2 | place: USA:California | collected 2015-04-18
GCGGCGGCGTACAGGCGCTGCTCAACGGCGCGCCCAAAGACGCCCGGGAGTTCGTCGCGCCGTGGATGGCCATCGCGGAATCCGCACGGCTGCGCGCACAGCACTGCGATTCCGACGAAGAACGCCAAAAGTTTTGCGAGTACGAGGCGGTCAGGATCTCGCTCGCCAACCTGATGATCTTCCCCTGGATCGCTCAGCGCGTGGCTGCCGGAAAACTCTCACTGCATGGCGCATGGTTTGCGATTCATTCCGGAACTCTTATGATTTTGCAGCCTGACGGGTCGTTTGCGCCGGTGGATGGCGCGATTTAACCTAAGCCGTTTCCGATAAGTACATTCCTGGCGTTAGTTCGTGTTAATTCGCGTCCATTCGCGGCTAATGTTTTTGCCGGCCTCCCTACGGCTGCTTCACCACCGGCATCTCAACAAAGCTCGCCTCACCCGGCGCATGATAAATCCGCTGCGTGGCCTTGCGATAATCTCCGGGCTTCGCCCAGAAGATATTCGGCACAAACGTCTGCGGATTGCGGTCGTACAGCGGGAACCAACTCGACTGAATCTGGACCATGATCCTGTGGCCTGGCAGGAATACATGGTTGGCCGGAGGCAGGGCGAAGCGATAGAGCAGCGGCTTGTCAGCGGCAATGGCTTTCGGCGTCTCGAAGCTCTCGCGATAGCGTCCGCGAAAGATGTCGCCGGAGATCATGAGCTGATAGCCGCCCATATTGGCGTCACCCGCAACTTCGTCGGGATAGACATCGATCATCTTGACCACCCAGTCTGAATCCGTGCCGCTGGTGGAGGCGATCAGGTTGGCCATGGGCTGTCCGCTGATCTTCAGGGGCGACGTTAAAGTGTCGGTGACAAAGACCAGAACATCGGTGCGTCCCGAAGCCTCACGCTGATCGTCCACCAGCCACTGCGACCACGTCAGCCCGTGATCGTAACCAACCGGCTGAATGGGGCGCGCGCGGAAGGGCACAGGCCGGGCCGGATCGGAAACGTATTCGTCGTAACCGGCGTCACCCTCTTTGGGCGCGGCGAAATCGAGCTTCAGTCCCGCCTTCAGATACAGCGGAGACAGCAGTACGCTGCATCCGCTCGCACAGGCGCCCGGCCACGCGGGCAATCGCCGCCAGATGTTGGTTCCGGTCTCATAGGCCGAAACCGGCGCAATGTCGGCCTTCGGCGCGCCTTCTTTCAGATACTGATCGAGAAAGGGACGCAGGATCTCCCGCCGGAAATACCGCCCGGTATCGCTGCTGAACTTCAGCGCGCCCAGCGTGCCGGCGTCTTCGATTTCCTGGCCATGATGCCACGGGCCCAGCACCAGAAATACTTTGTCGTTGTTCGTGTCTTTGGGTTTGATGGCCCGGTAAACGGCGGGTGCGCCATAGATATCTTCCTGGTCCCACAGGCTGTGCACCAGCATCACCGGTATCTTAAGAGGCTGTTGGCCGAGAATGCGATCGACGGCCTGGTCCTTCCAGAACGCGTCATAGCTCGGATGCTCCAGAAGTTTTCGCCAGAAGCCAACCTGTTCCAGACCGTGCTGCCGCGCCAGTTCGCCCGCCGAGCCGGCCTGCATGTATTCGTCATAGTCGTCGAAGTGGCTGGTCCACCATTTCTCTTCCGATTTGCGAGTGGCTTCCTGTTCAAGGATGTAAGGCAGGTTCTGCTGGCGAAACGCGCCGTTGTGGAACCAGTCGTCGCCCATCCATCCATCGACCATGGGGTTCATGGGGACGGCCACCTTGAGCGCCGGGTGAGGATTGACCAGAGCCATCAGAGGCAGAAATCCGTCATAGGAAATGCCGATAATTCCCACCCTGCCGTTGCTCTCGGGAATGTTTTTCACCAGCCAGTCGATAGTGTCGTACGTATCGGTGGAGTGGTCGACCATCGTGGGGTTTTGCGGCCCGTGCAGCGGCCGGTTCATCACGTAGTCGCCTTCCGATTCATATTTCCCGCGCACATCCTGCACCACGCGGATATAGCCGCCTTCCACAATTACATCCGTGACATTGTCATAGCCGGTCAGGATAGGCCCGAGGTGCGCGCTGTGCGCGTGGCCAGTCAGCTCGGCGGCGCTGTAAGGCGTGCGCGTCAGCAGGATAGGCGCGCCCTTGGCGTTCTTCGGAACGAGAATGATGGTGTGCAGCTTCACTCCGTCGCGCATCGGTATCATCTCTTCGCGTTTGGTGTAGTCCCAGGTCCCCATCGCGGTCTCAAATTTTGTCGGCGTCTCGCTGGGATAAGCCTGTGCGGCATCGGGCTTCTTCTGCGCGGTCGCGGCTCCGGAGAGAAAGAGCGTGGCGGCGATCAGCAGCAGCGTCGGAACCAACATGCGATTGCTTTGAGTGATTTTCATCGGAAGCCCCCTGTGGAAGAGAAGAAACGGAATTATATCTTTTTCCTCCGTGTCTCCGTGGCTCCGTGGTGCAAAGGTCTTGTTTTTTGGTTAATGTATAGTAACCACGGATTCCCGGGGAGATTCATGCCACCCACCGAACGCCTTTATTATCACGATTCATTCCGCTACAGCTTCGATGCGCAGGTGCTCGAGTGCGCCGAGCGTGGCGGACGAACGGCCGTCCTGCTGGACCGCACCGCCTTTTATCCCACCAGCGGCGGCCAGGTTCACGACACCGGCACACTGGTTTTGGAAGACGAAACCGAAATCCCGGTGGCTGAGGTCGCCGAAGAAGACGACGGACGCATCTGGCATTTTGCCTCCGCCGCGGTGGCGGCCGGGCGTAAAGTGCGGGGACGCGTTGACCGCACCCGTCGTCTCGACCACGTGCAGCAGCATTCCGGTCAGCATGTTCTTTCCGCGGCCTTCATGCATCTTTTCGATTTCCCCACTACCAGCTTTCATATGGGAACGGAAAGCTGCACCATCGACCTTTCGGCAAAATCAATTACGCCGAAGCAGGTTGCCGAAGCCGAGCGGCTGGCCAACGAGATCATTACCGAAGATCGCGGCGTCAAAATCAATTTTGTCTCTCTGGATGAGGCGCAGCGGCTGGGTGTGCGCAAGCTGCCTCCCAAACAGACGGGCGAACTGCGCCTGATCGATATCGCCGATTTCGACCTGACGGCTTGCGGGGGCACGCATGTCCGCTCCACCGGACAGATTGGCGTGACTCTGTTGCGTAAGATCGAGAACATGAAGCAGGGTGTGCGCGTGGAATTCGTGTGCGGAATGCGGGCCGTGGTGACGGCGCGCCAGGACTATGCAACCCTCACGGAAACCGCCGGCCTGCTCTCGACGCACATCCGCGATCTGCCGCAGCAGGTGAGCAAGACCGTTCAGGAGGCTAAATCGGCGGGCAAGGTGCAGCAGAAGCTGCTCGACGAAATCGCCGAGCTTTACGCAGGAAAAATGCTGGCTCAGGCCGAAGGCTCGCCGAAGAAAATCGTCAGCGTATTTCCGGAGCGCGATGCGGTCTTCATCAAATTGCTGGCCCAGAAACTGACGGCTGCGGCCCCCGACGCGATTGCGCTGCTGGCTTCGGGCGCGGGTCAGGCCGCATTGGTGTTCGCGCAGAGCCCCGGCATGAAGCACAACATGGGCCAGATTCTGAAAGACGCCATGACCAAACTCAACGGACGCGGCGGCGGCACCGCCGACATGGCGCAGGGCGGACTGCCCGTGGGTGCGGCAGACCTGACGCAGATCGAAAAGCTGCTTCGGGAAATGGCCGCGAATCTCTGAAGTCCGTCTGATCTTAAATTCGCGTTGATTCGCGTGAATTCACGGCTAAAATGGTCTGCCTATGCCCCGATTCTTCCTGCGAACCGTTTTCCTCGTCATTGTGCCGGCCGTCTCGGTCTTTGCCCAGCAGCAATCGCCCGATTTCGCCAAAGCCCATGATGAAGCGGCAAAGTTTCTCGCCGATCTGGTAAAGATCGACACCAGCAATCCTCCGGGCAATGAGACCCGCGCCGCTGAATATATAAAAGGAGTGCTGGCCGCCGAGGGCATCCCGGCGCAGATTTACGAATCGGCCCCGGGACGCGGCAACCTGGTGGCCCGTCTGAAAGGCACCGGCAAAAAGAAGCCGCTGCTGCTGATGGGGCACATCGACGTGGTAGGCGTGGAGCGCGACAAGTGGACGGTAGACCCGTTCGCCGCCGTCATTAAGGATGGCTACCTCTACGGGCGAGGCTCACACGACGACAAAGCCATGGACGCCGCCAACCTCGAAGTTTTCCTGCAACTGCACCGCATGAAAGTTCCTCTTGATCGCGACGTGATCCTGCTGGCCGAGGCCGGCGAAGAGGGAACCACTCAATTCGGCATCGACTTCATGGTGGATAAGCACTGGGAGACGATCGAATGTGAGTACGCGCTCAACGAAGGCGGCGGCATTCCGGAAGATAACGGCAAGGTGCTTTACGTAGGGGTTTCCACCGCCGAGAAAGTTCCGCGCGGCATCATTCTTAAAGCCCGCGGCACCAGCGGGCACGGCTCAGCGCCCCGGGTCGACAACGCCATCGCGCATCTGGCCGCCGCCGTCGCCAAAGTCTCAGCGTGGGAAGCGCCCATGCGGCTCAATGAGACGACGAAGCGTTTCTTCGAACAGCTCGCTAAAATCAGCCCGCCGGGGAAGGCCGAGCTTTATCGGCATGTCGAAGACCCCGCCGCGCAGCAGCAACTGCATGAGCGGGAGCCGGCGTATTATTCCATGCTCCGCACCTCGCTGGTGCCCACCATTATTAAAGGAGGTTTCCGTTCCAATGTGATCCCCGCCGAGGCCGAGGCGCGATTCGATGTTCGCGCCCTGCCGGATGAAGACATGAAGGTTCTCAAGGCGTCGCTGGTCCGTTTGATCGACGATCCCGCTGTCGAGATCGAGGATGCGGAGGCGAACTTTGCCCGTCCATCGACGCCTCCGTCGGGCCTGAATACGGATGCCTTCAAGTCTCTGGAACGGGCGCAGCAGAAGGTGTTCCCCGGAGTTCAGACCATCCCCATCATGCAGGTGGGAGCCACCGATTCCTCGGAACTGCGCGCGAAGGGCGTGCAGGCCTACGGAGTCGGCTCGCCCATGAGCGGAGAAGACCAGAGACGAATCCACGGAAACGACGAGCGCATCGACCTCGCGGCCTTCGGCAAGTTCGTGGAATTTCTCTATGTCGCGACGACCGAAATCGCAGGGGCGAGATAAAAAGCAAAGGCTTCACCACGGAGACACAGAGACACGGAGAAAGGCAAAAGATAGAGGGATTGTTTCGAACCGCCGGCGTTTGGTTCGGTTCAAAATCAGGGATGTCGATGTTTCGAACGTGTTTCTCCATCGGGCAGACGAGGACACGGGAATACCAAATACCAAGTACCAAGGACCAAATACCGACTACCAAATACCAATTGCTGAATGCTGAGTGCCGAATGCTGAGTGCTTCTTACAACAACCGTAAAGTCTGGATCACCGGCGCCTCTTCCGGTATCGGTGAAGCGCTGGCTGTTGCCTTTCATCGGGCGGGCGCGAAATTGATTATCTCTTCGCGCCGTGAAGACGAACTTCGGCGCGTGCAATCTCTCTGCGGCGGTGAAGCGGATACACGCATTCTGCCCATGGATGTCACGCGCGCCGACGAACTGCCGGCCCGGACCCGCGAGGCGATTGGCATGTTTGGCGGACTCGACATCCTGGTGCTCAATGCCGGTATCAGCCAGCGCGCTCTGGTGAAAGACACCGGCATGGATGTTTACCGGTCCATCATGGAAACCAACTTCTTCGGCCCAGTGGGCATGACCAGGGCCGTGCTGCCTTTCATGCTTGAAAAGAAGGGTGGACACATCGTGGTGATCTCCAGCCTGGTGGGCAAGTTTTCCACGCCTCTGCGCTCCGGCTATGCGGCCTCCAAGCATTCGCTGCACGGCTTCTTTGATGCGCTGCGCGCGGAAGTCGCCCGCGATGGGATTGAGGTCTCGCTGGTGTGTCCGGGTTTTATCAAAACCAACGTCAGCGTGAATGCGCTCACCGGCGACGGCAGCCCACACGCGAAGATGGATGCAAGCACCGCCAAAGGGATGCCCGCGGATGTCTGCGCCGCGAAGATACTCAAAGGCATAGCCCGTCACAAACAGGAGTTTTACGTTGGCGGGTGGGATACGTATACCGTCTATATAAAGAGGTTTTTCCCCGGATTATTTGCGCGTATGGTTGCGCGCCGGGGGTGAAGGATTTCTCTATCGTGCTCCAGAGCGAATTTAGTAATTGTGTAATCTGGTAATTGGGTAATTGAAGTGCCGCGCGGTACTCAATTACGAAATCACCAAATTACACAATTACCCAATCCGCTTTAGCCGATTCGTCGCGTTACCGCCCGAAACAGCATCCGCAGCCGGTCCGGCCACGGCAGCCTTCCAAAGTTGGTTTTCACCACGCCTTTGGTGAAATAGGTTTTCTCTGAGTAATCGATCTCAACCTCCACCACCACCGGCCTTTCGGTCTGCGTGATGGCCCGGGCCTTGGTCAGTACTGCTTCAATTTCAGAGTTGTGGCGCAGCGCGAGATGCTGAACTTCCACGCCCCGGCAGATCGCCGACAGATCGTAGTCGGGCAGTTCGCTGCATACTTTGTTGCCCATCGCGGTTTGCTGGAACTGGGAAATCTGGGCGAGTTCGCGGTCGCGCAGGACCAGAATCATGACCGGCAGCTTGTTGTGGGCGGCGGTCAGCAATTCAAGGCCGGTCATGAGGAATGCGCCGTCACCCACCAGCGCGGCCACCGGACGATCCGGGCAGGCGAAGGCCGCGCCCAGCGCCGAGGGCACCGCGTAGCCCATACAGGAATAATCGATGGGCGCCAAAAATGAGCGTGGCCGGTCGAGCCTCAGGCATTCGATGGCGAGAAAAGTTCCATTGCCGCTGTCGGTGGTGAAGATCGCGTCCGGTCCCAGCACACTTTGCAAGGTCCTGAGCAGCAGCGGCGGCGAAACCCGCTCGCTTTTAGCCGAGGTTTTCCATCCGGCCTGGACTTCGGCGTGACCGGCGGCGATCTCCTGGCGCAGCTTCGAGCCAGAGGGTTTCGCGGTCAGTCGCGGCAGCAGCGCGGAGACAAAGCGGCCCGCATCGGAAATGATGGGCACTGCCGCCGGATAATTGCGACCCAGCACTCCGGCGTCCACATCCACGTGAATCATTTTGCCCGGCGGCTGCAGGCCGTAGCTGCCGGTGCCGACCTCGGCGAACCGGCAGCCGATCGCCAGCGTCATGTCGCAGCTCTCGGCGGTCTTCCGCACGAACGAAGGCGCGGCGGTCCCGAAGCCGCACCACAGCCACAGCGGATGGTTTTCCGGAAACACGCCTTTGCCTTGAAATGTTGTGGCGACCGGCGCTTCCAGCCGCTCCGCCAAGGCCACCAGATCTACGCCCGCTCCGGCCGCGCCCAGCCCGAGATAGAGAAGAGGTCGGGGGCTGACGTTCAGCATGGCAACCGCGCGTTCGAGCTCTTCCGTCCGGACGGAAGTCGTCGCCGGGAAAAGGTCTGGCGGGGCATCCAGCCGGGCTTCATGCCGAAAGAGATAAAGATCGACCGGCACTTCCACGATTACCGGTCCGGCGGGCGCGGCGCGGGCAATCTGGCATGCGCGCCGGATGGTCGTGTAGATTTCCGATCCATCCTTAATAAGGAACTGTGCCTTGGTGATGGGAGCGGCGATGGCAATCTGATCGACGTCATGAAGCTGGAACGACTTGCCACCGCTGTCACGGCGAATTCCGCAGGCCAGCACCAGCATGGGGATTCCGTCGAGCCAGGCCTCGGCAATTCCCGAGAGAGCGTGTGTAAGCCCCGCGCCTGGCACCACATTGGCGACGCCGAGCTTTCCCGACGACCGCGAGACCGCATCGGCCATGAATGAGGCGCTCTGTTCGTCCGTCACCAGAATGGGCTGCACTTTGGAGTGAATCAGCGAATCGTATAACTCGATATTGTGAGTGCCGGGAATGCCGAAGGTGAAAGGAATCCCTTCATCTTCCAGTGCCCGGACGGCGATATCAACGCCGGTCATTTTCATAGCAGGTTTGGGGCGTCCTTCCTTATCGTTTCGGCTGTGCGATCGGCGAGAGCCATGATGGTGAGGTAGGGATTGATCTCCAGCGAGTTGGGGAACAGACTTGCGTCAGCCACATAGAGCCAGGGGATGCCATGAACATGCCCGACAGAGTCGGTCACCGAATCGGCGGATGTGCGTCCCATGCCGCAGCCGCCCTGGAGATGCGCGGCGGAGACAGGAATTTTGCCGGGCAGGAAGGCGGATTCCTGCGCCAGTTCTTCAAGCCGATCGGCGTCGCGGGCTTCGATGGTCGTCGATCCGCTGCTCACCGGCAGGTGGCAGCGTTCAGCTCCGGCGGCAAAGAAAATTCGCGCCGAAGCCAAAGCGCCTTTCACCAGGCCGCGCACCACCTGGGGCGTGAAGCGGTAGTGGACTACAGGCTTGCCCTGGGCGTCGATGGTGATGCGATTGTGCTCATCGATATCGTCGCAGGCCAGCACCAGGATCATCTGCAGTTTTGGGAAGGCCTGAATGAATCGGCTGTGCTCCGCGCCGAAACCGGTCAGGCTCTTGGCCGTGATGAAAGGGAAGTACATGCAGGTTTCGAGCACGAAGTGGTCCTGCTCGGCGAACTGGTCGAGATAAAAACTTTTGGGATGCCCGACAGCGTTGGTGATGGGCCGGCTGTGTTCGGCCACCATGATGAACGCCGGATGGCTGGTGAAGCCGTGGCCCAGCCGGGGCAGCGATTTGCCCAGCCCCGAGCGCAGCATCAGCGCGGGCGTGTTGACGGAGCCGGCGGAGAGCACGATGATTTTAGCGACGATGCGATACTCGCCCGGTTCCCATGCGGAAGGCTCGCCTTTTGCGCCCGGCGCTTTGTCGGAAACACGCACGGTCAGTTCGCGGTCGCCGATGCGCAGCACCTCGCAGCGTGTAATGACCTCGACGCCGTTGCTCTCGGCTTTCGGCAGCTGGACCCGGTTGGTTCCCTGCTTGGCCTGGTTCGGGCAGCCGAGATTGCAAAGGCTCGAACCGCGGCACCCTCGCAGATTCACCGGAAACTGCCTCGATTCGTAGCCAAGTTGACGACATCCCTCAACGAAGAGCCGGTTATTTTCATTGATGAACCTGTCTTCCACCAGCTGAACGTTGTTCTCAAGCATAAACTTGCGGGCGCGCTGTTCAATGTCCGTCAGAGTGGCCGGGAAGATTCCAGTGGTCGATGACGCGTTGGGGCGGCAGAAGCGAGGTGCCGGTGTAGACGACGGTGGAGCCTCCGTAGGCATTGCCGAAGGCCAGGGTCATGGTTTTTTCGGCGGTGAGAAATCCGCCACCGTCTTCGTAAAGGACCTGGGACATTTCCAGCTCGCGTCCCGTGAACTCGTCATCGCGAAGCTTCGGCCCTTTTTCCAGAACGGCAATGCGGACTCCGCCCGCGCATAAAGAGGAAAGTTCCTGAGCGACCGTGCCGCCGCCGGCCCCGGAGCCGATAATCACAATGTCGTATTTGAGCTCTTTCATCGGAGGGCTTCCCATCCCCGCCGGTCGGCGGTATAGCCGATTTCCTCCGCAGCTTCAGGACGAGCGTAGTATCCGAGCAGCGCGAGGGTGCGCAGCCCCCAAAAGCCCACGCGGATGATCTGCATTCGGTGATTTTCAAGAGAGAGAAGGAAGGGCCCCCGAAGAGACGGGGCAAGTCGGGTGAACGGCTTTCCATGGCGCAGCACCGCCAGCCACTGGATGCCGCGCATCGCGAACCGCAGCTGCCGTTTCATGGCCTCGGGACGATTGCGCAGGGCGGTCTCGACCATCTGCTCCACATCGCACCAGCCTTCATCGGTAAGACCCGCGGCTTCGGGAACCACGGTGGCGACCATGGCCCTGAAAATCCTGCGGACAGGCGGCAGAACCGGCAGAGCCGTTGTGAGAGCATCCTTGTCGGGCATCAGTTTTCCTTCGTGGAAGTCAGTCGATCAATCGCATACATCTTAGCGCACCGGGAGGCGGGGCGCGCATGACGGCCACTGCGAACGCAGGCGCATTTGTCGGTCAGAGCCTGCCGCTGATAAAATGCATCAGTACGTCTTTTCAAACGTGGGGGCTATAGCTCAGCTGGGAGAGCGCATCGTTCGCAACGATGAGGTCGTCGGTTCGATCCCGACTAGCTCCACCAAATTCTGGCTCAATGTTTTCAATGGTTTCAACAGGGTCGCAGTCAGCGCCGCCGAACGGCATGTTTCGAGGCATTCCTGGAGAATGAGCTTACGGCGCACGCGGTTATGCAGGGCGGTCGTGCCTGTTGGTTTATTCAACCCTTGCTGACTGATCCATGAACTTCGTCAGAATGGCGGCCAGAGACTGCACATGCGGCTCGCCGTTATCATCTGGTCCATAAACTCATCGAGTCTCGGCCGCTTTTGCATGGGATCCAGTTCTTCAATTTCCTGGTTTCCGGAGTGCTTGCGGGAAAATAACGGCGGAAGTACCTTTCGCTGTTGTCCGGCAAATCCGGAAACGCAGCCTGCCGGAAGAGCCAGTCTCCCAGTCCTGTGTTCAGGGATTCGAAAGAGTCGGTGAGGTGTTCATAAAATTGCAGGCCAAGGTATTTCGCGAACTCCTGGTTCAGGTAAACAACGTCAACCGCTATCCGTTCATGAAATTGCCGCTCAACAACGGCCTTGATTTGCGTAAGCGCTATGGACGGCAGGGCCAGATCGGAGAAAGGCATATTAATGAGTGCTAGTCTGTGCATCACTTCCACCTGATCGGGGACATAATTCAACATTCATGGCAGATAGTCCCGCACCTATCGCTCAGGATAACTGAAAAATTATTCTCCATTTCCAATATCTGAGCGCAAGCCCGGAACTAAATAAATATTGGTTCCAAAATGAAAATTTCGTTCCTTTGATTACCAAATTTAAAACTTAGCGAAACGAGGAGGGCAGATTGTGTTATTCGCCGACGCGCTGCCGCAGCGTC
>WNFG01006813.1_pt1 | contig 10993 bp, 8 predicted proteins | sample 5400431 | NCBI WGS metagenome assembly WNFG01 (sample SAMN13153346, study PRJNA577476) | soil metagenome | isolation source: 120 cm saprolite under Douglas fir tree site 2 hole 3 replicate 2 | place: USA:California | collected 2015-04-18
ACTTTTTCAAGCACTTCTCCACAAGCCCGATGAGCCCGCGCCCCTTGGGCACAGCATCGCGGTAAGCTGCGCTTGTCGGCCGGTAGCACCGCCCGAACCTTCAGCTCGCTTGAGCGCGGTGTCGCCAGCTTCAGTTGATCGCGTGACCGCAGCCCGCTGGAACAGAAGCGCGGCGGTCACGACGGGGTTCAGCATGCTTCTTCAGGGGGCCTCTGCCGCGATCGATTCCTGGTGGGTAGCGCCGACAGCAAGCTGGGGATAGCGGCCTCGTGCTACAGAGCTGAACAGGTGCCATGCGATTTTCTTTCAAGACTCCAAGGCGGCGCCTGATGGTTCTCATGGGGGCCGGAGCTTCGATGCCGCATCTTCCTGGTACCGAGGAGCTGTCCTCGAAGAGTCGGCGCGTGAGGATGACGTCGTCTATCGATGGTTCCGGATCAGCGATAGGATGGTTGCCGGACCATTCCGCCTCATCATGGTGCCACCGGGTGGCGCGGACGGGCGGGCGTCAACTTTGCTCCTCATGCGGGACAACCCGGTAACATTCCGCCGCCTGGCGCAGGTTCACGACCGCCGTGGTGTCACCGGGCTCGCCGTCCAGCAATAGCGCGTCGATGAGGCGGTAGGTTTCGCCCGACCCTGCGCAACGCCCACTTCCTTGACACGTCTTCGTGCGTGAGGTTTAGGAACCGCATCCGATGCATTTCACTGTCCGAGACGCCGCCAAGTTGCTGCAGACGACCGAGAAACAAATCTACGGCTGGGTCGACGAGGGCGACATTCCCTTCGAGACCGTGAACGAACAAGTCCGCTTCAACCGATCGGAACTCCTCGAGTGGGCGACCTTGCGACGATTGCCCATCGCCCCGGACGTGTTCAGGCAGGCCGACCTCGAGGAAGGGTTGCCCGTGCCGAGCCTCGCCGAAGCGCTCGCGGCCGGCGGTGTCCACCGCGTCGACGCGAAGGACCGCGAGGGCGTGCTTCGGCAGGTAGTGGCAGTGATGCCTCTCAAGGAGGAGGGCGACCGCGAGCTACTTGTTCAAGTCTTGATCGCCCGCGAGGGCATGGGCTCTACCGCAGTGGGCGACGGGATCGCCATTCCGCATGTCCGGGCTCCGGCGGTGTTCCACCACGTCCCCCCGTCCATCACGCTGTGCTACCTGGAGCACCCGGTAGACTTCGCAGCGCCCGATGGCCGCCCCGTGCACACGCTCTTCTCCATCATCAGCCCGAACATCCGAGGACACCTGGAGCTGCTGGCCAAGCTGGCCACCGCTCTTCATGACCAAGGCTTCAAGGCCGCGCTCCAGCGCCGTGCTGGCGCGGACGAGCTGCGGGCAGAGGCTTGTCGACTGGGTCCGGCCACATCGAGTGCCAAGGAGCGATGACGACGATGCTGCCGCTTGTCGCCGCGCTGGGGCTACTCGTTTGCAGCGGCGTTCTCGCGCTGCTCGCCAGCGCTTGGCGACGCCTGAGCACTGCCATCGGCACCTTTGGAGCAGTGGGGAGCTGCGCTGTCGGAGCGGTTTCCTCCGTGAGGGGGCTGTTGGGAGCGGTTCCCCCGGAGTTTCGATTCCCCTGGGACGTTCCTTTCGGGCGACGGCCGGGCGTACTTGCTCGCGCATGCTCGTCCGCGCATGCTCGGGCCGCCCGTCCTGTTCTTCAACGTCTTGGTGGCGAGCATGGCGGTCGTCCTGACGTCGCGGAATGGCTTGTTGTTCCTCGTCGCCTGGGAAGTGATGACGCTCGCCTCCTACCTTCTGGTCACCTTCGACCACGGTGATGCGGACGTGCGGCGAGCCGGATGGATTTATCTCGTCGCGGCCCACATTGGCGTGGCTTGTCTGTTCGCGCTGTTTCTATTGATAGACCGGCAGACCGGGAGCCTCGCTTTCGATACCTTCGGGGTGCTGCGCCAGGTGCGCCCCGGTCTCGGCTTACTGCTATTTGTTCTTGCGTTGGTTGGCTTCGGCGTAAAGGCGGGAATCGTCCCGCTGCATGTGTGGCTCCCGGAGGCCCACGCCGCGGCACCCTCTCACGTCTCCGCGCTGATGTCCGCCGTCCTCATCAAGCTTGGGCTCTACGGAATCCTGCGGACGCTGGGGTGGCTCGCTCCCGCCAGTTGGTGGGGGCCAGCGCTCATCCTCCTCGGACTTGCCAGCGCGCTCGTCGGCATTTCTCTTGCGCTGTATCAACGCGACCTCAAGCGCGTGCTGGCCTATTCGAGCGTCGAGAACGTCGGGTTGATACTGCTGGGGATCGGAATCGGATACTGGGGGGTTGCCCGCGGTGATGGAGCGCTCGCCGCCCTCGGCTTCGCCGGAGCCTTTCTGCACTTGTGGAACCACGCCCTGATGAAGGGCCTTCTGTTCCTTTGCGCCGGGAGTGTGTTGCATGGCGCCGGCACGAAGGACCTTGAGCGGTTGGGCGGCCTCCTGAAGGCGATGCCCTGGACGGGGGCCGCGATGATCCTGGGTGCGGTGGCGATCGCCGCGCTCCCGCCGCTCAACGGCTTCGTGAGCGAATGGCTGCTCTATGTAGGGCTGATGCAGGGCGGGCTCGCCCAACGTGACTTCGGCGGCCTGCTCGCCCTCATTGCCGTCGGCGTGCTGTCCTTCATCGGCGGTCTGACGCTGCTCGCCTTCGCCCGCCTCGTTGGGATCGGCCTGCTGGGTCGGCCGCGCGGCACTCCAGCCGCCCGCGCGCACGATCCGGGCTTGTCAATGCGAGGCCCGATGCTCGCCCTCGCTGTGGGCTGCGTGGGTATCGCGCTGTTTCCAACGCGCACGGTGCGGCTTTTGAGGGGCGTCGTCGCGCAGCTGTCTGGCAGCGTGCCCGACCTTAGTGTTCCGGGGAGTGATTCGCTCTGGGCGCTAGGAGCATGCAATGTCGCGCTGTGGATCGTCGTGGGGGCCTTTGGCGTCCTCTTGGTGCTGAAGACGCGTCGGGCGGCGACCGAGCAGACCTGGGGTTGCGGCTACCCGGTCCCGACGCCTCGAATCCAATACACGGCGGGCTCCTTCTCCGAGCTCTTCGCGGAACGCTTGCTGCCACCGCCCCTACGGGCCGTAATCAGCGCGAGCCCTCCCCGGGGGTTGTTCCCGGCGTCGTCCAATTTCGCCTCCGAGTGTTCGGATCCGCTGACGCGCGGGCTCTACGCCCCCTTCTTCGCCCGATGGGCGGAGCGGTTTTCACAGCTTCGCTGGCTGCAGCAAGGTGTCCTCCCCGTCTACGTGTTGTACATCTTGGTCATCCTGGTGCTGGGCCTCGGATGGCTCTCCGCGCGGGCGTGGATCGCCCCCTGATGGTCCATGTGCTCATGCTGGCGATCCTGATCACCGGCCTTTCCGGGGTACCGGGGCTTTTTTTCCCCCGGGAGTCGCCGCTCGGAGAGCGGGTGTCGGCGGTGCTGCTCGGGACCGGCTGCCTTTTGGGCCTCGTTAGCGCCTTCGCGTGTTTGCGTCCCGGAGCCGCCGTGTTGTTCGAGGGTAGCTGGCCGGTGCCCGGGGGCGCGTTTGCGCTTCGGGTGGACGCGCTGTCGACGGTCTTCCTCGCCCAGATATTTCTCTTGTCCTTGGTCGGCTCTACCTACGGGCTCGAGTATTGGAGCCACGCCGACCATCCGCGCAGCGGGCCCGCACTCCGCTTCTTCTGGGGAGGCCTGACCGCCGCGCTAGCGCTGGTGGTTACCTCGCAGAACACGATTCTCTTCCTGGCATCGTGGGAGGTCATGGCGCTCTGCAATTTTCTGGCGCTCACGGTCGAGCATCGCCACAATGCCGAAGTCCGGCGGGCGGGCCTTATCTACATCGTAGCCACGCACACCTCGGCACTCGCGCTGTTCGGGATGTTCGCTGTCCTTCATGCGGCCACCGGTGGTTTCTCGTGGACGGCCCTGGCGGATTCGACGGCGGGAAGCGGTACCACGACAGCCCTTTTCCTCCTCGCAGTGCTCGGGTTCGGCACGAAGGCGGGAGTCATGCCGCTCCACGTCTGGCTCCCGCCCGCCCACGCCAACGCGCCGACGCACGTCTCGGCGCTCATGTCTGGCGTCGTGATCAAAATGGGCATCTACGGGCTATTCCGCGTCACTTCATTGGTTGCCCACCCGCCGCTGTGGTGGGGTGGCTTGGTGCTGGGGCTCGGCATACTCTCGGGCGTCTTCGGCGTCGCGTTGGCGCTCGGCCAGCACGACCTGAAGCGGCTCCTGGCCTACCACAGCATCGAGAACATCGGAATCATCTGCATGGGGTTAGGCCTGGCCTTGCTTGGGCGCGCGGCCGAGCGGCCCGAGCTGGTTGCGCTCGGCTTTGCTGGTGCTCTTTTCCACGTCTGGAATCACGGCATGTTCAAGTCGCTGTTGTTTCTGGGCGCGGGGTCGGTCATCCACTGCGTCGGCACGCGCGAGATAGATCGCCTGGGGGGCTTGTCGCGGAAACTGCCTTACACGGCGTTGCTGTTCTTTGTGGGCGCCGCGGCGATCTGCGGCCTACCGCCGCTGAATGGGTTCGCCAGCGAGTTCCTCGTGTACATGGGGTTGTTCCGGGCGGCGGCGGCGAAGAGCGGGAGGCTGTGGGTCGCAGGAGGGTTGGGTGCCCCCGCGCTCGCGCTGGTCGGCGCCCTTGCGGTGGCCTGCTTCGCCAAAGCGTTCGGGGTCGTGTTCCTGGGTCGGGAGCGCACAGAAGCCGCTGGCCGAGCGCACGAGGCCGGCCCCGCGATGCTCGGCCCAATGATGGTCCTCGCTGGCGTCTGCTTGCTGTTGGGCGTGGCTCCCGCCGTTGTCGCGCCCCTCCTCGACTCCGCGATCCACGTGTGGGTCTCAGGCGGATCGGCCCCGAGTTTGCTTAAAGTTGCCCAGCTCAATTCCCTGAGCGTGGTCGGATTTTTTCTGCTCGCCGCGGTGTCGGTCCTGGGATTGTGGCTCTACCTGCGCACGCGCCGGGCCGTCCCCGGTAACGTCGGGACCTGGGACTGCGGGTACGCGGCGGGTACCGCCCGCATTCAGTACACCGCCTCCTCGTTTGCTGATTCCCTCCTTCGGCTCTTTGCTTGGGCACTCCGACCGCACGTCCGGGTACAGAAGTTGGCCGGCCCTTTCCCCCAGGGGGCGGCATTCCACAGCGAGACGCCGGATGTCGTCCTCGACTTCGCGCTCGTGCCCGCGATAGACGCGACTGGCCGTGCGTTCAGCTGGCTCCGATGGATCCAGCGCGGAAGCGTTCAGGCCTACCTGCTCTACATCCTGTTGACTCTCATCGTGCTCATGCTCTGCAGATAGAAGGATGCTGATGTTGCAAACCCTAATCCACGTTGCCCTCCTCGTCGCCCTGCCGCCGCTGTTGCGAGGCATCATCAACAAGACGAAGGCCGCCTTTGCCGGGCGGGTGGGGCCGCCGCTCCTCCAGCCATATTACGACCTGGTGAAACTGTTCCGGAAGGATTCGGTCTTTAGCAACACCACGAGTTGGGTATTTCGGGCTGGGCCGGTGGTGGCAGCGGCCACGCCGCTGGTGGCCGGGACGCTGCTTCCCTTCGGAAGCCACGCCCCGCTCATCTCCTTCAGCGGGGACTTGGTGCTTTTCGCGTACCTCTTCGCTCTGTCGCGGTTCTTCACCGTGCTCGCGGCGCTGGATACGGGCTCGCCGTTCGAAGGCATGGGAGCGGCGCGTGAAGCGACGTTCTCCTGTCTTGCCGAGCCCGCGCTGTTTCTCGGCCTTCTTGCGCTTGTGCGCACTTCGGGCTCCCTCTCGCTGTCGACGATGCTCGGGGCCGGGCTCGGTGCTGAGTGGACCTCCGCGGGCGCCTCTCTCCTGATGGTGATCGTCAGCCTTTTCATCGTCATTTTGGCCGAGTGCAGCCGTATTCCCGTCGATGATCCCACCACCCACCTCGAGCTTACGATGATCCATGAGGTGATGGTCCTCGACCACAGCGGACCCGCTTTGGGTCTCATCGAGTATGGTGCGGCGTCGAAGCTGTTCGTGCTGGGCGTGGTGGTGACGCGGATTGCCGCGCCGTATGAGGGCGCCAATGCCTGGGTCAACTGGGGGTTGTTTCTGGCTGCAATCAGTGCGCTCGCGGTCGTCATCGGTGTAGTCGAGTCGGTGATGGCGCGTCTGCGGCTGATTCAGGTCCCGAGCCTCTTGGTCGCGGCCAATCTCCTCTCCGGCTTCGGGATTGTCCTCCTCGCGAGGTGATGAAATGCACAGTGCCGTCGATCCGCTCCTCGTCGTCATCCTGCTCTTGAACTTCTTCTTGCTCGGAACGAGCAGGCTCCGCGCAGCCATCACGGGCTCCGCGACGCAGGGCGTGGTCCTCGGCTTCTTGGCGGCCCTCGTGCACGCCAGCCCTGGGCCGCGACCACTGCTCATCGCAGCCGGCGCCGCGTTCGTCAAAGGCATCGTAATCCCCCTGATGCTCACCCGCGCAATGCGGGACGCGGGCATCCGACGGGAGATCGATCCGCTGGTCGGATTCATCCCGTCGCTGCTTTTGGGCGCGGTCGCCCTGGGCGTCTCGTTGATTTTCGCTCGGACGCTTCCAGTCGCGCCCCACCAGGTCGGTTCCCTGCTCTTGCCCGCGTCATTCGCCACCGTGCTCACCGGCTTTGTCGTGCTGACCACGCGCCGCAAGGCGATCACCCAAGTGGTGGGCTACCTCACGCTCGAGAACGGAGTCTTCATCATGGGGCTCTCGCTGGTCGAGGCGATGCCTTTCCTCGTGGAGATTGGTGTTCTCCTCGATCTCTTCGTCGGCATCTTCGTGATGGCAATCATCATCAATCACATCAACCGCGAGTTTTCGTCGCTTGACACCAGTCGCTTGAACATACTGAAGGAGTAGGTGGATGCTGTTTGCTTTGGTCTTGGTTCCCCTGGTGTTCGCTGGCGTGGCCTTTGCCGTGCCCTCCCAGCGGTGGCGGCCGTGGATCCTCCCACTCGGGGGCAGCGCGCACCTCGTGCTCTACCTGGCTGCGCTGCGCGAATCCAATCTGTCCGCGCTCGACGGGTGGCTCGTTTTGGACCCGTTGGGGCGCCTGGTGCTGGGGTTGATCAGCGTGCTGTTCTTGCTCTCATCGCTGTATGCACCCGCCTGGTTGGCGCTAAGGCCCGGCCGGTCCAATCGGGTGTTCTGCGCAAACCTTCTCGTCTTCCTCGCGATGATGACGTTGATTACCGTCGCTCATCATCTGGGGTTGATGTGGGTGGCGATCGAGGCGACCACGCTCGCGATTGCGCCGCTGATTTATTTCAACCACAGCGGGCGCTCCCTAGAGGCGACCTGGAAGTACCTGCTGATCGGCTCCGTTGGGATCGCGCTCTCGCTCCTGGGCTCCTTCTTTTTGGCCTACTCGGCACTTGGCTCTGGGCTCGAGTCGTCGCTGTTATTCGAGGACCTGATCCGCGACGCACCGCAACTTTCGCGTCCGTGGCTGCACGCGGCCTTCGTCCTGCTCTTCGTCGGATATGGAACCAAGATGGGGCTCGCGCCGATGCATACCTGGAAGCCGGACGCCTACGGGGAAGCGCCTGGGCTGATCGGAACGCTGCTCGCAGGAGGGCTCACCAGCGGCGCATTCCTAGCCATCCTGCGCTTCTTTCAAATCTGCAACGCGGCCGGCGAGGCTGCGTTCGCGCGCCAAATGATGGTAGCGCTCGGGCTCATCTCGATGGCGGTGGCCGGAGTGTTCATGGCCCGCCAGCGCGACTTCAAACGCCTGCTCGCCTATTCGAGCGTGGAGCACATGGGCATCTTGGTGCTGGGCATTGGCATCGGTGGAACGGCCGTATTCGGAGCCCTTCTGCATTTGCTCAACAACGGGCTCACCAAGGGCGCACTCTTCCTGTCGGCGGCGAACATCCACCGCGCCTACGGCAGCAAGCTCACCGCAGAAGTTACCGGTGCACTGCAGAAGGTGCCGATCTCCGCGGCGCTCTTCCTGATGGGTTTCTTCGCCATCACTGGCTCCCCCCCATTTGGGCCTTTCATGAGCGAGTTTACCATCCTACGTGCCGCAATCTCGAGCGGGCAATACGTGGTGGCAGGCCTGTTTCTACTGATGCTGGTCGTCATCTTCATCGGCATGGGCGCGACCGTGCTGTCGATCGTCCAAGGGGAAGCGGCCCCGTCACGCCCGGGCGCCCTCCTATTCCGCGAAGGCTTCTTCAACGTCGCACCGCCGTTCGCCTTCATGAGCTTGGTGCTCCTTTTGGGCCTATACATCCCGCCGTTCGTGAGCTCGCTGTTGAACGAGGCGGTTGCCACGGTGGAACTCCGGCGATGACTTTGCCCCTCGACATCTATAACGGAGAAGCAATTCCGCGCGAGCGCGTCCCTCACCTCGCGTTCGAGGATTTCCGGCGCGTCGTCATCGAGGCCCCCGGCGACAGACGCCGCGTGTCCGCCCTGTTCGGATATCCTAGCGATGGCGGCACGGTCGACGTTCTCGCCGTGCTGGCGGCAGATGACGCTGGCTCGCTCTCGGTCGCCAAAACGACCTTTCCGGCGGAGAGCTACCGCTCGATGACCCCGGAGTGTCCGGAAGTTCATTTGTTCGAGCGGGAGCTCGCGGAGACTTGGGGCGTCAAGCCCAACGGACATCCATGGCTCAAGCCAATCCGGTTCCAGCACTCGCGTCGCACCCGCCACGACGTGTGGGGACGCGCCGATGGCGAAGAAATCATTCCGGGCGTCATCGATTTCTACCGCGTCGAGGGCGAGGAGATTCACGAGGTCGCAGTCGGCCCTGTCCACGCAGGGGTAATCGAGCCCGGCCATTTCCGCTTTCAGTGCCATGGCGAGCACGTCTTCCACCTCGAGATTTCTCTGGGGTACCAGCACCGCGGCATCGAGCGTGCGCTCGTGGGTGGGCCGGGCAAGCGAACCATCCACTACATGGAAACGCTCGCGGGAGACACGACGGTGGGCCATGCCACAGCGTACTGCCACAATGTGGAGGGGCTTTCGGGCTCGCGCGCCACGCCCCGCGGTCAGGCCCTGCGGGCGATCGGCCTGGAACTCGAGCGACTGGCCAATCACACCGGAGACCTCGGCGCGCTGGCGGGCGACGTCGGCTTCTTGCCCACGGCGTCGTACTGCGGACGACTCCGCGGGGATTTCCTGAACCTGACCGCTCTGTTATGTGGGAGCCGCTTCGGCCGCGGGCTGGTTCGCCCCGGCGGGGTCGGTTTCGACCTGGACAGCGCGCACATCGAAGAAGCCCTCCGACGGCTCGACGCTGCAGCGCGAGACGTCAGGGGGGCCGTAGATCTCCTTTGGAACAGCGCGTCCGTCCAGGCTCGGTTCGAAGACACCGGCGGTGTAAGCGCGGAGTCGGCGCGGGCGCTCGGGCTGGTCGGACTGGCCGCGCGGGCCTGCGGCCTTACGCGAGACGTTCGGAAGACACACCCCCTCGGGCTCTTCCGGTTCGTTCACATCCCCGTCTCCACGTGGCATACTGGCGACGTTTTCGCCCGCGCGTACGTCCGGGCGCTGGAGATTCAGCGATCGGTTGGATTCATTAGGGGCCAGCTCAAGGAGCTTCCGGCCGGAGCGATCCTAGCTCCGGTCGGCGGGCTACGACCAAATCACCTGGCGGTCTCGCTGGTCGAGGGCTGGCGGGGAGAGATTTGCCACGTTGCGCTGACCGATGGAGCCGGCCGGTTCGCTGCCTATAAGGTGGTGGATCCGTCCTTTCACAACTGGTTCGGACTCGCGATCGCGCTGCGCGACCAGCAGATTTCGGACTTTCCCCTCTGCAACAAGAGCTTTAATCTCTCCTACTGCGGTTTCGACCTCTAACCCGACGACCATGCTCGACATCTTCCTTCAACGACTGAAGCAAGGACACCGGACGTCGGCCTATCCGGAGGAGGAGCCGGTGCTGCCGGACCGATTTCGTGGCGAGCCCAAGCTCGACCCGACCAAATGCCCGGACGGGTGCCGCGCGTGCGCCGAAGCTTGCCCCACCGATGCGGTGGTGGTGGACGCGAAGGGGCTCCGGCTCGACATGGGGCGCTGCCTGTTCTGTACGGAATGCACGACGGCGTGCCCCGAGGGCGCGATCGTGTTCACCCGCGAATACCGGATGGCCGCCCACCGCCGCGAAGACCTGGTTGTCAGCGAGGAGGTGAAGGCGCGCAGCGCAGCGCTCGACGAGAAGATCCGCAGGCTCTTCGGACGTTCCCTCAAGCTCCGTCAGGTGAGTGCAGGCGGCTGTAACGGGTGCGAGTCCGACGTGAACGTACTCGGTACGATCGTGTTCGACCTCGGCCGCTTTGGAATTCAGATGGTTGCTTCACCTCGTCACGCGGACGGCTTGCTCATCACCGGCCCGGTGACGCAGAACATGAAGCTGGCCCTCAAGAAAACGTACGACGCGGTCCCGGCTCCGAAGATAGTAATCGCGGTCGGCGCCTGCGCCATCTCGGGAGGCCCCTTCGCTGGACACCCGGAGGTCAACGACGGCGCGGACAGCGTGGTGCCCGTTGACCTGTACATCCCCGGATGTCCGCCGCACCCGTTCACAATTCTCGATGGGCTCCTGCGGTTACTTGGCCGCATCGACGAGACCAGAGACGGGCGGGTCAGCGCGGCGCTGACGGGCTATCAGGAGCAGCATCGGACGGAGACGCTGTATTGGGGTGCAAAGCGCGCAGACGAGGCGGTCACGTATTTTGGCGCTGACCTCGGAAAGAATCCGAAGAGCGGTCCCTCCGAGCCGACGAAATGACCTGTGTTTCGCCACTATCGACCCGCCGGCTCCAAGCGTACGCCCTCGGCGATCTATCCGACCCAGCCCATCAACTCACCAGCAGATTCTGCTGAGGAGGGTTCAATTTTCATGTCCTCTCCATGTCCTCCTCCGTCGCGGTTCTGTATGGAACGAGGTCGACCGGGATGGAACAGGGCGGGATGACGAGTTCCGGTAATTCAAGGCGTTATGAAGTAAGGGCGCATCCTGCTTAGGGTTTTTTTCGCCTTGAATCGGGTT
>WNFG01007139.1_pt1 | contig 10993 bp, 16 predicted proteins | sample 5400431 | NCBI WGS metagenome assembly WNFG01 (sample SAMN13153346, study PRJNA577476) | soil metagenome | isolation source: 120 cm saprolite under Douglas fir tree site 2 hole 3 replicate 2 | place: USA:California | collected 2015-04-18
GCGCAGCCGCCTAGAGGGAACCAGCTCCTGACCGCATTCTACCTGGTCAGCGGCTAGTTCGGCGAGGCACGCTGATCTTGTTAAGGCGGTATCAGGTTTTGGGTTGACTTTCGCCGATCGGACGGTTCGGTGTCTGCGGGGTCAGGCCCGGAGCAGTTGGTCGTAGATGGCCTGAGTCGCGGCGCAGGGGGAGATCCCGAGCTCGTCGCGGAGGACTTCGCACAGTATGGCGTGGACGTGGAACGCTTCGGCGACGTTGCCCTGGGCGGCTAGCGCGCGCATGAGTACCTGATATCCGCTCTCCCGGAGCGGGGCCAGGCCGACGAGCTGGCGGCCAGCCCGGACTGCCGCCGGGAGCTCGGTCCCGCCGATCTGTAGTGCTGCGACCGCGTAGGCCTGTAGAGCCCTGAGCCGGATCTCTGCCAGGTGCTGGCGCTGCTGGTCGATCCAGGGCGCATCTTCGCCGGGCAGGAACTCGCGCTCGGCGACGAACATTGCGACCAAAGACGGGCCCCAGGCGTTCAGCCAGCGGCCGAGCGCGACTTGTGACTCGGCCCGGTGCACGGCTTCCGTGGCGGCCTCCACATCGACGCGGGCACCTTCCCCCAGCTGTAGACGCAGAGCCGCCCGGCCCTCGATGGCGCCCGGTCCGAAAAGCTTGCGCAGCTTGGAGATCAGTGCGTTGAGTCCGGTTTCGGCGGCCGAGGGGAGCTGACGTGGCCAGATGGCCTCAGCCAGCTCGTCGCGGCTGGCGAGCCGGTGGCGGTTGAGGACCAGGTAAGCGAACAGCAGCCTGCCTTGGCGTCCCGGCAGGCGGCCGTCGAGGCGCTCGCCGCCGCGTTCGACGATGGTCGGCCCGCACAGCTGGATCCTGGTGGGTGGCGCAGGCACCAAGGTCACGCCAACATTGTGCCAATAACGTCGGCGTACACCACAAGGAGGAGGACGAGATGGCCAGGATCATCCAATGCGAATGCGGGTTCGTGGCTCGGGGACAGACCGACGGCGAAGTGATCGACATGATCCGCGGTCATATGAGAACCGACCATCCCGCCCTGCTGGCCACGGTCGAGGAGAAGGACCTGTTCGGCTGGATCAAAGTGGAATAGTCCAGACCCAGGGAGGGCCAAGATGACCGCAGCAGACACCACGAACACCACTAAACACGACGACTATGCGGAAAATGCGGCTCTGGTCACGCCGCAGTGGCTCGAGGAGCACCTGCACGACCCCGCGCTGCGCGTCGTCGAGATCGACGTGAGCCCGGCTGCCTACGACGCAGGGCACATCGACGGCGCCGTGCTGTGGAACGTCTACACCGACCTTAAGGACAGCAACTACCAGCTCGTCGGCAAGACAGCGATCGAAAGCCTGCTCGCCCGCTCCGGAATCAGACCGGACTCGACCGTGGTGTTCTACGGCTATGCACCCGCCATGGGCCTATGGCTGCTCAAGCTCTACGGCCACGCTGATGTCCGCATGCTCGACTGCGCGCGGGGAACGTGGCGGGACGAAGGCCGACCGTGGACCAGTGTCGCCGCAAACCCGGTCACCACCCAATATCCCCTGCCCGATCAGGACCATCGGCTCCGGGCCGGGCATCGGCGGGTGGAAGATGCGATCGGTGACCCCGCGTGCACGATCGTCGATGTGCGCACGGAAGCGGAGTACCGAGGTGAGCGGTTCTGGCCATCAGGCGGCTCCGAACCCGGAGGGCGTGCTGGTCACATCCCCTCGGCCGTGAACCTCCCGATCGAAGAAATCCACGATGAGCGCGGGTCGTTCCGGACCGCGGCCGCCCTTCGTCAGCTGTTCTCATCGCTCGACCTGTCCGGCGACGGCGAAGTGATCACCTACTGCACGATCGGCGGCCGTGCCTGCACTGCCTGGTTCGTCTTCACCCATCTGCTCGGCTACAAGCACGCCCTGGTCTATGACGGCTCCTGGGCAGAGTGGGGGAAGCTGCCAGCCGCACCCGTCGAGTGCGCCTAGCCCAACGCACCGTTCACTGCTGAAGCACTGACCGAACCGCTGCGTCATTCCGCGGCTTCCTCACGTGCAGGTCCAGCCACCATCGACCACGAGCGTGTGCCCGGTGACATAGCTGGAAGCGCCGGAAGCCAGGAACAGCAGAGGCCCGTCGAGTTCATCGATGGACGGCGCGCGTGCAAGCAGCGTCTGGCTTTCGATATGCGCGACGAAGCCGGGGTCAGCCAGCATTCCGGTCAGCTCCGAGGGGAAATACCCGGGGGCGAGCGCGTTGACGCGCACCCGCCGCGGTCCCCACTGGGCGGCGAGATGACGGGTAAGGCCGACCAGCGCCGTCTTAGTGGAGTTGTAGGCGGCCATCGGCCCACGGGAGGCGACCAGACCGTAGATGGATGCGATGTTGATCACCGAGGCGTGATCACTGGCGAACAGCAGCGGTGCTACCAGACGGCACAGATCCAGCACGGCAACCAGGTTGACCTGAATGACCGTCTCCAGTTCGCTGAGCGTCTGGTCCTCCTGCGGGCCGTCATCGCACACACCGGCGTTGTTGATCAGGATGTCCAATCGGCCGAAGCGATCTGCCACAGCCGCCGCCAGCGCCTGCCGGTGTGCCGCGGAGGCGATATCACCTGCCACCGCGACCGAGCCGAGTTCACTGGCCAACTGCTTGAGACGTTCCTCCCGCCGTGCGGTCATCACGACATCGGCGCCTGCATCGCGCAGAACCCGCGCGAATCGCTCACCAAGGCCCGACGAGGCCCCCGTAACAAGCGCCACACGGCCAGAAAGAAGGCCGTCCCTGGTATCCATTCCGTCATCGTCCCACCACGAGCACGGCCCGGTCCGGCGAAGCTGGAGCGCTCACAGCTAACCATGCTGCCGCCCGGCCAGAACCTGAAAAGCTCGGCGCCGGACCCCAGCCTGCAACCAGCAGAAGCCAGATCACCGGGCGGACAGGTCCGCGTTGACTGATCTGCCGCGTCGTACGCGCAGGCGCCGAGGTCCGTGGGAGCGGACAGCGGGTCAAGGCTGGCGAAGCCAGTGTTCCCGACCTGGGTCTTTGTCCTGAAGCGGGTGACGGGAATCGAACCCGCACTATCAGCTTGGGAATCTGTTCGGTAACCGCAGTCAGCGCGGCCGAGCTGGGCATCCGGGTGCCCGCAAGTGACCGTGGTTGCCTGTCGTTCACCGGGGTTAATGGCACGCTAATGGCACGGTGATCTTGTGCTGGCCCGCGGTGATCCCAGCCGCTTCCCACCAGCTCCGGTAGCCGCCTTGCCCGGCTGCGGCCGACCTAACACGGCTGGCTGAGCCGACGGTTGTACAGACCTTCGGCGGTAACGCCGTGGCCTGCGCGAATGTCAGAGCCAGCAGCGATTCGGGCACGGATTGGGCATGACCTCCTGACCGGTAGTGCCAGGTACTTGACAACTCAACAGTGGAAAACGAGAAGCGTGCCCGCCAGATGAACGCGCAGGCCAGGTGGCTATCGTGTCTGGATTGTTGCGGAATTCGGTGTAAGGTTGACCACAGCAGCAGGGCAATCGCCTTGGGCTGCAAATGCGACTGTTAGCGATGAGTTCAAACTTCCTGCAATAGCAACACCATCCAACATTCGAAGCGTGCAATTTGCGCCGATTAGCTGGGCAGGGTCCACTGTCGGAGCGAGTTCGACAGTTACGGGTGCTGGCTGTGCGGGTGTGACGCTTTCAAGATTAGTCGTAAGGGGCTTCCATGCCAGAGCTGCAGCGAGTATGACAATAGCCGCCACGGGCGTTAGGAATCGGAGAACGATAAATCGTCGGCGGGCCAGCCAGCTGTCGGCAGTTTCCACCATCGTCCTTATAGTTGCCAGGTCGGCGGCACTGCCCGTCTTGGCCCGCTGCCAGACTTCCTTGGGCCCGGCATTGAAGGCAGCCTCATCCAAAAGCAAGGCCCGGAGGACACGTTTGTCTTCGGCCGCTACCTCCTGCCAGCTGACCGCCGCACCTTTGTTCTTCTTTTGAAGTCGAGCCTGCGCTTTCTCTTCCCACCTCATCAGTTTCATTGAACTGCATGCCGGAGCAATTACTCGTGATGCCAGTGTGACCACTGTGAAAGCAGCGAGTACTGCGGTCCCTGCCACAGCCACTGCCCAGAGCGGGTATCTGGCACGGTTCCAGTCCACTCCGGCGATAGAGACGCCTGCCAGCAGGACTGATCCAAGCGCGGCGAAGGCCCCTACGTACCAGACTGCCGCGCGCTCCATGACTGTGTCCTCACTGCTCACCCCTCGACAGTACCGGCCCGGAGCAGGACTTGCAACTAAGTTGCGGGAACAGCCGAGATCAGGTTGACTTCTTGCAAGTTAGCGGTATTCTCGGACGTAGCAACGCTAGGAGGCTAGCTAGTGTCAACCGCCACTCAATCTCTACTCACGGTAGACGTGGAGACACTCCACGAAGGGCTTGTGCAGGTCATGCCAGGCGCACTGGTCATGGCTGCGGACGAAGCTGCCGAGCGCGTCGAGGAGTTGTCAGGCCCAACTCCGGCCGGAGTCAAAATTACAGCCGGTCCGAGGGCGAGACAGGTTGAAGTGCTCGCGGCGTCCCTTGGCGCGATCGCCCCATCCTTCACAGCGAACGCCCTCAACAACTGGCTTGCCAAACATGGACATGCACGCCCGGCGTCTCTTCCGGCGTGGTTGCGCCCTGCTATCGATCCAGGGCGCACTCCGAAGCTCACAACCATGACATCATTCGCGAATGACCGGAGCCGCGTAATCCGTGAGGCCGTTGATGAGTCGAGGCCTGTTCTTATTTCACGCCACGGCCGAATCGTGGCAGCCATAGTTCCCCTCGAACCCGGTGCGTACGAGACGGAGGTCTATCGGACCGCAGGCCGCGCCCGCATGGTTTCGACTGATCAGCAGCCACCTCTCCTACTCAGTGAGGACGATGCCGAGGCCATCCGCACAGCGGACGATCCCCTCGCTAAGGCGGCCGAACTGGGAGTCGATTTGTCTGCCGTGGATACGTCCGACTGGTCGAGACCCGAATCTTCGGACTAAGTTGTGTCCGCGACCCCAGATGCTCGATGCACGGTGGAACTTGGAGAGAGCAGGAATCCCAGATCCCCACGGTTCCGGATCGCGGTGATAATTGGGGATCAGTTGCTTCGCACCTCTATTGAGGGTTATCTTACGCAGCAGGGAGTGGAGCTTAACCGAAGCGATCCCCCAGGATGGTTCCAGTGGCTCGACGACGAACAGACAGTGTTCCATACCAGATGCGCTGACCCCCCGGGAAAAGACGCCATCGATGATGGAAAGCAACCATTCAATTACTTTATTCGGGCGACAGTATCTAGGTCGTTTACGGGCAAGTGGCGTGCAGCGGGCCAAGATTTTTATCACGAGACAAAACTTTTGGAACCGCCTTCCTGAGCATCTGGGCAGATCGAGGCGGCCGGTGCCGACTTGCCGGGTAGTTGCTGAGCGGCTGATGCAGCAGAAGGTCGGCGGGGTACCGATCAAGGAAGCGATTGACGAGCTGCGTCGGCTATGGCTCTGAAGAACCGCACGATCGCTGACCTGGAAGGTCAGCTTGGGAAGCCGAGCGGTTATCCCTGTTAGGGGTGCTGACCTGCCAAATCTTCTCGCTGGTAGTGACCGTGGTTGACCCCTTGTCACCCTGGCTAATAGCACGGTAATGGCACGGCGACCTTGGTGGGGAAATCCATCGTCTCTATCATCCTTGATCTATGAGCCCGGACAAGCGAGCGCGCCGTCAGCAGTCCCGACCAAGTCCCGACCAGGCGGACGTGCCGCAGCGCCGGTTCGTACAGGGCCATCGTCGGATGACCCCCACGACGTTGTTTACTTTCGCCGACACAGTGAAGACGACCCGAGCCAGGCAGTTTCTGAATGCCTGCCCGGTCAAGGTGCGGGCGACCATGCGCGCGGTTCTGATGCAGGTTGCGGCGGCACCACCGAAAAGATTCGCGGGCGGTGGTTACTGGGAAGCGATGAAGGGCGCGATGACGGGATGGTTCGAGGTCCGTGTCGACGGACAAGCCGTTTCAGACTCAACTGTCCGACGCCGACTCCAGCATGTCCGGGATCTCGGTGCCGAGTACCTGCATCGGAACCCGCGGGCACTTGCCTGACTGTCAGGGCTTGATCAAGCCGTGGCCAGCTCTTCATCCTGCTCATGGCGCATAGCACTCAGGCGGTCGGCCAAGGCGTGGGCGTCATCCGTGGTGCCCGCCAGAAGCGGTTCAGTGATCTGCTTCCGGTCGCGCGCACCCAACGGTTCCAGAACGACCTGCATCCCGAGAGCGGCCGCGACCTCAGCCAGTGTGCCGAGAGTTGGATTGACATGCCCGGCGGAGAAGAGCCTCCGGATAGTCGCGGGCTCGGAGCTGATCGCGCGAGCAAGGCCGGCCTTTGACAGCCCGGCCGCTTCCCGCGCCACATCTAGCTCATTCACGATCCGATCAACAGTGGCGATCCGGATCGACTCTGCCACGTACTCTCGCAGGAACTGGGGGTCCTTGAGATCCTGGACAAGATCGTCCCAGAACACGCTGTGCCCCATGTCCATCCCTGCCTAACTTATCATCCTGTCGTAGCAAATATGTTACGCCTGGATCCAGGGGTTGGCAACACTCGCCCCAAGACCGCGATGGTGTCCGCAGCCGACGACGGCGCAGATGGCTTGGGCGCTGAAGTGGACAGCCCCGAGATACGAACACTGTGGGCATTCGGTCATGACGATGCCGAGCCCTGCTTGCGGCGTTCGGCTACATCGGGGCCGAAGTGCAGGTCAGGGGCGTGTGGCGTCGACACTACCGCTTGATCAACACGTTCGCCCGAATCTGGCTTCCGGTTCGCTAGAGGATTCACGGCGGAGCTGGTGACAAGGATCGAACTATCAGCTTGGGGAGCCTGTATGTCCATAACCCCAGCCATTCATGAGTCTAATGGCCCGGACAGCAACTGATGGCCGTCGAACGATAAGGCCCGAGTCGAGAAGTGTCCCCTGACCTGGGCCTTTGCTGTGGAGCGGGTGACGGGAACCGAACCCGCACTATCAGCTTGGGAAGTCTGTGGCGCTGCAGTGCCGCCACCTGCGGATTGGCTGAACTGCCGGTCTGCTGGCGCGCCGACCGTGAGAGACCGTGACTGTCCGCCCTGGCTCCTCCGCTCGGGCACGTAGCGGGCACGCCCTGACCACCAGGTCCTGGTGTGGGCTCGCCCGCCGACAGAGCCGACGGTTTTACCGACGGTGACCGCTCACGCCCGCCACCACCTTTTGACTTGCGATAATGGCGGTGAGCCCGGGTGCTGATTAAAACTCATCCCACGCATGTCCCGCGCCTGAGGAGACGACGTGTCCGGACTGATACAGAGGCCAGCGGCGACAACCCCGGCGATGGGCCGAGCCTTCGCCGGACTCGCGCCGACCCTATACGTGTCCAACGGCCGCGGAGGTACGGTGACGCCGATCGCGACGGCGACCAACACGCCGGGCACGCCGATCGAGGTCGGCGAGGGAGCCGGGGCGTTCGTGATCACGCCGGATGGGAAGACCGCCTACGTCGTCGTCTGGGGGGAGCCGGGTACGGTGGTGCCGATCGCGACGGCCACGAACACGCCGGGACCGCCGATCAGGGTCGGCGATGGACCATATGCGATCGCGGTCACGCCCTGACCCAGGTCGGCGCTGAATTACTGCCGGTGGCTCCCCGTGTGACGACACGACGCCGTGCACCCCGACGCCCTGGGCCTCGTCACCACCACCGACCCTCACCGGCGACGTGACCGCGCCCGTGCCCTGCCCAGCCCCCCGAACCCGACTGCTGCCGAACCTGGTGACGGACGGGTTCTGTCATCCGTCTAAGCGTGTACATGAACCATGCAGCTCTCCGGAGGCGGTTGCCCTGCGGTCACAGACGGGCTTGACGGGTTCCGGTAGTCACAGAAACTCCTATGGCGGGTTCGGGGGAGGACAACCACACTTCCACCCGCATGCTGGCCTGTGTCCGCGTGGCGTATCACCAGCTCGGAAGGCTGCGCTTGCCCCTCGCCGTGCAGGCAATACCCAGGTCAGCTGAGATGCCGATGGCTCGTGAGTGACCGTCAGGGCCAAGCGTTTACCGTCCGATCGGGCACGCAGCGGGCACGGCGGCCACTTCGTCCCGAACTACAGGCGGTCCTGGGCGATTGGCTATCGGCCCAGCTAGCTTCGACTGCTCATGGCTGCACGAGCTGGTGGCTGTGAGGGGCCGTTGCTGTACTTCTGTGCTGTACCGCTGCGGTCTCTCCGAGATGGATGCGGATGGTTTTCAAGAGGGTGACTCATCATCAGACGTGGCCGCTACCTGCACGTACAGTGTCCGCGCATGCTGCGCAGCCCAAGATCATCCCGCGCATGTCCCGCGTTCCCTTGTGGCGGCACCGGCTCGTCAGCCCTCGTCTTCTGGCCATAGCTGGACGCTTCGGCGGGCTGCATCGAGGATCAGTTGTGCGTCGATGCCGACCCGCGTTTCGCCGATCCCGTATATCGGCCACTGGCAGATGAACTCCAGCGGCCCGCTTGGCGGCAGCGGCCATGCCCACCACCGCAAGAGCTGCGAGTGCGAAGTGCCGCCGCCACCGCGTGGTTGCAGGATCGGCCCTGCTGGCTCGGAGTCACCGCGTGGTCTCCCGTTAATGGCCTTGCGGCCATCGGAGAACTGCAAACTGATCTGGAAGGACTGCGCTTCGGTGAGCCCGCGTCTCAGCGCATCGGGCGTAGGGTCTTCATCGATGCCGGGAGTGCCCGGCCGGATGCGGCGGGCCAGGAAGAATTCATATCCCCTGGTGTAGGCCGACATCCCTATGATCGCTATCGCGGCCTGCTCGGACCGGTCAAAGTGCAGGGTATCGATCGGCACGATGCCAGGAAGTTCCGCCTCCGGCGGGTTCCATGGGTAATGCACCCGGTGCGGTGCCGGTTCCCGGGCTGGTGATTTGCGAAAGAAGCGCACGGCATCAGCCTGTATCAGCGTTCCCTGCCGTGCAATCGGGTCGGGTGATTCGTTGCTCAGGAGGTCGTTTCGGGCTGGGTCGTGACGTGCTCGTGTGCAGCTCAGGCGGTCTTTGTGCTTCCCGCGAGTGACCGTCATTCCCCGCCGTCGTCTACCTGTTCCGGCACGGATGTGGCACGGCTGGGTGGCCAGGCTTGCGGAACGATCTCTAGCGCTCCATCCCGCCTGTCGCCGCTCGCATCGGCAAGACGGGCACACTCCTAGGCTGGGGACCATGTCCGATGCCATCCGTGTCCGCTTCGCCCCTTCCCCCACGGGCATGTTCCACGTCGGCGGAGCCCGGTCCGCCCTGTTCAACTGGGCGCTGGCGTGCCAGGCGCACGGCAGGTGCGTACTGCGGAGCCCGGAGTGGGTGGACGGAATCATCAGCGCCCTGGCGGCGATCGGGATCAGCCGCGACGACCCGACGTTCGAGGGACCGTACTTCCAATCGCACAGTGCTGGGCTCCACCGCGAAGCGTCGCTGCGGCTGTTCGCGCAGGGCAGGGCATATTACTGCGACTGCACCCGGGAAGACCTGGCTCGGCGGACCGGCTCGCAGCAGCGGGGCTACGACGGATACTGCCGGGACCGCGGCTTGCATACGAGCCGGGCCGGGCACTGCGGTTCCGCACTCCGGATATCGGCAGCACCATCGTGGACGATGTGGTGCGGGGGCGTACCGAGTTCCCCGACAACGCCGTCGAGGACTTCGTCATCGCCCGCGGCGACGGCACGCCGGTGTTCGTGCTGGCGAACGCCGTGGATGACATCCGCGAGGGCATCACGCATGTTGTCCGCGGCGAGGAGCACCTGTCCAACACGCCGAAGCAGCAGCTGCTGCGGGAGGCATTCGGCGCGGCGCCCCCAGTCTGGGCGCACCTGCCGGTGATCGTGAACGAGCGGCGGCAGAAGCTGTCCAAGCGCCGGGACAAGGTGGCGCTGGAGGTTTACCTCGCCGACGGCTACCTGCCAGATGCGCTCGTCAACTACCTGATGCTGCTGGGCTGGGGTCCCCGCGACGGCGTCGAGATCCGGCCGTACAAGGAGCTGGAGGCGCTGTTCCGGCTGGAGGACGTGAGCAAGGCGTCGGCCTTCTTCGATGTGAAGAAGCTGGCAGCGTTCAACGGCGAGTACATTCGCGCGCTCAGCGTGGATGAGTTCATCGGGGCGTGCCAGCCCTGGCTCGTGCCCCCCACGCGCCCTGGGCCCCGGCACAGTTCGACACTTCGGTGTTCGGGGCCATCGCCGGGCTGGCGCAGACCCGGCTCACGGTGCTCAGCGAGATCACCGGGTACGTGGACTGGCTCTTCCTGGAACAGCCTCCGGAGGACGAGACCTCGTGGGCCAAGGCCATGAAGCCCGGCGCCGCGGGCTTTCTCGTCTCGGTGCGCAAGAACTGGGCCAACGCGGACTGGACGGCGGAGGCGCTCAGGAGCGGTCTGGAGGCAGCCGCCACCGAGCACGGTCTCACTCTGGGCAAGGCGCAAGCGCCCGTCCGAGTCGCTGTGACCGGCCGCACCATCGGGCTGCCGCTGCTCGAGTCGGTCGAGTTGCTGGGCCGCGAGCGCACGCTAGCCCGCATCGACGCCACGGCGGCGAAGCTGGCCGCGCACGGTGATCATCCCCCTGCGTAGAGCCCATCAGCCGGTATCCCATTCGTGAAGAAATCACCATGCGCCGACGCCAATGATGCGGAAGGCTCCTAGTCCCGTCTATCTCCCTCGTAGGCGCCGAATCCCTGGGGAGCGGTCGCCGGGTCCAGGGTCGCGAAGCGATCGTGTGCGACGCCGAAGGCGCCCTTGACGCGGCGGCCGTGACCGGGACACTGGTAAGCCGAGGAAGACGGCCGCGTCCCAGACCACCGACCCTGACGAGAGAGCCAGTCAGACAAGCGCGACCGCAGCGCGGGACGGCGCGGGCGCGCCGGGCGGGCCGCCAAGGCAGAGCC
>WNFG01005154.1_pt1 | contig 10992 bp, 10 predicted proteins | sample 5400431 | NCBI WGS metagenome assembly WNFG01 (sample SAMN13153346, study PRJNA577476) | soil metagenome | isolation source: 120 cm saprolite under Douglas fir tree site 2 hole 3 replicate 2 | place: USA:California | collected 2015-04-18
GCAGCCCTACATCATCTGCTTTGAGTCGCTGCCCAAGCTCGCGCTCGCCCCGCTCATCGTGCTGGTGTTCGGCATCGGCATCGCCTCCAAGATCGCGATCGCCACCGCGCTCACCCTGGTCGTATCGGCGCTCACCACTTTCGCGGGCGTCAAGGCGGTCGATCCTGACGGCGAGAAGCTGTTCTATTCGCTCGGCGCCTCGCGCCTGCAGGTGTTCCGCAAACTCGTGATTCCATCCTGTCTGCCGTGGATCATATCGGTGCTGCGGGTCAACATCGGCCTGGCCCTGACCGGCGCCATCGTGGGCGAATTCATCGCCTCCCAGCACGGCCTCGGCCGCGCCATCATCTATGCGGGCCAGACCTACGACATCGCGCTGGTCTGGGTCGCAGTGTCGGTGCTCTCGGCACTCGCCGTCGTGATGTATGTCACGGTGTCGTGGATTGAGCGCATGCTGCACAAGGGCATCAAGGGGTAGGGCGTGTAGGCGCGTAGGGTGGGCAAAGGCGCGCTCTTCGCGCGCCGTGCCCACCTGGACAGGCCGGTGGTGGGCACGCTTCGCTTTGCCCACCCTACGCACTACCCTACGCGTGAACGGATCAACGGATCGAAAGGAGAGCCCCATGCACAGACGCCGGTTTCTCACCTCCGCCGCCGTGGCGGCCGGAGCCGCTACGGTCGGCCGCATCGCTCCGGCGCGGGCGGCGCGCGAGGTCCTGGTGGCGGAGCCGGTCCATTCGACCGGATATCTGCCGCTCTACATCGCCATGGCCAAAGGCTATTTCGAGGACGTGAAGGTCAACCTCGTCACCATCGAAACCGGCAGCGGCCACACCAACGCGGTGCTGTCAGGCCAGGCCTTCGCGTTCATCGGCGGCCCCGAGCACAACGCCTTCGCCAAGGCCAAGGGCGCCGAACTGCGCGCCATCGTGGCGTGCGTGGATCGCGGCAACACTTACATTTGCGCGGCGCCCGCCTCCGCGCCGAATGACACCGACTGGCCGCGCTATTTCAAGGGCAAGACCATCGCGGTCGGCCCGCTCGGCGGTACGCCCAATTCGATCATGCGTTATCTGCTCGGCAAATGGAAACTGGACGCCAAGACGGACGTGACGCTGATCGAGACCGCCAACTCCGCAACCATTGCGGTGGTGCGCGGCAAGCAGGCGCAGATCGCCGGCGCGACCGAGCCGTACGTCACCCAGGGCGTGCGCAACAAAGTGTGGGGCGAGCCGTTCTACAACGTGCCGAGGGAGTTCGGCCCCTATGCGTATTCCACCTTCAATGTGCGGCTCGACACCATCCGCAAGGAGCCCGAGCTGGTGCGCACCTTCGTGCGTGGCATGGTCAAGGGACTGAAATTCCTCTACGCCGATCCGGCTGGAGCGAGCGAGATCGCCAAGGCGCAGTTCCCCACCATGCCGATCGAAGACCTCCGGGCGACCCTCGATCGCTCGTTCAAGGACGAACTGTGGAGCCGCGACGGCATCATCAGCCCTGCCTCCTGGACCACCGCCAGTACCGTCGTGCGCGAGACCGGCATTCTCAAGGCCGACATCAAATACGAAGAGATCATCGACATGAGTTTTGTCGAGAAAGGATGACGGGATGATTCCCCGCGTCTTACCTCTCCCGCTTGCGGGGAGAGGTCGGAATTTGCGCGCTCTTCGCGCAAATTCCGGGGGAGGGGGCCTCTCCGCGAGTCTGAGCTTCGCGCAAAGGCACCTCTGCCTCCGCGAGTCCGCCCTTGTGGAGAGGCCCCCTCTCCCCGCAGGCGGGGGGGTATAGTGATAGCTGGGAAAGTAGGCCACCTCTCAGGCTTGGTGCAATGCGTGGCGCGCCACAGCGATTTCGTGAGGCAGTCGGCGGGATGGACGATGTCGGTCGCTGAAATGATCCACAGTGCGATCGTCTGGCGATATCGTGATAGCTATCTGTGTCATACGACACGGCCTGCAATGCAGACTCTGGCCGGCAGGGCCAGCGCTAGCGCGTCTCCGGCGCTGGCTGTAGTTGGCGGTACTTGATATTGGATAGGCCCGCTGTGGCCACTGGGACAAGCTTTCGTAATTTCGCCCCGCGACCCTCTCTATTTGTGCCATCCATTTGATTTTTCGAGAACTTCTCGCCTCCAGGCGCCCTCCCACTGGCATTGTGCCACTTAGGGAAATTAAATGCGCGAAGTCATGCCAATGCAGAAGAACTGGCAACGAGCTCCGACAAAAAGCGAGAACCCCAGCTTCCTGGTATTAGCAGTGTCCCTCTACCAACGACATCCGAGTGGTTATCTAAATCCGACAGTGGTCCCCAACAATGGGTACAAATTTCCTTTGACGACATAGCGCTATGGACGAGAATCCAAATTTGTTCATTTGAGTAATAGCTTAATAAGCAATCACGTAGGGCGGCTATGCTAGACGGTTGAGGAGCCGACCTAAAGCGCACTGTGTTATCGCAAAAAACTCCCGGGTCAAACAACATCAAAGGAACGGAGGTATCGATCTTTGGCTTGATTTGACCAAACACAGTCGCATCGTAACACTGTAACCCAAAATCGCCTACCGGAATACGAAGATCTGTAATAATCGTATCTATCGAACTTACTCCAGAAAATACCTCCACTCGAATCCCAGCTATTTTCGAAAAGTTAAGTATTAATTCACATATCGAGTTCAAAAATAAAGGATTCCCGGAAGCGAGGTAAGCTACACGCTGAAGCCTCTTAGCTTGCCGAATAATATAATTTGCTATTTTTTCGTAAATCATCATTCGATCCCAGTGTTCTTGATACCAAGGTAGGACGTTAAATCCTTTTTTACCTATAATTGATATATATTCATGAACCTCTGATCCCGAATCCATATAGACAATTAAATCCATGTTAGTTAACACTTTGTTGGCCTCAAGAGTTAACTGAGAAACACCTTTAACTCCCTGACCCACAATGTAGACACCGGGTGCAAGATCATCCTGTACCATGATCTAACTCTTTTGCTACACTTGAAAAGCTCACCGTCTTTTCAACCACTGAGCAGCATGCGGTCTATTAGGTTCCCCATTATAAAAGCAAGTTTCTCGTAGCCCGGAAATCGAACCCGCGCTCCGGTCGAGTTGTATCGTGCACCGAGATGACTGATAGTCCTTTGCTAAACTTGTCTTCATGGAATGTAACTGTGTTTCTGAGTCTGGACCCAAGTTAGCGCGAATTCCACATTCATCAATATAGACCCTACGCAAGACTTTACCTGTCATGTTGAAATTATCGGCGCTCCATTCTTGGTCCAAGTTGTACTCCCATTCCGAACCATAGGTGCACAATAGTGTATCGGATGGTGCCGCTCCGCAGTCTCGATTCAAGTCAGCGCTGCTTCTACTAGTTGTGAAGACACGGTTTATCGAGAATTCATAAAAATTCGGGGTGCCGGACGCATCACAACTCACATACAATGTTGAATGGCCCGGCGCCGCGCAAATTGCGGAGGGCGCATAGCTTTCGGTGTTAGTGGAATAGTACAATCCTGTTACTGGGCGACATTTTTCAAGCTGGACGGAAGGTCCGCTACTGCCGGTGGAAGTAGTTGTACCGCCGAATTTTGCGCCCAACAAAAAAATACTGGATATACAACCAAAAGCGGCGATTCCGATCTTTACCACGCTGCCCAAACTGAGTCTTGCAAGCAACGGAGAGAGTTCTTTTCGCAGTTGACCTAGCGTCCATTTGTCGAACTCAGAAGGCGGCTTCTCTTGTGCAGCACCTTTTGAGGTGTCATCAGCATTACTATCGGAATTCGCTCCTACGGGTATTGATGGGCTGGTGGGCTTTTTATTATTTGGTGACTTTGCCATGGTGCTTAGCTCCCAAAAGAGCCGACTTACTCGCTATTCCTTTCCTCAGAAACAGCTCACCCCCAGGCCACTCGTCAGCCAGCAAAGATGACAAGAGTTGGTCGACATATTTATCTCGCAGAAACAGAGAGTCGCGCATTATACCTTCACCAACAGCACCTAAGGATGCGATAAATCTCCTTGCTCGAATATTTGTAATTGATGTTGCGAAGCTGATTCTATGAAGCAAGAGTTTTCTGAAAGCATGGTCCAAACTAAGGAAGGTAGCTTCAGCCGCATATGGCAGGCCCCAAAAAGCCTTGTGCACAATGATGCCGAACTCAGCGGTTTTGCATTTCAAGTCTATATTCTTAAGGCCGCATTGACCTACTAGAACGTGATCGATATCCGTCCAAATCGAAAATACTAATTCGGACTCCGCCGAAGAAAGCTTCTCGAGACGCGATTTAACTGCTTCAAGCGTCCAATTACCAGGCCCTGGCCCGATGAACGATAGATGCTCCATCGTCTCATCGTCATTTAGATATTCTAAATGCAGATTCGCCTCGCTAACGTCGGTCTTTTCTAATGAAACGTATTTCCCTACGAGCTGCATTTCACGACCAAGCAAGATGTGTAGGCGGACCGTGGTGCCCGCCCCGCCAAATTAATTGTTCGTTCGAGGTGGAACGTACAAAAAGGGAGTAGGCGCCCCTGCCGGCCTATCGGCCCGAGGGTCTGGGGTGTACAGCACAGGAGTGGGCGTCGGCGTACCAATCGCTCCTCGGTTGGGCTGAGACTCCGGAGCAAAGAGAACAGGAGTAGGCGCCTCAGCCGGCCTGCCGGATCGAGAGTCCGGGGTGTATAGCACGGGAGTCGGCGTCGGCGTTCCAATCGCTCCCCGGTTAGGCTGAGACTCCTGAGCATAAAGGATAGCACCTGATGCCCCTAAGGGCTGAGGAGCGGCACCCAAGTCGTGTCTTTCCATCTCCTGTGAAGGAGCTGAAGTAACTGCCACTAGGGGGCAGCCAACAGAGAAAAGCGCAGCTGCAATCAGAGCACGAACGAGACTGCCCTGTTCATGTTCGGCATCCACCGCGATGGCCTCAGTGTATAAATTCCAAAGACAACCATATACCGGCTCAAGCTACCTGAAAAGTGGCTAGGCAGCTAGGCAACTAAGACAAGAGAGAGCCCAAGATGGATGAATCCGATTCGTGCCACCTCTCGCGTTCGGTGCGACATGGCAGCAGTCGGCCGATTGCAGCACAACTACCCCAAACGCTTTCCAAGTGGCCTACTTTCGTGGCTATCATTATACCCCCCGCAAGCGGGGAGAGGGAGCAGAAAGACCCGTACACGCCCTTATGTTAGCGCCAATGGGGACACGCCCGGCCACGGACCCCGGTAGTGGTGCCAGGCGTTTGGGCAACGACGCCTGCCCGCCATCAGCCTTTGACGACGGCGATAGGAACTAACCGCGCCACTGTCACCGTGACCCCCGTCGCGGCCATGACATCCACCACTTGCTCCACATCCTTGTAAGCTGCTGGCGCCTCTTCGATCAGTCCCTTGGCGGAGGCAGCGCGGACCTCTATCCCCATGTCATGGAGTTGCTGCCGCAGGCGATTGTAATCGATCGTCTGCTTGGCCTTGTGGCGCGACATCAGGCGTCCGGCGCCGTGGCACGCGGAGCCGAATGTTTCCGACATGGCGACGCCGGTGCCCGCGAGCACGTAGGAGGCGGTCCCCATCGATCCGGGGACGAACACCGGCTGGCCGGTGGTCCGGTAGCGCTCGGGAATTCCCTCGCTGCCGGGGCCGAAGGCGCGCGTGGCGCCTTTGCGATGGACGACGCAGGCAACGCCGCCGTGCTCCTCTAGCTTGGCGATATTGTGGGAGACATCGTAGACGACGGCGAGGTCTTCGTCCCGGCCCAGCACGCGTCGCCATGCGCCCCGCACCGCATGCGTGATCAGCTGGCGGTTGCACCATGCGAAGTTCGCGGCCGCCGCCATGGCGCGAAAATACGCCTGGCCCTCCGGCGAGGCGAACGGTGCGCAGGCCAACTCGCGATCGGGCAAGGTGATCCCGTATTGCGCCATGACCTGGTCCATGAGCCGCACGTATTCGGTGCAGGTCTGATGGCCGAGGCCCCGCGAGCCGGTGTGGATGAGGATCGTAACCTGGTCCTCGAACAAGCCGAAGGCCGCGGCGCGGGCGCGGTCATGGATGTGCGCGACGCGCTGAACCTCGAGGAAGTGATTGCCGGAGCCGAGCGTGCCCAGTTGATCGCGCCCGCGTTGGCGCGCGCGCTCCGGCACCGCCTCCGCGCTTGCCCCCGCGAAAGAGCCGCGCTCTTCGATCGATTCGGCATCGGCCTCGCTCGCGTAGCCCGCCCCGATCGCCCACCGCAGGCCGGTGTTGAGGACGTCGTCCATGGCGCGGTCGTCGAGCGTGATCCGCCCCTTATGGCCGATCCCGGTCGGCACGTCGCGCTGGATTTGCGTCGCCAAGCCCGCCAGGTGCTCCCGGACTTCCGGATATCGTGCGCCGCTTGCGAGCAGCCGCACGCCGCAATTGATGTCGTAGCCGACCCCGCCCGGCGAGATCACTCCGTCGGCGGCGCGCGTCGCCACGACGCCGCCGATGGGGAAGCCGTATCCCTGGTGGATGTCCGGCATCGCGAGGGCGGGCTCCTGCACGCCCGGAAGCGTCGCGGTGTTGACAAGCTGCTCCAGGGCGCGCTCCTGGATGAGATGCTCGACCATCTCCCGGGTGGCATAGAGCCGCGCCGCCACCCGCATGTCATTGCGGAAGCTGCGCGGGATCTCCCATGCGTAGGGCGCAATCTGTTGGAGATCCGCAAGGCCTATCGGGCGCATGGCTTTAACTCGCCTAGGTGTCGAACACAATGGTCGCTTCCCACCTGCCCTCGCAGTCGCGAACCGAAAGCTCATGATGCGTAACGGCCTTGATATCCTCGACCGCCTCTGCCGCCACAGCCGTAATGGTGGCTTTCAGTTTGGTTTCGGTCAGCTCGTGTATCCGAAATCCCATATAGGCGTGGTATTCGGACGTCGCGCGATAAAGCAGCTCCGATAGCCAATCGACGAGAAGCGCCTCACGGTCTCGCGCCTCGATCTCGATCATCTCCGTCCGGTATTGCTGCGCGTTGGCAACGCCGCTTCCGAAGAGAAAAGTCATCATTCCCGTAGCCGCGTTGGCGAAGAGCTCTTCGAGATTGCGGCCCCACGCGCGGAGCTTCAGATCGCCGGGATGGTCGAGGAACTCAAAGCCGTCAGCCGGCTGATCGGGCCTGCTGCGCATAGTCGCTCGCAGTCCATGGGTCATGTGCGGGTTCTGGCTGGAAAACTCCGGCTTCGCCGACCTGTTCCTTGCTCCCGCCGGTTGGCTATGTACATCACTGCGATCAAATCACTCATACCTCATCCTGAGGAGCGGCCGAAGGCCGCGTCTCGAAGGATGTGTGCACGGTAAGGACTCGCGGCCATCCTTCGAGACGCCGTGCTACGCACGGCTCCTCAGAGCGTGAGAAAGAATCGAACTTGGGGTGGCGAGGTAGAATGACATTTCGACATAGATCGCCTGGAGGGAATTTCGATTCACGACTGCCCCACTTCGGAGTCGAATATTCCACGTTTTGGGGGCCTTGCGACGCCCTCGGGAGATTCTTTCACACGCTCCTCAGGATGAGGGTCTTCATTTCTCTTCACACGCTCTGTGGAGTCAGTGCTGTCGCTGCGACTTTTTGGCGGAGGGCGCGTGGGTGCGTTCGCCGGAACGGGGCGACGTTGAGAAAGGTTTCATTTTGAGTGGGAAGCATTACCTGTGCGCCATCAATCGTGAGTAACTGCCATGCCGCCGGATGCCACTGTCAAGCCGGATACCACTGTCAAGCCGGATGCCACTGTCAAGAAGGTCAGCAGCCGGACATCGCCCCGCGGCGACATGGGGCAAACATATCTCACCTCAGGCAAGCGCGTATCGATGCGGCTGTGGCAGCACGAAGAGCCGCAACCGATGCCGGTAACCGAGCGCGATTACGAGACCGTCGGCTACGTTATTTCCGGTCGCGCCGAGCTCGACCTTGAGGGGCAGACGGTGCGGCTGGAGCCGGGCGATTCGTGGCTGGTGCCAGCGGGCGCCAGGCATAGTTACCGGATATTGGAGCCGCTCACAGCCGTGGAGGCGACCTCGCCCCCTGCGCAAGTGCATGGGCGCGACATGGCGCAAACCTTGGCGCCAGCCAATCAAACCAAGACGGCATCCGCCGGCGTCAAAACCAAAGGCGGTTGAGAGGGCACGCAGGGCCACGCGCGAAGGCAGTCGATGGAGGCGAAAGCAATGGCAACTACCGGCCTCGAAGTCTTTGACAAGACGCTGCACACGACCAATCAATGGCTCGACGAGATCTGCGCCGAGATCGGTCCCGACAAGCATTTGGCGTGGCATGTGCTGGGAGCCGTGCTGCGGTCGATCCGCGACGAGCTGCTTATCGGCCAGTCTGCGCATCTTGCCGCGCAGCTGCCCCTGCTGGTACGCGGGGCCTACTTCGACCAATATCGGCCGGCCGCGCAGCCGGTCGCAGAGCGCTCGCATGAGGATTTCATCGCCCGAATTCGCCAGGAGCTGGCGGGTTGCCGGCCTGTCAGGCCGGACCTGGCCGCGACCGCAGTGATGCGAACGCTCAATCGCCACATCACCGAAGGGCAGATCAAGAAGGCACGCGACGCACTGCCCAAAGGCATACGCGCGCTATGGCCCGAGCCCGAGCAAACGGCAAAGAGCGCAACGGCTGCGCCACGCGCCGAAGTACCCGCGCCGGGCGCTCCGCTTCCTTCCCACAAGCAATCTGCCCCAGGCTCCCGAGATGCCGTCGAGGGCCAGCCGGAGCGGACCGGCGCCGCCACCGGTACGCCATCAATGGCGCAAAGCGCACCCGGGTCGCCGAGCGCCACACCCGTCGGCGCCGAGCCCGCCACAGCTAAGGCGGCGGAGCGAGCCATGAGCGATCAGGGAGGCGCGAATCGAGCCGGAGCGAAAATGCGCACAAGGCGCAAAGGCAAGCTGCCCGCGGAGCCGTAGAGCCGCAGGGTGGGCAACGCGAAGCGTGCCGCTCTCGCGTGAGTTCGAATCATATCGATGTCATCCATCAACCTCGTCCTGAGGAGCCGACCGAAGGTCGGCGTCTCGAAGGACGGCCACGGGCGAGGCCGTGCCAGCGGCCATCCTTCGAGACGCCGTGCTGCGCACGGCTCCTCAGGATGAGGCCCGTGGGGGACCAGTTTCATGGAATCGGAAACGCCCTACTACTTGCTGCTGCGCATCGGGCCGTGATTAAAGCGGCAGGCGGAACCGGAAATGCCGGCCCCGTGCACGGCGCTGGTGCAAGCCCCGACGATCCGGATCGGTCGAGGAGCTTGCGGCGTCGCCGGAAGATTCGATCGCGGCGAGGCGAGCCTTCTGCTCATCGGTCAATGCGGCGTAGAAATCATCAAGCGCCGGCTGGACGGTCCGCACCGCTTCCAGCATCGCGGAAAGCCGTCTCTCTATGGTCTCCAGGCGGCCGGTCGGGGTGGCGGGATCGTTCTTGGGACAACTCTCGTTCAAGTATTGGATCGCCCGTTGCGATGCGGTCTTGAGGTCGTTGAATTTGGTGCGTTGCTGCTCGTTGAGGGACAAGGTCTGGTCGATACGGTCGGCGCTCCATGATCCCAAGCCCGCCGGGCCCGGGCCGCAGGAGAGATCGCCGGGGCGCAGCATCGCGGGGCCGAGAACCGTCGGCTGCGCTGGCGCCGAAGCCCCACTACGTTGGGAGGATTGCGCAACTGCCGGCGCGACTGCAATGATGGATAAGAATGCAACCGAGCACCGAAGCGACGACGCGAGCTTGAGCCGAATTGTCATATCCAATCCCCCGCTTGTCGATTCGATATTACTGCGAAATGGAGACAAAACGAGGTCCCGATGGATGCACCGGCCGCAACCGAAGCGTTGGTCTTGGATTGGCTCGCGTCCCAAAGGGACGCCATGCTTGACCTCGTGCGGGCGCTTGTCGACATCGACAGCGGCAGCTACGACAAGGCCGGAGTCGACGCGGTCGGGGCGCGGTTGCGCGCATTTCTGTCTGCGCACGACATAACGTCTTCGGTCATCGGCAACGATCGCTTCGGCGACGCCATCCGGGCGCAGGTTGACAACGTTGCGGGCGGAGCCGCGAACGCGCCGGTGCTGCTGCTCGGTCATCGCGACACCGTATTTCCCGCGGGCGAGGCCGGCCGGCGTCCGTTCTATATCGTCGACGGCTATGGCTTAGGACCAGGCTGCTGCGACATGAAGGCCGGCGTCGTCATCAACGCTTTCGTGCTTGCGGCCCTCGCGCGGTTTGCCGCCGCGCCATCGCCGGTCACCGCCCTGTTCACCGCCGATGAGGAGATCGGCTCGCCCTCCTCCAAGGCGTTGATCAAGGAAACCGCGCGAACGGCCCGCGCGGTGTTCAACAGCGAGCCAGGCCGTCCCGGTGGCGGCGTCGTCACCGGCCGCAAGGGCGGCAAATTCATGCGCATCGAGGTCATCGGCAAGGCGGCCCACGCCGGCAACAATCTCGCCGACGGCATCAGCGCTATCGAGGAACTCGCCCGCAAGATCGTCAAGCTGCATGCGCTCACCGACCTGCCGAACGGCATCAGCTGCAATGTCGGCACCATCGCGGGCGGCCAGACCGTCAACACGGTCGCCCCGCATGCCACTGCCGAACTCGACCTGCGCTTTATCCACCCGGAGGAGGGCGAGCGCACCTTGGCGGCGATCGAGGCCATTGTTGCCGAGGCCAACGTGCCGGGCACCCGCGCGAGCCTCGAAATCACCGGCGAGTTCGAGCCGCTGGTCGCGAGCGATGCATCGCGGCGCCTGTTCGAGCATTACGCCGCCTGCGCCCGCTCGCTTGGCCAGACGGCTGAAGGCGTATTCGCGGGCGGCTGCGCCGACTCCGGCTTCGCGGCGAGCGTCGGCGCCCCCACCATCTGCGCCGTCGGCCCGATCGGCGGCCGCGCGCATTCGCCGGAGGAGTATCTCGAGGTGGATTCGATCGTGCCCCGCGCCCAGGCGCTGGCGCTCGCGATCATGCGGCTCGATGCGGGGTGA
>WNFG01005156.1_pt1 | contig 10990 bp, 9 predicted proteins | sample 5400431 | NCBI WGS metagenome assembly WNFG01 (sample SAMN13153346, study PRJNA577476) | soil metagenome | isolation source: 120 cm saprolite under Douglas fir tree site 2 hole 3 replicate 2 | place: USA:California | collected 2015-04-18
CATTCGCGTCCGCAGACCAGACCAACGCCCCCGATGACACCCGCGCCGGGAGATTCGTTCTCCATGCCGTGTCCGGCAAGAGGGGCGACTTCGAGGAAGTAAGAGTCTTCATCCAGCAGCATCTCGACGCGGTGGCGGGGCAGCAGCTTGCCGCGTTCGATATGGCGCTTAACGTACTTCTCTCCGCCGCCTTCGGTGGAGCGTTTGAGTTCGGTGTGAAGACGCTCGACCGCCGCGTGCATCGCTGCGTAGTTCGACTGATAAACACCGGATTGGCGGTCGACGATGGAGCGGATGGGGGCCACGGGGGACTATGATAACAGCGAAACGCCCGGCATCCTCAGAAAGAGCGTGGGCCGTTCATGTCTGCAACCGCCGGGCACTTGTTATCGAATCTTTATCGGCGAAGCAGCCGACACATCCTTCGCGGGTGCATCCACATCCACATAATTCTCGGTCCCCGCTCCTTTGTATAACCCGTGGAGATAGACATCCAGTTTGTGGAATGCAACCTCTCCCAGCATCGCGCGCAATTGGTCCGTGTGTCTGGTGAGAATCATCTTCTTTTCACTGATCCTTCTTAGAACTTCCTCGGGAGACAACCTAAACCCAGCCACACCCTCGTTCGCGGGCCGGGCGGGGCCGCCGGATGAGGAAGCCACCCCGGACGGAGTCGCATTCGGTGCCGCCTGTGGATAAGCCATCGGCATTGGAGCGATGCCTGGAACAGACTGACCAGCGCCTGGCGAGGAAACCACCCCGGCCGGAGAGGCCATTGGCGCAGACTGTGGATAATCCCTGGACAACGGCGCGGCGGCGGGCATGGACTGACCCGCGCCTGGCGATGAGACCACCCTGGCCGGAGCAGCCATTGGCCGAGCCTGTGGATCAGCCATCGACATCGGAGGGGCGGCCGGCATCAGACCCCGCGTCGCGGAGCCTGCCGCTGCCACGCCACCGAACATCGTAAAATCCGGGTTGTAATCCAATGCCACCTGCTTCAGAGTGGCCCAATCCTTGTCATCAAGACCGGCGGCATGCATTTCCCGCTTGCGCCTGGCAATCTCGAGGGTGGCCTCCGGTTTACGAGGCGATAGTCCTTCGAGCGTTGCCACATAATGCAGGAAGCCGGAATAAATGGCTTCGCCGGAGGGAGGTATGTAGAGCGCGCGTCCCCGAATCGGACGATACACCCGGCGCACAAAGCCATCCAGTGTGGAGAAAGATGCCGCGCCCAGCCTCAGGCGCAACTCCGCGATGTGGGCGCTCAACTCCGTTTTTTCTCTTTGACGAATGGCCTGTAACTCCGGCAGGGGAGGCGCATAGAAGGGCCACCCGGGGGGAAGCCACGACATGCGGGAATAGATGGTATTGGTTTTTGCAAACAGCGCGCCAAGTTTCCGGTTGCAATCGCCGGCGACCCGGCTGAGGATTTCGACTTTTGCGCCGGTCAATCCGCCCGCCGGCGCATCGGTATATTGGAATTCCTTTCCTTCTTCCCACCGCACGACTTCATGGAACGCCATATCGCCGAGACGATCGAAATCCCCGAAGAAAATTCGATAAACCTGCTCATCCGAAACCGGCCGGTTCAGGACATTACGCCACAACAGCCATCTCTTTCCACCGGGCTGAGTAATCAAAGGCACTCCGGATGGAGGTCTGCCGATGGGTGCGACCGGTGGCTGCATGTGTGCCGAAGGTTCCGGCCGGGATTCTTCAGTGGCAGGCTGCGCGGGCGGAGGCACCGGCGTGAGCCGCGCGCGGGGCGGCCCGGGCTTGTACTGATTGAGGGCGGGTGTGTCTTCCGCCGCCAGCTCGGACTCACTCGCGCCTTCATCGACATCGGCCTCCGATCCGTCGTCGAGGTAATAAACAGGGATCAATACCTGCGGCAGACTGTCGGCTTCGCAGGTCGGAAAATTGGCCTGCGGCGAAGGTGGCGGCCTGGGGTGCGCGGCCTTATCCGCACAACCCCCACAGCCAAAGGGTGCGAGTTGTTGCCGGGTTTTCTCCCACCACTGGGTGAGCGAGCGGGCTCCGGAATCGGCGCCGTGAGCAAACTGTTCGATGCTTGCTGCCACCATCTGCTTTTCATTGGTTGCCGCCCTTTTCATGGTACGTGCATACCTTTGGGCGCAGTCCGGCAGATCGGGGAACCAGAGATTAAAGGATTGCACCTCGGCATTCTCCAGGCTGACGGGCAGGCTGCCCAGGCGGCTGCGGATTTGCAGGGTCCTCTGAGCATCATCAGACCCGCCGGCAATGGCCGAATTCACCGCGGCGACAATGCGATCATATTCGGTCTGGTTGCCGAACTGTGTGGCCGCCATAAACGCAGCGATGCGCTCGTCGCCCGCCCAGGACTCATCATCGAGTATCGCGGCCTCCGCCACCACTATGCCGCCGTCCGCCGGCACATCGAAGCGGCGCTCTATCGACTCTTTCGCCTTCATGATCGGACGAAGATTATCGGCAAGGCTGAAAGATCGGACGCATTGGCCATCGCAGGAATAATGCCCGTCAACCGGCTGCGAACCGACCGGGAGCAGAATCAGGACGAAGGCGGTAACGGCGTGCTCCGATGTGTTGGTAATCCGGAAGCGGGAATGACCTCCGCTCTCGCCCGCATAACTAACAGTCAGAAACTGCGCCTGGCTCTCAGTCTTTACCGGCGGTGAAGTCTGGCCCGCAGCCGAGGCAATCAACAGACTCAATGCGAAGATCACTTTCGTAGGCAGATCAGATCATGGGTCTATGTTGAGGAGCAAGCTATTTTTTGCGAATCGCAGTTTGAATATAGCCTGACTTCAACCTGTCTAAGGAACGCGGAGAAAGCGGCTCTATGCACGGAAAATAGGAATGACGGCAACTTGCCGCCCCTCAGCGCGGACTCAATACCATCGCTTCGGCGATGCTGAACAATGGCCGCGTCTTTGTCGCCGGCGGAGAGTTATACCGACATACCGAACTAGCACCCCCGGACAAGGAAGCGTTTCGCGACTCGCCAGCCGGTGTAGCCACAACCAGGAATCAGGATGTCCAGGGTTCGCCCTCTCGATTGGCGTTGAAAACCTGAGGTTTCAACCATCGGGGAAGTTGCATGAAGAGCCACAGACAAAAGGAGTAGAGCAGGGCCGGAATCCATAAAAGGACCGCATAGCCAATGAGCGAATTGATCCACCGGCTGTGATCAGACCCAAACCAATCGTGGTCCAGCAACCAGGCCCAGGGCGCGCCGAATAGAAAGCAATAGCCAGCAGTGTGTTCCCGACGCAGGTGGAATTGATCGACAAAACTGACCAATACGGTTAACACAGCGGCGATCAAGAAGGGAACCGCGAGAATCAGCCGCTTTATCCAAATCATTGATGTCCCGACTCCCGCTCTATCGTCGCACAGAAAGGGTTGATGAGGACATGAGGGATCCAAGATAAGCAGCCACAGACCCCTGAGAGCATCGCGTCCCACCCATCTCCTGTCTAGCTCCGCAGCAGCCCCGCCAGTTCCTGAAGTTCCGATGGGTTCAGGTCAGAGACCAGCCAGTATTCCATGCCCGACTCGGCCCAGTGGACGAGGTTATACCCGCGAAGCTGTTCCGATGCAGGCTTCTGATTTTCCGACGACGGATAGATGAAGACGTTAATGATGTGCGCGCGGCGCTGATAGATCAGCGCGGCCACGGTCTGGTTCTCCATGTAATCGAGACGTCCGCCCTTCAGAGCAAAGCCCTTATCGACGAAGTCGGGCACGTTGGGCGAAAAGCTGAGTTTGCCGGCGAACCAGGGCTTGACCTGGTGCTGATCGGATGTCGCCACGTCGGCCAGATGGCCGGCCATCAGCGACCGAATGTGGTTATCCACCACCTGCCCGGCAAGTTTCTGCTCGCTCTGGCCACGGAACCAGAACAGCGTCGCTCCCGCCAGCACCACGCACAGGGCCGCGACCGCGCCCCACTGAAGAGCGGGCCACAACCGCGAGCCGGTCGTGCGTTGCGGGCGCGGTTCAGGCTTCGTTTCCGGCTGCTTTGTTTCCGATAACGACGCGCGAATGCTTTCCCGCAGCCCCGCCGGAGCGGTATATCTGAGACTCGGATTCCGCAACAATTCCTGAAGCCCGCGCTGCCCTTCGAGATCGCGTCCGCACTCCGCGCAGACGGCCAGATGTTCCTCCAGTTCGACGCTCCGCATCAGTTCGATTTCACCGTCGAGATATGCGCCCAAAATGGTTTTACTTTCCTGACACTGCATTTCGGCCTCCCTTCTGTCCGGATTTGTTCTTCATATAGCCCGCCAGGCTGTGGCGAAGCTGCTCTCTTCCCCGCGACAGCCTGGACATAACTGTCCCGAGGGGAGATTCGGTGGCCTCGGCAATCTCGCGATACGAAAGCCCCTCGAACTCGCGCAATACCAGGGCCTCGCGATACTCCGCGGCCAGTTGCTCGACGGCCTGCCGCACCAGCCGGGTTTCGACGTCCCTGAACAGCAGCACCTCAGGATTGCCGGTAGCCTCACCCGTGGAATGAATCTCTTCGTTGAACTCGGCCTGCTCGGGCGTCTTGCGGGTCACCGACGAGTAGAAAAGATTCCGAAGAATCACAAAGAGCCAGACTTTGCCGTCGTCGCCCCGGAAATTGTCAAAGGCGTTAAAGGCGCGCAGGGCGGCTTCCTGCACCAGGTCTTTGGCATCGTCATCGTTCCGCGTAAACCAGCGGGCCAGGTTGAAGGCCGCATCCAGATGCCGGACAACCTGGTTCTCGAAACGAAGCAGTTTTTCCTGGTGGTCCACGGTTGAACGCGCTCCTATGGCATATAACCCGGCTGGGCGGGATTTATTCCCGGAAAGCCATCATATACCGCAGAAAAAGCAAAAAACAAAACCCTGAAACGCAGAGGTAGCGGAGGCAGCAGAGGTAAGAAAAAAGATTTGAAATTTCAAATTTCAAATTTCAAATCTTTTTTCTTGCCTCTGCTACCTCCGCTTCCTCTGCATTTCAAGGTTTTGGGTTTGTTTTTCAAATCCTGGAATAAAAACCCGCCCCCGCGGTCTGTACCTGTGGCGGATTCACCAATTCCTGTGAACGCCCTCAAGGAGTGGAACTGTGAGCAATCAACATCGTGACAAGGACGAAATCCTGGTCGAGAGCCAGGACGGAATCGACCGGCGGGGGTTCCTGAAGTGCATGGCGTGGGCGGGGACGGGCCTGGCCTGGACGTTCGCCGGCGGAATTCCGTCCTCTTCAATGTTTGCCGCGGCTAAATCCGGCGGCAAAGCGGCGGATTTCAGCTTCGTGCAGATCAGCGACAGCCATATCGGCTTCGACAAGCCCGCCAATGCCGACGTGAACGCCACGCTGCAGGCGGCCATCGCCCGCATCAACGCCCTGCCGCACAAGCCCGATTTTATTCTGCATACCGGCGACCTGACGCATCTCTCCAAGCCGGGCGAGTTCGACGGACTCGACCAGATGATGAAGAGCACCGGCGCCGAGGTGATCTATGTGCCGGGCGAACACGACGTCATCGACGACGGACGCCAGTTCATGGAGCGCTATGGCAATGACCCGCAGGGCAACCGCAAGAAAGGCAGCGGATGGTTCAGCTTCGACCACAAGGGCGTCCACTTTGTGGGACTGGTCAACGTGCTCGGCCTGAAGCCGGGCGGCATGGGCAGCCTGGGTCATGAACAGCTTGAGTGGCTGGAAGACGACCTGAAAGGCAAATCGAGCAGCACGCCCGTGGTGATGTTCGCGCACGTGCCGATGTGGGCGGTTTATCCGCAGTGGGGATGGGGCACGGAAGACAGCGCCCAGGCCCTGGCTTACACCAAACGATTCGGCTCGGTCACGGTGCTCAACGGGCACATCCACCAGATCATGCAGAAGGTGGAAGGCAAGGTATCGTTCCACACCGCGATGTCCACGGCCTTCCCGCAGCCCGCGCCTGGCTCCGCGCCCTCGCCCGGGCCGATGAAGGTACCGGCGGAAAAACTGCGCGACGTGCTGGGCATCGCCGACGTAGACTTTGTCGCCGGTCAGCATCACCTCGCGGTGGTGGATTCAACCCTTTCCGGCGCGGCCCCGATCGCGAACCAGATGGCGCATGACCATGAGGCAATGAGTTCCGCCGGGACGAGCGCCGGTCCCGCAGGCCCGGGCGCGGTGTCGATCGACAACTTCTCGTTCGCTCCGTCGCCGGTCACGGTCACCGCCGGCACGACCGTCACCTGGACGAACCATGATGACGTTCCCCACAACGTCGAAAGCGCGGCGCAGAAATTCTCCTCGCCGATCCTCGATACCAATCAGAAATTTCAGTTCACGTTCAAGGATGCGGGAGAGTATCCGTACTTCTGCAAGCTGCATCCCAAGATGACGGGCAGAGTGGTGGTGAAATAGCTTCCGGTTGCTTACTCCTGGCTGCCGGATAAAGAGCGTCCACTGGTTGGGGCGCTCTTTTTTTCTGCCCCGGCAACGGATCGCTCCGTTTCGTTCCGAATGTTAAACTGGTTTTCGATCCTCACAGATCAGGGCAGGGTGCAAATGGGTTTGGCCATTTGCTAATTGCTAATTGCTAATTGCCAATTGCAGCCAATTGCTAATTGCTGATTTTCCCATGTTAAGCATTTTTCACGCCGAAACTCCGGAACACATCGCGCTGGCGCGGGAACTGATGACCGAGTACGCGACTGCGCTGGAATTCAATCTTTGTTTTCAGAATTTTGAAAAAGAAATGTCGGAACTGCCGGGCAAATACGCCATGCCCCTCGGGCGTCTGCTGCTGGCATTCCAGGACGACCGGCCCGCCGGGGTGATTGCCCTGCGCCCGCTTGCGTCGGAAAATATTAAAAGCTGTGAAATGAAGCGGCTGTTTGTGCGTCCGGCGTTTCGCGGACTGGGCCTGGGCCGCGTTCTCGCGGAACGGCTGGTTCAGGAAGCCCGCAATTGCGGGTACGACTGCATGCGGCTCGATACTGTCCGGGGTTCGATGGACCGGGCGATTGAACTGTATCGAGAATTCGGTTTCCGGGAAATTCCGGCTTACTGTGACAATCCGATGCCCGGAGTCCTTTATTTGGAACTGACGCTGACCGCCCGGCCGGTGACTGAGTCGTCATTCAGCGACGTCGGCGCAGGAATCAATGAATGAACGCATGGTTCGCGCGCAATCAGTCATAAATATTTTATAACCGTATCGTGTAACTTTGCGATTCTGCGCAGTTTAGTTGCTGACAAAAATTGTGCTTGCGCAAATGTTCTACTCTGATTACTATTCCCGCACCCCATGTACTTCGAGTCCCGGTGAGAGTTTCCACAATGAATATAGGCGAAACAATCAGAAATTACCGCCTGCAGAAGGGCATGTCGCAGGGCGATATCGAGAAGCGCACGGGGTTACTGCGTTGTTACCTCTCCCGGGTGGAAAACGGGCATACCATTCCCTCCCTCGACACCCTGGCCAAGATCGCCACGGCCATGGACCTGCCGCTGGGGCAGTTTTTCAACGAGCACAGCACCAATGGCGCGACCCGCAACCTGCCTCCTCTGACCGAAGACGAGGTGCGGTTTCTCAGTCAGATACGCCGCTACTCTTCCAACCTGAATGACAGTGACCGCAAACTGGTCATCGCCATGGTCAAGAAGATGGCTTCGACGACAGCCAAGTAATCCGAAAGAACCGATTTCCCCGTTACCCTGAAAACCTTTCTCATCCTGAACGCAAAACCTTGAAACGCAGAGGTAAGGGAGGAAGCAGAGGTTTTTCAGGGGATTGTAATGTCAACCGCACATTGCCGCGGGCCTGAAAGATACTGCTGAATGCGAGAGCCCCCTTAAAAACCTCTGCTCCCTTCGCTGCCTCTGCAGTGCTAATCCTGGAAGTCTTCGCAGCTTGTGACGATTCTTGCCCGAAAATCTAATCCCTGCCTTTGCTTTTCCTGCGTATCTCTGCGCCCCCTGCGGTCTCTGCGGTGAAGGTTTTTGGTTGCGGCTTCGTCGCGCTGTGTTTCAAGGTTTGCGGTCTTGACTTTGTTTTGGTTGCGACCACCGAACTTTCCGCAAATTGCACAACTGTTAACGTCACCCCGGACCACGACCTTTTGGCGCTGCCTGGTCGTCCTCACTATACTTTTACCTGTGATATATTCCGAATTAACCCGACCCGCGATGCTTCCCATTGCCAACGGAGCCATGCAGTGACACCCGACGAAGAACTGACGCTGCTCGAAGAGAATGTCCGCCGGCTGAAGGTCGAATACGACATTTTTTTTGGCGGCGGATCGAAAAAACCGCCTTCCGATGTCGAATGGCGGGTACAGAACCTGCTGAGAAAGTTTTCGGACGGGCAGCGGCTGAACTTCGCGCAGCGCTTTCGTTTCAATACCATCCAGCAGCGCTACGCGCTCTTTTCGGCGCTGTGGCAGCAGAAGCTCAAAATCAAGGAAGAAGGCTACCGCCGGCCGCAGGATGCCATGCTGGGAATCCAGGGCCTGCGCACCGACGAACAGCACGCCGCCGAGGCGGCCCTTGAGCACCATGCCGAGCCCGAGCGTCCGTTCACCGTGCATTTTTCCGACCCCGATTCGCACTCCTCGCAAGTCGAAACCCTTTATCAGGCGCTGTCCGAAGCCCGCAAGAAATCCGGAGACAACACCGCCGGCAGCCTCGATTCATTCAAGGTCTTCGTAAAACAAAAAACCGCCCAGTTGCGCAAAGAATACGGCTGCCAGGCCGTGGAGTACTCGGTGGAAACTCAGGGCGGAAAAGTGAAGCTGAAAGCAAAACCGAAGACTTAGCTGCTTGCTGCTGGCTTGTGGCTTCTGGCCAATGCAAAATCAAAACTATAAACCTGAAACGCAGCGCGACGGAGCCGCAACCAAAGACAAGACCTTTGCACCACGGAGCCACGGAGACACGGAGGGAAAGAGCCACATGCGGCAACTTCGATCTTCTGATATTTTATTCTTTAGTCCTTTCTTCACTCCCCCTTCCAGAGGAAATCAAACATGCCCAGGGTTCATCGCGCCATTCTCAGTGTCACCGACAAAACCGGACTTGTGGAATTCGCCCGCACGCTGGCGGGCCTGAAAGTCGAACTGGTTTCCACCGGAGGGACCGCCGCCGCGCTGCGGGATGCGGGCATTGCGGTCAAAGATATTTCCGAGCTGACCGGCTTTCCCGAAATGATGGATGGGCGGGTCAAGACGCTTCATCCCCGCGTCCACGGGGGCATTCTGCACGTGCGGGGCAATCCGGGACACGTGGCGTCCGCAAAGGAACATGGGATTGAGCCGATCGACATGGTGGTCGTGAATCTTTATGCCTTTGAGAAGACCGCCGCGCGGCCGGGCGTCCATTTCGGTGAATTGATTGAAAATATCGATATTGGCGGGCCTTCGATGGTGCGCTCGGCGGCCAAGAATTTTCGCGATGTGGCCATCGTCACCTCTCCCGGGGACTATGCGGGAATCGCCCGGGAGATGACCGAGTCGGGTGGCGAGGTAAGTCTCGCGACCCGCTGGCGGCTGGCGCAAAAGGCATTTGCCACCACCGCGGCCTATGACAGCGCGATCGCCGCGACACTGGCCGGCATCAGCCTCGATGGCAGCGAGTTTCATCTGCCTCAGGCGCAGTCCCATCCGACTGCGCTCTCCTGGTCTTTGCATAAAGTCATGGACCTGCGCTACGGCGAGAACCCGCATCAGTCGGCGGCGCTTTATTCCGACGGATCGGGCACGGGCGTGGCCAACGGCAGGCAACTGCAGGGCAAGGAGCTTTCGTTCAACAACATCGTCGATCTGCAGGCTGCCTGGGACCTCGCCCAGGAGTTCAACGAGACGGTGTGCGCCATCATCAAACACACCAACCCCTGCGGCACCGCCGTCGGAGCGAGCTTAAAAGAAGCTTATCTGCTTGCCCTGGAAGCCGACCCGGTTTCGGCGTTTGGCGGCGTGATCGGCGTCAACCGCGTCATTGACGGAGCGGCCGCGGAGGAGATGGCAAAATTGTTTGTGGAAGCCATTGCAGCGCCGGGTTTTGACGCGGATGCGCGCAGGATATTTGAGGCCAAAAAGAACCTGCGGCTGGTGGAGGTTAAGAATGGTAAATTTCCGCGAGTGCTGAAATATATCTCGGGCGGCGCGCTGGCGCAGGATGCGGATGTGCATCCTGTGACCGCGGCCGATCTTAAGGTGGTGACAAAACGCGCTCCAACCGAGTCTGAGATAAGAGGGATGCTTTTTGCCTGGAAGGTGTGTAAGCACGTCAAGTCCAACGCCATTGTGTATTCCCGTGAAGGGCAGACGGTGGGCGTGGGCGCCGGGCAGATGTCCCGGGTGGATTCCTGCAAAATCGGGGCCATGAAAGCGGTCCTGCCTTTGAAGGGCACGGTAGCGGCTTCCGACGCCTTCTTTCCCTTCCCCGACGGCGTTGAAGAGATCGGCAAGGCAGGCAGCACGGCGATCGTCCAGCCCGGCGGATCGGTGCGCGACCCGGAAGTAATTGCCGCCGCCGACCGGATGGGGCTGGCCATGGTCTTTACCGGAGTACGTCACTTCCGTCACTAGAACAGATTGATTCCGCCCAAGCCGCGTACAGCGGGGTTGGGCTACAATAAATACAGACAGAAAACGCGCCCCGGCGTCATGTTCTTCTGCATTTAAAAAGGGGTTTGGTTCGATTGATGATAATGATGGTCAATAAACTTCGCTATTTTCTGCCAGGAGTTTTCCTGGCCTGCATTCCACTGATTGCCCAGCAACCAGAGCCTGCTAAACCGGCCCCGGAGACGGATAAACCCGCCGTCGCGGCCCCGGCAGGCCAGACGCCCGCGGAGAAGAAGATCGACCGCGCGGCTTCGTACTATCACTACTCCCTGGCCCACATGAACGAAGAAATGATGGCGGCCACCGGACGGGCGGAATACGCCACCAAAGCCATTGAGGAATACCGCCTGGCGCTCGACAACGACCCGGATTCACAGTTCCTGAACGC
>WNFG01005157.1_pt1 | contig 10990 bp, 8 predicted proteins | sample 5400431 | NCBI WGS metagenome assembly WNFG01 (sample SAMN13153346, study PRJNA577476) | soil metagenome | isolation source: 120 cm saprolite under Douglas fir tree site 2 hole 3 replicate 2 | place: USA:California | collected 2015-04-18
CGGTGTTCGCGCGCACGGTCATGACCGACATCCTCGCGGTCGACGGCCTGGACCAGGGGGTGTTCGCACTCGTCGACATCGACGCTGAGCGCCTCGAGCTGGCGCGCCAGATCGCCGAAAGGCTCGTCGACCTTTCGGGCAAGCGGTGGACCGTGGAAGCCTCGACCGACCGTCGCGACGTGCTCCCCGGGACCGACTACGTCGTCAACTCGATCGAGGTCGCCGGCGTGCAGAACGTTCGCGCCGACTACGACATCCCGCTCCGTTATGGCGTCGACCAGTGCATCGGCGACACCATCGGGCCGGGCGGCATCTTCAAGGCCCTGCGCACGGGGCCCGCCTGGCTCGACATCGTCGCCGACGTCACCCGGATGGCGCCCGAAGCGCACGTCCTGAACTACACGAACCCGATGTCGATTCTCACCCTGGCGGCGATACGTTCCACCGCTCTACCGGTGATCGGCCTCTGCCACAGCGTGCAGGGCACCTCCAAACTGCTCGCCGAGTTCCTTCAGGTTCCCTATGCAGAGCTCGACTGGAAGTGCGCCGGCATCAACCACAACGCGTGGTTCACAAAGTTGGAGCACGACGGCGAGGACCTCTACCCGCTGCTGCGCCGGCGCGCCGCCGACCCCCAGATCTACGAGCGGGACCCCGTGCGCTTCGAGGTCATGCTGCACCTCGGCGCGTTCGTGACCGAGTCCAGCGGGCACTTCTCGGAGTACGTTCCGTACTTCCGCAAACGACCGGACCTGCTCAAGAAGTACATCCGCCCCGAGTACCTCGGCGAGAGCGGCTTCTATGCCAACAACTGGCCGCGCTGGAGGCGGGAGAACGACGAGCGGATCCACGCGATGCTGAGCGGGGAGGCGGAGATCCCCAAGGCCACGCGCCACGAATATGCGTCGTGGATCATCGAGGCGATCGAGTGCGGGCGCGCGACCAGCATCCACGGGAACGTACTCAACGACGGGGCCATCGAGAACCTGCCGAGCGGCGGCTGCGTGGAGGTCGAATGCCGCATCAGCCCGGAGGGCGTCCAGCCGGTTCGTTTCGGAAGCCTCCCCGAGCAGCTGGCGGCCATGAACCGAGCGCACATGGCGGTGCACGAGCTGGTCGTCGAGGCGCTCCTGGAGCGGGACCGGCAGAAGGCCAAATACGCATTGATGCTCGATCCGCTCACCGCCGCCGTCTGCTCGCTCGAGGAGATCGACCGGCTCTTCGACGAGATGTGGGACGCCGAGCGCGAGTTCCTGCTTCCTTTCGAGTCCTAGTCCGATCAAGCGACAGCGCGGCCGAATGCGCGGGCGCCAAGCAAGATCGAGATCAGGCAGAGCACGGCCATGATCACCACGCCCTTGACGACGCTCGGATCGCCGAGATGGCCGATGAAGACGGCGCGGGCGGCGTCGACTGCATAGGACAGCGGGTTTGCCGCGGCGATGCTGCGCAACCACGGCGGAGCGAGTCCCAGGGGCAGCAGTACGCCGGATAGAAGGAGGATCGGGAGCGTCGACGTGAAGATGATCGGGGCGTAGCTGTTCTCGCTCCGCGTCCACAGCGCGACCGCATACGCGACCGATGCCGTCAGGAGCCCGATCAGGGCGATCAGCGCGAGCACGACTACCACGCCGATCACGTTGATGCTGAGGCCGAATGGAAGCGACAGCAGGATCAGGATCAGCGACTGCAAAAGAATGGTGAGCACATCGCGAAGCGCCCGTCCCAGCAGCAGCGCGACACGGCTCACCGGTGTGACGCGCAGCCTCTCGATCACTCCGATCCGAAGCTCCGCGATGAGGCTGAAGCCCACCCCTGCGGCCCCGAACAATCCCAGCTGGACCAGCAGCCCTGGCACGAAGACGTTGTAGGCGCCTCCACTGGGGAAACCCGGCGTCGAGGCAAGCGGCTTCAGCAGCGGCGCGAAGAGGACGAGGTAGAGCAGCGGCTGAACAACGCCGATCACGACCCAGGCCGGGTTGTGGGTGAAAATCCAGAAGTAACGACCGAACACGAGCCAGACGTCGCGCAGCAGCTTCATGCCGCCACCTCGCGCAGCGAGCGCCCTGTCTGGCGGAGGAACACGTCGTCGAGGCTCGGCCGGTGCAGACCGATGGTCATCACCTGCAGGCCGGCGGCGTCGAGCTGGCGCAGGATGGCCGGCATCGCGACCTCGCCGCGATCCACGTAGAGCCGGACCATCGCCTCCTCCACCGATGCCTCACGTACGTACGGTTGTCCCTTGAGGACGTCCAGGGCAGCCTGCGGAGACCCGGCCACGCTCAGGGTGACGACGTCGCCCGCGACCGCTCGTTTGAGCTCCTCGGGTGTCCCCTCGGCGACGATCTTGCCGTAGTCGATGATCGCGATCCGATCGCAAAGGGCGTCCGCCTCGTCCAGGTAGTGGGTGGTCAAGAACACGGTGGTGCCCCGATCATGCATGCGGCGCACCTCGTCCCAGACCCGGGCGCGGGACTGCGGGTCGAGCCCCGTGGTCGGTTCGTCCAGGAAGAGAAGCTGCGGATTGTGAACCAGCCCGAGCCCGATGTCCATGCGCCGCTTCTGTCCACCCGAGTACGTCTTGACAGTCCGATCGGCGCAGACCTCGAGCTCGAGCATCTCGATGAGCTCGGCCGCCCGCTTGCTTGCGCGCTCGCGCGACATTCCATAGAGCTGGCCCTGGAACACCAGCTCGAACCGGCCGACCACCTCGTAGTCGGAACCGCCCGCCTGGCTCACGTATCCGATGCGCTCGCGCACACGATCTGGCTGCGTCAGCAGGTCGCAGCCGGCGACGCGAGCCGTGCCGCCGCTCGGCGGCAGCAGGGTGGCGAGCATCCGCAGGGTCGTCGTCTTGCCGGCGCCGTTGGGTCCGAGGAAACCGAAAATCTCCCCGCCGTGAACGGTCAGGTCCACGCCGGCCACTGCCTCTACCACCTGCTTTCGCGTCTTGAACACACGCCGCAGCCCGTGCGTCTCGATCGCAGCCATTCCCGTCGCCACAGCCACCACGGTATTTTCGGGGATATCCTTGCCGGCACAGTGGGGACCGCGTTTCATGGCTGGCCCGAGGAATGCCAGCGCTTCTTCATCGGGCTCGAGCTGGACAACTCGAAGAAGTACTTCGACGCCAATCGCGCCACGTATGAGGAAGCGGTGAGGGGCCCGATGGTCGCGCTCATCGAGTCCCTGGAGGCGGACTACGGCCCCGGGAAAGTGTTCCGCGCCAACCGCGACGTCCGCTTCTCAAAGGACAAGTCTCCGTACAAGACCAACATCGCCGGCTACGCCGGGATGGGCGGCCGCGGAGGCTACCTGTCGCTCGACGCGCGGGGCCTGACGGTCGCGGCGGGCCGCTACGAGATGACCGCGGCTCAGCTGTCGAAATACCGGAAGAGAGTGGCCGCCGACGCCACCGGCGCGCCACTGGCGGCGATCATCGCGAAGCTCGAAAAGGCCGGTTACTCCATGGGCGGCGAGGCGCTCAAGCGGGTGCCGGCGGGCTGGCCCCAGGACCATCCCCGCGCGCGGCTGCTCCGCCACAAGCTGCTCTACATCTACAAGAGCTTCGGGCTGCAGCCCTGGCTGGGTTCCGCGGCCGCCCGCAAACAGATCATCAGGGTGTGGACCGACGCGGAGCCGCTGAACACCTGGCTCCAGCGCAACGCCGCCTGACGATCAGGCCGGCCTCGCCCCTTCCTGGGCGATCCTCGCGCCCGTCAGGTGCAGCCAGAACGCCTCCAGGGTCGGACCACCCTGGGAACGTCTACGCACCGCACTGATGAGCCGCCGGCCCACCGGGCCCGGCAGTCGCTTGAGGACGCCGGATGCGAGCTCCGTCTCGACAGCGACCACCGGTAACGCCGCATACCCCAGGCCGGCGATCGCGGCGGCGCGTACGTACTCGGGGTGCCCGAGGTTCATGGTCTCCGAGCGGTCGTAAGCCTCGCCGAGCATTTCCCTGACGTTGCGCTCCGCCGCCCAGGCGGGACCTCGACCGAGATAGCGGTACTTGCCAAGTTGCGCCGGGGTGACCCGACGCAGCAGCGACAGCGGGTGATCGCGATGCGCGACGAGGATCAGCTCGTCGCGGGCCAGGACCACCGACTCGAGGTCGCCGTCAACTGCTCCCTCGATCACACCGCAGTCGATGGCGCCTGCGAGCACCTGTGCGTTGATCGTGGCCGAAGGTTCGACCACCATGCTCAGCTTGACGGCCGGGTAACGCCGTGAGAATTCGGCCAGCCGCTGGGGAAGGTAGTAGCTGGCACAGGTGGGAGTGGCCCCGAGCTGCAGGGAGCCCGCCTCGAGCATCTTCATCGCGCGAGCTGTTTCCTCCAGGACGTCGAGCGATCGCATCGCCGCCCGGCACGCAACGGCCAGGCTGCGCCCGGCGTCCGTCAGGCGGACGCCGCGGCCGTCGCGCTCGAGCAGGTGCACGCCCAGGGCTCGCTCGAAATTGCGGAGCTGCTGGGTGACGGCGCCCTGGGTGAGGAACAGCGACGAGGCCGCCCTGGAGACGTGCTCGGTCTCGGCGACCGCCAGGAACGAGCGGAGCTGCTCGAGGGTGAAGCGAGGCTTGGCCACGGCCTACATATATTAGTGAAGCTTATGAGACCCATCACGTTTTATAGGCCCCGGAACCCTTAAGTAAACCTGTACTGGATCGTTGAAGGGTATGTTGATCAACGCCCTTATCGAGCGAAAGGAGGTGACGTAAACATGCGTGGTACGTGGTCCCGCTTCGGACACAGCCGCCAGCGTGGACAGGGAATGGTCGAGTATGCCTTGATCCTGGTTCTCGTTTCGATCGTGGTCATAGTGATTCTCTTAACCATGGGGAACCAGATCGCCAACGTCTTTTCGAACGTGGTCGCGGCCCTGGGCTGAGAGCCGGCGCCTCGCCTCCCCACCCTGTGGGGAGGTCGACCCCGACCGCAAAGCGGGCGCGGTCGGGAGGGGACACGCAATTTTCAACAGGCCGGGCACAGATGCCCGGCCCATTGCGTTAATTTCGCTCGCGGCCCATGACCAACCCCTGGTGGCGCGGCGCGATTTTCTACGAGGTCTACGTCCGCAGCTTCGCCGACTCCACTGATGACGGCATCGGCGATCTGCCGGGGATCACCTCCAGGCTCGACTACCTGGAACGACTGGGCGCCGGCGCGGTCTGGCTCACGCCGTTCTATCCCTCACCTCAGATAGACCACGGCTATGACGTCGCCGACTACTGCGACGTCAACCCCGAATACGGTTCGCTCACCGACTTCGATGCGCTCGTTGCTCGCGCCCACGAGCTCAGACTCAAGGTGCTGGTCGACATGGTCCCCAACCACACTTCGGACCAGCACCCCTGGTTCCAGGCCGCCCTGGGCTCGCCGGACGATCCCCACCGCGACTTCTATCACTTCGCCGACGGCAAGGCGGACGGATCGCCGCCGAACAACTGGCGCTCTGAGTTCGGCGGCCCGGCATGGACCCGTGACGACCGGAGCGGCCAGTGGTACCTGCACCTGTTCGCGCCCGAGCAGCCCGACCTCAACTGGTGGCATCCAGAGGTGCAGGCGGAGTTCGAGCGAATCCTCAGGTTCTGGCTCGACCGTGGAGCCGACGGATTTCGGATCGACGTCGCGTCCGCCCTCTTCAAACGCAGGGACCTCGCCGACGTGCCCATGGTCAAAGACCCGTTCAGCGGAATTCTCCGCCCGGACCCCGCTTTCCTCATCATCGATCAGCCGGAGGTGCACCAGGTCTACCGTCGGTGGCGGCAGATCCTCAACGAGTACCAGCCCGACCGTGTACTGGTCGGGGAGATCTTCGAGCCGCAGCGCCAGTCGCGCTACGTCCTTCCGGACCAGCTCAACCTGGCGTTCGCCCTGATCGGCGCGCGTTGGGACGCGACTCTCTGGCGCCGCTCGATCGACGTCGACATGCATGCGGTGAACGGACCAAGTGCGGCGCCAAGCTGGACTCTTTCCAACCACGACGTGGTCCGTCACGTCACGCGCCTGGGCGGCGGCTCAACCGGACTCGCGCGAGCGCGCGCCGCCCTCCTGCTCCTTCTCGGCCTGCCCGGCCAGGTTTTTCTCTACCAGGGCGAAGAGCTCGGGCTCGAACAGGTCGATGTCCCTCCCGAGGCGCGGCAGGATCCGCTGTCTATTCGTACACAGGGCCAAAACCCGGGGCGAGACGGCTGCCGCGTGCCGCTGCCCTGGAAGAAGGGAGAGCCCAATGCGGGCTTTTCTGAGGCGCCGCCCTGGCTGCCGATGCCGCCAGGCTGGGATCGGTTTGCCGCCGGCGCCCAAGAGGCATCGGGCAACTCGACGCTGGCGTTCTATAAACGTGCGCTGGCGCTTCGACGGCGCCTGTCGCCCTGGCTGCCGGCGTCGATGGCCTGGCGGCCGGGGCCCGCGGGGGTGCTGGCCTACCAGCGGGAACGGTTGACGGTTGCGTGCAACTTCCTGAGCCGGCCGATGAGAGTCCCCGCGCGGGGGCGCCTCCTGCTGGCCAGCGCATCCCTGGCTACGCTCGCCGAAGGATGCCTGACGCTCCCGGCCAACTCAGCCGCCTGGGTCGATTCCAACCCCGGGAGCTGAGGCGCGACCCCCTCCTCGCAGCAGCTCCTGGTTCGGCGGTGACGTAGCCAGGCTATCGACGGTGGGTTAAAACCGGGGCGCTAAACGGTTAAGCGGAGTTGGTCGAATGGGCCAAATTCCCCTGTTCGGGGTCGCGCCGGCCAGGAACCGCGGGTTTCATCAGTCCTTAACCTGGCCCTAACCGAGCAATTCGGTTGCAGGCGCTAGAGTTGGCTCCGTGGCGGTGGGAGCCCAGGCGGAACCGGAGGCAACGGGCCCAGCAGCGCTTCCGGACGCGCCCCGATTCCTGAACCGGGAGCTCTCCCGGCTGGACTTCGACGAGCGCGTCCTGGCCATGGCCGAAGACCCCCGCCTGCCGCTGCTCGAGCGGGTGCGATTCCTGGGCATCTTCAGCCAGAACCTGGACGACTTTTTCCAGGTGCGCGTGGCCGGCCTCAAGGAGCAGGTGCTGGCCGCGGTCGCGGTCGCCTCGCCAGACGGCATGTCGCCACTGGAGCAGCTCCGGGCGATCCGCGGCCGGGTCGAGGGACTCGTGGAGCGGCAGACCCGGCTCTACAAGGCGGGCATCGTCCCCGCGCTGTCCGAAGCGGGCATCGACATCGTCCGCGGCGACGCGGTGAGCAAGAAGGAGCTCACCCAGCTTCACGCGGTCTTCAGGCAGCAGATCTTTCCCGTGCTGACGCCTCTGGCCGTCGATCCCGGCCATCCCTTCCCTTACATCTCGCACCTGTCGCTGAACCTCGCCGTCACGGTTCGTGATCCTCAGCGCCGGGAGCACCGCTTCGCCCGCGTCAAAGTGCCGCCCGTGCTGCCTCGCTTCATCCCACTGGCAGAGGAGTCTCGTTTCGTGCCCCTCGAGGACGTCATCGCGCTCCACCTGCAGGCGCTCTTCCCGGGGATGGACGTGATCGCGCACCATCCGTTCCGCGTCACGCGCGACGGTGACCTGGATGACGTGGACAGCGACGCCGAAGACCTTCTCGCCGCCATCCAGACCGAGCTCAGGCGCCGCCGCCGCCATGCGCGAGTCGTGCGCCTCGAGGTCGATCCCGGAATGTCGGCGGAGGTGCTGGAGCTTCTCACCCGTGAGCTCGAGCTGCAGCCCGTCGACGTCTACCAATCAGACGGGCTGCTGGACCTCGGCAGTCTCAGCGCGTTGTGGCAGCTCGATCGGCCCGACCTGAAGGAGGAGCCGTGGACGCCCGCCACGCAGCCCCGGCTGCGCGGGATCGGGGCCGAGGTGCCCGACCTGTTCGCGGTGCTGCGGGCAGGCGACGTGCTGGCCCACCATCCGTACGACTCCTTTGCCACCTCGGTCGAAGCCTTCATAGACCAGGCCTCGACCGATCCCAACGTGCTCGCCATCAAGCAGACGCTCTACCGGACGTCTGGCCCCGGCAGCCCGATCGTCAGGGCCCTCATCAGGGCGGCGGAATCAGGCAAGCAGGTGGCCGCGCTTGTGGAACTCAAAGCTCGCGGCGACGAGCAAGCGAACATCGCCTGGGCGAGAGCTCTCGAGGAGGCCAACGTCCACGTCGTGTACGGCCTGGTCGGCCTCAAGACCCACGCCAAGGTGACCCTGGTGGTGCGCCGCGAGGGCAAGAGCATCCAGAACTACGTTCATGTCGGCACCGGCAACTACAACCCGAGCACCGCGCATGGATACGAGGACGTGAGCCTGCTTTCGGCCGATGCCGACCTCGGCGCCGACGTCACCGAGCTGTTCAACCTCCTCACCGGGTACAGCCGCCAGCATCGCTACCGCAAGCTGCTGGTGGCGCCGTCGAGCCTTCGGACCGGGATCACGCAGCTCATCGAGCGTGAGTCGAAGCCGGGCGGCCGCATCACCATCAAGGTCAACAACCTGATCGATCCGGACATCATCGATGGGCTCTACGCGGCCTCGCAGGCCGGCGCCGAGATCGACCTCATCGTCCGGAGCATGTGCTCACTGCGGCCCGGCGTCCCCGGTCTTTCCGAGAGGATCAGGGTGCGCTCGATCGTGGGCCGCTTCCTCGAGCACTCGCGCATCTTTCGCTTCGGCAGCGGCAGCCAGCCCGATTACTACCTGGGCTCGTCGGACATCATGCAGCGCAACCTGGACCGCCGCGTCGAAGCGGTTGTGCCGGTCACGGATCTGAAGCTGTGCGCCCGCCTCGCGGAGATCTTCGAGATCGCGCTCGCCGACGATGTCCTGGCGTGGGAGCTCGGACCCGATGGCTCGTGGCAGCGCGCGCCCACCGAGCGCGGGCTCAACTCGCACAAGCGCTTTCAGGAACTTGCCCTGGAGCGTGCGCGCGGCAATGGAGTGGTAAGCCTCATCAAGCATGCTTAAGCCCCACGAATTCGGAGCCTTCGGCTCGAATTCGCGGGGACCCCATTAAAGAACGTGAGGTGAAGCTCGGGGCCGGCCCCGCGTTCCACCTCCCCGACCTCACCGGAGTTGTCGACGGCGTCGCCGTCACCCCGCCCGAAGCCGTCCGGCTCGAGACCGTCTACTACGACACCCCCGACCTCCGCCTCGCGCGCTGGGGGGTTTCTCTTCGGCATCGGGCCGGAGAGGGCTGGACTCTGAAGCTCCCTCCCTCGCCTGGCCTCCCCGCCCCTGGCCTCCCCGCGGTTCAATCGCCCAGGCTCCTCGAGCGCGACGAGATCACATTCCAGGGCGGCTCGAAGAAGCCGCCCGCCGGGGCGGTGGCCCTGGTGCGCGCGTACGTGCGCACGGCGGAGCTGGTCCCGGTGGCCCGCCTGTCGACGATGCGCCGGCGCGTCCGCCTGGTCGGCGCCGACGGCGGCCGTTTGGCGGAGGTCGTCGACGATGAGGTGTCGGTGCGCGACGGCCGCCGGGTGGCGGCGCGGTTCCGGGAGATCGAGGTCGAGGTCGCCGGCGCAAACGGCAGTGATGCAATCGTTGCCCCGCTCGTCGAGCGACTTAGGGCTGCGGGGGCGGGAGCCCCGGATCCGACCCCCAAGCACATCCGGGCCCTTGGTCCTCGTGCCATGGAGCCCCCGGAGGTTGCCGCCCTTCCCGTCACCCCCGAGTCGCCGGCGCGCGACGTCATCCGCAGCGTCCTTGCCGATTCGGTCGCGGCGCTCCTTCGCAACGATCCGCTCGTGCGCGCGGGCACCGATCCCGAGGCGGTGCACCAGGCGCGTGTCGCGACCCGAAAGCTCAGGTCGCACCTGCGCACTTTCGGTTCGCTGCTCGACCTGGAGTGGACCGAGCCGTTGCGCTCAGAGCTTGGCTGGCTGGCGATGGCGCTGGGTGCTGTGCGCGACCGTGAGGTGCTGCTGGAGAGGCTTCTCGAGCGGGCCAAATCGCTGCCGTCCAGCGACTCGAGGTCCGCCGCATCCCTTCTGCACATCCTCGAGCTCGAGATCGAAGCACTGAGGAAAAAGCTGCTGGGCGAGCTCGACTCGCCGCGATACATCGACCTCCTGGAGAGGCTCGTGGCCGCGGCGCATTCGCCCGTCACCACGCTGGATGCGGACCAACCGGCCGCCGCGGTGCTGCCCGCGCTGGCAACCGGTCCGTGGCGCCGCCTCCGCAGCGCCGTCCGCCAGCTGCCCGAGCAGCCGACCGATCCCGAGCTCCATCGCATTCGAATCCTGGCCAAGCGCACCCGGTACGCGGCGGAGGCCGTGGCCCCGGTCGTGGGAGCGGTGGCGACGGCTTTCGCGCGAGCCGCCGCCAAGCTGCAGACGGTCCTGGGCGAGCACCAGGACAGCGTCACCGCGCAGGCCTGGCTTCGAGCAGCGCGGGTGACCGGGCGGCGGGCGTTCGTGGCCGGTCAGCTGATCGCCATGGAGCACCTGGCGGCGCAGGCGGCGCGGGCGCAGTGGCCGAAGGCCTGGAAGGCTATCGATCGCAAGAGCCTTCGCAAATGGATGCCGTAGAAATTTTATGAGAGACAACCTGCGGCTGGGTTCAACCCGGCCGCCCATGCCACGCTGGTCAAGCTGATGGCCACGTTTTACTTCGTCCGCCACGCCAAAGCCGGAAGCCGCGGCCACTGGGAGGGCGACGACCGCCTTCGCCCCATCAGCAAGAAGGGCGTCAAGCAGGCAGAGGCGCTCATCGATGTCATGAAGCCTTTCAAGATCTCCGCGATCTATTCGAGCCCATATCTGCGCTGCGTGCAGACTGTGGAGCCGCTGGCACGCGAGCTGGAAATTGCGATCACCGAGACAGCGGCGCTCGCTGAGGGACACGGGCTGCGCGGCGCCTTCGAGCTCTTGGGCGATCCGAAGCTCGACGACGCCGTCCTGAGCACCCACGGGGACGTTGTCTGGGAGCTCGTCGAAGACCTCGTCCGGCGGCGCGTGATCAGGGCTGGCGAGGGCGGCTACGAAAAAGGCTCGACCTGGGCGGTCGACGTCGAGGACGGCAAGCC
>WNFG01005158.1_pt1 | contig 10988 bp, 8 predicted proteins | sample 5400431 | NCBI WGS metagenome assembly WNFG01 (sample SAMN13153346, study PRJNA577476) | soil metagenome | isolation source: 120 cm saprolite under Douglas fir tree site 2 hole 3 replicate 2 | place: USA:California | collected 2015-04-18
CTCGACTTCTCCACCGTGATCGAGAATCGCGAGCTGGTGGACCTGACGTCGCCGTTCGGGCGCTCGAAGCGCCACATCGAGTTCGCGTTGCCGCCAGGAGTGACCTACGCCGCCGGCGATTATCTCGCGGTCCTGCCGGAGAATGATTCAAGTCTCGTCGAGCGCGCCGCGCGCCGGCTCGGCACACGACCGGGCGCGGCCGTGATCCTGCGCTCGAACCGAGGCGCCATGGCCGCATCGCTGCCGACCGACCATCCCGTCTCCATCCAGGAGTTGCTGGGACGGCATGTCGAGCTCTCGGCACCGGCAACACGAAAGGACGTCGAGCGATTGGCGGAAAAGGCGCAAGACAAAGCGCAGAAGGCGGCCCTGACCGAGCTGGCGTCGGATCCCGCGCGCTATCAGGCGGAAGTCCTCAAAAAGCGCGCGAGCGTGCTCGACCTGCTCGACGCCTATCCGTCATGCGAGCTGAGCTTGGGGGAATTTCTCGAGCTGCTTCCCGCCATGCGGGTGCGTCAATACTCGATCTCCTCCTCTCCGCGCGCGAACCCTTCCCGCTGCACGGTGACGGTGGCGATCGTCAAGGCGCCGGCCTGGTCGGGCCAAGGGGAGTTTCACGGGACCTGCTCGAGCTTCCTCGCGCGCCTGCGCGCCGAGGATCAGGTGCCGATCGCCATCCGCACGCCCAATGTTCCGTTTCATCCTCCGGCGCTCAACAGCACGCCCGTCGTCATGATCTGCGCCGGCACGGGACTCGCGCCGTTCCGCGGGTTCCTGCAGGAGCGAGCCTTGCGCCACGCCCACGGCGAGCCTGCGGGTCCGGCGCTGTTGTTCTTCGGCTGCGATCACCCCGACGTTGATTTGCTGTACCGCGAGGAGCTCGAGCAATGGGAGCGCCAGGGCATCGTCGCGCTGTATCCGGCGTTCTTCCGCAAGCCCGATGACGAGGTGACGTTCGTGCAGCATCGCCTATGGAAGGACCGAGAAAAGGTCCGCGAGCTGTACCGTCAGGGCGCGATCTTCTTCCTGTGCGGGGAGGGTCAATATATGGCGCCTGCGGTCCGCGAGACGCTGGCAAAAATCTACCAGGAGACGGCCGGCTGTACGGAAGGCGAGGCGTCGAGCTGGCTGCTCGAGATGGAGCACAAGGGCCGCTATGTGCCGGACGTCTTCGCCTGAAGATGCGGGCAGGCCCGCCTCGGCTCCCGCGCTGCAGATCGCAAGTCCCGCAGATCGAGGTCAGGAGACCTGAGCCGGCTCGGGATACACGAAAGCGCGCCAGCCGTCGCGGCCGAACGGCTTCCATTCGCCCTCGCGCTGGGCCAGGCGATCGGCGATCGCGTACACCGCCGCCGGATTATGGCCGAGCCCGCAATGGCTGCTGTGAACTTCGATGCTTTCGCTCTTGTCCGTCTGCTTCTCGACGCAACACTCCCAAGCGCAAATGCCGTCGCTTCGGCTGTAGATCGCCGTCGTGGGTACAGGGGGCGGCTCCGCAAGCGTGCGAGCAAACGCGTTGCTCTGGTCGTCGACGCGATATCCGCTGGCGAGCTCGTATAGCCGCCAGGCATGCGAGGCTCTGGGATTGCCCGAGAACGGACTGCCGAGCGTGATCACCGTTCGGATGTCGTCGGGCACCAGCTTTGCGACCTGCCGCGCGAAGATGCCGCCCAGGCTCCAGCCGATCAGGCTGACTTTTCGCCCGTAGCGGCCGCGCAGATCGCGGATGCGATCGACCATCCGTTGCTCCAAGCCGGGGAAGTAACCGTGATTTCGTCCGAGCTTCCAGCCGTGCGCGGCATACGCATGGTCCTTGAGGAATCCCCGCAGCGGCCTCGTGGAAATGTCGCTGGCCACCAAGCCGGGCAGCACCAGCACCGGATGGCCATCGCCGCGCGGCGACAGGCGCAGCAGCGGCAGGGAGGCCGCGAACGCCGCGAGCTCGTGCAGGGCGCGGCCCTCCATCAACAGCAAAAGTCGGGACGGCGGCTGAGCAGCTTCTGCATTGGCGAGAGACATCGGCCATTCCTCTTGGTTGCCCGGCGGGCGAAGTCGGGGGCCGCCCCAGCATAACCAATCACGAACATCGGTTCGAGTGTCCGGGCTCACTCAGCGGCAAGTCTTCAAGCGAGAACAGCGCCAAAAGCATATAGTCCGAATCGGCCGGCGCGCTACCCGGCGCATGCCGATCGGCGGGAGAGGGGGTGCCTGAACCCGCGGAAAGCGGCGTCATCCCTCTGATGAAAAACGACAAAACCTCGACTGCAATCGTCAAGTCGAACGGCATCGACATTGCCTATGACACGTTCGGAGCACGCAGTTCCGAACCCTTGGTGCTGATCATGGGCCTGGCGGCGCAGATGATCGCCTGGGACGAGGCGTTCTGCGCGCAGCTCGCCGATCGGGGTTTTTGGGTGGTTCGGTTCGACAACCGCGACATCGGCCTATCTACGAAGCTGCATCAATTCCCGATTCCGGATCTGGCGTCGCTGCTCAAGCAACAGCTGCTCGGCGGGCCGGTCGCCGCGCCTTACACGCTCCGCGACATGGCGGCCGATACCGTCGGGCTGATGGACGCGCTCGGCATCGAATCGGCACATGTGGTCGGCGCGTCGATGGGTGGAGCCATTGCTCAGGAGATGGCAATTCACTACCCGAGCAGGATGCGCACGCTGACTTCCATCATGTCTTCGACCGGGGAACCCGGATTGTCGCCGCCGACCGCGGAAGCGATGGCGATCCTGCTCGCCCCGGCGCCGACCGATCGGGAGTCGTATCTTGTTCGCTATGCTCAGACATGGCGTGTCCTGCGCGGACCGGGATTTCCGCTCGACGAAGCGCGCGATGCGGAGCGTGCGGCGGAAAGTTTCGAGCGGGGCCTGAACCCGCCGGGCGTCGCCCGTCAGCTCGCCGCGATCGTGGCGTCCGGCAGCCGCAAGGATGCGCTGCGTGCCGTCCATGTGCCGGCCTTGGTCATCCATGGAGATGTCGACCCGCTGGTGCCGCTCGCCGGTGGCATCGCGACCGCCAACGCCATCCCGGGGGGCAAGCTCGTGGTGATCGAGGGCATGGGTCACGCGCTGCCGATACCGATGTGGCCGCAGATCATCGAGGCAATTGTCTCGCACGCGAAACGACATGTCGGCCGCCTCATCCGGGATTGATGGCCACGGGGTTCGCAGTTATCACGTGGGTGAGAACGCGAGCATTGGCGGCGCTGATCGGACGATCGCGGCAGGATGGCCGACGCAACGAAGCAAGGGAGGGAGTCCTGTGAAGAATCGGCAGATAATTCTCGTCGCGCGGCCGAAGGGAAAGCTCGGCCCGGAGCATTTTCGTATGGGCGAAGGCCCGGTGCCCGAACCCAACGAGGGCGAAGTTCTTCTGCGCGTGCACCTCATCTCGCTCGATGCGGCCAACCGAGCGTGGATGCAGGGTGCCACCTATCGCTCCGCCGTCGAATCGGGGTCGGTCATGGCGGGGGGAGCCATCGCGGAGGTCGTCACGTCGCGTGCACCGGACTTCCGGCCGGGGGATCTCGTCTTTGCGGACACGGGCTGGCAGGATTATGCCGCGCTCGCAGCGAAGGCCCTTAGCAAGGTCCCGCGGATCGAGCCGATGACGCATCTGTTGAGCGTGTATGGCATCGCCGGGCTCACCGCATATTTCGGGCTGCTGCGCATCGGCCGGCCGCAACCCGGCGAGACAATCGTGGTCTCCGCCGCGGCCGGATCCGTGGGATCGTTCGTCGGCCAAATCGGCAAGATCAAAGGATGCCGCGTGGTCGGCATCGCCGGAGGCGCCGCGAAATGCGATTGGCTCGTAAACGAGCTCGGGTTCGACGCGGCGGTCGACTACAAGGCTGGTTCCGTCCACGCAACGCTCAAGGCCGCCGTGGCGAGTGGCATCGACGTCTATTTCGACAATGTCGGCGGCGATATTCTCGAAGCGTGCCTGGCACTGATGAACGTGCGTGGCCGCGTCGTCTGTTGTGGAGCGGTCTCGGCCTACGACGGTGCCGCGCCGGCGGCGGGTCCGCGCGGCGTACCGGGCCTCATCGTCGTCAAGCGACTGCTGATGCAAGGCTTCATCGTGACCGACTATTTCGCCGAGCGGCAGGTTGCGGTGGCGGAGTTGCAGCGCTGGGTTCAAACGGGGCAGCTCAAGATCGAGGAGGATGTGATCCAGGGACTCGAAAACACGCCCAAAGCGTTGATCGGCCTGCTCGCAGGCGAGAACCGAGGCAAGCGCATGGTGCGGGTGTCGGAGTAACGCTCGGCGACCTTATTCAGGGCTGCACAAGGCGTTGCCCGCGAGAAAAACGAGCCCCCAACAAGTCACGGGAAGAACCTCAGTGGAGATCGCCAAGGCGCAAAATTGAGCTAAGTCATTGATTTTATTTGGAGGCCACGCCCGGAATTGAACCGGGGTAAACGGTTTTGCAGACCGCTGCGTAACCACTCCGCCACGTGGCCCCATCGCCGCGATAGGTAAACCGCCGCAACGCGGCAGGCAATAGCCGCGGCAGGCCGGATGACGGATCCGGGCAATTCCAGCGCGCAAGCGGCGCGGCCGGGGCCTGCCCAGCGGCCCAGCTCGAGACGGCTTAGCGGACGCCGCGCAGCTGATCGCGGATTCGAGCAGTTCCGCCAAGCCCGCTTGGAAAGCCGAAGAATCGCAGAGCCACCCCGATGCGTTGAGATCGCATGGTGGAAAGAGAATTGCATAACGTGATATGGATCGGACGCAGGCCTGGAAGGGAATGGAGGGCAGTCATGAGCGCGAGGACCGTGTTAGCGGCCATATTCAGCTTGCTGCTTGTGGGGGCAACTCACGCCCAGAGCGTGACCAGCGCGCGCCTGCTCGAGGCGGGCGTTTACTCGGCTCAACTGAAGACCGAGGAAAAAACCGGCAAAACGATCTCTACCGGCTACAAACTGGTGAGGGCGGGCCGGGGAATCAACAGCGGCGAATTTGAGGTCAGCCAATTCGACGATGGACTGCCGCGCGTCGGCTTCTGGTGGTATTTGGACGGAACCCCCGCCGGCAAGAACGTGCAGGTCAAGATCGTCAGGACGGATCCCGACGGGACGGACCACGGCGACTTGTGGGACCGCACTCTCGGAAGCAAAGCATGGAACGGCATGCGCGTTAAGGACTGGACGGCGCAGGTTGGAAAGACCACCTTCCAAATATGGTATGGCACCAAGAAGCTGATGGAGACGAGCTTCGAAATCAAATGAAGTGACCGGCCGTCCAATGGCTGCGTCGCTGGAGACGCTTGCCGCCGCCCGCGCCAATACGATAGCCAACAGGCCCGGCGTTGCCGCTGATGGCTCGATCCCGGATGGGCACCGGAGCGCGGCGGCGACTCCGCCATTTCAGGGTGATCGGGCCAAGTCTCCCCCGCCATCTGCCTAGCTGCAGCCGGGGCGGTCTCCTGACTGGCGACATCTACAACATGCCGAGGACGCGAGGCAGAAATAACGTCAGCTCCGGCCAGTAGGTCACGATGACCAGGAACACCAGCATGGTGGCGAGCCACGGCAGCACCGCGACGGTGAGCTCGATGATCCGCATGCGGGCGATGGTGGACGCGACATAGAGATTGAGGCCGACCGGGGGGTGGCACAGACCCACTTCCATGTTGACGTCGATCGTGATGCCGAAATGCACCGGATCGATGCCGAGCCGTCTGGCGGCCGGAAACAGAATGGGTGCCATGATCAGAATGATCGACGAGGGCTCCATGAAGTTGCCGGCCAGCAGCAGCAGCAGGTTCACCAGCAGCAGGAAGCCAAGCGGGCCAAAATTCTGCGCCAGGATCCAGTCGGCCAGCGCATGCGGAATATTCTCATTGGTGAGCACGAACGAGAACAGCACGGCGTTGGTGATGATGTAGAGCAGCATTGCGCTGACGTTGGCGGCCTGCAGCAGCACCCGCGGCACATCTTTGAGCTTGAGATCCTTGTAGACATAGACCGAGACGAAGAACGAGTAGACGGCCGCCATGGCGGCTGCTTCGGTCGGCGTGAACAGTCCGCTGTAGATGCCGCCAATGATGATGACGATGAGCATCAAGCCCCACAGGCTCTGGCGGAAGGCACGCCAGCTCTCGATCCACGTCGCCTTGTTCATTCGCGGATAGTCCCGCGTCTTGGCGAGGTACCAGGTGACGCCGCAGAGCATGACGGTGAGCAGGGTCCCGGGCAGCAAGCCGGCGACGAACAGCGCGCCGATCGAGGTATTGGTGGAGATCGCGTAGATCACCTTGGGAATCGAGGGCAGCATCAAGATACCGAGCGAGCCGGCAACCGTGATGACACCCGCGCCGAAACGCATCGGGTAACCGTGCCTGACCATCTCGGGCAGCACGATCGAGCCGATCGCCACCACGGTCGCAACACTCGATCCGCATACGAGGGCGAACATCGCGCACGCCACGATGCCGGCTAGGGCGAGACCGCCGTGCCAATGCCCGACCATGGAGGTAGCAAAATCGATCATCCGCTTGGCGACGCCGCCATGGGTGAGGAAATTCCCCGCCAGGATGAAGAACGGCACTGCCATGATCTCGAACCGCTCGATCCCCGTGAACAGCTTGAGGGCGACGGACTCGATCGGCACGTCGGTGAGGGTGAACAGGAAGGTGAGCACGGTCAGCCCGAGGGCGATCGAGATGGGCATGCCGGTCAGCATCAGCGCGATCAGCAGCGCGAATACGATGAGAGCACGCAGCCCTTGCGGCAGGATGATGACCCCGGTCGTTTGCCCAAGGCAGATCGCCAAGATCAAGATCGGCGCCAAAATCAGGATTTGCCCAAGCGGGCCGCTGCGCCCGCTCACGCGACCGGGCGCAGCCGGGTGGAACGGGTCCACCGCGCCTGCGACGGTCGTGGCACCGTCGGCAGCCGGTTGGAGCGTTTGCGGGACGCCTTCGACATGGGCCGCATCCTGGTGCGGGAGTTCGCCAGTGCGGGCAAAGGACCAGGCCACCTGCAAGAAGCGGAAACACATCAACCCGGAGCCGAGCGGGATCGCCAGGTAGACGACCCACATCGGTGCCTCTAGATCGTTCGACACTTGGCCGGTTTGGAACATCTGCTCGACGAAGGCGGCGCCGAACGCGGCGACGATACCGGTGAACAGCGCGCCGCAGAGCAGGCTGAACAGGATCGCGCGTCGGCGGTCGGATGGGCGGAGCACATTGACGATCACGTCCACGCCGACGTGGATCCCGGTTCGCACGCCATAGGCGGCGCCGAATTTCGCCATCCAGATGAACATGTAGATGCACAGCTCCTGCGCCCAGGACAGGTCCCGCGCGCTGAGCCAGAGAAACACGTTCTTGAGCAGCGCCGCGATCAGCGTCAGCCCGTGCGCGTCTGCCCATTTCGACAGATCGATCGCAGCAACCGTGCCGTAGCGGTGCAGCACCGCCACGAAGATCAGCGCAGTGGCGGCGGCTATGAGGATGGCGATCAGCCGCTCCTCGAGATGGTCGAGTGCGCGAGCCAGCACGTAACCCCCTTCAGGCAAATTCGGCCGAGAGCGCTGTCCGTACTCCGCCCTGCTTCCTCGGTCCGGGCCTAATGCGTTCTGGAATCGATCGCTTTGCCGAGCAACTCGAGGACTTCCCCGCCGACCCGTCCCTTTGCCCACTCGTAGGTCGGCATCATCGCGGTCTTCCACGCCTGGCGTTGTGGTTGCGTCAGCACGTGGATCGTGATCTTACCTGAAGCCTCGATCTGCGCTATCGAGTCCTCGTTTTCCTTGCTGGCGATCGAGTTGGTGTAGTCGGTAGCTTCATTCATCGCCTTGTCGAGCTGCCCGCGGATTTCGGCCGGCAGCCCATTCCAGAATTTCGTATTCACGATCACCGCATATTGCAGATGCGCATGATCGGCGGCTGAGATGTGCCTTTGCACTTCATAGAATTTCTGCGTCAGATAATTGGAGGGCGTGTTTTCGCAGCCATCCACCACGCCGGTCTGCAGGGCCTGGTAGACCTCGGAGAACGCCAGGATCTGCGGCAGGCCGCCCAATAGGCGGAAATACTGGTCGGCGACCTTGGATCCGGAGATGCGGAACTTGAGTCCCTGGAAATCGGCCGGCGTAATCAGCGGCCGGTTGGCCGAGACCATGTGGAAGCCATTGTCCCAGAATGCGAGGCCACTGATACCCTTTGCCTCCAGCTTGTGGAACAGCCACTTGCCGACCGGCCCTTTGGTGACCTGCGCGTACTCCTCCTCGTCCGCGAACAGGAACGGCAGATCGAGCGCCTCGAATTCTTTGGCACCCAGCGGTGCAAATTTCGCGGTGGAAGGCGCCAGCATCTGCACGGCGCCGAGCTGCAGCGCCTCGATCTCTTCCTTGTCCTTGTAGAGCTGGGAGTTCGCATAGACCTCCACCTTGACCTTGCCGCCGGTGTACTTCTCGGCCAGCTCCTTGAACTTTTCGGCGCCCTTGCCCTTCGGGGTGTCCGACGTGGTGACGTGGCTGAACTTGATGCCGATGGGCTGCTGCGCTTGCGCCGCGAACGGCAAGCCCAACAGCAGGACGCCGGTGACCGCGCCGGCAAGCAGGACACGCAAGCTCGCTCGGGCACCAAGCCCCACGGCCCGCGGTCCGCGGTCCGCCGTCCTGGCCGTCGACATCGTTTCCTCCCTGCAAGTGCTTCTCTCGGCCGCCTAATTAGACTGCGGGGCGGGCGGGAAGCAATGGCATTCCCCCATTGCGCCGCACGGCGTGCCCTCACCCCAGAAACGCGCCGCCGTTGACGTGGATCGTCTGTCCCGTGATGTAGCGCGCCTCGGGGCCGCACAGGAACCGCACCGTTGCGGCGATGTCGTCCGGCGTCCCGCGGTTGCCGGTCAGCGTGTCGTGGCGCCGATGGTGGGCGGGCTCCGGCGCGCCGGGGCTGCGCGCGGTATCGAGCAGCCCCGGCGCGACGCAGTTCACGGTGACATGGTCGGCGGCGAGATCGTGGGCGAGCGCGCGGGTGAAGCCCACCAGCCCTGCCTTCGCGGTGACCACATGCGCCCGATGCCTGGCGCCGGTATGCGCGCTCAGGCCGCCGATGTTGACGACGGCGCCGGCTCCGCTGGCGCGAAGCTGCGGCAGCGCGGCTTTGACGCAATGGAACGCCCCGTCGAGGATCACGCCGAGGATTGCTCGCCAGTCGCCGAAGCTCATTTGCTCGAGCGGTTGCTCGCGGCGCAGCGCGGCGTTGTTGATCAGGATGTCGATGCGGCCGAAGCGCTCGACTGCCGCGGCCATCATCGCTTCGACTGCCTCGGCGTCGGCGACATCGGCAAGATACGCGAGCGCACGGCCGCCTTCGCGTTCGATCTCGCGCACCACCCCCTGCGCTTGTTCGCGGTTCGAGCGCGCGTTGACGATGACGGCGGCGCCGGCCGCGACAAGTTTTAGCGCGATGGCGCGGCCGATGTTGCGTCCGGCCCCCGTCACGACGGCGACGCGGCCCGAAAGCTCGTTGTGCTCGGTCATGAAACTCCCTCGCGCGCTAGCCGCGCAATGCCGAAAGCTCGACCGCGCCGTCCCGCAGCGTGCCGGCGAGCGTGAACGCCGCGGCGATTTGCTCGTCGCGCCAGCCGCCGTGGCGCGCGTTGCGCAAAAATTTCTGCTCGATGTCGGCGCGGCCGAGCGGCTCGCGGCTGCCGCCGCGCAGATGCGGCTGGCGCTCCTCGACGACACGATCGTGCGGCAACAGCGCGCGGATGTGACCGGTGTAGTTTGCCGGATACGGATTTTGCGGATCGATTACGTAGCGCACCTTTGCCGCGAGGCCGAGGACCGCCGGATCGCGCACCGCTTCATCGCTGAACGCGTCGAGACCGACGTCGCCGTGCAGGAAGCCGGCGGCGATGCAATACGGCGTGCTGAATTTCGCCGAATAGCCGTTCACCGGCCGCTGCTTGTCCGCGAGCGGTTCCCACAGCCGGTGCACCGTTGCTTCGGCGACCTCGCAAACGCACGCTTCGATCTCGTCGGCGCGCACGCCGCGCGTCGCGAGGCGGCGCGCGCAGTCGATGTACGGATGGATCATGGTGCCGCAAGGGTACGGCTTGAAGGCCAGCGTCTCCAGCACCCAGCGTTTCCCGAAGTCGCCGACGAGCGATGCATAGTCGCCGTCGCGCACATGGGCAAAACCGTTGAACACGCCGTGAACGCCTTCGAACACGGTGCGCGGGCCGACGAATCCCGCGCGCCCGAGCAGCGCGGCGCGCAAGCCCGATTGCGCCGCCCAGCCCGGATGCAGGCGCTTGGTCCAGGCGCCTTCGGCAAGGTACTCGATGATCCCGCTCGCCATGCTGCCGGCGGTGCCCAGCGCATCGACGAGTTGCCGCTCCGTGAGGCCGAGCGCCGCGCCGACCCCGGCCGCGGCCGCCATCGCACCGAGCACGGCGGTCGGATGGAAGCCGGCGCGGTGGATCGCCTTGGGCACGACGAGGCTCAGGCGGCAGAGCGTCTCGACCCCGGCCGCGATTCCGATGAGCGCCGCCGCGCCGGAAAGCGCGTGGCGCTCGCAGGCGGCGAGCACCGCCGGCACGATCACGGCCCCGGCATGCACCGGACCGCCTTCGAAGGTATCGTCGAAATCCTCGCCGTGCACCGCCGTGCCGTTGACGAAGGCGGCGCTGGCCGCGCTCAGCCGCCGGGCATGGCCGATCGCGGTGCACGGCCCATCGTCGTCGCAGGCCGCGAGCGCGCTTGCGATGTAATCGGAACGGCGGGCGGCAACGCACAACCCGATCACGTCGATGAGCAGATCCTCGCATTTGTGGCGGGCGCTCTCCGGCAAAAACGCGGGATCGAGCGCGACGATGCGCTCGGCCAGGTGCTCGGCGACGCTCGGCTCGGCACGGGAGAAAGCCATGGACGCCGTCAATGGTTGCGCAGGCGGGCGCCGAAGCCGAAGCCCGGAATCCGGTTCACCAGGACGACGATGGCATAGGTGATCGCCA
>WNFG01015325.1_pt1 | contig 10988 bp, 13 predicted proteins | sample 5400431 | NCBI WGS metagenome assembly WNFG01 (sample SAMN13153346, study PRJNA577476) | soil metagenome | isolation source: 120 cm saprolite under Douglas fir tree site 2 hole 3 replicate 2 | place: USA:California | collected 2015-04-18
GCGAAGTCTTGCGCACCGTGGATGGATCAAACCAGGCGGCCTCGATCAGGATGTTGCGCGTCTTCTGGGTAATCATGGTGTCGAACCCACCCATGACGCCAGCGAGTGCGACCGGCTTCACCGCATCCGCGATGACCAGATCTTCGGGAGTGAGTTTGCGCTCCACTCCATCCAGTGTCTTGAGGGTCTCACTGCTGAACGCCCGGCGCACCAGAATCTTGCCGCCTTCGAGCAAATCGAGATCGAATACGTGCGTGGGATGCCCTGTCTCCCAAAGGGTGTAGTTGGTGGCGTCGGCGGCGTTGTTGATGGGGCGCTGCTCCACCAGCGTCAATCGTGCTGCAATGGCGGCCGGTGAGGGCTTGATATTTACATCGCGCACGATGCGAGCGGTGTAACGCGCGCACCCGGTTTGATCCGTGATTTCAACGCTGAACCTTTCCTTACCTTGCGACCCGGGGACCTGCGAACCAGGCAGCTTGGACACAAGGGGTCGCAGCGGCAGGTTGTAAATCACCGATGCTTCGCGCGCCACACCGTAGTGGTTCATGGCATCCGGACGATTGGTGCCAATCTCCATCTCGAAGACGGTGTTCTCGCCTTCGCCGGCGATCCCTTCGACGGCGATGCCGACCGAAGTGAGATCCTGAGCAAAACGGAGATCGTCCACCTTGGGATCAACGAACTCGCGCAGCCATTGTGGAGAGAGTTTCATTTCTAGCTATCAGCTATCAGCCACCAGCCATCAGCCTTCGGAGCGCAAAGAGCCTCGCTGACGGCTGATAGCTAAAAGCTGATAGCTTCTATCCAAACTGCTCTAAAAACCTTACGTCCCCGTTGAAGAACAACTGAATGTCATCCACGCCGTATTTCAGGATCGCGATGCGGTCTGCGCCCATGCCGAAGGCGAAGCCGCTGACCTTTTTGGGATCGTAATCCACAAAGCCGTACACATTCGGATCGACCATGCCGCAGCCCAGAATCTCGATCCATCCTGTCTGCTTGCAGGGGCGGCAAGGCTCAGAGCCGCGCTTTCCGCTGCCTCCGCAGATGAAACAGGACACCAGCATCTCTGCGCTCGGCTCAGTAAAGGGGAAGAACGACGGCCGGAAACTGGTCTTCACGCTCGATCCGAACAGGGCCTTCATGGCGTGGTCGAGCGTGCCCTTCAAGTCGCAGAACGTGATGTTCGTGTCCACTGCCAATCCTTCGATCTGATGGAACATGGGCGAGTGGCTCGCGTCCGGCGGATCATTGCGGTGCACCGTGCCCGGAATAACGATGCGGATCGGCGGCTTCATCTTCTCCATGGTGCGAATCTGCACCGGCGAAGTGTGCGTGCGCAGCAACAGCCGCTCGCGCTGCGGCTTCGATTCCTGCCCAGCGATGAACAGCGTGTCCTGAGTATCGCGCGCTGGATGGTTGGGCGGAAAATTCAACGCCTCGAAATTGTAATAATCGGTCTCAATGACCGGCCCCTCCTGAACCGCGTAGCCGAGATTGCGGAACACCGACACGATCTCGTGCATCGTCCGGATCACAGGATGTTCCGCGCCGAGAGGGCGGCGGATGCCGGGGAGGGTGATGTCGAGCCGTTCAGCCGATTCCTTCGCCGACGGTTGCGTTGATTGGAGCTGGAGCTGGATATCTTCGGCGTGCCCCACTGCTTGCTCGACAACCGCCTTGATCTCATTGACGCGCTGTCCCACTTCACGTTTCGCGTCTTTCGGCGCCGCTTTCAGCCACAAGTCATTGATCTGCGTCAGCACACCATTCTTGCGTGCCATCCAGCGGTCCCGGAATGCTTTCCATTCCTCCTCGGTCTTGATCGCGCCCGCTTCTTCTTTCAAGGCGGCGAGCAGTTTCTCGACGGCCTTGTCCAGGGCCGCCGCGGTGTAGCTCTTTAGTTTAGAGACGGTGTACATGGAACAGTAGTCAGTTCTCGGTTCTCAGTTGTTCTGAGGGCTGAAAGAGAGACGTTGCAAGCAAGGTCTCTCCGGCCCGTTTCTGTAGAGACGCACCTTGCTGCCTCTCTCGCGCCTGCAGATTTGCCCCTCGAGAGATCAAACCCCTCGCTGGCTGAATGCTAAGTGCTGAATGCTGAGTGCTGGTCTACGCTGCCCCGCCGAGAGCGCCCTTCGCCTGCTCGGCGAGGCTCTTAAACGCGCCGGGATCGTGTACCGCGAGGTCGGCGAGGATCTTGCGATCCAGTTCCACTCCGCCCTTTTTGAGACCGTGAATGAACTGGTTGTAGCTCATCCCGTTTAGTTTGGCGGCGGCGCCGATGCGCACGATCCAGAGCGAGCGGTATTGCCGCTTTTTCTGCTTGCGGCCGGAGTAGGCGAACTTCAGCCCGCGCTCCACCGCCTCTTTGGCGGACCGGTAAAGTTTGGATTTAGTTAGGAAGTAGCCGCTGGCACGATTGAGTATCTTTTTGCGTTTGGCGCGGCGCTTGGTTCCCCGTTTTACGCGAGGCATGAGTAGCTCCTTTTTAGATTCAAGTTACGGCGGCTGGAGGTAGGAGACTTGAAGGTCTGGTTGCCTCTTCACACGCCTGGGCCGCGTCCGTAGAAACTTGCGGCCTGAAGCGCGGGCGAGTCGCCCGCGCGCCTACACGAACACTTCTTTAGTACGGGATCATTCGCTTGATCTTCGGTGTATCGGCGTCGCTCACCAGAACGCCTTGCCTCAGTTTGCCTTTGCGCTTCTGGCTCTTGGACGTCAGCATATGGCGCAGGTGCGAATGGTGGCGCTTGACCTTCCCCGTGGCGGTCTTCTTGAAGCGCTTGGCGGCGCCCTTATGGGTTTTCAGTTTCGGCATAAATCCTCAGTCAGCAATTGGCTATTAGCATTTGGCGCTTGGGCAAAGCGGCATCTGCCTTAACGGCCAAATGCCAATTGCTAACTACTGCTTAAATTAACTACGCTTGGTTTGCCCGTCCTGGCACCGGCTGCGATTGCGCCGGCTGCTTCTGTCCGGAGTCTTTCTTGGGCGCCAAAATCGCGTGCAGCGTATTGCCTTCCTGCCGCGGCCTGAACTCCACAATGCCTCTATCGGCAATGTCCTTGATCAGCCGCTCCAGGATTTCGCGTCCCAGGCCGGTGCGCGTCATCTCTCGTCCGCGGAAGAAAATTGTTGCCTTGACCTTGTCCCCGTCGTCCAGGAAGCGCAGCACGTGATTCTTTTTCGTCTCGTAGTCGTGGTCGTCCACATTAATGCGGAACTTCACTTCCTTGACCACGATTACTTTCTGATGTTTCTTGGCCTCGCGCTCCTTCTTCTCCTGCTGATACAGGAATTTTCCGTAGTCCATGATCCGGCATACGGGAGGAGTGGCGGTGGGCGAAATCTCGACCAAGTCCAGGTTTTTCTCGCGGGCCAACTTGAGCGCATCGTAGGGAGTCAAAATGCCAATCTGCTGGCCTTCATCGTCAATGACGCGGATTTCCCGCGCCCGAATGCGATCGTTTGTTCGGATAAAGCGTTTATCGATACGGCCCTCCGTCGACTACCAAGTCGGACTGGACAAAAAGTATAGCATGGGAGGGGTTAGCGGTCCTTGCGGGCAGGAGTCCCCCCGCTGCATCCTGATTTTGGCCAAGGGCGAGATTTTGAGAGAACCGGCATTTTAAAAAGCCACGGCCATCGGCCGTGGCTTCTATCCCTTCCGCCGCAGTTTGCGCCCCGGTTAGGACGCGCGACGCTTTTCAACATCGTCTGAACCTTCGCGGTCCCTGCGGTCGGTGGTGTCGCCGCCCTGACGGGGATTCTTCTTGGTCGGATCTTGCGGGTTGTACACGTCGCCGCTCTGGGACGGATTCTTCCTGGCGGGGTCGGCCACGTTTCCCGGCTCATTCTGTACGTTCTTTTCGGTTTCGTTTGCCACGAGTTTCTCCTCTATAGATTTAGTCGAAGAACAGCTGCTTGATTCGCGACGTTGGTAACGCCGGAACCTTAGGTGCCGGTATCCGGGCTGGGGTAGTCTGTCAGCAGAATTTTCTTTCCGGGTCATCGGCCCGTTCAAATAGGGAAGCACCTAACTCCGTTAGAATGGCCCGTCAGCCTGTTCGTGAAGACAGGATCCGGCGGTCCCTGTCAGTTCGAACCGCGAGGAGTTGTTATGAGAAATCGCAGTCTGTTGCTTGGCGCCAGCCTGTTGTTGATGACCACCCTTTCCTTGGCCCGGGTGGAGGAGATTGCGAGGCAACTGGGGCTAGGGAGCAAATTAACCGATACCAAGATTTCCTCAGGTCTGAAACAGGCCCTCCAGATCGGGGCCGAACAGTCGGTGAAGCTCACGGGGCGGCCGGACGGCTACTTTGGCAATCCGGACATCAAGATCCTCATGCCCAACAATCTGCGAACCCTGGAAAAGGGGCTGCGCATGGTGGGCTACGGACCAAAGGTGGACGACTTCGTTTTGAGCATGAACCGGGCGGCAGAGGCTGCGGCCCCCGCCGCGCGTCAAATCTTTATTGACGCCATTACCGCCATGACCATAGATGACGCACGCGGGATTCTTTCGGGAGGAGACACCGCCGCCACCAGCTACTTCAAAGGCAAGACCACGCCCCAGCTCACCGCCGCCTTCGGACCGGTGGTGGAACGCAGCATGGCTAGAAACGGCGTCATCAGACAATACAACCAGCTCACGGCGCAGTACAAATCAATTCCATTCGCCAAAAATCAGGACCTGGACATCAGCCATTACGTGCTGTCCAAGGCTCTGGATGGACTCTTTTACGAATTGGGCCAGGAAGAGCGCAAGATCCGCAAAGACCCAGCGGCGCAGACCACGAACCTGCTGCGGGAAGTATTCGGGCGCCGGTGAGTGTGGGGCGGACACTCTTGTCCGCCGGCTTTGATTTGGACTTTGGCTCTAGGCATTCCCAAACAAATTCGAGGCCTCCGTGACCGAAAACCAAAGCCCAACTTCAAAAGCGGCGGACAAGAGTGTCCGCCCCACACGTTTACGCTTCAGTCCGCTTCTCTATGGGCGAGAAGGCGACGTGGACCCCCAGCGCGACTGCTCCCCCGAGAATCGTACTCAGGGAACGGTGCGCGATGAGGGCGTTTTCGGGCAGACCTGCGAGTGCGAGCAGGAACACGACGTAGGCAGTCAGGCACACGGCGAAGGTCGCGTAATTCACATAGATCAGCAGATAGCTCGACCCGGCAAAGATCGCGACCAGCGCAGCCAGGATCCACGGGTCGGGCCGCAAACTGGAGGCAATCAATGTCGCCAGGACCGCTCCTGCCAGCGTTCCCACAATTCGCGCCAAGCCTCGTTGAAACGTCTGTTGCAGAGTGCCCTTCATGACAATGGCTGCGGTCATCGGAATCCAGTATCCATTGGGAAGGGCGAGCCAGCGATAGAGAGTGGCCGCGATCGCGAGAACCACCGCCGCCCGGACGGCCTGTACACGCTGGTCCCAGCCTCCTTGGATTGCATTCGAAAAAGTCTCGGGTTCGCCGTTCTCGCTGGCGCCGCCGAAAGCCGGCGTGACCGAACCTGAAATTTGCCAGAACCCGAGCACGAAGAACATCTGCAACAATCCTCCAGCCAGCACCAGAGAGCCTCGAGTGAGCGCCCCCAGCCCGTGTGACGGATATGCGGTTGAGATCACGAGCCACACTACGCCTTGCAGAGCGATCCACGCCGCGCCCGGGCTGAGCGTCCACACCGTGCCGTAGAGGAAGCCCCAGATGGTACAGGCAAGAACCGCGGCGATTCCGCAGAGACCGGCAAGCGCGCCGATCCAACTGGAAATGCACATCACCCCGGCAGCCAGCAGCATGGGCGCGCGGCGGGAACGGCGCAATTGCTGAAACGAGCCGAAGCCCACGGAAAAGGCGCCGGCTGCGGCCGCCACGCTCTGGCGGGCATGGCCTGCGATTAGCCCGACCGCGAGCGAAACCGCGATCGCCGGCACGCAGAGGAGGGCGGCGCCAGGGTGGAATTTCGACCAGTCGAAGATTAGCGTGTCTTTCGTCAGCTTTCGCCACATGCCGTGATCACCATGTCTGCTTTTACCATGACCGTTGGAGACCTCCGTTGAGCAGTTACGACAAGACTGCAGATCGGCCAACGGTGAAAAAATGATAGGGCGTTCCCGAGCTTGCCCGGGTAGGTCAGCCAGGGACCGCTGTACACGTGTGGGCTGTGGAGATTCTAGCTGGCCATTCCGATCAGTGCTCCGCCTGAGACCTTCTCGACCTTCGCTGGAATCCAGCAGTTCGGCGGGTGATTTCCTTTCACGCGTATCGGCAGGTAGTTGTCGGTGAGGCCTTCGGTGTATTCGCCTTCGTGATCGCTGCCTGCGACGTTCAGGGTGATGGCGTCTATTGCCTGGCTGACAAACTTATTCATGAAAGCCAGCTTTTTTTGCGAAGCGAGATTGCGCAGAATGCGGCTGCGCTCGCGGGCGATGGGAATCGGAACCTGCCTGGCCATTGTGGAGGCTGGTGTTCCCGGGCGGGCGGAGTACGTGAAGACGTGCAAATAGGTGAAGGGCAGGTCTTCGATCAGGTGGCGAGTCTCTTCGAATTCGGTCTCGGTCTCGCTGGGGAAGCCTGCCATCACATCCGCTCCTCCCGGACTGCAAAGGCACGTGCGCATGTTTGGCGATGCGTGGCGACGTGGCCATCAGAGCGATCAGGTCGTCGCTCCAGTCCATGGGTTCGACCGAGCTGATGCGGAGTTTTTGCAGCGCAGTTTCGCTGAGGATGGCACGGATCAAGTTTTCGAAACTGGGTCGTTGGTCGTTCGTTGTTGGTCGTTGGCCAATTTCCAGGAAGGGCGCGGCTTCAGTCGTGATAGAAGCGAGAGAAATTGGGGCGTCGGACCCCAGATCTCGTCCCCAGCGGCCCAGATTGATTCCGGAAATTACCACCTCGCGGAAGCCGGCGCTTACCAGCGACTTAACTTCGAGGATCACTTCGGCCGGGCGCAACGAGCGGCTCTGACCTCGAACGTAGGGGATTACGCAGAAGGAGCACCGGTTGTCGCAGCCGTCCTGCACTTTCAGGTTGGGGCGAGTGCGCTCGTTCGAGGCGTCAAAGACCGGGGCGGCTTGGAGTTCAGTGTGGGCGAAGATGTCGGAGACGAAGATTGGGCTTCGGACCTCGGACCTCGGACCCTGAATGCCAGACGTGAGCCGTGCCAGCGGGACGAAGCCTTTCACCTCTGGACTCGCCGGGCAGTCGAGATCAGTAAGCCGAGGTCCGAGGTCTGAGGTCAGAGGCCCGAACCCAGCTATTTCTGCCAGTTGGTGCTTGTGCGAGTTGCCGACCACCGCACTTACGCCGGGAAGGGCGGCGATTTCTTCCGGAGCGCGTTGTGCATAGCAGCCCGTGACCACGATCTGTGCTTTGGGATTTTTTCGATGAATGCGCCGGACGGCGGCGCGGGCGTCCTGGTCGGCGGCGGCGGTTACGGTGCAGGTGTTGAGGACAACGATTCCGGCATTGGCCGGCTCGTCGGCGCGCTCCAGCCCTTGCTCCTGGAACTGACGCTCAATGGCCGCGCCGTCCGCCTGGGTGGCGCGGCATCCAAAATTTTCCACGTAGAAAGTTGCCAAGCGTCTATTTTAGCGTAACTCGTACGTAGCGTGGCCGGCGGAGCGTAGTTTAGACGGAAATCGGCACTCGCAGCACGGCTCACGTGTCGGAGACAAACGTGGGCTCCGCTGCGCGAACCACACCACCAGCAGACAAGATTCAACTTGGAATCGGGAAGGCGGGAGGAAGAAGAACGGGCCGCCGACTCTGGGAATCGTCTACAAGTTGTCGATCAAAATCAGGCGCTCGCCGGCTGCCGCTTGTGCTGGAAACATTCCCGGCAGAATACCGGACGCCCCTGCGTAGGCTTGAACGGCACGGTGGTTTCCTTGCCGCACTCGGAACACTTTGTGCGGGTCTCCACCTTGGCGAAACCTCCGTTTTGCCCCGACGGCACAGCTCCCAACACCGATACTCGCTTGGTTTTGCACGTCTTGCAGCGCTTGGGTTCGTTTTTGAACTGCTTGTCGTGAAAGAACAACTGCTCGCCCGCGGTGAAGATAAAATCCGAGCCGCAGTCGATGCACTTCAACACCTTGTCCTGAAATTCCATTGAGAGATGCTCCCTTCAGCCCATTCCCCGGTGCCCTCGCCAGACGAATTGCGTGACGCGCGTGAGCGCCAGGGTTTTTGCCCCCTCAAAAAACCCCTGGAATATTTGCTTTTGGACTCGGCCCGCCATGTCCTCTTACAACATGGATTACGGCGCTGTGCCCTTAGAGACGCAACCCGGTTGCGCTTTGGACGTAGCGAGCTACGTCTCTACAAAAACGGGACACAGTTGGAAAAGTAACGGGCCACCGCTTGGGGCGGCGGCCCGTGGAACTAGTCTTGCTCTTTGCGTGCTTTCTTCCTGCTGCGCTTGCGGGCCAGTGCTTCCTTCACCCGCTTCTTCTCGCCCGGCTTCAGGTAAAAGGAGTGACGCTTGACCTCCTTGATGATGTCTTCCTGTTGCACCTTGCGCTTGAAGCGACGCAATGCGTTTTCGAGGGATTCTCCCTCTTGAAGTCTGACTTCTGCCAACTGAACTACACCCCCAAACTGGTCCCGTTTGGACCGAATAGTTATTGCAAGGTTCCCACGGCAAGTCAAGTGAATATAAAGTTGTGACACAGGCAAAATGTATCCGCCGTGATCGCGCCCCCCAATCCAGACTTAAAAAATCAGCTTCAGAGCGAGTTGAACCTGACGGGGAGCGTAGGCGTCGGTGGCTCGTAGGAAGCTCTTGGGAGTCCGGTATTGAGCCGGAAAGTAATTGATTCCAATGAGTTTACTGGTTTGCACGAATTGGGCTGAATTGGTTATGAAACCGTCCTGGGTGATCTGCACTCGCTGGTTATCGCGGTTCAGCAGGTTAAAGGATTCGGCCGTGAATTCCAGCTTCACGCGATCGCCAATCTGGATCCTGCGGGTTAGCCGCATATCGGCGGTGGCGTAGTCAGGTCCCACGAGCGAGTTGCGCGAGACTCCGGGGAGCCGGTCGTTCGTAGTGTTGCCATCCTGGTTGGCATCGCCGGTGACCGTGGCGCTTATCGGCCTGCCACTGCCTATGGTAACGACTCCTGAAGTTTTCCAATTGTTGAATAGCCTTGCCAGCCACTCATGGTCCCGGTGAAAGGGCTTGGGCGCGAGCACGTAGGAGAACGCGAAGCGGTGGCGCTGATCGGTGACGCTTGGGCCCTTTTCTGAATTGGGCGCGTACGAGTTCTGCACCGTGGCGGGGCGACCCGCGACCAGCGCGTCCTGCCCGTCGTCCACCGCGTGCGCGAAGGTGTACGACAGCATGAAGTAGATGCCACTGGTCATGCGCCGGCGAATGGAAAGAGTGGCGCCGTTGTATGCGCTGGAGGAAGCGCTCTCGAAAACGTTGATGGACCCAAGCTGCGGAATGGGACGGGCCAGCGGATTGATGCAGGGCGGGAAGGGACACGTCAGTGACGGGGTTCGCTGCCAGGTTGAGAAGGAGTCAACGTTGTCGTAGGTGCCAAGAAAATTTGTTCCCGAGGGATCGAATACGGGGTAGCTGACGTTAACCGGGGGCGGCAGATTCACGTCGCGTGCCCGGATCATATTCACGCCATGGACGTACATGTAGGAAACGCCCACGGCCAGCCGGTGCGCGACTTCCCGTTCGATATTCAGGCTGGCCTGTTGGACGTGGGGAGTTTTGAAGTTGTGGGAAAACGCGGACACGTCGGCTTGTTCGAGTTGAGTGAGACTGGACGGTGCCTCGCAATCCGCGGCATTCACCGGGCAACTCACTAACGGATTGGGATACTGGGGAAAGATCTGGCGGTCATAGAAATTGTTGTTGTTGAGAAAGAGGAAATTCGGAGTAAGGCCGTTGTCACTCTGAATCGCGGAAGTGTAGATCTGCGGAATACGGGTGTAGAACAAGCCGTATCCGGCGCGGATCACCAGTGGGCGCTGGTTTCCGACGGAGTAGGCCAGAGCAACCCGGGGGGCGACGTTGTTGGTGTTGAAGGGCACCTTGCCGGCATCGGGCCACAACGGGTTGGATTGCAATCCCTTCGTCGTGAATGTCTGCAAGTCGTACCTCGCGCCGAGGCTCAGCGCGAAGCGATCGGTCACCCGGATCGTGTCTTGGATGAATCCGGCGTACTCGTTGGTATCAGGATGAGTTACGGCTGGGCCAAAACTTTGCAGGTAATAATGCGGGACCTGGTGCGCGTAGGCCCGCAGCCGCGTGAGCTCCAGGCGGGATTCCATGGGCTGGAAGGTGAACGGATTTACCTTGATGGGATCGAAAATGTACTCGCCGCCGCTTAGCGACGGGAAGAAGTTATAAATCCAGGTAAGCAGCGCGTCGCCACCAAACTTCCACGAATGCCTTTTGCCTTCCACGCTAAAGGTCTCCGCCACATGCAGACGGTGTTCTTGGGTCTGGCGAGGCAGGATGGAGGATCGACCGAAGCCTTCGATGAGCTTGGGAATCTTGGTCAGCGGGTCCGTGCTGTTGGGAGTTGACTGCTGCAAATCGCGCGAGAACTGGGCCCGCAGGCGGCTTACCACCCGAAAGGAGAGATTGCTGGTCAGGGTCACGGCGCCGCTTTCGGTGGACACGTCTTCTTCGCCGTTATCGCTAATGCCGAAGCTGGTCAGCGGGCTGGCCGGGTCGAGAAACACGTTATTGTGTCCGTAATAGCGCGACGTGTTCAGCCGCATGGATAGGTTGTTGTGCTCCGTGAGCACCAGATCCAGTTTGAAGAAGCCGGCGTTTCCCAGCATGGATGCGGGATAGGTGCCGGCCTGCTTTGAGAGTTGCGCCGCGGTGGTGAATGTGGTCACCAAGTCCGGCTCCAACCGTCTTCACGGAACCGATTTCTACTACATGCGTGACAGCGCGCTGGCCGCCAAGCATCCCTTCATGGATTTCAAGCCGCACGACCAGCAGCAGCAATTCGGC
>WNFG01005160.1_pt1 | contig 10987 bp, 10 predicted proteins | sample 5400431 | NCBI WGS metagenome assembly WNFG01 (sample SAMN13153346, study PRJNA577476) | soil metagenome | isolation source: 120 cm saprolite under Douglas fir tree site 2 hole 3 replicate 2 | place: USA:California | collected 2015-04-18
TCCAGTGACGCAGGTCAAGCGAGTCCACCTCGTCACGGGCGACATCGGCGAGACCGCGGTGCGCGTCAAGCGCGGCGCCATCGAGGCGAGCAACGTGACCCTGTTCCAGCCCATTCGCTTCATGCTGGCGAGCCCGGTCGAGACGGCCGCCGAAGCCTTCGAGCGCATGGGCGCGGAAAAAGTGTGGACGGAGGAGAAGTACGACGGCGTCCGCTGCCAGCTTCACTATGCGGATGAGCGCGTGGAGCTTTTCTCGCGCGACTTGAAGGAGACGACCAGCGCATTCCCGGAGCTCGCGGAGAACGCGACCAAGCTCGGTCACGCGGTCCTCTTCGACGGCGAGGTCCTCGCCCATCGAGACGGACGGGTCCTGCGGTTCTTCGAGCTCCAGCATCGGCTGGGACGCAAACAGGTCGCGGCCGAGCTTCGCCGCGAGGTGCCCGTGGTACTCGTGATCTTCGACCTGCTCTACCTCGACGGACGCTCGCTGCTCGACGAACCGCTGGAAGAGCGCCGGCGTCTGCTCGAGGGACTCGGTGTCGAGCATCCCTTCCTGCTTGCGCGCCTCGAGGAGGCGATGAGCCCGGCCGACCTCGAGCGGATCTTCGCCGACACGCGCGAACGCGGTCACGAAGGCCTGATGGTCAAGGACCCGGCGAGCCCGTACACGCCGGGTCGGCGGGGCCTCGCATGGCTGAAGCTCAAGCGGCCGCTGGCGACGCTCGACGTCGTAGTCACCGCGGTCGAGTGGGGCCACGGTAAGCGCAAGGGCGTGCTGTCCGACTACACGTTCGCGGTCAAGGACACCGCGACCGGCCGCCTGGTCAACGTGGGCAAGGCGTACACCGGGCTCACCGACGCGGAGATTGCCGAGATGACCAAGCGGTTCTTGAGCCTCACCGTCGACGATCGAGGATGGGCACGAGTCGTGAGACCCGAGGTCGTGCTCGAGGTCGCATTCGACTCCATTCAGCATTCGGGCCGCCACGCCAGCGGCTACGCGCTGCGTTTTCCTCGCATCGTGCGCATCCGCGACGACAAGCCGACGGACGAGATCGACACCCTCGAGCGCGTGGCGGAGTTGTACGAGCGCTACTTCGGCGCCCGAACGGAAGAGACCCTCTCGGACGTGGCCAAGACATGAAAGTCACGTTCATGGGCACAGCCGGCGCGCGGTTCATGGTCGCCAAGCAGCTCGCAGCGTCAGGCGGCCTGTACCTGGAAGATGGGGGCGCGCGCCTCAGTCTCGATCCGGGACCCGGCGCCATCGTCCAGTACGCAAAGCGCAAGGTCGATCTCACCAAGCTCGACGCCATCGTTCTCAGCCACCGCCACCTCGACCACGCCGGCGACGTCAACGTGATGGTCGAGGCGATGACGGACGGCGGATTTCGGCACCGCGGCCGGCTGTTCTGCCCTGCCGATGCGCTCGACACCGACCCGGTGGTGCTTCAGTACCTACGGCGCTTTCCTGAAGAGGTTGTGCGGCTGCAGCCGGAGACGACCTACAGCGTCAACGGCCTTGCCTTCACCACCACTCCGCGCCACGTGCACCAGGCGGAGACGTTCGGGTTCCGTTTCGGCGACAAGCTCGGCTGGGTGACGGACTCCGAGTACTACGAAGGCATTGCCGAGCAGCACCGGGCTGAGGTGATGATCATCCATCTCGTGCTGATGGACTGTCGCGCGGGCCTGCCGCACCTCTGCCTCGCCGACGCCGAGCGCATCATCCGCGACGCCAAGCCGCGGCTCGCGATCCTCACTCATTTCGGAATGACGGTATGGCGCGCCCACCCATGGGAGCTGGCTGCCGACCTCACTCAGCGGCTGGGCACGGAGGTCAAGGCGGCGCGGGACGGCATGGTCCTCGAGATATAGTGTCCCGCGCCGGAAGCTCCTTGCATCTTCATCGCCCCTGGCGGCCGGGTGCCTTCGGCACTGAAGCCGGCGTCGAGGGGCCTGTCGCTGCGTTGTCGCGCATCGACAGATGCGCTCCTCCTCGCGCCACCCTCTCCTTGGCTCCGGCCACCAGGGTCGCGAATATGCGGCGGACCTCCGTCGCAGGACACTTTTAGTGTCGATTTCGCCGCAGCAGCGATTCCTGCTCCTGCTCATCCTGGTCGGCGCTCTCGCGACCGTGCTCGGACTGGTCTCGAGGCGAGCCCGCATGGTGCCCTACCCCGTGGTTCTGGCCGGGGCGGGCATTGTGGTCGGGCTGCTACCAGGCGAGCAGCTGCCGCACATCGGCGCCGGCGTGATCCTCCTGGCATTCGTGCCAGGGCTGGTGTTCGAGGCCGCGCTGACACTGGATTTGCCCGAACTAAGGCGACGGCTGGTACCGGTCGGCCTGCTGGCCACAGTGGGGGTCGCGCTGACCGTGCTCTTGATCGGGACGCTCACCCACTGGTTGCTGGGTTTTAGCTGGGCCGCCGGCATGCTGCTGGGCTCGATACTTGCCGCCACAGATCCCATCGCTGTTGTGACTCTGCTTCGGCAGATCAAAGCTCCGGCCGGGCTCGCGGCGATCCTCGAGGGCGAGAGTCTCTTCAACGACGGCACGGGCGTAGCGGTCTTCAGCGCCGTCCTGGCCACCATCCTGGCCGGTCAGCCATCATTCGGCGACGCCATCGTTCGTTTTGTTGAGATCGGTTTCGGCGGCGCCGTGATCGGCATCGGCGTCGGCTTCCTCGGGGTCGCCCTCATGCGGGCGGCTGAGGATGCGCCACTCGAGATCCTGGCCACTCTTGTCATCGCCTACGGCAGCTATCTGGCCGCGGACATCATCCACGCGTCCGGCATCGTCGCGGTGGTCGCGGCCGGCGTCGTGATCGCCCGCTACGGGTCCACCACCGGCAAGCTCCACGGTACGCAGCTGCTCGGCTTCTGGAACCTGCTCGCGTTCGTCCTCAACGCCATCCTCTTCATCCTGGTCGGCGCCGCGCTACCCGCATCCAAGCTTCTGCCGGTTGCTGGACTGGTCCTGGCCGCGTTCGTGATCATGCTGATCACACGTGCCGTGCCCGTTTACGGGTTGCTCGGCGCACTCGATTGGCGAGCTCACGCGGTCCCGTGGCGCTGGCGCCACCTCACTGTCTGGGCCGGATTGCGTGGGGCGCTGTCGGTCGCTCTCGCACTGTCCGTCGCGGATCTCACGCAGGTCGACAAGCGTGTGTCGATCGTTGCCTATGGCGTCGTCCTGCTGTCTCTTCTCATTCAGGGAGGGCTGATAGCGCCGGTGGCCAAGGCGCTGCGGATCGAAAGGGCCACGTGAGCTCGCATTGGAAGTGGCGAACATCGGTGGCGCTGGTCGGTATCGCGCTCGCCTTCGTCATCTATCCGCTCATCGAGGGCAAGGACGACGTCATCAACTCCGACTGGCCTGCCTTCGCGACCGGAGCCCGACTCATCGTCACCGACCCTGGACATCTGTACGACCTCGACCGGCAGAAGCAGGTCGAGTCTCAGGTCACCGGCGGCAAGGTCCTGGTCACCCTCGGCATCAAAGGCATCCTCCCCTTCCTCGCCCCCGCCTGGGTCGGATTGATCGCGGTGCCATTCGAGGCGCTGGGAACCGACCTCGGCGGTAGGCTGTGGATCCTATTCGGGCTGGCCTGCCTCGCCCTGGGCGCATATCTGGCGGTCCGGCCCCGTCCGCCGTCGGCGATCCTGCCGGTGTTCGCTTCGGTTCCAACCGCGCTGATGCTGCTCAATGCGCAGGTCGACGGCCTGGTCGTCCTGGGCATCGGCGCCGCGCTCGCGCTCCGGTCTCGGCCCTACTTCGCAGGTCTTGCCCTCGGCCTCACCTTGATGAAGCCGCAGCTGGTGCTTCCGATGGGCGTCGCCCTGCTGGTTGGCCGCCAGTGGCGTGCGCTGGCCGGGTGGGCCGTCGCCGGATTGGTCCTTTGGGCCTCGATCGCGATTCTGAACCCGCGCTGGCTTTTCGACTGGCTCGCGCCGACGGGCACGACCGTCACGCCGGGGAGCCGCGAGGTCGACCTTCCGCACCTGGGCACCCTCTTGCCGGCGCCCTGGCAGCTGTACGCGGTGGCGACTCTCACCCTGGTCGCGCTGGCCGGAGTCGTGGTTCTGGCGCGGCAGTGTAGAAACGGCTTCGCCGGACAAGTCGCGATCCTCGTGGCCGGAGGGGTCCTCGCGGCGCCGCACGCGCTACCGGCCGACCTCGTGCTCGTCGGCCTGGCGCTCGCGATCTGGGGCCACGCGCGCTGGCATGACTGGCTCGTGCTATCGGCTGGCGCCCTGCTCGCCGCGCTCGTGCCGGCCCCGCTACCGGCGCTCGTCGGGGTCCTGGTGGTCGGTTGGTTACTGGTGCGGGTTAGTGGGTGGCTGCCAGGACAGGTACCGGCGTCTGCTGGATGATCGAATCGATCAGGCCGTACTCGATCGCCTCCTCAGGGGTGAGGAAAAAGTCGCGGTCGGTGTCCCGCTCCACGCGCTCGAGGGGCTGACCCGTGTGCTTGGCGATGAGCTCATTGAGGACGGTCCGGATGCGCACGATCTCTCGCGCGTGGATGTCGAGGTCGCTGGCCTGACCCTGCAGGCCCTTGCCGCCGATGAGCGGCTGGTGCATGTGGATGGTCGAGCTGGGCAGGGAGAAACGCTTTCCCTTCGCGCCGGCCATCAGGACGACCGTGCCAAAGCTGGCGGCGCGCCCGATGCAGACCGTCGAGATCGGCGACTGGACGTACTGCATCGTGTCGTAGATCGCGAAGCCGGCGCTGACGGCGCCGCCCGGGGAGTTGACGTAGATCTGGATCTCCTTTTCCGGGTCGTCCGCGGAAAGATAGATGAGCTGGGCCACCACGAGGTTGGCAACGACATCGTCGATGGGGCGACCGATGAGGATGATGCGGTCCTTGAGCAAGCGCGAGTAGATGTCGAATGAGCGCTCGCGGTTGCCGCCCTCGTTCTCGGTGACGGTGGGGATATAGGCCACTGCCGAAACTGTACGAGATAATTTCGAGCGACTTGGCACGGGGCACGGCGTTGGCGCCCGCGGACTTCTTCACCGGGCTGCGCAAGGGCGTCAAGTCGAGGCTGCCGAAGGAGCTGCGCTCGTTTGAGACGAGCCGGGGCCACAGCCGCCTGGCCAAGCTCCATTACGGCCACCCTGAGTTCCACTTCGAGGTCTGGCATCACACAGGCGCCGGGCGCCTCGAGGTCGGCCTGCACTTCGAGGGCTCGTCCGGCGCCAACCAGCGAGCCTTCGACTACTTCCGCGAGCGCATGGTGGAGGTCAAGGCGCGCTTGCCGCGCGCGGAGCTCGAGCCATGGGACCGAGGCTGGACGCGGCTTTACGAGACCTTGCCGGCCCCGCAGCTCGACGAGGTCGTCCTCGCGAATGCAGTTGAATGCCTGGACGCATACATCACGACGCTGCAGCCGATGCTCGTAGTCTTCTTGACGTGAACACCGTGCAGGTCACCGATGAGCTGCAGGCATACCTCGACAGCCTTCTGGCGCCCCGCGATCCCGTGCTCGCTCGAATGGAAGAGGAGGCCCACCGGGAAAACATCCCGATCGTCGATGCCCACGAAGGCGCGTTCCTCAGCCTGCTCGTGCGTATGGCCAATGCCAAGCGAGTGCTCGAGCTCGGGGCCGCGATCGGTTATAGCGGGATATGGCTTCTGCGAGGGACTGCCGGTGGCACCCTGACCACCTTCGAAACGGATCACGGGCGTGCTTTGAGGGCGCGCTCCAACTTCGCCGCCGCCGGTCTCGCAGAACGGGCGCTGGTTCTGGAGCAGGATGCGGTACATGGGCTCGAAAAGCTGAACGCACGGTTCGACGTCTGCTTCATCGACCTGCTCAACTCTTTCCCTTCCGAGGACGTGACGCGCAAAGTGTTCGACCTCTGCATGCAGCGTCTTGACGGCGGTGGGCTGCTGATCGCCGACAACGCCCTGCGGCAGGGTCTGGTGGTCAAGCCCACGAACCAGCAGGCGCGCAACGTCGCCTTCTACAACCAGCTCGTGGCCAAGGATCCTCGACTGGAGAGCGTGGTCGTCCCGATCAGGGACGGCGTCTCAGTAGCCCGCTTTAAGTAATCGCTCGCGTCAAGGGGCTAAGCAAGCCCACGCCCCGGTCCCTGACCCTCTCCCCTGAAGGGAGAGGGGTCAAGTCGAAGGCTTCGAGTCGTCTCCCTCGATCCAGAACGTGCCGTCCGGCGCGTGCTCCTTTTTCCAGATCGGCACCGACTCCTTGAGGCGGTCGATGCCCCACCTGCACGCATCGATCGCCTCGGCGCGGTGTGGGCACGAGACGGACACCACCACCGACGCCTCGCCGATCTCCAAACGACCGGTGCGGTGGGCCATGGCGACGCGCGCCTCCGGCCAGCGCTCCGCGATCTCGCCTGCAATCCTGCGCATCTCGGCAGTGGCCATCTCGGCGTAGGCCTCGTACTCGAGGTGAGTGACCGAGCGACCCCGCGAGCTGTCTCGGACTACACCCGTGAATGTGCAGATGGCGCCCGCGCCCTTGTGGGCGACGGCGGCTTCGATGCGGCGAGCGTCCAGGGGGTCGGTGGTGAGCTCGAACAGGACGCCGACTCCATGCGCCCCGCCGCTTACAGGTGGTATGAACGCGACCTCGTCGCCGGCGGCGACGATAACATCCCACTCGGCGAACTCCTGGTTGACGGCCGCGCGCACCGATTCGCGGTTGGGGTCCAGGGCGGGGTGCAACTTCTGGAGCGCGTCGTACACGTCGTCTACCGTTGCGCCCTCTCGCACCTCCACCGTCTCGGCGTCCGTGCCGGCCTGTTCGCGCAGCCGGGCGAAGAGCCGCGTGCGCACGGCGATCGCGACGGTCATCAGCCCAGTTTAGTCAGCACGAACACATGGACTTCCTTCCCAGAGTCCAGCGCGCGATCGACGGTTGCGCGCGTGCCCTTGGACGCGCCGTCCCAGAACGCGACCAGCACATCGCACGCGTCGACCAGCCGCTGGTTGCGCGCTGCCGACTTGCTCGCGTCGGCTAGCTCGTCGAACGACGCCGGCATGACCTGGACGGGGATGCCTTTGGCGCGGGCCGCCTTCGTGGCGGCCGCGTCCACCCCACTCGCGCTCCCCGTGATGATGGAGGCGCGTGGCGGGAGCGATTTCACATACTCGGTGACACGGTCCGGGTCGGAAAAGCGCCGGCTGCCGACGATGGCAACGCGCACCTAGCCGGCGGCGGAGGCGTTTTTACCGATGGCGTGAATGTTTTCTTCGAACAGGCGGCGGAGCTTGAGCGCCTGGCGGTCGTACGCGTCGGCGTCGGGCCAGCTGCCGCGCGGGTCGAGCACCTCGGACGGAACGCCGGGGACCCTGTCGGGGATCTGCAGCCCGAAGATCGGCTCCGTATGCGTGGGCACGTCGCGGAGCCTGCCCTCCACCACCGCGCTCACGATCGCGCGAGTGTGCGCGATCGACATTCGCTTGCCGATCCCGTAGGGACCGCCGACCCAGCCCGTGTTCAGCATCCACACCTGTGCGTGGTGGCGGTTGACGCGGTCGATGAGCATGTCGGCGTACGTCTCCGGAGGCAGCACAAGGAATGGAGCCGCGAAGCAGGTGCTGAAGATGGGCTCCGGCTCGGTGACGCCACGTTCGGTACCCGCGACCTTGGCCGTGTAACCGGAGAGGAAGTAATGGCGGATCTGCTTGTCGTCAAGGCGCGCCACTGGGGGCAGCACTCCATAGGCGTCTGCGGACAGGAAGATGACATTGCGCGGATGGCCGCCGATGCCTGACAGCACCGCGTTCGGAATCAGCTCAACCGGGTAGGCCGCGCGCGTGTTCTCGGTCTTCTCGTCCGAGTCGTAATCGGGCACGCGTGTGCGCGGGTCGTAAACGACGTTTTCTAGGATCGTCCCGAAGCTCTCCACCGCCGCGAAGATCTCGGGCTCGGATTCCTTGCGGATGTGGATCGTCTTCGCGTAGCAGCCGCCCTCGAAGTTGAACACGCCCGAGTCGCTCCATCCGTGCTCGTCGTCTCCGATGAGCCTGCGGCCGGGATCGGCTGAGAGCGTCGTCTTGCCGGTGCCGCTGAGGCCGAAAAATATTGCGACATCGCCGCCATCCTCATCCACGTTGGCCGAGCAGTGCATCGGAAAGACGCCCTTGGCGGGCAGCAAATAGTTCAGCGCGGTGAAGATCGACTTCTTGATCTCGCCGGCGTACTCGGTGCCGCCGATCAGGACTGTATGCCGGCCGAGATTGACCAGGATGAATGTCTCGCTGTGGGTTCCGTCACTGGCCGGGTCGGCCTTGATCGAAGGCAGAGCCATGACCGTGAAATCGGGCTCGAAGTCGAGCAGCTCGTCTGCGTTCGGCCGGATGAACAGGTTGCGGGCGAACAGGCTGTGCCACGCGAGCTCGGTCATGACTCGGACGCGAAGCCGGTGCCGAGGGTCGGCGCACGCGAACACGTCATGCGTGTAGACCTCGTGCGTTCGGGCGAACTCCTGCATCCGCGCCAGCAGCCCCTCGAAGCCTGCCGTCGAGATCGGTTGGTTGCCCGGGTGCCACCAGATGGCGTCGCGGCTGGTCGGCTCCTTGACGAAGAACTTGTCCTTCGGCGACCGGCCGGTGTGCTTGCCCGTCTCGGCCGTCAGCGCTCCGGTGGAGACGATCGCGGCCTCTTCGCGGCGGATCGCGTGTTCGTAGAGGGCGGCCGGGCTGAGGTTGCGCCGCTCAGGTGAGGCGCCCGGTGTCCCCCCGACGCCTGGGCGATTAGGGGCGGCTTTCAAGCGCTTCTCCGCCTGGCGGGCACGCAATCGATCATAAGGATCCGGCCCGCCCTACCGCGTCATCCAAGTGCGGGACTTCTAGGCTATTCGGGAGCGGCGGCTGCCGGTCCGCCGGCGCTGCTTGCCGCTGACGTAGTCGACCAGGACGTACTCGCCGAGCCGGTCGGGTGAGACGAAAAACGCCCGCCCCTTGTTGATGCGGGTCATCTGGTTGATGAACTCCGTCAGGTAAGGGCCGCGCTCGAGCATGAACGTGTTGATGACGATGCGGTCGCGCGTGCAGCGCCGCACTTCACGAAGAGTCTGTTGGATGGTCTTGAAGGTGGGCGGGTACGCGAAGTACGCGCGCCCGTTGTCCTCGTCGATGTGGGCGGTCGGCTCGCCGTCGGTGATCATGATGATCTGGCGATTGCCCCGGTGCTTGGCCAGCAGGGATCGCGCGAGCTGGAACCCATGCTGCATGTTGGTCCCGTACACGTAGTCGTTGAGCGCGAGCTGGGGCAGCGTCTGCGGCTTTAGCTCGACCGCGTAGTTCGAGAACCCGACCACATACAACGAGTCGCGCGGGTACTGGCTGCGGATCAGCGAGTCGAGGGCAATCGCTACCTTCTTGGCCGCCAGGAAACATCCGCGCAGAAACATCGAGCGGCTCATGTCGATCATCAGGACGGTCGATGCCTGGGTCACGTGCTCCGTTCGGTGCACGACGAAGTCCTTGGCGTCCAGCCGCACCGGGACCTTGGGGCCTTCGCGGACCAGCGAGTTGAAAAGCGTCTCCTTGAGGTCGAGCAAGAACGGGTCGCCGTATTCGTAGTCCTTCAGCTCGTCCGAGGCATCGTTGCCGATGCCGCCGCGAAAGAGCTGGTGCTGGCCCATGCGGGTCTTCTTGAGCTGGTCGAAGATGTCGCGCAGCGCGGACTGGCCGATGCGCCGCATGCCACGCGGCGTCAGCTCCATGCGGCGGCCTTTGCGCTCGACGTACCCGGCTTTCTCGAGCACTTCGGTGAGCTTTCGCAGCTGGTCGAGCGCTTGTCTCGCCTCATCTCCGAGCAGCTGCTGCGCGAGGGAGCGGTCGACGTCGTCCGGGCGGAAGCTGCCCCGCTCCAGCTGTGACTCGAGCCGGTCCATCTGCTGCAAACGTTCCATGAGGCCCATCGCCTCACCCATGGAGAGCGGGTCCTCGCCGAAGAACGGGTAGCGCTCGGCCATCTCCGAGGGCGGCATCATCGCCTGCATGAACCCAGATAGCCGGGCCAGCTCGAGGCGAAGGGAGTCGTCCTGCAGGAGCGCGTCCATCATCTGGCGCAGCTCTTCACGCGCCTCCGGGCTCATGCTCTGCAGCAGCGATTGCATCTGCGCCATCTGGCGCTGCAGGTGCTCGAGCAGCTCGTCGAGGCTGTTGATGCCGGGCGGGAACATGTCGCCGTAGCGCTCCATGAACCCGTTGAAGTCCGGCGTCCGGCCCTCCATGCGGTCCTCGAGCATCTTGTTGAGCTCGCGCACCATGTCGCGCACTCGCGACAGGTCCTGGCCCTGCATCTGCTGGATCGAGCCCTTGAGGCCCTGAAACATCTGGTCGACCATCTGCTTCTGCAGCCGCTGCATCAGCTCTTCGAACTTCTGGCGAGCCTGGTCGTCGACGAACTCGTAGTCGCGTAGGGACTTGACGCGGCCGCCCAGGTCGTCGGGGAGGCGATCCAGCTGCTCCCGGCGCTGGCGGGCGATGCGTTGCATCAGCTTCTTGGCCTCTGGCGTAGCCGCCTCGTCCACACGACGGTCGATGCCGCTGCGCTCCGCGTCGATGACCTCCTGCACCTCCTGGCGCAGCTGCTCAACGGTGGAGTCGAGGTTGTATCGGCCCAGCTCGCGCTCCCGCGCCTCCCGCAGCTGCTTGAGCAGCTGTTCCAGGCCGGGCATGTTCGGCGCTCCCCAGCGCAACAGGCGCTGCAGCGCGGCGTTGAGGTCGCCGTAGTTCATGAGGTCGTCGGACAGGGCGTCCAGGACGTCGCCGGCGTCGAGATCGTCGAGACGCTGGGAGCCGTCCCACCGCGAATAGCGGAACTTCACCCGGTTCACGCTAGCAGGATGCCGGAGCGGCGGCTCCTGCTAAACCGTGTCGCCCGGCTTGATGTCGAGGACCTCGACCCCAGGGCCGACGAGCTCCTGCAAGGCGCTCGGCCGCCCGATCAGCGGTGGGAACGTGCCGAAGTGCATCGGCACCACGGTCTTGAC
>WNFG01005164.1_pt1 | contig 10985 bp, 5 predicted proteins | sample 5400431 | NCBI WGS metagenome assembly WNFG01 (sample SAMN13153346, study PRJNA577476) | soil metagenome | isolation source: 120 cm saprolite under Douglas fir tree site 2 hole 3 replicate 2 | place: USA:California | collected 2015-04-18
AAAGTGGCAGTAAAAATAGCTTTTTCATTGCGAAAATCCCTCCGAAATCCGGCCAGAGCTTGGAACATCGAAGCCCCATTTTCCGGGGGCGCTTATTGCGCCTCGCTACTCTTGTATACATTCCAAGTGCCAAATTCCAGGCGGGGGAACCATGGTAGATAACTCCTTTATTTTAAGTTACTTATAAAAGTTCAGGCTGGAAGCGACCAGGGCTGAGACAGAGTAAAAAATGCTCAGCGGCGTCGACAAATGCACGCGTTGTGGCTGATGGTCCCCCTAAGCCTCTCCGCGCAGAACTCCGATTTCCAGCCGCCTTTCAGCGATTGAGAGCCTGCGATCAGCATGGATCGTTCACCGGAAGTGTCACTTCCCGGTTATGCCCCAGGACATAAGAAAAATGAAATAATGTCACCGTGGACTCCGAATCAAAAGCCGCGTTATACCGCCTGCTGCCCTCTGTGGATGATCTGCTCCATCACAGGGACCTGGAGGATCTGCTCCGGAGTGAAACCCAGCCGGTCATCACCGAGGCTGCCCGCGTAGTCCTGGCGCAGCTGCGTGAGGAAATTGGCGCGGGCCGCCTGAAGGATGAGAAGCATCTCTATCTCGCCCTCACCGGACTCGCCCCGGCCGTTGTGCGGCAGGTGCAGACGGCCATGGAGTTCTCGCTCAAACCGGTCATCAACGCCACCGGCGTCATATTGCATACCAACCTGGGACGCGCGCCCCTGGCGCAATCGGCCCTGCGTCGCATCGCCCAGGTGGCCGGCGGATATTCGAATCTGGAATTCGACATTGCCGGCGGAGAACGCGGCAGGCGCGACAAGCACGTGGAACGCCTGTTCTCACGGCTGCTGAACCAGGAAGGCGTTACGGGCATTCGTACGGTGGTGGTCAACAACTGCGCGGCCGCCGTCATGCTGGGGCTCAACTCCCTGGCCCAGGGCGGCGAGGTGATCGTCTCGCGGGGCGAGCTGGTGGAAATCGGGGGATCGTTTCGGGTACCGGATGTCATGACCAAGTCGGGCGCCGTACTGAGCGAAGTCGGCACCACCAACCGCACGCGCATCGCCGACTATGAACGGGCGATCAACGAAAGGACCAGGCTGCTGCTGCGCGTCCACCGGTCGAACTTCGCCATCGTGGGATTCACCGAACAGCCTTCGCTCGAAGAGCTGGCCGCCCTCGGCCGTAAACACAAAATTCCGGTCATGGAAGACCTGGGCGGAGGCGCACTTCTGCCGCTGCGCAGCCTCGGAATCAACGAAGGCGGAGTGATGGAAAGCCTGCGCGCCGGAGTGGACCTGATTACCTACAGCGGCGACAAGATGCTGGGCGGTCCGCAGGCGGGTATGCTCAGCGGACGCCAAGACCTGATCCGGACCATCCGCTCCAATCCCATGTTTCGCGCCCTGCGCGTTGACAAGCTCACCTACGCGGCTCTGGAAGCGACCCTGATGGAATACGTCCGCCGAAATTACGACGCCATTCCCTTTGCCCGGATGGTCCGCATGAACGCATCGCAGATCAAAGAGCGGGCCGAGGCCATGCGCCTCAGGCTGAAGGCCAACGCCGGTCTGAAAATCGAAATCATCCCCGGCGCTTCGCTGGTGGGCGGCGGTTCAGCGCCCACCTCCACACTGCCTACACATCTGCTCGCCATAACATCCGAACGGTTCAGCGCTGAAAGCCTTGCCAGCCGCCTTCGCGCCCAGTCCCGGCCCGTGGTCGCACGCGTGGAAGAAGGACGCGTCCTGGTTGACCTGCGGACCGTTTTTGAAGATGAGGATGAAGAGGTGGTGAAGGCGCTGCTGGAAATCGGATAATCGGGACATCGGGAAATCGGGAAATCGGGTAACTTAAAAGCGGCTTTTCGCACGTTTTACAATTTCCCAATCACGATGTTCAGATTTTCCGATGTCCAGATGTCCCGATTTCCTCATGCCTACAGTCCTGACTCTCGGCCACTCCACCCGCGACCTGGCGGATTTCTCGCGCGTGCTTCAGGCGCATGAGATTCGGCTGCTGGTGGATATACGCGCCATGCCCGCATCGCGGAGGCATCCGCACTTCAATCGTGAGCACCTCGAACTATGGCTGCCCGAAGTCGGAGCCGACTATCTTTGGGAGAAAGACCTGGGCGGAAAGCGCGGGCCGCAGATGCCTGTCGCGGAATCCCCTCATCTGGCAATCCAGGAAGAGGCCTTCCGCAACTACGCCGATTACATGTTATCGGCGCAATTCCGGCGGGCGGTTGATCGCCTGGTGAACCTGGCGGCCGCGCGCCGTACGGCTATCATGTGCGCCGAGCGCGATCATCTTCAGTGCCACCGCAGAATGGTCTCCGATTATCTGCTCGCGCACGGACACACGGTTTTACATATCGTCGACGAGAAAGAACCTCCGGTACATCGAATGAGTTCCGAAGCCAGAGTGATCGATAGCCGGGTAATCTATCGGGGCGATTTTCTGTTTTGAAGGCTGAGGAATTAGTCAGCAAGACACTATTTCTTAGAGAACTTTAAGCTCCGGGCATGGTTACCATCGTGATTCAAGACGGCTACTTGTAGTCCTCCAAATGACCCCGGACATGCTATAACTCGACTCATAGACTCCTTCCCCGCCCGGCGGAAAAATATGTTGGAGAAAAATCAACTAAAAGTCCAGGGCCTGCGCTTTGGACGCTCTCTGCAAACTGTCATCAAGATGGCGACGATGTACGCTGTCGACCATCAGAGCGCGGTGCGCCCGATTCAATCGAGCTACGATATTCTTAACGCGCTGGTGAAACAGACACGCTACATCACTCTGGGCTTTATCGAGCAGCGGGTGATGATCAACAACATTCTCACCTCTGACGCGACGGTCAAGCCGCTCGAAAATGAATTTCTGAAGCGGGGCATCGGCGCGGTCACATTTGAAGCGGGCATTACGCTCGCCGCCTACAAGAATGCGCTGGCGGTGCTGGCGGCCAACGTCCGGCTGATTGAAGAAAGCGGAGGGCTGATGCCCTTCCTGGAATCGCATCCTCTGGAATTCGTGCGCGTCTTTCCCGCGGGCAAAAACGAAGTCCGCACCAACGACGGCGATACGGTGCTCGAAATGAGCTCCGAGGAGTATCTGATTTCGCGGGCGCTGGCGGAGATGAATACCGGACTGCCTCAGGGCTTCGATGCGCTGCTGAATCAGATGCAGCCGGCCAGCGGCCCGACCGCGCCTGGTTCGGCGCTGGGGTTCGGCGGCGGTGGCCACGGCTCCGGAGAGGGGTTCGGCAACGGTCCGGGCTTTGGCACGGGTTCGGGGTCGGGAACAGGGTTTGGTTCCGGCACCGGTTCAGGCTCAGGCGTCGGCCCGGGCTTTGGCACAGGTTCAGGGTCAGGCTCCGGTTTCGGCGGCCCCGGTTTCGGAACCGGCAGCGGCATGGGCGCCGGATCGGGCCCAGGCGGATACCTTTCTGACATGCAGCGCGTGGTAGAGCAAAGGCTTGAAGCTTCGCTCAGGAATCCCGATGAAGACCCGCAGAAGGCTTACGCCGAGATGGCCCGGGTCATCAAGGAAATGCGGCCCGATGCCCTGATGTCGTCTCTGAACGGCGGCCAGAGCGGGCAAACCAAAGAAGACATGACCGCCGAGGTCTTTGAAAACGCCGCGCTGCGCTGGGCGGTGCAAAGGCTGAGCATCGCTCCGAGCGGTGAAGAAGCCATTCTGGTGGAAGAGCAGGTCTTTCGGGTGCTGATGCGCAGCCTGCAGACCACGCAGGCGGCCTCGCGCATGGCGGCCAAACTGACGGAATTCGCCAAAGAATATGCGCTGCCCCGGCAAACCGTCGACCGCGTCCGCGACGAACTGCGCTGGGCGGGTATGAACACCCGGCAGCGGCTGCGCGAACTGCTGGCGGTCACGCATTACAGCCGCGACGAGTTTCGCCGCGCCCTCGAGCTGGTCCGGGACCTGCTGAAACAGAGCAAGCCCGAAGACGCCGCCGCGCTGGGCATGCAGTATCTGTCGATTTTCGAGAATTACGGCGACATCAAGCTTGAAGAAGTCGGTCGTCTGCCCGAACTGCTGCACGCTCTGGCGGGCATTCCCGGCGAGTTCTGGCCTTCGGCCTGTCATAAGCTGATTGAGGCCCTGGACTCACCGAAGCTGAATCAGGTCATCCACTTCCAGGTGGTGAACGGCCTCGGCGCTCTCAGCCGGACCGCCGGACGCTACGAGAATTTCGAACTGGTCTACCAGGTCGGCACCGCTCTTGAGCGCCGCATCGCGGGCAATTCGGCGCACAACAAATGTTGCGCGGTCACCCTGTCGAAGCTGCTCACCTCGTCGGTGGTGGACCGCATCGGAGAAATCTTTCTGAGGAAAAAAGAAGACTCCGGCTGGATTCGCATCGCCGCCGCGCTGCTGCGCTGGTCGGGCGACACGGCCATCGAGCGTTTGTTCACCACCCTGGAATCCGAACCGGTGGCCGCGAACCGCCTGGCGCTCATCCGCCTGCTGTCGCGCATCGGCGGCGCGGGACTGACGGCGGCCCGCAAACGCATGGCGCATTCCGAATGGTATGTGGTGCGCAACGCCTGCAAGATCCTCAGCGAGTTGAAAGACCCGGAACTTTTCCTGCACCTTGCGCCCGCCTTCCGTCATAAAGACGAACGCGTACAGAAGGCCGCATTACAGGCGGTGCGTGAAAGCCGGCTGGCGGGCTCCGCCGCGGTCCTGGCCGGAGCGCTTCCCATCCTGCCCCGCGCGCTGCGGGAAGAAGCTCTAAGGGAGCTGGCATTCCACAAGGACAAAAACATACTGCCCGACCTGATCGCCTTTCTGAAATCGCCCTCGGCCCCCACCGACGGAATGCTGAACATGGTGTTGCAGATTATCGCGTCCCTGCCCGACGAGACCTCGGCGGATGCCCTGGTCACTCTGGCGATCGGTCCGGAGTTTTCCGACCGCGTGCGCGCCGGAGCGCAGTCGGCGCTCAGTCGAAAGACCTCGGAACATGCGCAGCGCCTGGCGCGCCGCCTGAAATACGGCCTGGATGAGGAACAAAAAGCGCCCGAGAAGGCGAGCGCGTAAGCTGGTATTTGGTAATCGGTATTTGGTATTTGGCGGTTTGCGAGTGTGTGAATCACCGCTTGAAATGCAGGTTTTTAAGTACCAAATACCAGATACCGACTACCGATCCATGCATCCGGCCGGCGCCGGCCTCACCTCGGCGTAAACTGCGAAATATCGTAAATCCCAAATTGTTTTTCCAGCTCCGTCACCTGGTCCACGGCCATGTCGAATCCGTCTCCGCCGAAGGTCTTGCGTTCGAATTTCTCAAATTGCTCGCCCATGGCGTCGTATTCGTGCCGGCTGACCAGTTTGTGCAGCGCCGGAAAGAGGACGGTATCTTCGCGGGCTTCGTGCGGACGATACATGCGAATGAACGACGCCATGGCCGTTCTCATCGCGGTCAGATCTTTGGATTTTGCGGAAGCGGTGATGCTTTCCGTCAGTCGACGTCCCATGGCATGCTGCGCCCTCAGGTTCACCGTCAGTTCGATCAGGTTGTGCGCCTGCTCAAAACGGGGGAATATCCATGTCTCTTCGATCTTCTCGTGGTAATCCTCAATGAAGCGGGTAATCAGGCCCGCAGATTTCCCCACAATTTCGACGTCGAAGCTTTCCTTCGCCTGAATGCGCCGGCCGGCTTCGTCGTAAATCAGCAGAATGCGATTAAGAACGCCGTGTTCGCGCATGAGGTCTTCGTTGGCGGAAACATCCTCATCCTCTTCCTCTTTCCCTTGGGCGGGCTTCGCGCCGGCGGGCTTCTTTCCGGATTTCTGCCAGGCGGCGGATTGCAACGGTTCAACCAGTCCGGCGGCTATCAGAGCGGCGGCTCCGGTCAGAAAAATACGGCGAGGTTTCTCCATGAATCCCGTCCCTTCGTGAGTTCTGAGGTCAATATTATTATTATGCCTGCTCCCGGGAAATCGAAGAGTTGCTCTTTAAAATATGCCGGACCAGGGGGCCGCATGGCCAAAGCCTGCCCTGGGATTAGGGCGGTTCACCCGCCATCCCCCATCCTGAAAAATCCCATTTTGGAACAAGTGAGATTCTATTAATGGAAATTTCACGGAAACCCACTGGTTGACTTGCTAACTATCGGGTATAGTTTCGCGGGCTGCCCGAAAGTAAAAATAACTGCCCGGAGAAACCGCGATATGTTAAGTTTACGCCGCTGTCTCTTTTTGATGATTGCCACCCTCCTTTTGCTTCCCTCCAACCTCTTTGGCCAGTGCGGCGTTGAACGCTGGTCGGTGAAGACAGGAACCGACGCCGACAAAGCTCTGGTCAACCTGAACGCGCCCATGAATACGACGGTTACGAATCTGCGGGCTTTTCCGAGCCAAACCAACATCCCGGCCAACAATCGCATATCGCCGGAGGAAACCACACTCTGGGTTATCACAGGTACGCTCACCCTTTTCAAGCTTGAAAGCGACTCCGACTATCACATGGTGATCCAGGATGCGTCCGGCAACACCATGATTACGGAGATTCCCGCGCCCACCTGTGTCGGCGCAGGCAGCCCCTTTCTGAACGGAATCACCAACGCGCGCGCTAAATTCGACGCGAAGTTCACCGCGACCACCAGCTTCCAGACCGCGAATATTCCCGTGCAGATCACCGGCGTTGGCATGTTCGATTTCCCGCACGGTCAAACCGGCGCGGCGCCCAATCAGATTGAGCTGCATCCCGTACTCGATATCGTCTTCAATCCCGGCACGGCCGCCGACTTCACGGTGGGCGCCTCGCCCACAGCTCTGACCGTCGCCCAGGGAAGTTCCGGCACGGCCACCATTACGACCGGGGGCACCGGAGGTTTCAACTCCGCTGTGTCATTGTCCGCATCGGGACTGCCCGCCGGCGTAACCGCGAGCTTTGCTCCGGCTTCCATCGCCGCACCGGGCAGCGGCAGTTCCACGCTGACTCTGACCGCTTCCAGTACCGCGACCACCGGCGCAGCGACTGTAACGGTAACCGCCACCGGCGGCGGGACCACGCATACCACCACGGTGGCCCTGACCGTCAATGCCGCGACTGCGCCCAATTTTGCCGTTTCCGCGTCACCCCCCAGCGCGAGGGTCACTCACGGCAGTTCGGGCAGCACTACGATCACAACCACGGTTAGCGGAGGCTTTAACTCGGCGGTCGCCCTTTCCGCGTCAGGTCTGCCCTCGGGCGTGACCGCCGCATTTAGTCCGGCCTCGATAGCCGCGCCCGGCAGCGGCAGTTCAACCCTGACGTTTACGGTGAGCAGCACCGCCGTCACCGGGACTTCCAACATCACCGTGACCGCCACCGGCGGAGGCGTGACCCATACCACCACCGTGGCCCTGACGGTCCCCACGACCAATATCTTTGGCATCGCGCCGCCCGACAGCATCGTGATCGTCATCGAGGAAAATCACTCGTTCTCGTCGATTATCGGGTCCGCTTCCGCGCCCTTCATCAACAGCCTGGCCCAGCAGGGAGCCTTGTTCACGCAATCGTTCGGCGTTGAACATCCCAGCCAGCCCAACTACCTCGACCTGTTCTCCGGGGCGAACCAGGGTATTACGGACGATACCTGCCCGCATACCTTCGCCACCGAAAACCTGGCCACCGAACTGGCCGCCGCGGGGCTGAGCTTCACCGGCTTCTCGGAGGACCTGCCCTCAGCCGGCTCCACGGTCTGCACCTCGGGAGCCTATGCGCGCAAGCATGCTCCGTGGATCAACTTCTCCAACGTGCCCACCACCGCCAACCAGCCGTTCACCAGCTTCCCCACAGACTTCACCACGCTGCCCACGGTCTCGATCATCGACCCCAATCTCAACGACGACATGCATGACGGCACCATTCAGGCGGGCGATACGTGGCTGCAACAGCACATCAACAGCTACCTCCAGTTCGCCCAGACCCACAACGGCCTGCTCATCGTGACCTGGGACGAAGACGACAGCGCCAGCGGAAACCAGATCCCCACGATCTTTGTGGGGCCGATGGTGAAGCAGGGCCAGTTCACCGAAACCATCAACCATTTCAACCTCCTGCGCACGATTGAGGACCTGTATGGTCTGACGAAGGTGGGCAGCGCGGCCACAGCCACGACGATCTCCGACGTGTGGAAGCAGCCAACGGCGGACTTCGCGGTGACTGCATCCCCGGCAGCCGTAAGCGTAACCCAGGGCTCGACCGGCACTTCGGTCATCTCGACGACGATCAGCGGCGGCTTCAACTCCGCGGTTTCATTGTCGGCTTCGGGATTGCCCGCGGGCGTCACCGCCTCCTTCAGCCCGGCTTCCATCGCCGCGCCTGGCAGCGGCAGTTCGACAGTCACATTCACCGCGAGTTCGACGGCCACCGTCGGCACGGTCAGCGTAACGGTGACCGCCACCGGCGGAACGGTGACTCACACCACCACAGTCGCTCTCACCGTGAGCGCCCCGGCAACGCCCAACTTCACCATGAGCGCCGCGCCTGCAAGCGTCTCCGTAGCCCAGGCTTCGACCGCCACTTCGGCCATCACGACGGCGGTAAGCGGCGGCTTCAACTCCGCGGTTTCACTGTCGGCCTCGGGATTGCCCGCGGGCGTCACCGCCTCCTTCAGCCCGGCTTCCATCGCCGCGCCTGGCAGCGGAACTTCGACACTCACCTTCACCGCAAGCGCTACAGCGACGACCGGCACAGTGAACGTAACGGTCACCGGCACCGGCGGAACGGTGACTCACACAACTACGATCGCCCTCACCGTGAGCGCCACGACCACACCGGACTTCACCGTGAGCGCCGCGCCCGCAAGTGTCTCCGTAACCCAGGGCACGACCGCCACCTCAGCCATCACGACGGCGGTGGTCGGCGGATTTAATTCCGCGGTTTCATTGTCGGCTTCGGGGTTGCCCACGGGGGTCACCGCCGCCTTCAACCCGCCTTCCATCGCCGCGCCTGGCAGCGGAACTTCGACACTCACATTCACCGCAAGCGCCACGGCGACAACCGGCACAGTGAACGTAACGGTCACCGCTACAGGCGGAACGGCAACACACACGACGGTCATCGCTCTTACCGTGAACGCCTCCGGAGGCGGAGGAGGCACGACTCAGGTCCTCGGGAACCCCGGGTTTGAAAACGGGGCCACCACTCCCGCGCCCTGGGTGCTGACTTCCACCCATTCTCCGGTGGATATCATTAACAGTTCGGCCAGCGAACCGCCGCACACCGGCACTTTCGACGCATGGCTCGACGGCTTCGGTACGGCCACCACCGACACCATCATGCAGCAGGTCGCTCTGCCGGCCAACACCACAGCGGCCACACTGACCTTCTGGCTGCACATCGACACGGCCGAAACAACCACCACCACAGCGTTCGACACTTTGACCGTGCAGGTGCGCAATTCATCGGGCACGGTGCTTTCGACGCTCGCCACCTTCTCCAACCTGAATCACGCCACCGGCTATCTGCAAAAGTCTTTTGACCTGACTTCCTTCAAAGGCCAGACGATTCAGATATTCCTGAAGGGAGTCGAAGACACCAGCCTGCAGACCTCCTTCGTGCTGGACGACTTCGCCCTGAACGTCACCACGGGGACCCCGGACACGACGCCTCCCACCACCTCGATTACCGCTCCGGCCAACGGCGCAACGGTGTCGGGAACGGTGGCCATCAACGCCACGGCATCCGACAACGTGGGCGTGACCCAGATGCAGATCCTGATCGACGGCGCGGTCGCGGCGAGCAACACCAATGCGACAGCGCTCTCGTTCAACTGGAACAGCGCCTCGGTGGCCAACGGATCGCACACCATCGTCTCCAAGGCCTTCGACGCGGCCGGCAACGTGGGAACATCCGCCACGGTGACGGTGACCGTATCGAATACCGCGACGTTGACCGAACTGATCGGGAACGGCGGCTTCGAAAACGGAGCAACGACTCCGGCGCCCTGGGTACTGACGTCCACCCATACGCCGCTGTCGATCATCAACAGCAGCGCCACCGAGCCGCCGCATACGGGCACCTTCGACGCCTGGATGAACGGCTGGGGCGTGACCGTCACCGATACGGTCATGCAGCAGGTCACCATACCAGCCGGCACCACGACGGCCACTCTGACCTTCTGGCTGCACATCAACACGGCGGAGACCACGACCACCACGGCCTTCGACACGCTGACTGTTCAGGTACGCAATTCCTCGGGCACGGTGCTCTCGACTCTGGCAACGTTCTCGAACCTGAATCACAACACCGGATACACACAGCAAACCTTCAATCTCGCGTCCTTTGCCGGTCAGACAATCCAGATATTCTTCCTCGGCAAAGAAGACGCGTCGCTGCAAACTTCATTTGTGCTGGATGATGTTTCACTCAAGGTCCAATAGGGAGAGACTTATGAAAAAACTTATATTTTGCACCGTGTTACTCGCAACCCTGACGATTCCGGCCCTGGCGGCACAACAGGGCCAAAAGCCCGCGGAGATGTCCGCCGCCAAAACCGGCTTTGTCGCGGATGATGACGGCGGACTTACGGAAATCGTCCCCGCCGACCCTTCAACCCAGGTGCCTCGCCCGTCGGGCGCCGCGCCGGCCATGAAGTCCGTTCAGCAGGTCAGCATCTTTCTGGGCTCGGCCTGGGGCGATGCGCAGGTCAGACCTCGCCAGAGCCGACTTCGCGATCTGGCCGCGGCCGGCAGACCCGCCGAGCTTCGTAACCACAGCGTTGAGGTCGTTCCGGCCGCGCCTCTGGTGGAGGACTTCAGCGATCTCTCCCGGACACCGGTCAGCGATCTGGCAATTCAGGCAAGGCTGGCGGAAATGCTGAAGACCGGCGCGATTCCCGCGCCGGGCGCTAACACCGTCTATGTCGTGTTCCTTGCGCCGGGCATTCAGTCGACGCTGGGAGCCGGCAAAGCCGGCGTGGACTACTCGGCGTATCACAACCTGCTGCACGTGGCCGCGGG
>WNFG01005168.1_pt1 | contig 10981 bp, 8 predicted proteins | sample 5400431 | NCBI WGS metagenome assembly WNFG01 (sample SAMN13153346, study PRJNA577476) | soil metagenome | isolation source: 120 cm saprolite under Douglas fir tree site 2 hole 3 replicate 2 | place: USA:California | collected 2015-04-18
GCGGACCGCAAATTCATGCATGCGGCCACCTATTCCGGTCACCCGGTGTGCTGTGCGGTCGGGTTGCGCAATGTCGAGATCATCGAGAACGAGGGGCTCGTCGAGCGCGCCGCGGTCATGGGGCGGCGCCTGCTGGCCGGGCTCGAAGGGCTGCGCGATCTCGCGGTCGTCGGCGACGTGCGCGGGCTCGGCATGATGTGCGGCGTCGAGCTGGTGACCGACCGAAACGCCAAGACACCGGCGCTTGGGCTCGGCGCGCGGATCACCCGCGAGGCGTTGGCGCGCGGCTTACTACCGCGCATCCGGGCGGGGAGCGCCGACCCGCCGGTCGGCGACACGATCTGCCTGGCGCCGCCCCTGATAACCCCGGCCGAGGTGCTCGACCGCATCCCGGAGATCCTGCGCGGGGCGATCGTGGCGGCAACCCGCTGATCACCCATGGCCACGCGTAACATCGGCATCGTCATCGAAGGGGCGACCGGACGCCTCGGCACGACTCAGCATTTGCGCTCGCCGATGGCGATCCGAGGTGAGGGCGGGCTGGCGCTCGGCGGCGGCGATCGGCTTGTCCCTGAGCCGTTATTGCTCGGCCGCGACCCGCCAAAGCTCGCCGCCCTCGCCGCGGCAAATGGCGGCCTCCGATGGACCACCGACCGCGACCTGAGCCTCGCCGACCCCGATATCGCGATTTATTTCGACGCCAGTGCCACCGGCGGGCGGCCGGAGCGCGCCGGCGCCGCGATCGACGCCGGCAAGCACGTCTATCTCGAAAAGCCGATAGCCGCGACCCTACCCGACGCGCTGGATTTGGCGCGAGGCGCACATCGCATGGGCCTCAAGGGGGGCGTCGTGCAGGACAAGTTGTTCCTGCGAGGGCTGCGCAAGCTCAAAAAGCTCTACGACAGCAATTTCTTCGGCCGCGTGCTGTCGGTCCGGCTGGATTTCGGCTGGTGGGTGTTCGACGGTGACCTCTATCCGGCGCAACGGCCGAGCTGGAACTATCGCAAGGCGACGGGCGGCGGCCTCGTCCTCGATATGTTCGCCCATTGGCGCTACATCTTCGACCGGCTCTTGGGCGAGGTCAAATCGGTGTCGTGCCGCCACACGACCACGCTCCCCAGACGTCGCGACGAGAGCGGCAAACGCTATGATGTCGATGTCGAGGATACCGCCTTTGCGATTTTCGAGCTCACAGGCGGAGTTCTGGCTCAGGTCAGCTCGTCTTGGGCGAACCGCGTCAAGCGCGACGACCTTCTGCAGATCCAGGTCGACGGCACCTCGGGTTCGGCGGTATGCGGCCTGCACCGCTGCTTTGTGCAGCCGCTGGTCGCCACGCCGAAACCGTTCTTCGATCCCGAGCGGCCGCAGGCCATGGTCTTCGACGAGCAATGGCAGGAGATGCCGGACATCGAGCCGTTGCGCAACGGCTACCGTGCCGGTTGGGAGTTGTTCTTGCGGATCAAGCTGCGCATGCGTGCTTCGGGCTCCCGGGAAGCTGGCGGCTAGAACCACGACGGCCCTCGGCGCGCTAGCCTCACGGCTGACGGCCATGTTCGCCCGATCGTTATCGTTCCAAACCTGGGCCGCGGTGAACGCGACGAAGAGGCCCGAACAGGATACCCAGTGGCGGCAGCATGCCGGAAGAGATGGCCTTGAAAGAGCGCGCCCGTTCTCCCCGTGCGAGGACCATGACGACGACATAGATTACTGCGGCCGCGAGGTAGGTGAGCCCGAAGACCGCAAGCGCCATCCAGACCACAGGCAAGTTGTGCAGCCAATCGCTCATCTTTCTGCGCGAATTGCCGCCAACGAACCCGCGCAGCGCTAGGTTTGTACGCTGAAACCTGGGCCGGGCGCCTATGCGGCCGCCGCTCTTGTAGACGTCGCCTCCTCGCGCGGTTGCTGGGTGCTTTCGGCCCTTGGATCGGCGCGGCGAAAATAGAGATGCACAGCGGTACCGATGCCTTCGACGCTCTCGACGCGGGCGAAGCCGCCGAGCCGGCGCGTCAATTCCTGGGCCGCTGCGACCCCCGGCTTAATCGTCGTTTCCCGGTCGAAGATGCCGTCGAGGCGCTCCGCGGATAAGCCGGAACCGCTGTCCTTGACAGTCAGCCGCACATAATCCCCGACAGAACCGGCCGCGAATTCGACGACCGCGGCCTCGTCGATCGCATATTGGCGAGTTCCTACGACCAAGTCTCCGCCCGCCGGCATGTCGGCAGCCGCCGCAGCGACGAGATCGCGGACCGCCGCCGCGACCGCATCCGGATCGGCGTGACAAAGCCACAGCTCGGGCAGCAGCGAAAAGCGGCAATCTACCGACCCCGAAAACCGCCGTCGAAGCGATCGTTCGAGTGCCCTCAGCGTGGCGTTCAAGTCGGTCGGGCACGGTCCTGGCGCTGCGCCCCTAGGAGAAGCGGTGTGCTGACGCATCGCCGTTCTCAGGCGGTTCAACGCATCCACCGCCATGGCGCACCATCGTGCAACACCGGCTCTGAGCCCGAGCGTCCTCAGCGCGGCAGGCAGTCGTGCGCGGTCCCGCTGAGTGCCGACAATGCGACTGAGGTGAGCGAGCGACGGCCTTACCCGATCGGCGATCTTGCGAGGTGTCGCGGCTTGGGATGTCGGGGTCCGTGCCGCCTCCCCGTCCGGCGCGCTACGGTCGCCGATAGTGGTTGCTGCCGCCGCAGCGGGGCTCGACCGGGACCGCCGGCGCCACAGCAGGCCCGCGGCGCCGAGCGCGACGAGCGCGCCAGCCGCAACGAGGAGCGGCGCGACCGGCCAATCGCTGCGGTGCCTGACCGCCGCAGCGGGTTCGTAGAGAAAGGTGTCGAGATCGACCGGGCGGGATATGGCCCCGATATCGATCAAGCTTTGCTGGATGCGGCTCCACCGTTCTGGGTTAGAGTGGCCGAGTGGCACATCGGGATAGCGGGCGAGCTTGCGCGCAACCTCGGTCTGGTAGCGGACGAAGCCGATCGGATCGGATACCGGCACCTGAGCCGGCAGTTTGGCGAGGATGCGCGCGGCGATTTCGTCGGGGTGTTGCAGGGCATACCCCCAGCCTTTGATCGAGGCTTCGCGAAACCGCTGCACCATCGGCGGGTCGGCTCTCGCCAAGCGCTGCAGCGTGAACAGGCTGTCGCCGTAGAATTCGGTGCGATAGCCCGCAAGATTGAAGGATCTCAGCGCAACCCCCCGCTCGCGCGCCTGCCACGGCAGCTCCCAGGCTGAACCGACTGCCGCGTCGATCCGTCGGCTGGCGAAGTCGTCGATCGTCTGGCCCGGCTCGATCGACACGGATCTCAGCTTGTCCGGATCGATCGCTTCGCTGTGAAGTGCAGTTCGCAGTTCGAGATCGAGAATGTTGCTCGCCGGCAATCGGCCGACCCTGCCTGTGAGCAACGCCCCGGGCGAGGAGAAATCGCTATCGGCGCGGTAGTAGACAGCAGCGCCGCTCTGCTGAAACACCGGCGCGACCAGCAGCAGAGACTGGCCTTGGGCTGCCCGGATCATCACCTGAACGGTTCCGGTCCCGAACTGAGCACGACCCTCGGTTATTTCGCGGACCGGGTCGATCGGGGTTGCCCCAGGCGGCGCGCCCGGCTTGATCTCGATATCGAGCCCAGCCTCCTGATAGAGGCCTTGCCATAATGCCGCGTAGTAGCCGGCGAACTCGAACTGCGGCTCGCGGTGGAGTTGGAGCACGAGTTTGCCCGCAGCAACCGTGGGAACCGGAAACGCGGTCAGCGCAACTGCGATCAGCGCTGGGGAGATAGCAATCCGTATCGACATTCGCCCTCCCGATGCGAGCAACGGGGACGGCCACACCCCCTCAGGCCGAACCGCGAATGCCGAGCGCTTATTCCGATAAGCCGCGAGGTGCTTCGGCATCGGCGCCGATGACAGGCACTCGACGCTCGCCCGCGTCGAATCAGCATAAGGGGCTCGCCGCCTGCGCTCAAGCTTCGTTGCCGATGGCGACAGCGATCTTCAGGGCATATTGCTCGATCCGCGCGGGCCGGCGTAGCTTGACGTGAGGTTGCAAACAGGGTGGCCGTTGGATGAAGGTATTAGTGACGGGTGGCGCCGGGTTTATCGGCTCGGCGGTATGCCGGTTGCTCGTCGACGAGCTGAATACCACCGTTCTGAACGTCGACAAGCTGACCTACGCGGCGAACCTCGGGTCGTTGCGGGAAATCGCGGCGGGCCCCCGCTATGCGTTCCGCCGAGCCGACATTTGCGATCGGCGAGCGATGTTCGCGTTGCTGGAGGCGTTCGATCCTGACGCCGTTCTCCACCTCGCGGCGGAGTCTCATGTCGACCGTTCGATCGACGGTCCCGCTGAATTCATCAAGACCAACGTCGAGGGCACATGTGTGCTGCTCGAGGCGGCGCTGGCGCATTGGCAGAAGCTTCCGGCGGAGCGGGCGGCCCGGTTCCGCTTCCACCACGTGTCGACCGACGAGGTTTTCGGCTCGCTCGGGAGAACCGGCAAATTCACCGAAACCACGCCCTATCAGCCAAACTCACCCTACTCGGCGTCGAAGGCAGCGTCCGATCACCTGGTTCGCGCATGGCGTGAGACCTTCGGGTTGCCCACTCTGATCAGCAACTGCTCCAACAATTATGGACCCTGTCACTTCCCCGAAAAATTGATCCCGCTCGTCATTCTGAAGGCGCTGCACGGGGAGCCGGTCCCCGTCTACGGGAAAGGCGACAACATCCGCGACTGGCTTTACGTCGAGGACCACGCCCGCGCCCTGTTCCTGATCTTGAGCGAAGCCCGGGCGGGGGAGTGCTACAATATCGGCGGCAACGCCGAGCGGACCAATCTCGATGTCGTGCAGTCAATCTGCCGGTTGCTCGACGAGATGCTGCCTAATTCGCCGCATCGGCCGCATCGGCGTCTGATCACCTTCGTTACCGATCGGCCAGGGCACGACCGACGCTACGCCATGGACATCGCCAAGATCCGGCGTGAGTTAAGCTGGGAGCCCCGTGAGAGCTTCGACAGCGGGCTGCGCAAGACAGTCTCGTGGTATCTCGCGAACCGCTGGTGGTGGGAGCCGATCTGGTCGCGGGAGTATCGCGGCGAGCGGCTGGGAGTCGGCAGCGATCGTGTCTCCGCAATGCCCAAGTCCCCAAATTAGCGGAACTATGTAGCTCTCTCACCTGAATGCGTGCTGCAATCCGGAATTGCATTGGCGATTCGCTCGGCGCTGCACCTGCAGCGGGTCTGCAGCGAGATCTCTCCTTAAGGTTGAAGGGCCACACTCAGCATGGCGTTGACAATTGGTTAAAACATCTGTGCACCATACCATATTATTGTGATATTGTCAATCACAGCGAACTCAGAGGTATGCACCTTTCGCGCGCACATAATGGCTCAAATTAGGGCCTACTCCGACATCCTGCCCAACCGACATTTGGCTGGCGTCGAGCGCGAATAGTCAATTGCGTAATAGGATATTGATGTTGACAAATACGCATTTATCTGATAATAGATACCCAGCATGCCGCTTCGGACCGCTGCATCGTGTGGTCAGGATTGGGGGTGGCCTGTTTGACCCAATGATTATGATGCGAATCGCACCATGCTCGATCTTGCACCCTATATCCCGCCCATCATGTCCGATGTCGTCATCGACCTCTATCACGGTGATCACATCAACGTCGATTTTTCGGTCATTCGATCAGAGAACATAGACGGAGTGATTCTGAAGGCGAGTCAGGGTACATGGACGGATCCGACCTTCCTTGGAAGAGCAAAGGAGGTGCGGGCCGCCGGATTGTTGCTGGGCGCATACCATTTTCTCGATGGTAGCAGTCCGGGCGACCAGATCGCGCACTTCTTGACGGTGGCGAAGTCGGAGGCAGGCATTGATTGGCTCGCCATCGATTGGGAGCCTTATCCACCCTCACAGGCGACCGTCATGCACGCTGCGACGGCGGCGGCGAGCATTCATGCTGCGACCAATAAATGGCCCAAACTTTATATGATCCGCTCGATGCTTTCGGCACCAAATCAAACCCTCTCAAACTGCGATCTCTGGCTGGCCGAATACGGTAAACGGCCGATCTGCCCGCCTGGATTCTCGGCGTGGAAACTGTGGCAACACACCGACGGTCAGGTCGGTTCCGGCGTCGTGCCGGTTCACGGTATAGGACCGTGCGACCGCAGCCGCTTCGCCGGCACTGTGGATGAGCTGAGAGCGTGGTGGGGGAGCTCTACGCCTTGACGTACGGGACGTGCTCTCGTTGATACTCGGTGAAACGCCATTTTGCGGCCGGCACGGAAATAGGTGTCGACTGGATCTCCATGTCCCTCCCGGCTCGGGTCTGGCGCCGGGTCGCCGCCTGGTAACTTTATCTCGATAGCGGTGAACCCTATCACTTTTCGACGCCTCCAACTCACGGCGCAAGGCAGGCTATTTCCTCGCCACCGTAGCGCGGACCGGTCTAGAGATGCTGATGACGCTGGACTTCGAGCCTCTAGCGCCTCGGCTGCGCGACGATCTTCGCTAGGGCGAAAGGATGAGGCGGCGGGTATTCCCGAGATTTGGCGGGGGCCGTCATCCCCGAAAAGCGCCATGAGCCTTTGATAAATATGGTGCTGCCGGTGGGTATCGAACCTACGACCTCTCCCTTACCAAGGGAGTGCTCTACCACTGAGCTACGGCAGCGCTCCGACACGGAGATCGGTCATCGGCACGACTGGAAGGCAATACACGAGGTTGCGACGGCTGGCAAGGTGAGCGACCTCGGTGGAACTCATCGTAAGCATTGTGGCCGGCCCGAAAATCCGGATTGCGGAGTGGGTGACCTCTTGACAGTTTCGCTGCACTATCGCTGCATCGGAGACGATGAGCGAGCTCCAGCGCCCCACACCACGTAAGAACACCGAGCGGGTGGCCCGCGACGAACGGCTGGCTAAGGCGTTGCGCGACAACCTGCTCCGGCGTAAGGAACAAAAGCGAGCGCGGGACCGGCTGGCAGTTCCGCAATCCCAGGCGCCGGATCGGGAGCGCGAGCCGCCAGCTTGAGCGGCGCTCCCCCTTCCAGTAAAAGCAAGCGCCCGGCCGTACCGGCGGCCCATCGCGGCCTCCGCGCCGGCGGGCGGGCGTGGAATCGGGACGATGGACAAAATCCGGATCAAGGGTGGCGTGCCGCTCCAGGGCGTCATCCCGATTGGCGGTGCCAAGAACGCAGCATTGCCGCTGATGGCTGCGAGCCTGCTGACAGCGGAGACGCTCACACTTGAGAATGTCCCCGATCTGGCGGACATCGCGACGATGGAAAACCTTCTCGTCCAACACGGCGTCGCCGTCACGGTGGACGGGGCGGGCGGCAACGGCGGGCAAGTGCTCGAATTGTCGGCTGCGCATATTACATCGACCACGGCCCCCTACGATCTGGTCCGCAAAATGCGGGCTTCCATTCTCGTGCTCGGACCGCTTCTCGCGCGTTGCGGGCGGGCCCGGGTGTCGTTGCCCGGCGGCTGCGCGATCGGGCCGCGACCGGTCGATCTCCACATCAAAGGGCTGCAACGGCTGGGCGCCGAGGTCGAACTGCATGGCGGCTATATCGACGCGCGCGCGCCAAAGGGTCTGAAGGGTGCCGAGATCGCGTTCCCGGCGGTGTCCGTCGGGGCGACCGAAAATCTGCTGATGGCGGCTGCGCTCGCGGACGGCGAGACGTTGCTGATCAACGCCGCTCGAGAACCCGAGATCGCCGATCTCGCCGCCTGCCTCATCGCTATGGGTGCCCGGATCAAGGGAATCGGTACCGACCGACTGAGTATCGTCGGCACCGGCCGATTGCATGGGACGGTCCATGCGATCATGCCCGATCGCATCGAAACCGGAACCTACATCATGGCAACGGCGGCGACGGACGGCGAGGTGCGGCTGACCGGAACGCGGGTCGATCTCGTTGCGGCGCTGGTACGCACCCTGGAGGGAGCGGGCGTCGAGGTGTCGGCCGCCGCCGACGGGCTCAGGGTGCGCCGGCGCGCCGGGATCCTCGAAGGCGTCGACATCATGACCGAACCCTATCCGGGCTTTCCGACCGACCTGCAGGCGCAGATGATGGCGCTGATGGCGACTGCGAGGGGTGCTTCGATGATCACCGAGACGATCTTCGAGAACCGCTTCATGCACGTCCCCGAGCTCGCGCGCATGGGCGCCAACATCAACGTCCACGGTGCCTCCGCCTTGGTCCGGGGGGTGCCTTCCCTAATGGGGGCGCCGGTGATGGCGACGGATTTGCGCGCCTCGGTATCGCTTGTGGTGGCGGGTCTCGTCGCGGCGGGTGAGACGGTGATCAACCGAGTTTACCACCTCGACCGCGGCTATGAACGCCTCGAAGAAAAACTCGCGGCATGCGGCGCGCGCATCGAGAGGGTGACCGATGCCGCCTGACGAAAGCGGCGCTGCTCTCAAGCTGCGTGCCGAGGATGCTGACGACCTCGCAGTGATCTCAGCCTGCCTGCAAGATTCACTGGTTGCCGTCCGCGACCTTGCTTTCGTTGTGCAGGACCAAAGTTTCTTGATGGTCGCCAACCGGTTCCGCTGGGAGAACAGGACGCGTCCAGAGAGCGGCGAAGCCGGCTACCAGCGCACGTTGTGCGGGGTCACATTCGGTGCGGTCGAGGGGGTGTCTTATCTCGGCTTCCGCCGCAGCGAGAACGAGCGGATTCTGTCCCTGTTGGCCATTCGACCCGGGAGCGACGGCGGCAGGGGCGCAATACTGCTCGAATTCTCCGGCGGGGCAGCGATCCGGCTGGAGGTTGCCCGCATTCTTTGTCACGCGCAGGATCTCGGCGAACCCTGGCCGACCCAATGGCAGCCGCGCCACGACGCGGACGAACGGGTGTGATGCTCGCGCTCAACCCGGGTCGCGCCGAAGATCCTTTAATCCTGGCGCTGCCGAACGGCCGAATCCTTGGGGAGGTGATGCCGCTGCTGCACCGCGTCGGCATCATGCCGGAGGCCGCTTTCGATGATCCGGGCTCGCGTCAGCTCCGCTTCACCACCAACGAGCCCCGCCTTGATCTGATCCGGGTACGCAGCTTTGACGTGGCCACGTTTGTCGCCTTCGGCTCTGCTCAGCTCGGCGTCGCCGGCAACGATGTGCTGATGGAATTCGACTATTCCGAGATTTACGCACCGCTCGACCTTGATGTCGGGCATTGTCATCTTGCCGTCGCGGCGACCGCGGACGGCGCCGCCCGCGAGAATGTCGGGAGGGCGAGCCACATTCGCGTGGCGACCAAATACCCCGAAATCACCCGACGTCATTTCGCCACGCGCGGTGTGCAGGCGGAATGCATCAAGCTCAACGGAGCGATCGAGCTTGCTCCGCATCTCGGCCTGTGCCGTCATATCGTCGATCTTGTCCAGACCGGAGCCACGCTGAAGGCAAACGGCCTGATCGAGCTCGAGCGCGTTGCCGAGGTGAGCTCGCGGCTGATCGTCAACCGTCCGGCGTTGAAGACCCGCCCGGAGGAAGTCGGCGGCTGGATCGAGCGCTTCCGCGGCGCGATCGGTCATATCGCCCAGCGAGGCCCCCTCATCCACCCAGCCCTGCGCGCCGGGTCCACCCTCTCCCGCATTGCGGGAGAGGGTGCCGAGTGGAGCCAGGCGGGCGAGGGTGGTGCCGCGCCAGCGAAGCGGGGAAGCTGATGGCCCTCACGCTCTCCACGCGCGATGCCGGGTTCGAAGCGGCCTTTGCCGGGCTGCTCGGCGCGAAGCGGGAGACCGCGGCGGATGTTGATGCCGCAGTCGCTGCGATCATCGAAGATGTTGCTCGACGGGGCGACGCCGCGCTGATCGACTACACGCGCCGCTTTGACGGCGTCAACCTCGCAGCTTCCGACCTGCGCCTCACGTCCCGTGAGATCGCCGAGGGCGCTGCCGCGGCCCCGCCCGAGACGGTTGCAGCGTTACAGGTGGCCGCGCAGCGGATCGAAGACTTTCATCGCAAGCAGCTGCCGCTGTCGATCGATTATGTCGATGCGCTCGGGGTGCGGCTCGCCACCCGGTGGCGACCGATCGCGGCAGCTGGACTTTATGTCCCCGGCGGCACCGCCGCCTATCCATCCTCGGTGCTGATGAACGCCGTTCCCGCCAAGGTGGCCGGGGTCGAGCGGCTGGTGATGACCGTTCCGGCGCCGGGCGGAGTCCTCGATCCGCTCGTCCTCGCCGCGGCTCAGATGGTCGGGATCGACGAAGTGTACCGGGTGGGCGGAGCGCAGGCGGTGGCGGCGCTCGCCTACGGCACCGCGACGATTGCGCCCGTAGACAAGATCGTCGGCCCGGGAAATTCCTACGTCGCCGCGGCCAAGCGGCGCGTCTTCGGCCGTGTTGGCATCGACATGATCGCCGGTCCGTCGGAGATTCTCGTCGTCGCCGATCGGCGCAACAATCCGGAGTGGATCGCTGCCGATTTGCTGTCGCAAGCAGAGCATGACAGCGCGTCGCAAGCGATCCTCATCACCAACGATGCCGCTTTCGCCGCAGCCGTCGAGGCCGCGCTCGATCGCCATCTGGCGCGATTGCCGCGCGCGCAAATCGCGCGGGCGAGCTGGCAGGAGCACGGCGCGATCCTCCTCGTCGCCGACTGGGACGAGGCGGCGGCGCTTATCGACCGGATCGCTCCCGAGCATCTCGAACTCGCGCTCGACGAGGCCGATGCGCTGGCCGAGCAGGTTCGCCACGCCGGCGCCATCTTCCTCGGCCGCCACACCCCCGAGGCCGTCGGGGACTATATCGCCGGACCCAACCACGTGCTGCCGACGGCGCGCAGCGCACGCTTTGCCTCGGGCCTCGGCGTGCTCGATTTCGTCAAACGCACCTCGCTGGTCCGCTGCGATGAGGCGAGCCTCGCGGCACTCGCGCCGGCGGCGATCCGCCTCGCCGAGGCGGAAGGGCTGCAGGCCCATGCGTTGTCGCTGTCGATCCGGCTGCAGCCCAAGGCA
>WNFG01005172.1_pt1 | contig 10976 bp, 8 predicted proteins | sample 5400431 | NCBI WGS metagenome assembly WNFG01 (sample SAMN13153346, study PRJNA577476) | soil metagenome | isolation source: 120 cm saprolite under Douglas fir tree site 2 hole 3 replicate 2 | place: USA:California | collected 2015-04-18
TCCTGATGAATGTCGGCGCCCTGGCGACGATCGCGGTGATCAACCCGGCCAATCTCTCGATCGTCTGCGTCGATAACGGCCATTACGGCGAGACCGGTTATCAGAAGAGCCATACCAGCCTTGGCGTCGATCTCGAGAAGATGGCGATCGGCGCCGGCATCAAGCTGACGCGGACAATCTCCCGCGAGGCCGACATCGCCGACGGGGCGCGTCTCATCCGGGCCGGCAACGGCACCGCTTTCGTGCTGCTTCGCGTCAAGCCGAGCGATCCGCCGGGTTATAAACGCAACATGGATGCCGCCGCCTGCCGGGTCCGCTTCAAGACGGCACTCGCGCAACCGCAATCATGAAGCCAAGACCGTCGGCGACCAAGGTCGTGTTGCGAGTCTACGCGTGCACAATCCGCGCGCGGGGTTGGCGCAGGAGCCAAAGGGCGATCGATAAGTTGACAACGTTCCACAATATGCCGTTGAGAAAGGCGGCACGATAGGAACCGGTCAGGTCGAAGATCGCCCCGGACATCCAGCCGCCGGCCGCCATGCCGACGATGGTGGCCATGAGGACGAGCCCGAGGCGCGTGGCGGCGTCCTGCGCCGGGAAATACTCGCGCACGATCATTGCGTAGCTCGGCACGATGCCGCCCTGCGACAGGCCGAAAAGCGCAGAGACCAAATAGAGCGAGGTGAGCCCGTCGAAGGGCAAATAGAACAGCAGGGTCAGCATCTGTAGCGCCGAGCCGAGAACGAGCGTCCGCACGCCGCCGATATGATCGGAGATCCAGCCCGAGGCGAGGCGGCTCACCATGCCGAGACCGAGCATCAGCGAGAGCATCTCGGCGCCACGCGCGACGCCATAGCCGAGATCGCCGCAATAGGCGACGATGTGGACCTGCGGCATCGACATGGCGACGCAGCAGGCGAATCCGGCGACGATCAGCAGCAGCTGCAGGATATTCGGCGAGAGCTGGGATACGCTCGGGCCGATCGGCACTCCCGAGATCGGCCTTGCGCCACGCGACAGCCGCGTTGGCCGCCGCAGCACCAAAGCGAGGGGCAGCATTGTCACCGCGCAGAAGATGGCGATTCCGACATGCGTCTGACGCCAGCCGACGGCGTCGATGGAATGCTCCAGGAGCGGCGGCCAGATCGTGCCGGCGAGATAGTTGCCGCTGGCGCAAATTCCGACCGCGGCGCCACGGCGGCGGCTGAACCACTGCGAGACGTCGGCGATCAGGGGACCAAAGGTGGTCGAGCTGCCGATGAGGCCGATGACGACGCCCTGGACGGCGGCGAACTGCCAGAGGCTGGTCGCGTAGGCCGTGGCGACATAGCCGAGGCTGAGCGCAATCGCTCCGCCCATCACCGGGAAGACGATGCCGACGCGGTCGGCAAGACGTCCCATCAGGATACCGCCGAAGGCAAACCCGATCATCGTCGCGGTATAGGGCAACGAGGCACTCGCCCGCGCGACGCCGAACTCGAGTTGGAGTGATGGGAGCACGACGATGGCAGACCACAGGCCGACCCCGCCGATGGTGCTCAACAGCAGCGAGGCGAGAAGACGGCGCCAAGCATATGCGCTCTCCACCTCGCCGAAATCGATCTCGGCCTCTGCCGCACGCGGTCGCGTGTCCATCGAACGGCGTTTCTCCCTTTGATTTTTTCGTTCGGAACGACCCGTCCCGAACCCTCCCCGTCGAGGGGGTGGGAGCTAGAGAGGTGCCCTCCCGCTGGCGCGGGAGGGCAGGATGCAGGTGTCCGCTACTGGTTCGCTAGCTGTCGCAGCTCCGCGGTGACCGCTTCCAGCGCCTTGCCGTAGAGCTCGATGCCCTCGTCGATCTCCGCCCTGGTGATGCAGAGCGGCGGTGAGAAGGAATTGACCTCGACGAAAGGCAGGGCGCGGGTGAGGACGCCGTGCTCGACCGCCTTCTTGGCGACGATGCGGTGGGCGTTCGATGTCGGGTCGAAGAAGCGCTTCGCCTTCTTGTCGGCGACGAACTCGACCGCCAGCATCAACCCTTCGCCGTGCACGCTGCCGACGTGCGGATGGTCGCCCACGCGCTCGCGCAGCTTGCGCAGGAAGTATGCGCCGAGCGTGGCCGAATTCTCGATCAGGTTTTCGCGTTCCATGATGTCGAGATTGGTCATGCCGATGGCGCCGCCCACCGGATGGCCGGAATAGGTGAAGCCGTGCATCACCGGCCCGTATTCGGCCGAAGCGTTCTGCAGCACGTTCCAGATCTTGTCCGAGATCACCGAGGCCGAGACCGGGAAATAGGCGCTGGTGATGCCCTTGGCGAGGGTCACGATATCGGGCTTCAGCTTGTAGAGCCCGGTGGCGAACCACGCGCCGGTCCGTCCGAACCCGGTGATTACCTCGTCGGCGATGAACAGGATGTCGTTCTCGGCGAGTACCGCCTGGACCTTCTCGAAATAGCCCTTGGGCGGCAGGAAGACGCCGCCGGTGCCCATGATCGGCTCGGCGATGAAGGCGGCGATGGTGTCGGCGCCCTCGCGCTGGATCATCTCCTTGAGCTCGCCGACCATGCGGTCGGTGAAGGCGGTTTCGTCCTCGCCCGGCTTGCCATAGCGGTAGTAATGCGGGCAGGCGGTGTGCAGCACGCCCTCGACCGGCAGATCGAACGCCTTATGGTAGGAGGCGATGCCGGTCATGCTCGCTGCGGCGTAGGTCAGGCCGTGATAGGCGCCGAGCCGCGAGATGATCTTCTTCTTCTGAGGTTTGCCGCGCAGGTTGTTGTAGTAGCGCACCAGCTTGAAATTGGTGTCGTTGGCGTCCGAGCCCGAGGTGCCGAAGAAAATCTTCGAGAGATGTCCGGCATCCGATTTCTCGCGGAATAGAGTCAGCACGCGGTCGGCGAGGCGGATGACCGGCTCGTTCGAGGCCGAGCCGAAGAGGTGGTAGTAGCTGAGATCCTTGATCGCCTTGGCGGCGGCCTCGGCGATCTCCGGCCTGCCATAGCCGACATTGACGCACCACAGCCCAGCGCCGAGATCGATCAGGCTGCGCCCGTGCTGGTCCTTGACCCTGACGCCATAGCCGTCGGAGAAGATCGTCGGACCGTTCTTCAGATGGTCGCCCACCGAGGTCACGGGGTGGAATAGGCTCTGCTTGTCCATCTCCTCGAGGGAGTAGTTCCGGGCGGTGGCGGCGGTCATGGCAGATTCTCCTGGCCTTGTTCTAGGCGTCGACTGGGATGGCCCATCGTAGGTGGATTGGCGGGCCGTGGAAATGGATTCCGCTATTTCGATACCCGCTTCAGCTCCGATTCCGCGGCAATGCGCTCGACGAAGCCGTTCGGGCAGCTTTCCAGCGCTTTGCGCAAATAGCGTTGGGCGTCGGGCACCTCGACACGGATGAGCGCATATTCGCCGAGATAGAACGAGGCCTCGCAGCCTTGCTCGCGCTGCTTCTTCTCGTCGCCTCTGCCTGCCGCAGCGAGGACCTGAGCCGGCGTCATCTGCCCGAGATAGAGCGCGATGATCGGGCCCGGCCAGACGGCTCGGTTCTCCTTGACGACGGTATTGACCGCAAGCTCGCGCGTGTCGTTCTGGCCGGCCCGGGCGCGCGCCAGATAGCGCCAGATGGCGCGGTAGGGCTCGTCGCCCGCGCCGTGCTGAAAATCCTCGGCGGCGGCGCCATAGCGGCCGAGATAAAAATTGACGTAGCCGCGCCCGCCATGGGCGCCGAGATCGTCGCTCTTCAGTTTGATGGCGGCGTTGTAATCTGCGAGTGCTTCCCGATAGCTGCCGAGCGCCTGATAGGAGTTCGCTCGATTGAAATAGGCCGGCTGATATTTCGCGTCGAGGCGGATCGCCGCATCGTAATCGGCAATCGCTTTCTGGTGCTTGCCGAGCGCGGCATAGGAGTTGCCGCGATCGTAATAGGCGACCTCGTCGGACGCGCGGAGTTGCAGCGCCACGTCGTAATCGGCGATCGCCTTCTCATACTGTCCCTTCCACTGGAAGATGTCGCCGCGATTGACGTAGGCGTTCTGATAGCGCCCGTTGAGCGTGATCGCGGCGTTGAAATCGACAAGCGCGTTGTCGTTCTGTCCCGACCGCGCGTAGGCGATGCCGCGACTGTTGTGCGCGCTCGCCCGACTCTCTTGCGGCAGGTCGCCGCGATCGAGCGCAGCGGTGTAGAGACGGATCGCTTCCTTCCAATGGCGGCGGTGGGCCGCGGTGCGCCCGGCCTCGGCGTCCTCGACGCTGCCGGCGCGCAGCTCGGCCGGAGCAATGAGCATGAGCAGCAACAGCAGCAAGCGAAGCACGGCGCCGTCGATCCGCGTGCTATGCCGCTTGCGCGCGCCGATAGGAGCCATGCTCGATATCGAGCAGGAGCGGGGGCCCCTGCGGGCTCCAGTCCAACATCCGACGCGCCTTCGCGGCGCGCACGCGGCTGTTCGACGCGAAGGTGAACTCGGCGGTTTCGCGACCCCAGGTCTTGATCGCCGCCTCGAGCGGCCATTCCTCGGTGGTGCCGTCCATGCCGAGCATCCGGCTGATCGCCTGCGCCACCGATTTCATCGTCGCCTCACCGTTCTCCACATAGAAGAACGAGCCCGCCGGCGCCTTGTCGAGGGCGAGAAGAAAGAGCGCGGCGACGTCGTCGATGTGGACGTGCGACCAGATGTTCTCGCCGGGACCGACATGACGGGCGACGCCGCTCTCCTTGGCGAGCGCGATGAGGCGCGGTACCTGAACGCTGTCCCGGTGGATACCGGCGCCGGTACCGTAGATCAGGCTCGGGCACAGCACGATGGCGCGCACGCCCTGCTTGGCCGAGGCCAGCACCTCGTTGTTGATGGCGACGCGTGGCGCCTTCTCGGGCAGCGGCGTTACCGGCGTCTCCTCGTCATAGATGCGGGTGCCCAGCGTGCCGCCCGCCTTGTCGCCGACGATGCTCGACCCGCTCGTCTGGATGAAGGGTTTGCCGCTGCCGTGGAGCGCCGGCAGCACCGTCTCGATGACGTCGCGATTGTCCGAATTAGCAGCGTTGATGACCGCGTCGGCGCGGCGCGCCGCATCGGCGAGCAGCCCGCGATCGGCGAGCTCCCCGCGCAGCGGCACGACGCCGCGCTCGCGCAACGCCGCTTCGCCCGCCGCGCTGCGCACCAGCCCGGTGACCTGATGGCCGGCGGCGATCAGTCGGGCCGCCACCGTGCCGCCGATATATCCCGTCGCTCCGGTGAGAAAGATCTTCATCTCGGTCGCTCCGCATTTTGACTCGCCGGCGGCCGATACTAGAGCAATCTGCGCTCGAATCCGATGGCATCCTGTCGCGTCGCTAGGCGACCATCTCAGGCTGGCGGAGAAGGCAAACCACGGGCGACGCGAGGATCACCAGGGCCTGGACGAGGAAGCCGATCGCCGCGACGACGAGGCAGGTCTCCGCCCCATAGACTCCGCCGACCAATGCCCCTATCGCCGCGCCGATCGGTCGAGCGCCCGTCGCCATGACGCTGATGGCCGAGACGCGGCCGAGGAGATCGCGCGGGGTGACGATCTGGCGCAGCGTGGTGGTGCTGATCACCCAGATGATCGGGCCGATTCCGAGCAGAAAGAAGCTCAGCCCGGCGAGCAGTGGCGATGGGATCCAGATGGTGAGGACCATGACGATTGCTGCGGCAAGTCCGGCGATCGGACCGACGGCGATGACGCTGCCGAATGGCAAGAGGCGCGTGATCCGCGCGGCGAGGAGCGCGCCGACCAGCATGCCGGCGCCGTAGGTGGCGAGGGTGGCGCCAACCGTGGAGGCCGATAGGCCGAGCCGATGCACCGCGTACGGCACGTAGACCGCTTGGATGATGAAGAACGCCGTATTGAATATTACCTGCGTCAGAAATACCGGAAAGAGCAGCCGGTGGCGGAACACGAAGGCGGTGCCTTCCTTGAGGTCGTCGAGGAGCCGCCCCGCCGCTTTGACCTGCCGCGCCTGCTCGCTCAGTCTGGCGAGCAGAAACACCGCGCCACTCGACAGAAGTGCTGCGAGGGCGAAGGCGGATGCCGCCCCCATCCAGCCGACGAGAGCGCCGGCCAATGCCGGGCCGGCGGTGAGAGCGATGGTCCGTGCGAGCTCGATCCGCCCGTTGGCCGCGGCGAGCGCTGCCTGCGGCACCAGCGCCGGCACCAGTGACGGCGCCGCCACGCTATAGGCGATCGTCCCGCAGGCGCCGACGAAGCCGAGGAGGGCGAGCAGATTCAACGTCAGCAGGCCAGACGCGGCGAGGGCGAGGACGGCGATGAGCGAGACGACGCGCAACGCCTCGGCGGCGACCATCAAGCGGCGGCGGGATGCGCGGTCGGCCATGATGCCGGCGGGGATCGCGAGCAGCAGGAAGGGGAGTGTCTGCGCGGTCTGCAGGAGGCCGGTCTCGCCGGCGCCGGCGCCGAGGGTGAGCACCGCGACGATCGGCGCGGCGGCCAGGCCGATCTGCTCGGCCGACTGCGCGGCGAGATTGGACCACGCCAAGCGGTTGAAGGCGGCAGGCAAGCGTTGAATGGTTCTCGCGAGCATCGGCGTTGATCCCTTTCGTGCGATCGACGGAGATCAACCTAGGGAACCGACACGCGGCAAACGCTCCGCTTATTGCTGCCGAATTTTCTTCGTCAATACCGTGCTCGCGGTCAGCGTCGATACTCGCTCGCCGCATCGACGAGCCAGCGCCAGAGATATTCGGCGACGCTGCGCTCGACGATGATTTGGTAGCTCGGCGCTTCGTCGAGCTGGCGCAGCGCGATCTTGACCTTGGCCAGGAAGCTCTGCGCGCAGCGACCGGGCGAGAATGCCCGGGGATGCAGATCGAGCCCGCTGCCTTTGGCCAGCAGATCACGCGCGTGAAGGCCGGACAGCGCAATGGTGGCGCGGCTGTCGCTGATGTCGACGACGGCGCCGCGCCGGCCGCGCAGCGCGGCCGTCAGCGACGCTGCAAGGGTGGCTTCTCGCCCTGGCTCGGTGACGACGAGGAACTCGTCGGGACCGAGCCAGAGGACGCTGCCATTGGGGCACTCGGCGCTGCGGTTCGCCTCGGGCAGCGTGGCGACGAGCGCCGATTCGACAGCGCCCCACGCGCCCTTGTCGCGCGAATCGACGCGCAGATCGATGAGCCCGAGAAATGGGATCTCGCGCAAGCTCAGCCCGTCGCCGAAAGCGGGTGCCGCGAGGTGCATCAACGGGCTGCGTGCGGTCGGTGCCTCAACCATGCAGCCGCTCTCCCGGCAAGTCATAGAATCGGCTCTTGCCGATGACGGCGAGGACCGGCCGGTCGGGCAAAACCACCGTCACCGTCTCCCCCATCCGCTTCAACCCGCCCTCGATCAGCGCGAGGGCGATCGAGCGGCCGAGCGTCGGGCTGAAATAGCTCGAAGTGACATGGCCGATCATCTTCACCGGCGGCTTTGGCATGGCGTTGGGTGGTGCGCCGACGATCTGGCTGCCTTCCGGCAGCACCAGCGCCGCGTCTTCGCTGAGCAACCCGACGAGTTGCTTTCGTCCGGGCCGCGCGAGATCGCTGCGCGCCAGACCGCGCTTGCCGATGAAGTCGGTTTTGGTCTTGTCGATGATCCAGCCCATGCCGAGATCGAGCGGCGTCACCGTGCCGTCGGTGTCGTGGCCGACGGCGATATAGCCCTTTTCGGCGCGTAGCACGTGCAGCGCCTCGGTGCCGATCGCTGCGATGCCGAGAGGCTCGCCGGCTTTCATCAACGCCTCCCACAGCGTCAGACCATAGCGCGCGGCGACATTGATCTCGAAGGACAGCTCGCCTGTATAGGAGACGCGGAAAATGCGCGCCGGGATGCCGGCGACGACGGCGTCCCGCACGCTCAAATAGGGGCTGCCTTCGCGGCTGATGTCGATGTCGATGCCGACCGCCTGCAGCACCTCGCGCGCGCGCGGCCCGGCGAGATTGATGGTCGCCCATTGCGTCGTCACCGAGCTCGGCCAGACGTCGAGATCGGGCCATTCGCATTGCAGCCATTCCTCGAGCCACGAGAGGACGGCATCGGCGTGGCCGGATGTCGTGGTCATCAGATAATGCTGCTCGCTGAGCCGCGCGGTCACGCCGTCGTCGAACACCATGCCGTCATCTCTGAGCATGACGCCGTAGCGGCACTGCCCGACGGCGAGCGAGCCCCAGCCATTGGTATAGACGCGGTCGAGCAGGGTGACGACGTCGGCACCTTGCAGGTCGATCTTGCCCAGCGTCGATGCATCGAGCAGGCCGGCGCCTTCGCGCACCGCGCGGCACTCGCGGCGGATCGCGCTTTCCATGTCCTCGCCAGTCCGCGGATAGTAGAACGGCCGGCGCCAGCGGCCGACCGGCTCGAAGACCGCGCCATTGGCCGCATGCCAGTCGCTCATCGGCGTCTTGCGTACCGGATCGAAGAACTCGCCGATATGACGGCCGGCGAGCGCGCCGATCGTCACCGGCGTGTAAGGCGGGCGAAACGTCGTGGTGCCGACATCGGAAATCGCCGCTCCTCCAACCACCGCGGGGATCGCGCTGGAATTCTCGCGTGCGAGGATGGCGAGAGCGTTGACGTTTGCCGTCTTGCCCTGGTCGACGCCCATGCCAGCCGTCGTGTAGCGTTTGGCATGCTCGACGGAGCGATAGCCCTCGCGTGCGGCGAGCGCGATATCGGCGGCCGTTACGTCGTTGGCGAGGTCGACGAACTTCTTGCCGCCGCCCGGTAGGGCGGGGACCTCCCAGAGCGCGCGGATCGGCGTCACCTCGGCAGCGGCGGCAGTGCGCGGCGCCGGCGTCTCGGCGCCGGTGAAGCCGGCGGCGCGCGCGGCTTCGAGCCCGGCCGCGTGGCCTTCCGCTAGGCAGGCGCCGAGGCCGAAGCTTGCCGCGGCGGCGCCGGCAGAGCGTACCGGCTGAACCGATCGCCCCGGCACGAAACAGGCTTTCGCATCGTCATAGACGACGCGGCCGCCCGATTGCGAGAAGAGGTGGACGCTCGGGCTCCAGCCGCCCGAGACGCAGAGCAGATCGCAGACGATCGTGCTCGCCTTGCCGGCGAGCTCGACGCCGTTCGCGGCGAGCGGCGCGACGGTGATCTCGCGCAGCGCGTGCCCGCCCGAGGCGGCGATCACCGCGTGGCCGCTCAGCACCTCGATGCCGCGCCGTCGGCAGTCCTCGGCGAGCGTCACCGCGCCGTCACGGGCATCGACGATGGCGGCGAGGGTGACGCCGGAATCGGCGAGCACGGCGGCCAGCTCGTAAGCACTGTCATTATTGGTGAAGATGACGGCGCGGCTGCCCGGCCGCACGCCATAGCGGCTAATATAGCTCTGCGCCGCTCCGGCCAGCATGATACCGGGCAGATCGTTGTTGACGAAGACGAGCGGCCGCTCGATTGCGCCGGTCGCCAATACGACTTGGCGCGCCCGGATCTTCCACAGCACCTGGCGCGGCATCCCGGCTGGCTTGGTGCCCGGCGGCAGATGGTCGGTCACCCGCTCGAGCACGGTGACGAAGTTATGGTCGTAATAGCCGGCGATCGTGCTGCGCGACAATATCCGGACCTCCGGCATTGCGGCGAGCTCAGCCAGGCTGTCGGTCGACCATTCCTCGGCGGGGCGGCCATCGATCTCGGCGCCACGGAAGAGAAGCTGCCCGCCGAACTCGCTCTGCTCGTCGGCGATCAGGACGCGGGCACCCGCGCGGCCGGCCGCGAGCGCGGCGGCGATGCCGGTCGGGCCGCCGCCGGCGATCAGCACGTCGACATGATCGAACCGTTTCTCGTAGCGCTCAGGATCGGGCAGGGTCGGCGCGCGGCCGAGTCCGGCGGCGCGCCGGATGAAATGCTCGTAGGCGAGCCAGCCCCGACGCGGCCACATGAAGGTCTTGTAGTAGAATCCCGCCGGAATGAGATCGGCGAGAAGATTGCCGGCGACAGCGAAATCGAGCTGCACGCTGGGCCAGCAATTGAGGCTGACGGCGGTGAGCCCGTCATGGAGCTCGACTTGTGTCGCCTTGCAGTTCGGGTCGGCATAGGCGCCGGTGCCGAGCTGGATGATCGCCGACGCCTCCTCGACGCCGGCCGACATAATGCCGCGCGGCCGGTGATACTTGAAGCTGCGGCCGACCAGCGAGATGCCGTTGGCGAGCAGCGCGGACGCCAGCGTGTCGCCGGGATGGCCTTCGTAGCGTCGCCGGTTGAAGCTGAAGGCGATGGTCTGCGCGCGATCGATGCGGCCGCCTTGCGCGAGACGGAGAGGCTGCGCCATCTAAGTCCCCTCCGGCGGCGCTTCGCCCATCTTGTAGACGGCGCGGATTTCGTGCGTCACCGTATCGCGCGCTACATTGAACCAGCGGCGGCAGCCGAGGCCGTGAAACCAGCGCTCGCGGTGCAGCCCCTTCGGATTGCTGCGGTAATAGAGATATTCCGCCCAGTCGCGGTCGCTCGCCGCCGCCGGATCGGGACGCTGCAGATGCGCCTCGCCACCCGGCGAGAACTCCGCCTCATGCCGTTCGCCGCAGAAGGGGCAGGAAATCAGCAGCATTGTGTGCGTCCTAGTGTCCGACCGCTGCCGCCGCGCTCTCGTCGATCAGGCGACCGGCGCTGAAGCGGGCAAGCGAGAAGGCTTCGTTGAGTTTGTGCGGCCTGCCGTTGGCGATGGTGTCGGCGAAGACCCAGCCCGAGCCTGGCGTCGCCTTGAAGCCGCCGGTACCCCAGCCGCAGTTGACGAAGAGCCCGTCGACCGGCGTCAGCCCGATGATCGGACTGGCGTCGGGCGCGCAATCGACGATGCCCGCCCATTGCCGCAGCATGCGCAGTCGGCTGACGATCGGGAAAAGCTCGACGAGGGCCGCCAGCTGCTCCTCGACGATCGGCAGGCTGCCGCGCTGGGCATAGGAATTGTAGTTGTCGCGCGACGCGCCGATGACGAGCTCGCCCTTGTCGGACTGGCTGACATAGACGTGAACCTGACCTGACATGACGACGGTG
>WNFG01005173.1_pt1 | contig 10976 bp, 19 predicted proteins | sample 5400431 | NCBI WGS metagenome assembly WNFG01 (sample SAMN13153346, study PRJNA577476) | soil metagenome | isolation source: 120 cm saprolite under Douglas fir tree site 2 hole 3 replicate 2 | place: USA:California | collected 2015-04-18
GCTCATGAGATTTCAGCATTCCTAAGAAAGCCCTTCGATTTGCAGACACTCTTGGACACTCTCGCTCGGGTAATCGGACCCGACGACCGACGGAGCCACTAGCAGTTCGGGCGATTCTGAGTGAGTCTCCTCCGGTGAAGCGCGCCGAACTAAGCAGCACCGGCTGAAGCCGAGCCATCGCCACGCCCGGCGCCCTACCCCACGCCTTGAAAAATCTCGGCAATCGAGATGTCCAGCGCGGACGCGAGCATTTCCAGCGTTTTGATGTGTGGAGTGCGCTCGGCACGCTCGATCATCGACAGATACGACACGCTGATCCCCGCGCGTTCGGCCAATTCTTCCTGTGAATAGTCGCTCGCCCGATGCAACTCGTAGATCCTTCGACCTAGGCGCGTGGATATACTCGGCACAGCCGGTTTCCTACTGTGGGACCGCACGCCGGACAAGCAAAATGCGGCGGCCGTGCAACGACACAAAAGAACTTCCGTTGCCCCAAGGAGGTTATGCCCTCCTGGGAGCAGCGCGCCCGGAGGGAGTTGAACCCCCGACCTTCGGATTCGAAGTCCGTTCCGCCGTTTTTGCCGTTTCAGAGGAGGATTTCGAAAGATCCCACTTTCCCTCTGAAGAGTACCCTCCGCTGGTGTTCGCACGTGCTCGCTGCTAACCGGCAAATTACGTACCTTTTTCCCCAGCGGACCGCGAGTCTCCTAGCGGACGACAAACCTTCCTTACCTGCCCACACCGCGAGCGCGTGGAAGGCCACCAATCCTTTCTTCATTCAAGGGATCGCGTCTGCTTTCGGGTAACCGCGCTGTTCTTTGGCTCATCGCCTGTTACCTTCTCGACCTTAGCAGCATCACCCTTGCCGATATCCCGGGTCAGCTTCTCGACCTTCAGGCGGCTCAGCTTCTCGAGCGGGAGCGACGTGAGCAACAGCACGCGCCTGTGGAGTATGCGACCAACGTCGTAGAAAAAGCGCTCGGTCGCCTCGGGGCTGCCCGCGAAGGCTGCCGGGTCGTCAGCTCCCCAATGCGCGATGACGGGCTGGCCGGGCCAGACAGGGCATGTCTCTCGCGCCTTGTCGCAGACCGTAATAACGAAATCGAACTCGACCTTCTCGAACTCCTGCCAGGACCTGCTCCGCGCATCGCTCGCGTCGATACCAAACCGCTCGCCGAGCACCTTCAGCGTGTATGGATTCACAACTCCCGAACGATTCGCGCCAGCACTGTACGCCTCAAAGCGCTCTCCGCCGAGCTTGCGAAGGAAGTATTCGCTGAAAACGCTCCGCGCCGAGTTGCCAGTGCAAAGGAAGAGGACGCGAAATGGGTGGTCGCCATGATCCATTGACTACTCCTGTGGAAGCCCGGCCCCTTCGGCGCGGCCGGAATGAGGACCGAGAACTTCGGGAGCAACGTCAGGAAGAGCAGGCACGAGCCACCGGAACAGCGCCGTCGCTGCCGCCGCGCCCACGCACTGCGCCACGATGAAGCCAGGCACGTCGACTGGCCGAATGCCGGTAAAGGTGTTGGTCGCCGCCCGCGCAATTGTCACCGACGGGTTTGCGAAGCTGGTGGAGGCGGTAAACCAGTACGCCGTGATGTATGCCCCGACCGCGAACGGCACGGCCGTCGCCCGCCTGCGCGCGACACCCCAGATGACTGCAAGCAAGCCGAAGGTGGCAACGAACTCGCTCCAAAACTGCGCTAAGCCCGTCCGGACGTGCTGCGAGGCCGAGAAGAGGGGCTCTCCAAACATGGCGTTGCCCACCGCCACACCCACGAGACCGCCGAGCACCTGCGCAGCCACGTAAGCGGGGACTTCGGGTCAGCGAAGTCCGCCGAGGGCCGCATCCGCCACCGTTACTGCCGGGTTCAGGTGCGCGCCCGAAATTGGCTGGAACGTAAGGATGAGCGCCACCAGGCCCGCACCGGTGGCCAGCGTGTTGGCCAGCAAGGCTAGAGCGACGTTCCCGCCCGCGAGGCGCTCGCCCATGATTCCAGAGCCCACCACGACAGCGACCAGCAGTGCCGTTCCGAGCGCTTCCGCGGTGACGCGCCGCCCGAGGGTGGCGCTCATTGACAAGCCCCGGGACCGCGCACGCGGAGCAGGCGCTCAACGTCCTGGCGCAGCGTATTCTGCCGCGCGAACTCGCGAACCACAGCGCGCAGCTGCCGCCTGCGAGCGTCGTCTTCTTGGCGGGCCAGGCGGTAGTAGACCCAGCTTCCTTTGCGACGGGCCTCTACCACCCCGGCAGAGCGGAGCACCGCCATGTGTCTCGATGCCGTCGGCTGCGATAACCTCAGTGCCTCCTGCAAGTGGCAAACGCACAGCTCTCCGTGGGACAGCAGCGCAACGATGCGCAAGCGGGTGTCGTCGCCGAGAGCCTTGAACAGTTGGGCAACGGGTTGGACCGAAAGCGCGGAGGAGTAGTTCATCCTGACATTCGAGTATTCGAATGTCGTTGAAACTTCAACTGGTATCTACGCGTCCTCGCGTCGCGTGAGGGCGTGGGACAGCGCTGATCGTGACGGTGACGTTCCCGTTCCCGCTGCTTCCCCCGCACGCGGCCACGACCGTTTCAGCCCCCAGCGCAAACGTTCCTTGACGCATGACGTCCTCTACCCTTTCGCTGGCAAGCTGGCACGGAACCCGGCATCGTTCACAGCATCGACGAGTTGCTTCGGCGTTACTCTCGCCGGATCGTATTCGACGACCGCGCCCTTCGCCTTGAGATCGACCTTCGCTTCCTTCACGCCGTCGAGTTGCTGAAGCACTTTCGTGACTCGCGCCGCACAGGCGCTACACACCATCTTCTCGATTCTGAGGGTGACCTTCGTCACGGTTGAAGATGGCGCGGTCTGGGGCGGATTTATCCGCCCACGCCGGCACTGCGCCTCCGAACATGACAATCAGTAGGGGCAACAACATTTCATGCTTCACTGGAACTCCTCCTTCGGTAAGGCATCGCCGCCTTGTTGACACGCACTCAGTTGCGAGGTGCTGCAACTTCCTTCACCACAAGTTTCCGCGGTTCATTCTTGTTCTCCGACTCAGGCATCTGGCCCGTGAGCACGACTTGCTTCCCCGTCATCTCCTTCAAGGGCGCAACGTTTCCCTCGAGCAGATAGATGACATCGGGCCCATTCACCTCGAGCGCGGGTTCACCGTTCCGCTCAACGACTCTCCCTGCGACCTTCACCTCAGCGTCCTTGGGGGTGAAGCCATTCCTGCGGATGATTTCGCGGATCTGCTCGACATCCACCTTGTTGCCGTCCTTGAGCTTGATGACTGCGCTTCCCTCATTGAGACTGACCTTCACGTCCTGCACTCCATTTACCTTCTTGATGGCCACGCTCACGGCGTGGGCGCAGACTGCTCAATCCATCCCAAAGATAACCTGTTTCATCTCCTTGAATTCGGCGCCCGCTATGGCCGGTATTGCCAAGGCGAAGATGCTGAGAACTGTGCCGAGGCGTTTCATGGTGTGTTCCTTTCAAAACCACCAATAGGTGTAGTTGATGACGAAACGAAACCGCTCCTCGCGCTGCGTGCCATTCAGGTGCCGGTACACGGGAAAAAGAGGGCCACCCGAGATTCCCCAGGGACCGAACAGTCCAAGAACCGTTGGCCCGACAAAGATTTGGTGACCACCGCTGTCGGCTGTCTCCCGCCCGGTAACCTGATCCCGAAACGTGTACTCACCGATGCCTTCGACGAAGAGTCGCCAGTCCGCATGGGGTAGCTCCTCCCGAAAGAACGGCGGCCGATATCCCAGGACAAGGCTGTAGAAAATTTCGTCGCCGGGATGGTCCGCAGTCGGCCCCGTCGGACTCATGTACCGTCGGTACAGAGCTCCCGCCCACGCGTAGAAAGAGCGAGACGCATAGCCCGTGACCGCGGCGGCGAGAAATCCCGGAGAGGTCCTTACCCCGCCGCGTACCGAGTCGGTGGGGTAATCAAGGCCCAAGAAAGCGGTAGTCTCGATTCGGGAACCGACGTCATTGCCGATGCGATGGAAGCGCCAGGACAGCAGCAGCTCTGTATCCGAGTTGGCCGGCATCATCGCCATCATGCGTTCGGGCGTCATGCCGGGACGAGTGTAAAGCGGCATCGGAAGAGAGAGAGAAAGCTGCACGTCTTCGGTGAGCCCGTAGCCCAACATCGGCCGCAGCATGGCCGCGTGCGCATTTGCATCGTTCAGGTCTCCGGCCAGCCGGTACATTGCCGAAACATCCAGGCTCCATCCTCCTTTTCCCAGAGTCGGTGTCGCAAGCCCATAGACCGGGCCATGGCCGGTGGCGAGCGCGGTTCCTGCCGAGGCACACTGCAACGCAAAGCTAAGGAGCACTGCTCGTCTGAGCCTCATGAATCCACCCTCGTGAGAATGGGCCCGAGCATGAACGCAGTGAAGAAGCCCACCACCCAAATTCCTGCTGAAATGACAAGGACAGCGCGACTGAAACGGCTCGCTGTGCGGCACCTCGGATCGCCGATAGGGCACGCCAGCGCGCGAGCCTGCAGCCGGGGAGCCAGGTGATACACATAATAGAAATTTCCCGCGATGAGCAGCCCGGACAAGGCGAACACCCAGAGCTTGTGTCGTGACAAACTGACGAGCCAGGGCGCGCTGGAGAGAAGCGACGCGACGGTGGCGCCCAGACCTAGGAGAACCAGCAGCGAAGGCAGGGCGCAGCAGAAGAGTGTGCCTAGCGACGTAAATAGGGGGAGAAAGCTCAGCAAGCGGTTGTCCCTAGTCGCGGTCGTCACGGCACTGCCTCCGCATCGCGCAGCAGCGCTAGCGCCACCGGAAAAGCTCCGAGGGCTTGCAGGCAACTGCCGCCCGGCTCGGCGGCAGCCTTCAGCGTTTCACCAGACTCCATCTCCGCTGTCCCCTGAGAGGTTGCACCGCGAGAATTGTTGCTTTGGGCTTCGGTTGCAGAATTCACTGCGCTCCTCGTTTTCAGGGGTGTTAGCCGACGGCCCGTTGACGCACGTTGGTATTACGACAGCGCGGAAGAACGGTTGTGCTCCGGCCCAGGCGCGGTCCACCGGGGCCGAGCCATCCTTGGAAGGGCGGCCGTTCCGCGACCTACCGACCGGACTGTCAGGACCGCCTGCCGTCGTTTCCAGCCTTGACCGCTGGTGCGCGAAGGGCGGCCTGAACAAACGGTACGTTGGCTCCCACGGCGCGGACGAAGAGTTGTGCCCGGGCTCAGACTCGGCCCGCCTGAGTGTGACGGTAGAGCCAATATCCGGCGACTCCGCCGACGGTGGACCCGATGACCGCGCCACCCAGCCAGCCCAGCAGCGCGCCGGCCGTGAAGGCGCTGCACTGGATGAAGATCGCCGGCGCCAACAGGAAGAAGAACATGCCGCCCGCGATGAGGCCACCCTGGAGCGGTCCGCTCCGGTAGCGTTTTCCCGTGGCCACCGAGAGCAAAAACAGCGGAACGAGCGCGTAGATTGTCCCGACCAAAAAAAACGCGCCTTGTACCCCAAGCAAGCCCAGGTGCTCTCGTGCCCACGAGCTCGCGTAGCAGAATTGGACCACCTTGGTGAGCGGCAGGAACTGGTCAGCTACCAGGAAGATGGCCATGGCCCCCAAGCCGCTCACGATGAGACCACGCAGGTCCTCGAGGCCGGAGCGCGGTTTGAGAAGCACCCAGAATGCCACGACGAACATTGCCACCCAAGCGAGGCCACCAGCCGCAATGGCCCACGCGGACCGGCCGGCGAGGTCGATCCGAACTCCGAGGACCGCCAGAGAGACTGCCGCCGACAGCAGCCCGAAACCGACGGCTAGGCCGAGCTGCACGCGGCGTCGATTCGCCTCGGCCTGGAGCTCGCCCAGGACTTGCCGGCGCACGGTTTGCACTGCCCGCACCGGCGCTCGCTCCCGAGGAAGCGTAGCAAGGGCGCTGGCCGCGAGCACCAAATCATCCCACGCTTTCCGGCATTCACTGCACGTCGAGACATGATCTGCAAGCGCTCCGGACAGCTTTGTGCCACGCGCCGCCAAATTCATGAGCTCGGTCTGGGATTGATTGCAGGTCACGGCGCGTCTCCGTCGGCGAGCAGCTTGCGTAGCGCGCGATAGCCGCGGAACGCCCGCGCTTTCACCGCCTCGACTTCCTCGCCGAGCGCGTTGGCGATCTCGGGAAACGAGAGTCCTTCGAGCTTGTGCAGGATGATGGCTTCGCGTTGAGAATCCGGCAGCTCCGCAAGGGCGCCTTCCACGCGCGCCGATTTCTCCTGCGCAAGCAGCAGGCCTTCCGGGTCCGCGCCCGTAGCCGGCCGCTCGGGCACGTCCTCTGGTGCGCCCCAACTTGCGTCGCCCGGCCGTCGAACTCGATGTTTCAGCTCGTCCTTCCCAAGGTTTGAGGCAATACTGAAAACCCACGACACGAACGGTCGTGCAGGATCGTAGCCGGCGCGGGCCCGGTGCACATGCAGGAAGGTCCGCTGGAAGAGGTCCTCGGCGAGCACCCGGTCACCAAAGGTCCGCACGAAGTAGCCAAATACGCGGTCCTGGTAACGACTGAAGAGGGTCTCAAATGCTCTCCCGTCTCCTTTTTGATACGCGGCCATCAAAGCTTCGTCCTTCGGCTCCTCCATTTTTGAGGCGGACACCTCACCCACCAAATACGACGGTTCGCGGGAACGGTTGTGCGCGGCCGAGATGACCGACGCGGCCGAGACTTTCATAGCCTTCTCGTCAGGCGACACCGCTCCTCCGCATTGCAAGGACTGTCAGGAGGCATTGCCACAAAGTGCAATGATCCGACTTCTGGGCTACTAAGCGGATCCCACTCAGCCTGACCGACACTACGAAGCCTCCTTCCGCCAGCGTTCCTACTACGCGCGCCAAACAAGATCGCCCCTAGACCGGAACCTTCGAGGACAGAGCGGCCATGCTTCGGTTGCTACCGGACGATATCGTGCGTTTTTCGAGTCCGGGCGACAAGTCGTTTCCCAGCTATTGATATGCAGTCCCCCGAGCCAGGCGACGATTAAGGGTTGATGCCGCTACCCAACGATGTCCGGCCCGGCCTGGGAAAACGACGCTGAACACTGGCACCCGGCGCGTAGGTGTGGCACATGCTTGGCGGCGTGAGGCCATCCTGACCCCAACCAACCGGTCTCGCCGGCACAGGTGGAGAAAACAAATCCGCTTCCTTGTTTGATCGTCGGCGCGGGCCCAACCGGCCTTGCGCTCGCTGCCCAGTTACGATGGTTCGCGGCGCCCTTCCGCATCATCGATCGCTCGCTCGACCGCGCGCACGAATCCCGCGCGCTCGCGGTCCAGGCCCGGACGCTCGAGGTGCTCGATGCCTTGGGGCTCGGTGATCCGATAGTCGCGCGCGGAAGCATCAGCACGCGACTGGTCATTCACCTCGGAGCCCGTCCGGTCGCCGCAGCGACGCTCGGCGAAGTGGGCGCCGTGGACACGCGATACCCGTTCATCCTTTTCATCTCGCAGGCCGAAACCGAACGCATTCTCGGGGAACACTTGTCGAGTTCGGGTGTCGAGGTCGAGCGCGGCGTCGAGCTTGTCCAATTCGACGCCCTCGATGGCTACGTGGACTGCGTGCTCCAACATGCGGGCGGTCGCGAGGAGCGCGTGCGCGCCGCTTATCTACTCGGCTGCGATGGGGCGCACAGCTCCGTACGGAGGGAGGCTGGGTTCTCTTTCCAGGGCGGGAGCTATCCGGAGGACTTCGTCCTCGGCGACGTAGAGGCCGATGGCCCGCTCGAGCCAGGCGCGATCAACTCGTTCGTGGGCGCAGGTGGCGTCGCCATGTTTTTCCCGCTCCGATCTCCAACCACGTGGCGGGTCATCGCCATGAAGGCGCGCGACCCAGGTGCCCCGCGCATCGCTTCCGTGCCGGATGAGTCGCCGATTGGCCCACTGACGCTCGACGAGCTCCAGGCCGTCGTCGCCACGCCCACCGCCGGCTCGGTCGTTGTTCGCGACCCCGCGTGGCTCAGCCATTTTCGCCTGCACCACCGGCAGGTCGCTCACTACCGTCACGGTCGCGTGTTCCTAGCGGGCGATGCCGCCCATATCCACAGCCCGGTGGGCGCGCAGGGTATGAACACAGGTATCCAAGACGCGTGGAACCTCGGCTGGAAGCTTGCATTTGTCGTGCGGGGAGCGGCGCGCGAGCGTCTCCTCGATTCCTATGAATCTGAGCGGTGGCCAATCGGTCGCTCTCTTCTCCGGTATACCGATCGAATCTTCACCACATTTGCTCGCGGGATGTCCGCTGGACGATTCGCGTCCTGGGTACGTGAAGCCGTGGTGCCGAGGCTCTTGCCGCGCCTGCTTGCGTCACGATGGCTACGCTCGGTGGCCTTCAGCTTCATCTCGGAGCTCCGGATCTACTATCGAAAAAGCCCAGCGGTCGCCGAAGGACGTCCGCGGCTTCGCGGCGGGCCGCGCGCGGGCGATCGACTTCCCGATGCTCAGCTGATGCTCGATGGGCATCCGATCGCGCTGCAGCGTGCAGTTATTGGACCGTATCTCGCACTTCTGCTGTGCGGTGATACACAAACGTGGGACGGCGCCCGTCTTGCATCGCTCGCCCACCGCTATGCTGGCTTGGTCAAGTTCCATCGCCTCGCGAGTCAGGCACTCCCCGGGATGCTCGTCGACGACGGTCATACGCTAGCCTTGCTCAGTGCGCACGACGGAGCCCAGTATCTCGTCCGCCCTGACGGCTACATCGCATTCCGATGTGGTGGCAGCAATCTGGACGGGGTGACGCGATATCTCGAGCAATGGTTTTCAGAGTCGACAACGGCGTGACGATCACCGGAAATATCCTGTATCGCGCGCTTGGGGGATGGCCGGAGCGACTGGGTGGAGATGTCGGGCGGCGCCTAACGTAGTGAGCTCAAGAAATCGGCACTGTTGTTCCGCCCGGTGGGAACCCACATCTGGCCCGGATAACCAAGCTCCCGGAACTGTCTTATCCGCGCCTGGGTGTCCGGCCGAATCAGGTAGCGCTCGAGCGCCGCTGCTCCGTCGGCGTTGATGCTCTTGAACGCGTACGGATTTACCTTTACGGCGACCATCCCGCGGTCGAATAGAGCATCGGAGGAGCTCAGCGCATCGATGTCGCGGCTGGGATCTTCCAATTTGTAGCGCAACCCCGGAACAAGACCCCAGAGAACGTAGCCTCCGATGGTGAGAGCGTAGTCGACGGCAGGGCGGTCTCGCAGACCGTTGTCGACGTACCAGCCGGTTCGATCTGGCCGCCCTGCGGCTTCCCACAGGATGTCTGCGAGGTACTTCTCGGTCGTCGCATTGTTGACGACGAAGGGACTCCTCGCTTCGGCGATGCGCCGAAACCCCTCGACGGCATCTCTGAGCCCTCGAATACCCGCGGGGTCGCCCCTCGGCCCAAAGATCGAGGCTTTGTTGGCAAAGACTGCGTGGGGCCAGAGCCCGAGGCCCTCGGTAACGAATGCTTCCGTCCCCGAATGACCGTAGTGAGCAATGACCATGTCTGCCTGCCCCGTGCGTGCAAGGTCAAACACAGCCTCGGTGCTTGTGACGGTCGCGTCGCATCCAGTTTCCTTTTCAAATTGGGGAAGGAGCGCGCTCAACAGGACTTCAGGTGTATTGACCACCGCAAGACGTATTCCGCCGCATGTTTCTGCGAGCGCCGCGCTCGACTTCCCCGCTGCCTCCTCGTTGGCCTGGAACGCGGGCGTCGAGCAACCGAGGACGCTAGCCCCAGCGACCGAGGCGATCATGGCTAGTGACATTTGCATGAGGTCCCTCCAATTCCGACGCATCCATGAGCCACGAGCTTTGACAAATGGCGGCGATCGGACGCTATGCATTTTTCTTGAGGTTTTACAACGACAGTCGTTCCGCGATCCTCCAGACGATCATCTGCACTCAGGAGAAGCGGTTTCTCTTGGCCGGTGGATTTGGGGCGTATCCGGAAAAGTTCGCCGACGAATGCGTGGACTGCGCAACAAGTTGCCGAGGCATTCCCAAGGAAGAGCCTCGCGCTATCTCCTCCGCCATCGCGACGCGACCTACAGCATTCGTCTTCCGCGAGCGGGTTAACGAATGGGCATCGCCGACGTGATTACGGCCGCGCGTTCGCCCTGGCAGAACCCTTACGTCGAGCGCGTGATCGGAACAATCCCTCGCGAGCTGCACGCTCCCTCCTCGTGCGGGGCATCGTCCTTCGTGATTCTTGTTCATTGCTTCGATGGCGAGAGCCGCGCATCGAGCGAGAGGGGTCCCTGTCGTTTGCCAAAATCCTGGACGATGACCCAGCGGCGTGCGAGCCTGGGGGGGTGTCGTTTGCCAAAATCCTATTACGAGACTGGACGACACCCCGGCGGCGTGCGAGCCAGGAGGGCAATGTCCCTCGTAATCGCTTTGTTGGGCGCGCTGCGTGCGTCGCTCAAACCCCGCACTGACCTCGCGCTCGAGAACCTGGCGCTGCGGCAACAACTCGTCCTGCTTCGCCGCCGCTCGAAGCGACCGCAATTCGAGCGCCTCGATCGTCTCTTCTGGCTGTGGCTCTCCCACCAGTGGGCTGGGTGGCGCGAGACGCTCCATGTCGTTCGCCCCCAGACCGTGATTCGCTGGCACCGGCAAGGGTTCCGCGCCTTCTGGACCTGGAAGTCACGCCGCGGACGGGTGGGTCGACCAAGTGTCAGCTCCGAGCTTGCCAAACTCGTCCGTACCATGGCACTCGCGAATCCGCTTTGGGGCTCGCCACGCATTCACGGCGAGTTGCTCAAGCTGGGATTCGAAGTCTCGCAGCGCTCCGTTGCGCGGCTGATGCCGCGCCGCCCGAAGTTACCGTCGCAGACCTGGCGAACGTTCCTCCAGAACCACGTCGCCGACCTCGTCTCGGTCGACTTCTTCGTCGTGCCGACGGCGACCTTCCGGGTGCTCTACGTGTTTGTGGTCCTGTTGCATCATCGCCGACGAGTCGTGC
>WNFG01009921.1_pt1 | contig 10971 bp, 16 predicted proteins | sample 5400431 | NCBI WGS metagenome assembly WNFG01 (sample SAMN13153346, study PRJNA577476) | soil metagenome | isolation source: 120 cm saprolite under Douglas fir tree site 2 hole 3 replicate 2 | place: USA:California | collected 2015-04-18
TAAGCGCCGCCATCACGCAGACCAGCGTTACCCTCTTCCCCGGCCGCTATCTTTTCGCGCTGACAAGCGTCGGAAGCACCCTTGCGCTTAACCGTGACGGACATTGGCCCACCTGGGCTTTTAATGCATCGGGAGTTGGTACCTCAAGCGGCGGCGCGCTACCGGCCAACATCCCTGCGCCCACAGTCGCGCTGAATACCAGCGGCAGTTTGATTTTCTCGCTCTACACTTAGCCGCGATGCCATGTTGTCGAGCCGCTGCCGCGCTATACTTTGCGCAAAATTGCGGGCGCTAGCCGCCGCACCGCCGTCACCTGCACCGATCCCACCAACCACCATCCAGCCACCGCCTTATCCGAATTTACGCTCGATGTACGGCGCGAGCTTCGGGATCGGCCCCGTGCCACTCGGCGATCTGGTCGGCTCGGGCGTAGTCAACAGACAGACAAGTGGCGACTGGTTGGTAATCTGGGACTTGCAAGTCTTCGCGGCCGGCAGCTTTCCGGCCCCTGGGGCAGTCTTCGACCTCAACATCATTCAAGGCACACAGTCATTCTATAACAACTATCAAGTCGAGCCTTCGTTCCCCGCAACCTCATTCACGCCTACCATCCCGAGCGCCGCCTGGGGCTTCATGGACGGCGCCGCGAACGAAGCCAGTAAGCCATTCTACTCGCTATCGCTGCCGGTCAACGGCTACCAATGGGTGCACGACTGGCCGTTGTGCGCGCTAGCTCCCGGTCAATCAGTAGTGGCGTACTCCGACGCCAACGCCTATCAGGCTTGGAGTGCGGCATGGCTCTTTGAAGTAGTGCGAGGCGGCATTTGAACCAATGAGCAACGGCGACATCACAACCTTTCAGCTTGCCCCGCTGGGCGCCGTCGAGTACGCCGAATGCCTTGCCGGCGGCGGGAACCTCTACGACTGTTCGCCGGTGGGCGAGTTTATCAATTTGCTCACCTCTTTCTTTGCCGGCAAGCCGAAGCTGGCAGATACCATCGAAGCTCAACGCCGACTGGCGCAATCGCATCTATGGCAATTCCAGGCCCTGGCCGCGAATCTCGAGATTTGGGTAAGGAACGGGGTGCCACTCAGCACCGGCAACCCCAACTATCGCGCACAGCTCACGGGATGGATCGCGGGGACGCTGCGGAACAGCGGGCTCGGTCTGACCGAAGCACAAATCGGGCAAGCCGACACCACGCTCTGGCAGGTCTTCAACTCGCATATCGAGTTGCCGGTCAAGGCCCTCGACAATCTTGTCACCGGCTTTCAGCGGGTGAATGCGACCCGTACCACGCCACCACCGCCACCGCCACCACCGCCACCACCACCACCACCGCCAGGCGGTGGTGGTGGTGGCGGCGGCGGAAATGGAGAGTTAATTCAGGAACTGATCGCGTGCCTGTGCGATGAAACGTCTGATGAATGCTGTACTGCGGTGGTCGCCGCGATCGCCCAAGTCGCAGCGCAACTCGCGGTTATCGCCAGCGCCTTGACCTTCGGGGGCAAAGGCGGCGGCGGTGGCGGCCCACCGATCGACCTCTCAGGCGTTATTTCCGCGCTGCAAGCGCTGGTCGCCGCGATCGGCGCGTACCCGCCGGCGCTCGATGCGTGCTGCGCCGCGATCAACACGTCGCTCGGCGGAATCAAAGACGCGATCACGAACGCTCCTGGAGCCGACACAAAGCCGATCACTGACGCGCTCAACAAGATGGTCGCGCAGAATGACGTACCGGATGCTGTCCTGCAACAAATGCTGTCGGACAAGTTCATCCCGCCCCAATACTCGGCTGTCGCACAGGCATCGCCAGGCCCTTACGTCCACGCCGTTTTGCGCTTCGCTGCGAGTTGGTCTCCAATCATTGGCTTCCTGGAGCACGTCCTCGGAGACGACAAGGATGCAACCGCAGGCTGGCGCGACAATGCCGCGCGCGCAGATGCGGCTATGGCGCGCGGCATCAAGGCGCTGAAAAGCTTCGACTCGACCACCGACCCACACACCAAAGGCCAACTGGCCGCGCTTCTCAAACAATACGTCAAGTCTACCGACGACACGTTGATGCCCTTGATCGGCCCGGTCATCAAGACACTCACTGACCAGCTCAAGACCAGCGGACCTACGCAGATCGGCAACATAAACGTCAATCCAGACACCCCGATCGCAACATCGGTCGGAATAGCGGCGACGGCATCCGTCGCCGCATGGCTGTTATCCTACGCAGGCATTGACGAAGGCGAATCGCTGACTCATATGGCTGAACTGATTTCGGGACTGGTCGGCCTCGAGGAACTCCGCGATGTCCAGATCGGGCCGTTAATCAGCCACGGCATCGGCAAGATCGCGCAGATGCAGGCAAAAAAACTCTTCGGCCAGGAGCTGCCCGGCGCCGGCGCGCTCGCCGACCTGGCCGCGCGCGGGCTCATCACCTATCAGCAGTATTTCACCTGGGTGCCATACACCGGACTGCCGGGCGAACTGTGGGAGCAGGAACGCCAAGCCGCGTATCGCGGACTCAACGCGCGGCAGATGCTGCGCCTCATCGAAACCAACCTCTTTACCAGCGCCGAGATAACCAACGAGCTCACCTTCACCGGCATGCGCCCGGTGTCGCAGGCACGCATGGAGCACGCGGCGCCGTACCTGGCCACGCAGACCGAGCGGCGCTCGCTTATCAGCACGCTCGAGAAAGCCTACATCGCCGGCCTGATGGCGGACGCTGATCTCACCGGCAACATCGACAGCGCCGAGAACAACACCACGCGCGACAACCTGATTTTGCAGCGTGTGAAGTGGGAAGCGCTGATCACCGAAACCAAGGCGCTCGAAGCGGAGTACACGACGCTCTACTTCGGCCAGGTGATCGACGACGCCACGTTCCGCGGTTATCTCGGCGGGATCGGCCTGCAACCGTGGAAGATAAACACCGTGGCGGCCAAGGCCGAGGCGCGCGCCAGCGCCACGCTTCAGCGCAAGACCATCGCTGCGGCCGCGGCGCTACAACGCGCAAGGCCGCGATGCGGAATTTCACAACGGGTAACGCTGACGCACCAGCTCTTGGAATTGCTCTTGTTGCGACGGGGTTAACCGCAACTCAAGCTGCAGCCTGGGTAGATTTAGCGGTTCTCCAGAAAGCCGGTGGACTAAGATGGAAGTACGGACTTCAGCTCCCGGCTCCTGAAGCCACGCTGCTACAGCAGCGAGTAACCGCCTTGACTGATCAACGCAAGCGTCAGCAGATTTCTGATGCTCAGTACGTCGCGGGTCTTCAGGCATTGGGCATTCCTGCGACCTACATCAACGCGCTACAGGCCACCGCCGACGCGCTGCTCACTCCGAAGAAAAGCGCCTTCGCGATCCCGGTGGCCACATCGTAATTCGCCCGTCGGCACCATGTCTCAACTGTTCACGCCGGAAAGTCGATTCTGTGCCGAGTGCAGGCGTTGGTTTCTTGCGTATTTCGGCCAACAGAAGACCTGCTCTCCGAGGTGCGCGCTCGCGCGCAAATCGCGGCGTCAGCGCGAACGGCGCGCACGACTACGCAAGATTCAATAACCGCACCTATTTCCGTAACCGCAGCATCAGCCAGGTGATTGACAAGCCACCGATCGTTCCACCGATGATCCCGCAGAAAATCGCGTCTATGAGCTGATGCGTTGTCATAACCTCACTTCTCTCGGACTGGCGGGCTTGCCCGTCTATGGTTTAAGGGACGCGAAGTCACCTTGCCTCAACCAGTCCGAGACTCCATAACCTCACTTATCGTTTGACCATGACCAAACCGGCTCATGGACGGAGATAGTCACCCGCGCGCTTTTGATGAGGTTTGGTCTTGCCGGGATGCTCATTATTCCAATGTGCCTCTACGATGATGTCGCGCATCCTCAAAAGCTCGCGCGCGCCAACATGCGAAAACCGGTCGAAATAGGCCAGCAGAAGGTCGCACCGAAAGCAGAAGACTAGGTGATTGTGCTTTGGCCGCGTAGGCTTCATAACCTCACTTATCGACCCTTGCTCAGAAGGCTCTCGACCAGAGCCAGCGCCCGATTCAGATGCTTGCGCAGCTCGATGATCGGATTTCCGCCGTTCTCGATTTCCTTCGTGCAATCCTGCGCGGCCCGCAGGTGGTCTGCGGCCTCTAGGAGTGCGCGGTATGTTGTATTTTCCATAATGTTGTTACCCCAGCACCGGATACAGAAAAAAGCCCTCACCCAGCTACTCCAAGCGAGCGGGCCGCCACATTTAGAGCATCTGGTCGCATTCGGGATCATCACTCGTTGCGCGCACTTCTACGAAGGCGGGCGGCATTGCTCCGCGCAGCTATCCGCCACTCATCGGGCACGCGGCCCTTTGTGTCGGTACAACATAAAATCACTTATTCGGCTTTAGAAGCTCCACCATATTTCGGGTCAGGATAGGCCACGACACCTTGGCATTGTCTGCCAGGCAGAAGATGGCAAACGGCCGACTATTCACGATCGGGCGTGGACGTTTGGGCCGATACGGCTCGCGAGTTTTCATAATCTCACTTCTTCCTATGAACGTACGGCACGATGCGCAGCGCAAGGAGAACGATGGCTATGGCTGCGAGCGTAAGTGCGGTCTCCATAATCTCACTTCTTCGCTGCCGGACACGTATGCTTTTGTGATCGGCAAAGCTTGCCGCACTTCGAGCATTTCCACGTTTGAGTGCTCATAACATCACTTCTGCGAACGCGCTCGAGCACGAGCCGCTTTTGATGCTCGAGCGCACTGCTCGCATGCCATTCTCCGCAACTGTCGTCGCCACAGTCTTCCTGCGTGGCGACATGGACCTTGTGCTCGAGCACTCCCTGGATCTGTCTTCATCATAAAATCACTTATCTTTTCGGGCACTGATGCTTCAGCAAGTTTCTGATCCGCTTGCCGCAGTAAGGGCAATTGAACCGCGGCCAGGCCGGCTTCCTCTTAACAGGCTCCATAATCTCACTACTCCGAAACTTCGGGCAGCTTCATCTTGGTCGCCATCATCACTATGGCGATCGCGATCGTTGTCTCGATCGAGACACCCAATTTCAAGGCCAGAGTCTTGGCCAGGTCCACGATGTCATCGTCAACATTGTAGACAGTGGACACAATCTCACTTACTCGCACCACTCGCTTTCGTCGTTGGTGTCGATGTGATCCGGCCAACAACCGTCACATTCGGGATCGTCACAACAGCGCCCTTGCTCTGCTTCGCACATAAAATCACTCATCCGCGCGCACGAAAGGAAAGCGGTCGAGCATTTCGCGGCTTTTCATGCGCATGTAATCGAGATACCACCGCACGTCCCGCGGGTCATCGAGCTGCGCGAGCGCGCGGTACAGCTCCGCTCGCAGGCGGCCCAACTCCTGGTTGATGCCGGCGTGGTCGCTGCTCATCCCGATGCTCGCCTTCCACCTGTTGTCTGCCCGACTCCTCATAACTTCCGTTATGCGATCCTGCTCTGAGCGCGGCGCATCTGCTCCTGCGACTCGACCAGCCGCTCCAACGCTTTGATAGCTTCGGCCTTGGTTTCGCCGTAGCCGTAGAAACCAGGATGACACGTGCAGGTCGCTATCACGCGCGTCTTTGTCCGATCCTGGTGCTTAGTTGCCATTTGCTCAATTAGGCGCCGCACGCCGCGACGATCTCAGCGGCTACCTTCTTCCACTCCGCGTAAGTGCAATTGAGTTCCCACCAGCTATCGGTCTTCGGATCGTAGAACTGCGCGATGAGCCGACCGTCAGCACGGCGCCAGCGCCATCGAATGTCGGGATCGTCTATAGTTGCCATTTGCTCAATTCCCCGACGCGCCGGGAATGTTTTAACGTCACCCGATTTACCGGCAGCCGGCTCTGCGCGCTCTGACGGCCGACGCGATCCCGGCGCGCCGAAGTTTACATTCGATACATTAGGCGAAGCGCCGCAGCCGCTTCCGTTGGCGTCTCAAGTCGCGAATGAGCCTCCAATTGCGAATGCGGAACATTAGGCGAATAACCTGTCTCACCTTAAAAACCTCTGTTCTCGGGCAATGCGCGCACTTTCTGCTCTGCGAAGTTCCTGAACGTCACGCTCTTGATAGAGCAATTCCTCGATGCAGTCGTGGCACATGAACCACGCCCCTGTTTGGGTACCGCATCGCGCGCAAAAGCCGCCGCCGCCTTTTTTCTGAGGCATGTTGATAACCTCGATCCTGTGGTCCACCGACCCTCCTTCTAGCGAATTTCTTTCACCCACTTCTTAAATCCGTGGAAGGTGGCGAAGCGCATCGATTTCTACCCCCCCTGATTCCCCCCCAAAAACTAAAAGCCCCGTGTCGAGGGTCTGTCCGCTCCGCCACAGCTTACCCAGCTCCGCCGTTCTAGAATCGTTCTTAGGGGGGCCACTTTGGCAATTCCCACAGGAATGGTTGCCTGCACCAGAAACAGAGCTCACGCCAGCCGAGGAGCGTGAGCACGGCCGCGACGTCGCGCGTTAGGGAGCCGCAGCGGCGGCACTTCCGGCGCGCGATGTCGCGGTAGCGCGTCACCGGCCCGACCGCCGAACGCTTCCGTGCGGAGCTCGCGGACGGCGGCTTCGAGGATGATGACCCGACGCTGCAACGCGTCGATGGCGCTCGCGTGCAAGCGAACTTCGAAATGCTCCTCGTCGATCCGATCGTGGATGGCAGCGATGTTGCGGGAGGACATGGCGGGAAGTGATCCTTTCCCGCCCTTGATAACCGACAGTTTACACGGGTTGACCCGCTATTTCTTATGCGAAGCAAGGTGGCCAAAAAAAGGGGAGAGGTCATCGCCGCGGTCTCCGTTCCCACGTCGCCACGAACGCAGCGAGCAGCAATATCAGCGGGATCGTAAGCGGCAGCGCTGAGAGCCAGTTCACCAGGCCCGTGGTCAGAAGCTCGGTCATGATTCCGGCTCCTGGCTGACGGGCTCGATCGCTTCCGGCGCCGGCGTCCGTGGAACGCCCTCAACACAATCGGCGATCGCGAACGCGCAGCTCCGGCAGATCACTATCTGGCGCTGGTTCATCAGCAGCGCGTGCGGGATGTCCACCGGCACCATGCTCGGCAGCTCATCTGCGCGCAGGCAGATCGGGCAAGACTGTTCCTGTATTTCATCCATTGGCTACCTCTCCGGTGACCCGGGAGCCGAGCCGGGCTCGCTGGATGAACTTTCCCCTGGCCCGCGCTCTTTATGCGACTCCCAGCCCCGCTTCCTAGCTTTGGCCGCGAGCTGCTCCAGAAAGGCGGCTTCGTTGTGGTTATACATCGCCGCGATCGGCTGTTTCGCCTGCTCGAGCAGCGTCAGCACCACGAACTTGCCCGACCATCCCGATTGCACCAGGGCCGCCGCGGCGGCGTCGAGCTGGCCGCACACGCGGTGTAGGTCCCCCATGTCCACGCGAGTCAGGCGGGCTAGCTGTTGTGGTCGCGGCATACACCACCACTAGCAACCCCTGCGGGCCACGTCAACCGCACCACACCTCAAGCTTGCTTTGCAATTCGCGGCAATCCTGATCGGGGGGTTTCCACACTATCAAGAAGAAAGAGGAGTAGTCGGCGAGAAAGCGGGGAGCAGGAACGGTCTTCGAAGGCCGTCAGGATAGGCCGTCAGCGGCTCCCAGAGCCGCCGTGGACACTTCCGAGCCTTCAGGCCGCGGTCGGCGCTCCAGGGGGAAGCGTCGAGCGGTTCCTGAACTGGCGCTGCTCAAGATAGGTGGCAATCCAGGGCGGTGTATAAATCTCAACCCGGCAGCCCAAGCCGCGCGCAAAGGGTGTGACACCGCTATCGTCTTGCGCGAACAGCACCACGGGCTGAACCGGCATGGTCGTGTAACCCTGGAGACTCGGAGTCGAATAAATCAACGTGCGGTAGAAAAGAACCTGCCCCACCGCGCCGGCGTCAGCGTCAACCTTAGCCTCGATGACCAGGACTTCAGTCGGCGTGACGACCACGCAGTCGGCGTACCAGTTCGCGACGCGGAGCATTGCTTCAAGAGCTGGCGATACCTGGACTCCGACCAGCGTCTTGGTTGTCGGTCCCAGCCGTAGTTCATAAAACACCTGTGCCAGAGGGTATTTCGCGGTAACCCATTCCTGCAGAAGCATCGAGGAGGCGCGGATTCTTGACCGCTTGCCGTTGGGGAACGGCGTCGGTCGCATCACGATCGGCGGCGCTGCCATGCCTACACATTGACATAGAATCCTACAGATTGTATACGTGCTCTTGTTCTATGCCGCTGCCGCGGCCCGTCTGTAAAGACGTTGCGGCAGCGGCGTTTTTCTCTCGGGCCGCGGAGTACACCCAAGGAGCCGCTCCAATGCCCATTACCCCGACGCTCACCGTCAACCCCACCACGATGACCAACAACTGGTCGGCCGGGCTCCAGTCCCCGACCAACCAGCAAAAGTTAATCAACAAGTACCTCAACCCGAAGGCGCTCTATAACGCCAACCCGACGCAATCCCAGCAGGCGTGGTCTACCGGCGTCACCCGCGCGCTCGCGGCCGGCAAATACGCTTCCGGCCTCGCCAACTCCGACCCCAACCAGGCCGCGGCCAACATGCAGCAGTACGGCGGGCAGAACTGGAGCACGGCCGGGACCAGCAAAAAGTACAAGTACGCGGCCAAGTCGAACAACCTGGCCAGCGCGATCAACGCGGTCCTGCAGACCGTCAACTCAATGCCCAAAGGCCGCGGCGCGAACAACATCGCGCGCATGAACGCGTGGGCCAACGGCATGTCGCAGTACTACGGCAAAATCTAGGGAGCCGGCGTCAACCGACCAACTGATTAAGCGGGGGCGAGACAATGGCTTTTCACACCGTAGTTTTCACCAGTAGCAACGGCACTACAGGCGCCACGACTTTCATCCAGACCAACTTCAAGGCCGATGCGATCGTACCGACCCTGAACAACGGCCTTCAGGTACCCAAGCAACTCAACAAGCTCGGTTTCCTCGCAGGGCTCGGCGTCTCGATGACCAACTTCCGCGCGCAGACTCCGGCCTTCCTGCCTTTTCCCTGGCCCTCGTTTGCACCCGTGAATCGCGGCTCCGCGTTCGAGAGTCCACCGCGCATGTGGGACCTCTTCAAAAACCCACTGCTGATGAATCCTACCGACGAGCTCGACATCTTCACCTGTCAGAACTCGGGCGGCGCGGAGACCGAGTACGTTTTCGTGTCGCTCTTCGACGGCTTGATTTCGCCACCGCCAGGCGGGCGTTATTTTACCGTTCACGGCGTGGGATCGACCACGGTAACCGCAGGCGCGTTTACGCTGTGCTCGCTGACTTTCGACCAGGCGATCCCGGCCGGCTACTACGCGGTGATTGGTGCGCGCGCTTTCGGTGCGACCATGAGCGCCTTTCGTCTCGCACCGGCAATGGAGCCCCTGTGGCGTCCAGGCGGCATCGGGATGCGGACCTATGACCAGCTCGATCCGCCAGGACAGCGCGCCTATCACCTCGATGGGCAGGTCATCGCGCCGTGGGGCGTCTGGATGCAGTTTTTCCAGAACGTACCGCCGCAGCTCGATGCGTTCTGTACCAGCGCTGACACCGCGCAAGAAGTCTGGCTCGACCTGATTCAAGTGAGCACTGGCACCGTCTACACCGGCTAGGCCGGAGGAGCACCACGCAGATGGCGGAAGAGAGCGCCAAGGTGCCCGTGACCGACTCGCGCGTTGCGGGCTTTGACCCCGAAGTCGAAGCGAGCCACGCGGAAGCTGCAGCCGCCGAAGCGGCAGCGGCGGCGGCCGCCAAGGCAGCAGATCCGACTTCACCACCTCCGCCGACACACACGCACCGCTGCGGCATGTGCGGCGCAATGTACGAATCGCTGCTGCACCTGTGCGCAGCGTGCGGGGCATCCGACAGCGTCACTGCGATCGCGAAAGGGGAGGAGTAGCGCATGGCTTGGGGGACCGCAAAACCGCAAGGACTGCCGGTTATCGTCGGCACAGTCGCCGGCGCCGATGTCACGCTGACCGCGGGAGCTGACATCACCGGCTTTACGCCCAGCTCTGCGCTCATCGCACCCTACGCGGGCGGATGGGCCTATGAAGTACAGGTCTCGGCGGTAATCGTGCTCGGTGGCACGCCACCCGTATCGCTGGTGGTGAAGCTCAAGACCGCTGGCGCTACCGTGCTCGACACCTACACCGTGCCGCCTGCGCAGCTGGTCGCCAGCGCCATCATCGTGGTCAACCCGACCCTGGTCGGCACCGTATCAAGTACGCTCTACTTTCCCACCGGCGACACGCCGATCGTCACCTTCAACTGCGGAACTACCGCCGCAACGCTTAAATTCCAGTCGCGCGTTGTGTTCTCGTTCTTCCCGGCCACCGACTGAAGCGCGCCATGCACGAACCTTCGCCCTTCAACAGCGCTCGCGGGCTGATTAAATCTTACTTCGGCGCAGACATCCGTCTGCAACCGTTTGAAACCACGCTCACGGTCGGCACCTCGGCGGTGCAAGCCGGCAAGCTCTCGAATCAGCGCGTGGCGATCACGTTCTCGAATCCAGGCAGCACGCTAATCGTGGTTGGGCTTAGTGCCGGCGTGACCGCGAGCAGCGGCTACGTCATACCGGGGTCGGGCTTTCTCAGCTTCACCTGGTTTCTCGACGGCGAGCTGGTGATGCGCGATTTCTTTGCGATCTCAGGCACCGCGGCTCAGACGCTCTATATCTGCGAAAGCGTTCTGTCAGTGGTGAATTAGGTTATTCATGCCTACCGGGGGCGGCAGCGGCAGCGTAAGCGGTTTTCCGCTCAACCTCTTTCAGATTGGCCAGAATAACGATTCATCGGTCGGCGCAGTCGCCAACAAAGTCATCTACGGCGGCTTTGCGCTTTTGGTTCCCGTCACGCTCGCCAATCTGGCAGCCAGCGTTAGCGTAGCCGATGGTGTGAACAACTCTGACATCGGAATCTACTCGGCGAGCGGCGCCGCACTGCTCGCGAAC
>WNFG01005178.1_pt1 | contig 10970 bp, 8 predicted proteins | sample 5400431 | NCBI WGS metagenome assembly WNFG01 (sample SAMN13153346, study PRJNA577476) | soil metagenome | isolation source: 120 cm saprolite under Douglas fir tree site 2 hole 3 replicate 2 | place: USA:California | collected 2015-04-18
CTGAAACCTCGGGGGTTTTGCGCGGGAGTGGTGCGGGCTATTGATATTGTCCGCATCGCGCTTGAGGCGTTTGGTCCGCCGATTTATGTGCGCAAGGAGATTGTCCATAACCGTTTTGTGGTGGAAGAGTTGCAGGGCAAGGGCGCAATTTTCGTCGACAGTGTCGAGGAAGTTCCTAATGGCGAGCGCGTAATTTACAGCGCTCACGGAGTTTCGCCCGAAGTCCGGGAAGCCAGCGCCGCCCGTGGTCTGCGGGTGATTGATGCGACGTGTCCGCTTGTGACCAAGGTCCACGTGGAAGCCGTGAAGTTCGCCAAAGAAGGCTATTCACTCATCCTGATTGGACACCACGATCATGATGAAGTCATTGGAACGCTGGGAGAGGCTCCGCTAGTGACGCAGGTTGTGGGCTCGCCCGAGCAGGTGGAATCGCTCACCGTACCGAATCCTGACCGCGTCGCTTACCTGACCCAGACAACGCTGAGCCTGGACGAAACCAAAGACATCATCGCGGCCCTACAGAAAAAGTTCCCCAACATCAAGGGACCGGCGGCGCAGGATATCTGTTACGCCACTGAGAACCGCCAGGTCGCGGTCAAGCATGTGGCCTCGGATGCCGACCTGCTGCTGGTTGTAGGTTCGGAGAATAGCTCCAACTCCAACCGCCTGGTCGAGGTCGCACGGAATCTGGGCACAAATGCGCATCTCATCGACAGTTGCGGTGACATTGAGCCCGATTGGCTTGAGAACGTGAAGACCATCGCCCTGACGGCCGGCGCCTCAGCGCCCGAATGTTTAGTGGAAGAAGTAGTGAAATTCCTCGATTCCAAGGGTTTCGGTAACGTGGAAGAACTGGAAGTAATGCCGGAAAACGTACGCTTTGGCCTACCGCCGGAGATCGTTGAGGCCATCGCGGCCGCTCCCGCGAACGCGAGCGCTGACTGACGGAGCTGTGAATTTGATGGATGCAAACTCCCCCGAGTCCAGCCTTACATCCGCACCCCAACTTCGCTTCGGCAAAATTGACGACCTAGCCAGCCGCGTTGCCGCGAGCATTGATGCCGCGCGTAAATATCTTTTCTCGCAGCAGCATGAAGACGGCTACTGGTGCGGCGAACTGGAAGCCGATACCACCCTAGAATCTGACTACATTCTGCTGCACGTTCTGTTAGGGACCGGCAGCCAGGAGCGATTCCAGAAGGCGGCCAATCACATTCTTCGCCATCAGAACGAAGATGGCGGGTGGAGCATTTACGCGGACGGTCCCTCAAACGTCAGCGCTTCCGTGAAAGCCTATTTCGGCCTCAAGCTCGCGGGGTACGGTGCCGATCATCCCGCCCTCGCCCGTGCCCGCAAAAAGATTCTTGAGCTGGGCGGCGTCACCGAAGTCAACACCTTCACCAAGATATATCTCTGCTTTTTCGGACAGTACGACTACGATGCGGTCCCCGCGATTCCGCCGGAGATCGTGCTGTTTCCCAACTGGTTCTGGTTCAACATCTACGAAATTTCTTCCTGGTCGCGTGCCATATTGGTGCCGCTTTCCATTTGCTACGCCAAAAAGCCGTTCAAGAAGATTCCGCGGGAAATGGGCGTGGAAGAGCTTTTCGTCGGCGGCATGGAAAAGTCGAGGATGCACCTGCACTGGAATAAAAAGCTGGTGTCGTGGCGCAATTTCTTCCTGGTGCTCGACCGCATGACGCATTGGTTTGAGCGCGTGCACATACGGCCGCTGCGCTCGATTGCACTGAAGAAGGCCGAAAAATGGATGCTCGAGCGCTTCGAGATGAGCGACGGGTTGGCCGCAATCTATCCCGCTATGATGAACGCCATCATCGCGTTGCGCTGCCTGGGCTACTCGGCGGACGATCCGCAATTGATCCGGGCGCTAGACGAATTCGAAAAGCTTGGCATCGAAGAAGGCGACACGTTCCGCATGCAGCCTTGCACCTCACCTGTGTGGGACACCGCTTATGCCATGTTCGCTCTCGGCGAAAGTGGAGTGCCCGCGAATGATCCGCGAATGGTGAAATCTGCCGACTGGATGTTGCAAAAGCAGGTCCGCAAGGCTGGCGATTGGAAAGTGAAGAACAAGAGTGGGCAGCCGGCTGGCTGGTACTTCGAGTTTAACAATGAGTTCTACCCCGACGTTGATGACACCGCAATGGTGTGTCTGGGGTTGAGCCGGGTTGAGCACCCGAATGGACGCTACCAGAGCGAGTCGGTTGAGCGCGCCATGGAATGGATCTTGTCGATGCAGTGCAAGAATGGCGGCTGGGCTTCTTTCGACAAAGATAACGATAAAATGGTGTTCCAGCACATTCCGTTCGCCGACCACAATGCCATGCTCGATCCGCCTACGGTCGATATTACGGGCCGCATCCTGGAAATGCTGGCGACCTACGGCTATGACCAGAGCCATCCAGCGGTCAAGCGTGCCATAGCCTTCATCCGCAAGGAGCAGGAGCCTGACGGAAGCTGGTTCGGCCGCTGGGGCGTGAATTATGTGTACGGTACGGCACTGGTGCTGCGCGGACTGGAAGCGATCGGCATGGACCTTCACGAACCCTGCATTCAACAGGGAGCCGAATGGTTGCGAATGGTGCAGAATCCCGATGGCGGATGGGGCGAGACCTGCGGTTCTTATGATGATCCCAGCACCCGAGGCGTGGGCCCGAGTACATCCTCGCAAACTGCCTGGGCGATCCTGGGATTGCTCGCGGTAAACGACACCCGCAGCGATTCGGTCGCACGAGGCATTGCCTACCTGCTGCGCACGCAGAAGAAAGACGGATCGTGGGACGAACCGTATTTCACCGGAACCGGCTTCCCGCGCGTCTTCTACCTGATGTATCACCTCTACCGGCAGTATTTCCCGCTGCTCGCGTTCACGACTTACGCGAAGATAATGGCAGCGTCGGGGAGTAATTAGCAGTCAGCACTCAGCATTCAACCGGAAATGTTCTGCGGGATTTTCCTTCCCTCAACCTACGGCACGTATTGCCTGAATGCTAAGTGCTGAATGCTAGCTTTCGTCACAGGCGCCACGGGATTCTTAGGCAGCCACGTTGCCCGCGTGCTAGCAGACAACGGCGCGGACATGCGACTGCTAGTGCGCTCCAGCAGCAATCTAAGAAATATTGAAGGACTGAGGGCCGATCGTGTCCTCGGCGATTTGCGTGATCCGGCGTCGCTCGACAAAGCTATGGCTGGTTGCGACGTGGTTTTCCATGTGGCCGCCGATTACCGCCTCTGGGTGCGTGATCCCGATGAAATGTACCGTTCGAACGTGGAAGGTACACGCGCCATCCTCGAAGCCGCGCGCAAGAACGGCGTGCGCCGCGTGGTCTACACCTCGAGCGTAGCCACCATTGGATTCAAGCGCAACGGCTGTCCAGCGAATGAAGATTCCCCGGTGTCGCTGCCGGATATGATCGGCCACTACAAGCGTTCAAAGTTCATGGCCGAGCAGCTCGCGCTTGAAGCCGGCCGCAGCGGCCTCGAGGTGGTGGTCCTGAATCCAACCACTCCGGTGGGGGACCAGGACGTCAAACCTACACCCACCGGCAGGATCGTGGTCGACTTCCTCAAGCGAAAATTTCCCGCCTACGTGGAAACGGGATTGAATCTCGTGGATGTCAGAGAGTGCGCTCGCGGGCATGTGACGACCTTGGAAAAAGGAAAGAGTGGCGAACGCTATATCCTCGGCGGTGAGAACCTGACGCTGAAGCAGATTCTCGATACGCTGGCAAAGATTACCGGGTTGCCTTCTCCAATGCTGAAACTGCCCTACATATTCGCCTATGCAGCGGGCATAGCGGATGAAATCGTAACTGGCCGCCTGCGCGGCCGTGAGCCTCGGGCCACGATTGACACTGTCCGCATGGGAGCCAAGAAAATGTTTGCTAGCTCCGCCAAAGCCGAGCGCGAATTGGGCTGGAAGATCGTTCCCGTCGAATCCGCGCTACGACGAGCGGTGGAGTGGTTCCGGGTCAACGGTTATGCGTAAAGTGGCGATGGTCGCAGCGTTGGAACGCGAGGTTAAGCCTCTAATCAGGACCTGGCGGCGCACCGACCGAGAGTATCAGGGTTGTCATTTCCTTTTTTTTGAGAACGATTCGACTGTACTCGTCTGCGGAGGTATTGGCGAACAACCTGCGCGCCGCGCCACGGAAGCGGTAATTGCACTGTTCTCGCCGGAAGTTGTTTATTCGGTGGGCTTCGCGGGAGCCTTAAATGCGACCCTGAAAATGGGTGACATCCTGCTTCCACGCCAGGTAATCGACGCCCGGGACGGCAGCCGGGTTGATACCGGCGAGGGTCAGGGTGCGCTGGTGAGCTTTCCTTCCGTTGCTGATCCACGGCAAAAATCCGAGCTGGCGCGAGCTTACTCTGCACAAGCCGTTGACATGGAAGCGGCGGCGGTGGCGCGCGGCGCTCAAGCACAAGGCTTGCCCTTCGCCGCGGTAAAGGCCATCTCCGACGAGTTCGATTTCGTCGTGCCGCCAATCGAGCGCTTTATCCGCCCCAACGGGGAGTTTCGCGCCGCCAGCTTTGCGCTGTTCGCGGCCGTGCGTCCTTGGATGTGGAGACGTGTGGTGCGACTGGCGCGAAACAGTGCGCGGGCCTCGAATGCCCTCTGCCGCCGGCTGGAAACTCACGAGCTCGAACCCAAAGGCCGGGAGATGAGGAGCAGCCTTCACGTGCGGTGACCGGGGAGTTAATAGGCGAGCGCCGCTTCTATCATCGACAATGAGCTCCAGTGGAATGGTCGTGAACTCCATCCCCAAGGTTTTCGGAACGGAATTGACCATGATTCGAATTCTCCGGTGTTGGACGATGTTGAGCGCGGCGCTCGCGTGCCCGCTTTGGGCGCAAACCGCAGCGCCGCCGCCGCTCTATGCGGAAAGCTTTCGCCACGGCGCGACGCGCGTTACGGAAACGACTTTTGAGGCACAGCTCACTCCACAGCAACCGGTGTATCGCGAACCAATCAAAGACGCGCGCGGCAACGACCGCTATGTCCTATCCCTGGCTCCGCTCCATGTCGAAGGGGATTTTCAGATCGTTTCCTGGGAGGCGAAATTAGCCGACTTGCAGCACCGAATGTACGCCAACGTACTGATGACCTCACAGATCCCAAGTGATGACCCGCTGAATAACGCCTGGTGGCTGGACCCGGGAAAATTCGCCCGAGTGCCGGTGCTTACCCAACGCATTATCAGGGTGGACGGTTTTTATGTTGTGCTGAGAGTGATGGGGTATCACTTCACGCCCTCCGAATCGCCGTATCTGGACTCGATGACGATACAGGTGAACATTACGAATGCTGACCCGCGAGCTGCCAAACACAGTGCAGGTTCTGGCGCGGGAGGTTCAATCGGCAGCAGGGGCAACTGAAGCGCTGGGACGCTGCATCGCATCTAAGTTGAGAATGTCTATTGCCGGACAAATCGCCGTCGAAGAATCAAAGGGAAGCGTCCCCTCCACCATGCATGCCGCGGTTTATCGCGGGGTGAACGATGTTCGCCTTGAAACGGTTCCGGTGCCTGCGATCGGCGCTGGAGAGTTGCTGGTGCGGGTTCACACCTGCGGAGTCTGCGGAACCGACTTGAAGAAAATTGCAACCGGATCACATTCCGCTCCCCGCATCTTCGGTCATGAAACTTCCGGCGTAGTGGCCGCAGTGGGCGCGGGAGTCCGTGATTTTCAGCCGGGAGATCGAGTCGTTGTCTTTCATCACATTCCTTGCCGCGAATGCTATTACTGCCAGCACAAGACCTTCGCCCAGTGCGAGACCTACAAGAAAGTCGGCTGCACGGCCGGATTCGAGCCTTCCGGCGGTGGCTTCGCGGAGTACGTTCGAGTCATGGATTGGATTGTGCAGCGCGGCACCGTCCGCATTCCTGAGGGCGTCTCGTTTGAGCAAGCTTGCTTCGTCGAACCGGTAAACACCTGCATGAAAGGGATCGAGGCGCTCCGCTTGCAGCCGGCTGAGACTGTGCTGGTGATCGGCCAGGGTCCCATTGGCATTATTCTGAGCGTGCTGGCACAACGGGCTGGATCTGTGGTAATTACTTCCGATTTGTATCCTGAGAGGCTTAAAATAGGGGAAAGCTTCGGTTTAGAGCGTAAACTTGATGCATCGCGCAAGGATGCGGTTCAGCACATGCGCGAGCTCACGGACGGGCGAGGGGCGGATGCGGTCATTTTGGCGGTTGGCGGAAATGGCCTAATCCGAACTGCCATCGATGCGGCCCGTCCCGGAGGACGCGTGTTGCTCTTTGCGCAGACCGTGCATGGCGAGGCCGTGATTGATCCGGCCGCCATCTGCGTGGAAGAGAAAACGTTGGTTGGTTCTTATAGCGCTTCGGTCGATTTACAGGAACAGTCTATTCGTTTTGTGATGAACCGGGAGATGGACCTAGGACGACTTGTCAGCCACCGGTTCCGGCTGATCGAAAGTGGGCAGGCTTTGGATTTGGCAGCCCATCCGCAGCCTTCGTCGATGAAAATTGTGATTCAGCCGGGTGGTACCTGGGAACCAAACGCCTGGGAAGGAAGTAAGCAGTGAACGGACAAATGACAGCCGCCGTCTTGTACGGCAAAGAAGATCTGAAGATAGAAAGAGTGCCCATTCCCCGGGTCGGGGATGGCGAAGTTCTGGTCAAGGTCGAGGTTGCTCTTACCTGCGGCACCGATCTCAAAGTGTACCAGCGTGGCTATCACGCCCGCATGATTATGCCTCCGGCGCTGTTCGGCCACGAACTGGCAGGCGTAATCGAGGAAGTGGGCTCCGGCGTGAATGGCTTCAAAAAAGGCATGCGCGTGGTCGCGTTGAACTCTGCGCCCTGCCAGATGTGTTTTTACTGCTCCAAGCACCAGGAGAATCTCTGCGAAGATTTACTGTTCAACAACGGCGCTTACGCGGAATATATCCGGGTGCCGAAACGTATTGTCGAAGCCAACATGTTGGTCATTCCAGCCAACGTCAGCTTTGAAGACGCTGCCATGACCGAGCCGTTGGCATGTGTGTTGCGTGGACTGCATGAAACCGGGGTAGAGATTGGCGACACAGTCGTAATCATTGGCGGCGGACCGATTGGGCTGATGTTCGTGCAGGTGGCGCGGGCGATCGGTTGCAACGTGATTGCCGTGGTGAAGCGCGACGGGCAAGTCGAGGCCGCCAAACATATGGGTGCGCATGAAATCATTCAGACCACCAAGGTGACGAACGTAGTGGATGCGGTCAAGGCGCTCTCGCCGCAGAAGCGCGGTTGCGACGTCGTGATCGAGGCGGTGGGCCGGCCTGAAGCATGGGAGTGGGCGATTGAAATGGTGCGCAAAGGCGGCACCGTAAACTTCTTCGGGGGCTGCGCCAGCGGCACCAAAGTCCAGCTCGACACCAACCGCCTGCATTACTCTGAGATTACGCTTAAGGCCACGTTCCATCATACCCCCGAGACCGTGCGCCGCGCTTTTGGATTGATCGCCGCGAAAAAGATTCGTCCCACCGACTACATCACCGGGGAGGCTCCACTGTCGCGTTTGCAGCAGGTGCTCCGCCACATGCTGAACCGCGGCGGCGACATCAAGACCGCCATCATCCCCGGGCATTGATTTTCCTGTTCCCCAGAGGCGCTGACGATGAGGGGAACTGTCATCCTGGAGCGAAGCGACGAGACCCATGCATGGATTCAGCTCCTTGTGTCCTAACAAGGAGTTCTCACGATGCTCAGGGTTTCGGCGGTCTCCGCGGTGCTCTTAAACTATGAATCGCATGGCCAACACCCACTCCCAAGTCGCGACCGCACCCGCTGCCTCGCTCGGCTGGAGTCGCCTCCCTGCCGACTATGCGATCCCCGCTAGCCCACCGTCGCCCGCCGAAGCCCGCGAATACTGCCGCCGTCTGGCGCGCAGCCATTACGAGAATTTTTCCGTCGCCACCTGGTTTCTTCCTGGCCGCCTGCGCCAGCACTTCTGCAATGTCTACGCCTACTGCCGCATCTCCGATGATTTGGGTGACGAAGTCGGAGACACTGGGGACGCGTTGGCTTTGCTCGACCAGTGGGAAGCCGAATTGAATGCCTGCTATGACGGCCATCCCAAGCATCCGGTTTTTGTTGCGCTGGCGGAAACAGTTGAGACGTTCAAAATTCCCAAGCACGAATTCTCTGACCTGCTGCGTGCCTTCCGTCAGGACCAAACCGTCACGCGCTACGAAAGCTTTGATGATCTCCTGGGATACTGCCGTTATTCGGCCAACCCAGTAGGCCATCTTGTGCTCTACCTCTGCGGCTACAATGACGCCGAACGCCAACAGCTTTCCGATTTCACCTGCAGCGCGCTGCAGTTGGCAAATTTCTGGCAAGACGTGAGCGTCGACTACGCCAAAGGCCGCATTTATCTGCCGATCGAGAGCCTTCGCCGGTTCGGGGTGAGCGAGGAAGACATCGCTTCGAACCGCAACACTCAGGCCTTCCGCGAGATGATGAGGGTTGAGGTTGAGCGCGCCCGTCAGTGGTTTCGTCGCGGTCTGCCGCTGGTAGAAAAAGTCGACCGGGAACTCGCCATCGACCTCGAATTGTTTAGCCGCGGCGGCCAGGAAATTCTGAACTCGATCGAGCGGCAGGATTTTGCTGTCCTGGGACAACGTCCGGCCATTTCCAAGCCGCGCAAACTGGCGCTCGTGGCGCGCGCCGCTCTGGGGAAGCTGCTCGTGAAACGGCGAGGGCAACAAATATGAGCGCCGGCGCCCAACCGGCCTTCGCTCCATGGAGCCCCGCTCAACCGCAGTTAGCCATGGCATATTCCGTGTGCCGCGGCATAACCCGTTCAGCCGCGAAAAATTTTTACTACGCCTTTCTCGTATTGCCGCGTCACAAGCGGGAAGGCCTGTGCGCTGTGTACTCTTTCATGCGCCGCTGCGATGACATCACCGACGATAGCGGCCTTCCTCTCCCAGAGCGCCGCTTAAAGCTCGACGCCTGGCTCGACGCTCTGCACCGCGCTCAACAAGGCGAGCCCACCGATGATCCAATTCTGCTGGCCCTGACAGACGCACAGCGCAGATATCAAATCCCGGGCGGCCTGCTCGACGAGCTCGCATTAGGCACGGCTATGGACATCGAGACAACTGCAGAGCTCGAGGACGAACCGGGCTTCGCAGGTTCCACCGCAAGCTTTCCGGTTCGATACAAGACCTTCGAAGATTTGCAGCTTTATTGTTACCGTGTGGCTTCAGTCGTCGGTCTGGTCTGTATTCACGTTTTCGGCTATCGCGATCCCGCGGCCGAGCCCCTGGCCGAGCGCTGCGGCCTTGCATTCCAACTTACGAATATCATTCGCGATGTCAAAGAAGACGCCGCCATGGGACGCGTTTATCTTCCGGAGGAAGACTTGGCGAAGTTCGGGCTCACCGCTTCTGATCTGCTCACGGCCTCCGATCCCGCGCGTTTTCGTCCGTTGCTGAACCTGGAGGCCGACCGCGCCCGTGAGTTCTACAAAGCCGGGGACGAACTGATCCCGATGATCGCAGAAGACAGTCAGCCTGGTCTCTGGGTCCTGGTGAATATTTACCGCAAGCTGCTCCAGAAAATTGGCGACCGTCAGTACGACGTGTTCAGCAGCAAGGTCAGACTCACCGTTTCTGAGAAGCTGCGTATTCTCGGTCGAGGATTTCTGCAACGCCTGTTGTGATGACTCACATCGGTCATCCGCCTTTGATCGACCGGATATTGATAAGCTTCATGCAGTGACTTCAAGTTTCCTCAAATGACTTCAAGTCCCACACCACCCACCGTCGCGGTGGCCGGAGGCGGTCTCGCGGGTCTCGCAGCCGCATGCGCGCTGGCCGAGACTGGATTCCGGGTCACTGTTTTCGAAAAGCGGCCGTTTCTCGGCGGCCGAGCGTCATCGTACGAGCATCCTGGAACCGGCGAAGTCATCGACAACTGCCAGCATGTGCTGTTTCGCTCGTGCACCAATCTGATCGAGTTCTATGAGCGCATCGGAGTGCAAGATCGAATTCGCTGGTTCGACCAGATGACGTTCATCGAGCCAGGCGGGCGTGCGTCGGTGATGCGTACATCCCCATTGCCTGCTCCACTGCACACTGCGCCTTCGTTTCTGCGCTTTCCATTCTTGAATGCCACAGACAAGCTCACGATTGCTCGCGCGCTGCTTCCGCTTGCGCTGACCACACCACGCGACACCGGGCAGTCTTTCGCACACTGGCTCGAGGAGAGGGGACAAACTCCGCGCGCAATTGCGCGTTTCTGGAAGCCGATCTTGGTCAGCGCGCTCAGCGAAGATCTCGATCGAATTTCTATTTCGTACGCGGCGCAGGTTGTGCGCGAGTCGATGAAGTCTCCGGCGGCGCGGCACATGGGGGTGCCGACGATTCCTCTGACGGATCTCTACAACTCCGCAGGTGATTACATCCGTGCGCGCGGAGGCGAGTTGCACTTTCGTTCTCCGGTCAGCACATTTCAACCGGAAAGTGCAAAAGCCCACCTGCAGTTCACCGACCCGAAGTCCTTGGATCCGAAGTTGATCCATGAGACCAGCCAACGGGAAGAGGCATTCGATTATCTTGTGCTCGCGCTGTCCTTCGACGGCCTCGAACGCGTGCTTCCTGAAAGTCCAGAGAGCGCTCACTTACGGGAATTATTGAGCCATTTTGAAAGCTCTCCAATCACTGGTATCCACCTGTGGTTCGATCGTCCGATTTCCGATCTCGACCACGCGGTGTTGCTCGATCGAACCGTACAGTGGATGTTTCATAAATCGCGGCTGCAGTCCAACCGCGTGCTGACGGGAGATGGCGTACAAATTGAACGCAGCTACATAGAACTGGTCGTAAGCTCGTCCAAGAGCTTGATCGAAAAATCGCGCGCCGACATCGTTGACCTCGCGCTAGGCGAAGTCCGCGAGTTTTTCCCGGCAGCCCGTGACGCGAAGCTAATAAA
>WNFG01005179.1_pt1 | contig 10970 bp, 7 predicted proteins | sample 5400431 | NCBI WGS metagenome assembly WNFG01 (sample SAMN13153346, study PRJNA577476) | soil metagenome | isolation source: 120 cm saprolite under Douglas fir tree site 2 hole 3 replicate 2 | place: USA:California | collected 2015-04-18
AAGCGGAGCTCTATGGATTGCTGTTTTAGCGAGGATCGGGCGGGACCCCAGCGCTTCGGAGTCTCAGTGCTATCCGGCGCTCCCGTCCGGCCTGGTGGAGAGTCATCGGGTTCTGCACGTACTTTGTGAATCTGCGCAGGACCCAGTTCAATCAATTCGGCATCTTGCTCGGCTCTGGGGTGGATTACGAATACGAATGAGGCCACGTTGCGGAGCAGTCAGCGTCGGTGAAGCGTGTACCAGTATGCAAAGGATCCGAACATCGGCCCGCCGCGGTTTTCGGCGTCGACATCCCATCCGCCGGCGAACCGCTGCGCCACCTCGGCTGGCGCCAACCCTCGGGGCCCAACGCGCGAGGCCCTGCCGTCGCCGCGGACGAAGCCGAATAGCAAGAGGGTCGCGCCCGCGCGCGCGAGGGCGCTGACGCCGTGCACGTAGGCGTCGCGGCCGGCGTCGGGAATGCTGTGGAAGCACCCGAGGTCCAGAAGTAGGGAGTAGTCGGTCCCGATCCCAAGCTCGCTCAGCCGCGTGACATCGCCGACCATTAGCCGCAGTGAGACCTGCGCCTCGGCGGCTTTGCGCTTCGCGACGGTCACCGCGCGCGGCACGAAGTCGATGCCGGTGACATCCCAGCCGTGCCGGGCCATGTAGATGCTGTTCGTGCCGGTGCCGCAGCCGAGGTCCAGCGCCTTCTGCGGTAGCAGCGCGTCCGATCCTTCGACCACCGCCACGAGTTGCGGCGGAGGAACGCCCGAGTCCCACGGCTTGAACCCGACGAGGTAGGCGGCGCGGAAGAAGAAGCTCACGCCAACGCACAGTAACCTGAATCAGCGATGAGATTCGCCAGCTGGCGGCCAACCTCGACCCGCCCAGCCATCCCCTCTGGCGCACGCTGAGTTCAAATGCCGGCGCATCAACGTCCCAGCCCCGGCCTGCCGAACGTGGTGAGGATGAGCACTCGACAGTCGGTAAGCGGGGGCGGGTGTGGTGACGTGACCGCTGTAGAACCGGCTGCCGCAGTCATCGCCGACCTGGTCCGCCGCCTCTACCCGAGGCCCATACCCGCGGCACGTTTGAGTTAACAACTAACTCTTAGGACCACTTGACAAGCGAGGTGAGTTAATACGTGCAAGGGACGGGCGTCGGGGCCGTTGTCGCGTGCCGCCAACGGGACTAGGGTGGGGGCGCCCGCCTCCTTTGACCGTCAAATTTGCGGTGCTTTTCCGTCCTGTCGCTGGGGTAGCAAGGAATCGGAATGCGGTGCCACCCCAGAACCGTCTCCGGTTGGACGATTCGGTAGGACCCATGTCGGCGGGGCCAGACCGGGCGTCGTCCGAGGTCCGTGCGAACAGGGAGTTTGCGATTGGCCGAACGGTGTCGCCGATAACTGCTTTCAGTGGATAAGCCAACGGCTAGCTCATGTAATAGTCCGAGTCGTGGTGAGCGTCGGCCTTAGCATTGCCCAGGCATGACCATTTCAGCTGCTGATGATCGAGCGCGGGGAGCAGGAGTCAGCGAGCGCCGCCCGATCACTGTTCTGTTTGCCGACATTGCGGGATCGACCTCGATCGCGGAGAGGCTCGATCCCGAGGACTGGACCACACTCGTTGGCGAGGCTTTCCAGCGCATGAACCGAACCGTCGAGCGCTACGGCGGCACCATTGCACGCCTCATGGGCGACGGAGTACTCGCCTTCTTCGGGGCCCCAACCGCCCACGAGGACGATCCCGAGCGAGCCGTGCGTTGCGGGCTCGACCTGGTTCGCGCCATCGACGAGCTCGACGCGAGCAGCCACATTTCAGAGGCTGACAACCTGCGGGTGAGGGTTGGCATCAACACGGGGCCCGTCGTGGTCGGCATCGTCGGCACCGAGACCGCCTCCGAATACACCGCGATGGGTGACACCGTCAACGTGGCCGCACGAATGCAGGCCTCCGCGCGCCCCGGCAGCGTCCTCATCACGGCGGCCACCCACCGATTCGTCAGCGGGCTCGTCGAGGCCGTAGATGTCGGTCAGCTCGAGCTCAAGGGCAAATCAGCAACTGTCCGCGCCTACGAGATCACCAGCCTCAAAGAGGGCGCCGTGCAGACGCGCGGCCTCGCCGGTGTGAGCTCGCCGATGGTCGGTCGCGACTCGCAGCTCCGCCAGCTCGAGCAGCTGTTTGAGATAGTCAAAGCCGGGCAGGGTCGCGTCGCCTGCATTGTCGGCGAACCTGGGATGGGGAAGAGCCGCATGCTGGCCGAACTCCACAGGGACCTCCAGGGCCAAAACAGTCCCCCGCAATGGGTCGAGGGCCGCTGCCTCTCCTACGGCGAGACCATGCCGTACCACCTGCTGCTGGACCTCGTCCGCTCACTTATCGGCGTGACTGAGAGCACGGACGAGCCCCAGGTCGCGCATGCGCTCGAATCCTTCTTGCAGTCCAATGGCGTCGAGGACTGGCGCGAGAACTATGCCTACCTCGGCCACCTGCTGTCGCTGAACCTCAGCCCCGACGCGCGAGCCCGCATCTCCAGCCTCGAGGTCGAGACCATCAAGCGCTATAACGCTGCGGCCATCCAGATCGTCCGCGCGGCGGCCTCGTCCGGCCCAGTGGTAATGGTCTGCGACGACCTGCACTGGGCCGACCCCGCCTCCACCGACTCGCTCCTCACCCTGCTGCCGACGGTGGCCGGCCTCCCGATCCTCTTCATCCTGAGTTCGCGTCTGGAGCGCTCCGCAGTCGGCTGGCGGCTCATCGCAGGCGCGCGCGAGGTCTATGGAGACGCCCTCACCGAGATGCGCCTCGACCCCCTGTCCATCGACGATAGCCGCACCCTGGTCAGCAATCTGCTTACCATCGAATCGCTGGCCGATGAGACGCGCGACCTGATTCTCGCCAGGGCCGAGGGCAATCCCTTCTTCGTCGAGGAGGTGATCCGCATGCTCATCGACCGTGGCGCGATCGTCCGCGAGAGTGACCGCTGGGTCGCCACCGATAAAGTTGCCGGAATCGAAATCCCCGACACGCTCCACGGCCTGCTGCTTGCGCGCATCGACCGCCTGCCCGCCGAGAGTCGGCGTACTTTGCGCGTTGCCTCTGTGATCGGCCGCCAGTTCGGCGTCACAATCCTCGAAAGGCTTTTAGGGTCGAAGACGCAATGAGCGCACGCGAGGAGCTCGGCCGCCTGGAGGCTAGCGGCCTCATCCAGATCGCCGCCCTGCAGCCCGAGTTCGAGTACCTCTTCCGCCACGCCCTCGTGCAGGAGGCCGCGTACGCCTCGCTGCTCAAGCAGGACCGCCGTGCCCTACACCGCGCCGCCGCCGAAGCGATCCTCGCGCAGCATCCCGACCGCGAGCGCGAGCTGGCGAGCGTGCTCGCGCTGCACTTCGAGCAAGCTGGCGAGAACGCCCGCGCTGCGGAGTGCCTGGTGACGGCGGGGGATCATGCACTCGAGCGCTTCGCCAACCGCGAGGCGATCGGCTTTTTCAGCCGCGCGAGCGGCCTCGCGGACGACTCGCAAGGCGAGCTGCGACTGCATGCGGCCGTAGGCGCGGCCAATGCTTCTTGGGGATTCAAGACGAGCGGGCGTGAGGTCGATGAGCTGGAGCTGGCAGTGGCTTCCGGGCAGAACGCCGAGCCCAAGCTTCTCGGCGAGGCCTACTTCTGGATCGCCTACCTCCGCCGCCAACGCGGCGAGCTCCCCGAGACGAGCCCTGACCTCGAGCGCGCGACGCAGCGCGCCATCGCGATCGCAGGGTCACTAAAGGACGCGCGCGCGACCGCATTGCCGCGAGCGATGATGGGCGCCGGCGCCGCCTTTACGGGCCGGCTGCGCGAAGGGGCGCGCGAGATGCAGGCCGCGCTCAACGACATGGACCAGAACACCGATCCACATTCGAACGCGATGATCGGCGACTTCCTCGCCATGACGTACGCGCGACTTGGCGAGTTCGATGCCGCCGATGAGATCGTCGCCCGCGGCCAGCAGCAGGCCGCTCGCGCCGATGAGATCTCGCGCGTCGACATCGACATCACGCAATCCGCCGTGAACTACGAACGCGGCGAGCTCGACAGGGCAGCGCAGCAGGCGTTCCAGTGCTCGGCGCGTGCAGAGGGCCTTGGCGCATATGCATGCGTCGTCGCGGCCAACGTGATGTTCGGCTCTGCGACGATGGCAAAGGACGACGCCTCCTCGGCGAAACTCCCGCTCGAGCGCGGCGACGAGCTTGCCATGGTGACCAACATGGCGCCGTTCCGCACGCTGACCAAAGGTCTGCTGGCTTCAAGCTACGCCCAGCTCGGAGACCTGCCCAGCGGCGTGGCCGGCTGGAACGTGGCCCTGAGCTCCGCGCGTGGCATGAACGACCTCTACGGCGAGGCGCGGGTGCTGTCGGCCCGTGGCCGTACCTTGGCACTCCAGTCGCCGCCGGGCTGGGGGCCGGCGCTCGCGGACTTTGAGAACGCGGCTCGGCTATTCGAGGAGATGGAGGCACGGCCGGCGCTTGCCCGCGCGCTGCACGACCGGGCTAAGGCGTTGCGGGCGCTGGGCCGCACGGCGGAAGCCGTGGAGGTCGAGCAGCGTTCGCTCACCCTCGGCCGCGAACTCGGCCTCAAAGACGCCCCGTTTGCCTGAAGCGGTTGCGAATGCACAGCTGAGTGGGATGCAACTGGCGCGCCGGGTAGCATCTACGCACGAGTATGGATCGCCTCCTAGCGCTGTTATCCACGATTGGCGCCAGCCCTGGGGAGTCTGAGGACCAGCGTCTTCGGCGCGAGCTCCTCGTCGGGCTGTCGCTGTTCATCAGCTTGCTGGCGATCTTCTGGGGGCTCGCCTACATTGCGTTCGGGGAACCACTCGGCGGGGCGATCCCACTCACCTACACCGTCCTATCACTCCTGACCATCGTTGCGTTCACTGTCACCCGTCGATACGACGTATTCCGATTCACGCAGCTCAGCCTCATGCTCGTCCTCCCGTTCGTCCTCATGGTCGTGCTCGGCGGCTTCGTCCCGTCGAGCGTAGTTGTGCTGTGGGCGTTCTTTGCGCCGCTCGGCGCTCTCGCGTTCGCCAGCCCGCGCGAAGCCCTCCGCTGGTTTGCCGCATACCTGGTGCTGATCCTGGCAGTCGGGATCTTCGGCGGAGCGCTGCGCAGCAAGAACAATCTGCCGACCGGTCTCATCGGCGGAATGTTCATCGTCAATATCACTGCTGTCTCGATCGTGGTGTTCGCGGCCCTCTACGCCTTCGTGCACGAGCGGGACCGGGCCTTCGCAGCGGTGCACCGACTCTTCGGCCAATACCTCTCGCCGCAGATCGTGCGATCACTGCTCTCCGATCCCGGACGCGCAGCGCTCGGCGGGGACAGCCGCGAGGTGACCGCGCTCTTCGCCGACCTCGAAGGTTTCACTCCGTTCACGGAGAGCCGGTCGCCTCACGAGACAGTCGTCGCCCTGAATCGCTACTTCAGCGCGGTGGTCCCGGTGGTCTTAGGCAATGGTGGGACGATCATCCAGTTCGCGGGAGACGCAATCGTCGCGGTCTGGAACGCGCCAATTGAGCAGCCGCGCCACGCCCTCGCCGCCGCCCGGACTGCTCTCGCCATGCAAAGGGCGATCGAAGCAATAGTCGCCGACGACCCTACGCTCCCGCGTTTTCGCGTGGGGATTGCGACCGGCGCAGCGCTTGTCGGCAACATCGGGAGCGAGGAACTGCGGAACTATGTCGCGCATGGCGATGCCGTGAATCTCGCCGCCCGCCTCCAGACTGGTGCCATCGCGGGTCAGGTCGTGGTCTCGGCGCCCACCTATGCGCTCATTCGCGATGTTGCCACTGTTCGACCACTGGGGAGGTTCAAAGTCAAGGGTAAGTCCGAAGAGGTCGAAGCGTTCGTCTTGGAGCAGGTCACCGACTCCTAAGGACGGTGGCCGGGATCCAAACCCCCACTCAACCACTGAGGACTAAGCTGTGCGCCTGAGGCACAAACGGTGACATCCAAGCGCTGGATCCTGACAGCCGCGGTGCTCGGTTCCGGCATCGTGTTCCTCGATTCAACGGTCGTGAACGTCGCCTTACCCCGGATCGGGCACGACCTGCCGAGACTCTTTCTCGGCGTGCTCGAAGGCCAGTCGTACGTCTACAACGCGTACCTGCTCACCCTGAGCGCGCTGCTGATACTGGCCGGCGCGCTGACCGACTTTTACGGTCGTCGCCGCATGTTCATGTACGGCCTGGTTGGCTTCGGCGCCACCTCAGTTCTGTGCGGGCTGGCTCCCAATATGGAGCTGCTAGTCCTCTTTCGGATCCTTCAGGGCGCTGCGGGCGCGCTGCTCGTGCCCGGTTCGCTCGCGCTGATCACCGCAAACTTTTCCGGCGAAGAGCAGGGCCGTGCCTTTGGAATCTGGGCGGGGGCGTCCGGCGCAACCACCATCCTGGGTCCGGTGGTGGGCGGTCTTTTGGTCGACACGATTTCCTGGAGAGCTGCTTTCCTGATCAACGTTCCCCTGGTTGTGGTGGCGGTTTGGGCGACACGGCAGCACGTGACGGAGAGCCGCGATGAGCAGGCGAGCTCGCACTTCGACTGGCTGGGCGCGGCTGTTGTGGCGCTTGCCGTGGGTGGCCTGGCATTCGGAGCCATATACGGCCAACAGCGGGCGTGGCGCGATCCAATCGGATACATCGCCTTGGCCGTAGGCGTGATAGCAACCATCGCCCTGCCCATCCTCATGGCGTGGTCGGCGCACCCGTTGATTCCGCTCTCGCTGTTCAGGTCGAGGAACTTCGCAGTGACCAACCTCTCCACTCTGCTGATCTACGGCGCCCTCTACGTCACCTTCTATTACCTCGTGCTTTTTCAGCAGGGCACGCTCGGCTACACGGCGGCAGCCGCAGGTGTGGGTGGAATCCCGGGCACGCTGTTTCTGATCTTTTTCTCCGCGCGGTTCGGAAGCCTGGCCGCGAAGTACGGACCGCGATGGTTCATGGCCGCGGGGCCAGCCGTGATGGCCCTCGGCGTCCTGTGGTTCTCGCGTGTGCCGGCGAGCAGTGGAGCCTGGCGGTTGAGTCCGGGCGACCCTGCGACGTACCCGCCGACCATCTCGTATCTGGTCGACTTCCTCCCCGGCTCGATCATCTTCGGGCTCGGCATCATGATGATGGTGGCGCCGCTGACAACGGCGCTCATGACGTCAGTGCCGGTCCGCAACTCCGGTGTTGGATCGGCGATCAACAACGCCATCTCCAGGGTTGGACCGCAACTCGCGGGCGCGCTGATTTTCGTTTTCCTGACGGCGAACTTCTATGGCTACATTGCATCGCGGGTGGCTGGTGTCGACGTATCGTCCGAATCGTTCCGTGCCCGGTTCAGTCCGCTCAACGCCTCGCCCGACCCGAACCTGGCCGGGATTGTCCGCGAAGCGTCGACGAGCTCCTTCCATCTGGCGATGTACGTGGGGACAGCGCTGCTGCTGATCGGCGCGCTGGTCAATGCGGTTGGCATCGTCAATGCTGCCGCCAAGAAGCCCGCAGCATCGGAAGGAGAGCGCGATACCGAGGCGCTGGCGCCAATGGGAGCACCGGAGGGGGCATAGATGGACGTACGCGACGATGTGGTCGACATCCTGTCCGGCTTCTCGCTCTTCGCCGATCTCTCGACGCCCGAGCTCGAGAGCATGGTCGATACGTTCGGCGAGGAGACGTTCCAGGAGGGCGACCGAGTGCTGCGACAAGGGCTCACCGGATCGAGCTTCTACGTGATTCTCGAGGGATCCGCCGGCATCCACGTTGACGGCGTCGAACGCTCGACCCTGAGGCCCGGCGATTTCTTCGGAGAGATATCGTGCCTGCTCGGCGTGCCGCCGGTGGCCGATATTGTCGCCCACAGCGGGCTGCGATGTTTGGTTCTTCCGGGCCCGGACCTGGAAACATTCCTGGTCGCCCACCCGCGGGTCATGTTCCGTCTGCTTCAGGGCGAAGCCCGCAAGGTGCGGACGACGACCAGGTGGCTGAGCTGACCGAGCGGCCGTTTCCGCCCGGCCGTTACCCGCTCGTCCTGGTCGGTAGTGGCCCCGGAGCGTTGCAGTTGACCTACTGCCTGCGCTGGCGTGGAATTGATCACGCCGTCATCTCCGATGATGCCCTGCCCGGTGGCATGTTCTGTCGCTGGCCGATCTTCCAGCGGATGCTCAGCTGGACCAAGCCCTACGCCGAATCTGAGCGTGGCACGCCGGGCTACGAGCGGTACGACTGGAACAGCCTTCTCGCGGAAGAGCCTGCGAATCGCGCAGTCATGCCGGGCGTGATGGACGGTACATCCTACTTTCCGTCACGGCCCGAGATGGAGCGCGGGCTCGCGACGTTTGTCGAGCGCACGGGTCTTGCGATTCGTTATGGATGCCGCTGGGAGTCGACGCGCCGGGATGGAGACGACTTTGTGCTCAGCACAACAGATGGCGACTACCGCACACCGATCGCGGTCTTTGCAGTGGGCGTCGCGGAGCCGTGGAAACCTCAGGTCCTAAACGTCGCTGGCGTCGAGCAGTATGGAGAGCTCCGCCCGGTCGAGACCTACGCCAACCGGCGGGTCTTCATCGCCGGCAAGCAAAACTCGGGCTTCGAGATCGCAACGGGCTTGCTGCCATGGGCGAGGCAGATCGTGCTGGCCTCGCCAAGCCGCGCCAAGCTGTCGGTTGAGACCCGCTCACTTGTCGGCATCCGAGCCCGATACGTGCAGCCATACGAGGACTGGGCTCTAGCGGGGGGCGTGGTGATCCTCGATGCTTCGATCGAGCGCGTCGAACGGACCCCGGACGGTTTTCGCGTTCACACAAAGAGCCCGGCCGACGGGCGAGTATTGGTCTTCGAGGTCGACGATGTGATCGCCGCCACGGGATTCGTTGCGCCTCTGCGCGATCTGCCGCAGGTTGGGGTCGCCACGTTCGGCCAGAGCAGGCTTCCTGCGCAGACGGCCTTCTGGGAGAGCGCCACCGTACCAGGCATCTTCTTCGCCGGAACGTTGATGCAAGGATCCCAGGGTTTGCGAAAGTACGGCATCCCGAGCAACTCTGGAGCTGTCCAGGGCTACCGCTACAACGCTCGTGTGCTCGCAGCGCACCTGGCCGAGTCGCGGTTCGGCCTGCCGATCGAGCGGCGCAGACTCAAAGCCGAAGAAGTTGTGGGATTTCTCCTTGCACAGGCAGGCCACGGGCCAGAGCTCTGGCACCAAAGGTCCTATCTCGCCCGCGTGGTCGCGATCGAACCCGACATCGGAATCACCGACGAGGGGATCCAGCCGCTGGCCCACTTCGTCGACGGTGGTGGGAAGGATTCGGTCGCGGTGACGCTCGAATCGAATGGGCACGACGACCCGTATCCATTGATTTATGTGCGCAGTCAAGGCGCAGTCACAGAGCATCCGCTCCCTCCACATCCACTCCTCGCTTTCGAGGGACCCGAATATGAACGGGAGGCTTCCAGCGCACTGCACGGCGTCCTCCACCCAGCGCTGTCCCGGTCGGCCGAATGAGCCTTCCGTCCGGAACCGTCACCTTCCTTTTCACCGACATCGAGCGCTCGACTCAGCTCATGCAGGAGATGGGCGAAAAGTACGTGCAGGCGCAGGTCGAGCATCACCGGATCCTTCGCGCGGCCTTCAAGAGCGGCGCCGGACGCGAGCTTCGGACGGAGGGCGATTCCTTCTTCTGCGTGTTCGAGAGCGCGCTGGACGCATGCGGCGCGGCCGCGCAGGCGCAGCGCGAGTTTGCCGTCCAGGCATGGCCGGACGGCAAGCAGATCCGAGTCCGCATCGGGCTGCACACCGGCGAGGCTCCAATCGTCGGCAACGAGTACATAGGTCTCGACGTGCACCATGCAGCGCGGGTCGCGTCTGCCGCTCACGGGGGCCAGGTCGTGCTGTCAGATGTCACTCGGTCGTTGGTCGAGGCGAGCCTGCCGAGGGACCTGACGCTGCGTGACCTCGGCATGCACCGGCTGAAGGACCTGGCACGAGCCGAGCGGCTCTTTCAGCTCGTGATTGAAGGCGCGCCCGACGCGTTCCCTGCCCTGCGCACTCTTGACTCGACGCCGAACAACCTTCCCACCCAGCTCACCAGCTTCATCGGACGTGAGGACCAGGTCGTTGAGGCGAGGCGGCTCTTGCAAGGCACTCGACTTCTGACCCTGACCGGCCCAGGCGGCATCGGCAAGACGCGATTCAGCCTGCAGATCGCGGCCGAAGTCGTGCAGGGGTTTCCAGACGGCGTCTACTTCGTGCCGCTGTCGGCTGTACGGGACCCGGAGCTGGTGCCATCCGCGATCGCGCAGGCGATCGGCATTTCGGTTGCGGGCAACCGGCTCCCGATCGACGCAGTCATCGAGTTCCTCCGCGACAAGACGGTGCTGCTAGTGCTCGACAACTTCGAGCAGCTGCTGCCACAAGGCGCGCCCGTTGTAGCGCAAATCATCCAGGCGAGCCCTCGGCTCAAAGTCGTCGCGAGTAGTCGCGCGGTCCTGCATGTGTACGGCGAGCAGGAGCTTGCGGTCGAACCGCTTCGCATTCCAGACCTGAAGGCGCTACCGTCGCTCGCGGCGCTGTCCCAGTACGAAGCTGTGAGGCTCTTCATCGAGAGAGCAGTAGCGGCCAAACACGACTTCCGCGTGACGAACGAGAATGCGCCGGCGATTGCCGGAATCTGCGAGCGCGTCGACGGCCTCCCACTTGCAATCGAGCTCGCCGCGGCCCGGATAAAGCTCTTCAACCCTCAGGCGCTGCTGGCGCGATTGGAAACAAGCGTGAGCATCCTCGGAGCCGGTGCTCGCGACTTGCCGAGTCGCCAGCAGACGCTCAAAGGCGCGATCGCATGGAGCTACGACCTCCTGCAGGAGCCGCTGAAGCGCCTGTTCAGCCGCTTCTCGGTGTTCGCGCGCGGCGCCAACATCGAACAGGCCGAGGCGGTGTGCGGGCCGGCGACCGAGCTCGGCGTAGATGTTCT
>WNFG01004827.1_pt1 | contig 10968 bp, 10 predicted proteins | sample 5400431 | NCBI WGS metagenome assembly WNFG01 (sample SAMN13153346, study PRJNA577476) | soil metagenome | isolation source: 120 cm saprolite under Douglas fir tree site 2 hole 3 replicate 2 | place: USA:California | collected 2015-04-18
CGATGCAGGAGTTCCTCGCGCAGGATCCCAGCTTGTCCAACGCGATGGCCAACGCGCTGCCGGTCGACATGGTCGAGCCGGTCGACATCTCCAACGCGATCCTCTGGCTGGTCTCCGACGATGCCCGCTACGTCACCGGAACCACCGTGCCGGTCGACGCCGGCTTCACGAACAAGAAGTGAGGTACCAGCCATGACAGGACGAGTTGAGGGCAAGGTCGCCTTCATCACCGGTGCGGCACGCGGCCAGGGCCGCAGCCACGCGATCCGGCTGGCGGAAGAGGGCGCCGACATCATCGCGGTCGATATCTGCGACCAGGTCGGCTCGGTACCGTACCCGATGTCCACTCCTGAGGACCTGGCCGAGACGGTCAAGGAAGTCGAGGCGCTGGACCGCCGGATCGTCGCCACCCAGGCCGACGTCCGTGACTACGGCGCGCTGAAAAAGGCGCTGGATGACGGCGTGGCCGAACTCGGCCGGCTCGACATCGTGTCGGCCAACGCCGGGATCGCCTCCTACGGGCTGGCCGCCGAGCTGGACGAGACCACCTGGCAGGACATGATCGACACCAACCTGACCGGGGTCTGGCACACCGCGAAGGCGGCGATCCCGCACCTGATCGCCGGCGGCCGGGGCGGGTCGATCGTGCTGACCAGCTCGACGGCCGGGCTGCTGGCCATTCCCAACATGGCGCACTACGTGTCGGCCAAGCATGGGGTGGTCGGCCTGATGCGGACCCTGGCCCTGGAGCTGGCGCCGCACTACATCCGGGTCAACTCGGTGCATCCCACCGGGGTCGACACGCCGATGGTGCAGAACGACGCGTCCATGCGGCTGTTCCTGCCCAACGTGGACAACCCCACGGCAGAGCAGTACGCCGAGGTGATGGGCTCGCTGAACGCGCTGCCGATCCCATGGGTGGAGCCGCGGGACATCTCCAACGCGGTGCTGTTCCTCGCCTCGGACGAAGCCAGGTACATCACCGGGGTCACGCTGCCGGTCGACGCCGGCTCGGTCACCAAGTAGCCGCCGACAGGAACACGAGCCAGCGATGGCAAGGATGGTGCACCACGTGAGCGAGCCGGAGGGGCGCGGTGTCGCCTGGACTGAGGAGCCGAGCGAGCCGCCAGGGCGCGGTGCCGCCTGGACTGAGGAGCGAGGAACGAGCGACGAGGGAAGGCGGCGCCCCCAAGCGCCCCGGCGGGCGAGCGGGGAGCAGAGCACGAGCGACGAGGGAAGGCGGCGCAGTGAAGGGGGAATGGGGAGGCGGGCGGGGCCCCGGAGGCGAGCGGGAGACGTCGGCGCACGCCGCGACGTCAGCGGTAATGGCAACGGGCCAGCCCGGGGAGATCTGGCCCGGCTCGAGGACACGCGGGCCCGGATCGCGGCCCGGGTCGTGGGGCGCGAGCGTGAGCTTGAGCTGATCCTGGCGGCGGTGGCCGCGGGCGCGCCCAGTACCACCGGCGAGCCGGCGCAGCTGCTCGGCACCGCACCCGCCGACGGCGAGCCAGATCTGGAGACGGCCCGGCGGGCCAGGCAGATCGCCGCACGGCTGGCCGTTCCGCGCCCGCGCCGCGACGTCCTGGCCCGCCGAGGCGCCGGGGAGCTGGCCAGCGTCCGCTACCGGGGCGATTCGGACGACATCGACCTGGACGCCACGTTGGACAGTCTCGTCGAGCACCCGGTGCCCGAGGACGACGACATCATCGTCCGGGAGCGGGTACGGACCCGGCGATCCGTGGTGCTCGCCGTCGACGTCTCCGGCTCGATGCGCGGCGAGCGGGTCCGCACCGCCGCGGCCACGGTCGGTGCCCTGGCCGCCGAGCTGGGCCGCGACGACCTCGCGGTCATCGCGTTCTGGTCCGACGCCGCGGTGCTCGCGGGGCTCGGCCAGCACATCCCGGCCGAGCGGCTGCTCGACGCGCTGCTGCGGATCCCGGCCCGCGGGCTCACCAACATCTCGTTCCCGCTGCAGGTCGCGCGGCAGCAGCTGGCCAGGATCCCGGCCCGGGACGCGCGGGTGCTGCTGCTGTCCGACTGCGTGCACAACGCCGGGCCGGATCCCCGATGGGCCGCCACCGGGCTGGCCCGCCTGGACGTACTGCTCGATATCTCCGGCGAGCACGACGCGGAACTCGCGCGTGACCTGGCCCGGCTCGGGCACGGGCGGCTGGCCCGGGTGCGCGGCTACCGCGACGTCGCCCCCGCCGTATCCGGGCTGTTCGCCCGATGAGTGAGACGAGAGGATTGACAGATGGCCAATGCCTGGTTCGAGACGGTTGCCGAGGCGCAACGGCGCGCGAAGAAGCGGCTGCCCCCTTCGGTGTATAGCGCGCTGATCGCCGGTTCCGAGAAGGGCCTGACCGTCAGCGACAACGTCAAGGCCTTCAGCGAGCTTGGCTTCGCCCCGCATGTGGCCGGGCTGTCGGCGAAACGTGACATGGCCACCACCGTCATGGGCCAGCCCGTAGCGCTGCCCGTGATCATCTCGCCGACCGGCGTGCAGGCTGTCCATCCCGACGGCGAGGTCGCGGTCGCCCGCGCCGCCGCGGCGCGGGGAACGGTGATGGGCCTGAGCTCGTTCGCGAGCAAGCCGATCGAGGACGTCGTGGCGGCCAATCCGAAGACGTTCTTCCAGACCTACTGGGCCGGGACGCGCGAGCAGTTGCTTGATCACATCGCGCGGGCCCGCGCCGCGGGAGCCGTCGGGCTTATCGTGACGCTGGACTGGTCGTTCTCCAATGGCCGGGACTGGGGTAGCCCGGTCATCCCTGAGCGGGTGGATCTTAAGACGATGGTGCGGTTCGCGCCCGAGGTCCTGCGGCGCCCGCGGTGGCTGCTCGACTTCGCCAGGACCGGGCAGGTGCCGGACCTGACCGTGCCGAACGTGGTGGGCCAGGGCGAGGCCGCGCCCACGTTCTTCGGCGCGTACGGGCAGTGGATGGCTGCCCCGCTGCCCACCTGGGATGATGTGCGTTGGCTGCGTGAGCAGTGGGGCGGGCCGTTCATGCTCAAAGGGGTGACCCGGGTCGATGATGCCAAGCGGGCGGTCGACGCCGGGGTGACGGCCATCTCGGTGTCCAACCACGGCGGCAACAACCTGGACGGCACGCCGGCCACGATCCGGGTCCTGCCGGCCGTCGCCGAGGCGGTGGGTGACCAGATCGAGGTTGTGCTCGACGGCGGTGTCCGCCGCGGTGGCGACGTGGTCAAGGCGGTGGCGCTGGGTGCGAGGGCGGTGATGATCGGCCGTGCCTACCTGTGGGGGCTGGCGGCGAACGGCCAGGCCGGCGTGGAGAACGTGCTCGACATCCTGCGCGGCGGCATCGACTCGACCCTGCTTGGGCTCGGCCACGCCTCCATCCATGACCTGACCCCGGACGACATCGTGATCCCGCCCGGATTCACCCGCACGCTTGGTGCCGGTCATGCGGCAGGCGGGTAAATGCAGGGCATGACCACGCTCGGCGACCTCACCTGGCCGGAAGCCGCGCGGCTGGCCGCGGCCGGGGCGGTGCTGGCCGTGCCGGTCGGCTCCACCGAGCAGCACGGGCCCCACCTGCCGCTGTCCACCGACACTGACGTCGCCGTCGCGCTCGCTGCCCGGCTCGCCACCCGCCTCGGTAACGTCATCGTCGCGCCGGTTGTCGGCTACGGCTCCAGTGGCGAGCATTCCGGCTTCGCCGGGACGATCTCGATCGGCCAGGAGGCCCTGGAACTGATGCTCGTCGAGCTCGGCCGGTCGGCGGCCGAGACCTTCGGCCACATCGTGTTCATCTCCGCCCACGGCGGGAACAGCGATCCAGCCACCCGCGCCGCGGACAGGCTGCGCGCCGAGTCCCGGAACGTGCTGCTCTGGATACCCGGGCCCGTCGGGGTGGCCGATGCGCACGCCGGGCGCACCGAGACTTCCATCCAGCTCGCGCTGGATCCGGGCCGGGTCCATGCCTCCCTGGCCGAGACGGGGAACCGGACTCCCGTCGCCGAGCTCATGCCCCTGCTGCGTGCTTCCGGCGTCCGGGCGGCAAGTCCCAACGGCGTGCTGGGCGACCCGGCGGGCGCGTCTGCAGCCGAGGGAGCCGAGTTGCTTGGCCGGCTCGAGGCGGACCTGGTCGCGGCGGTAATCGCCTGGCTTGAGCGGATGCCGGTGTGACCCGGGTCGCGCTGGTCACCGGGGCGGCCCGCGGCATCGGGGCGGCGACCGTCCGCGGCCTCGCGGCTCAGGGCTGGGCCGTCCTGGCCGTCGACCGGTGTGCCGATGACCCGGCGTTGCCCTACCGGCTCGGCCGCCGTGATGAGCTGGACCGGGTGGTCGCCGAGGCGTCCGCCGGTGATCCAGGCGCGGTCCGGGCGCTGGCCGCGGACGCGCGGGACAGTGACGAGATGGCCGGGGCGGTCGACGCGGCCGAACGGCACTGGGGTGGCCTGGATGCCGCCGTAGCCGTGGCCGGGGTGATCGCTGGCGGCGTACCGCTGTGGGAGATGCCGCCCGAGCAGCAGCGCGCAGTCCTCGACACAGACCTGGGTGGCGTGTTCGCCCTGGCCCGGGCGGCGATCCCGGCGCTGCTGCGCCGCCCGGAGCCGCGCAGCGGCCGGTTCCTCGCCGTCGCGTCGGCGGCGGCCACGCGGGGGATGCCGATGCTGGCGGCTTACTGCGCGGCCAAGGCGGGCGTGACCGGGCTGATCCGCGCGCTCGCCGCCGAGCTGGGCGGAACCGGGATCACCGCGAACGCGGTAAGCCCTGGCTCCACCGACACCCCCATCCTGGCCGAGAGCGCCCGGCTGTACCGCCTGCCCAGCATGGAGTCGTTCGCGGCGCAGCAGCCGGTGCGGCGCCTGCTGGAGCCGGACGAGGTGGCCGCGGCGCTGGTATGGCTGGCCGGGGAGGGCAGCAGCGCGATGACCGGCGCTGTGGTCCCAGTCGACGGCGGGCTGGCCCTGTGAACAGGGCCGGCGCGGGCCAGGATGACCCTGCGACCCAGAATGACCCTGCGACCCAGAATGATGCTGTGCGCCGGGGTGGCGCTGTGCGCCAGGGTGGCGGCGCGCGGCGGGAGACCCTGCCGCTGCCGACCGGTTTCGGGATCGCATTCGATGCCGAGACGCTGTTCGTCGGCTCTGATGTCCTGTTCGGCGGCTCGCCGGCGCGCCTGCTGCGGCTGAACGCGGCAGGCGTGCGGGCCCTTGAGGAGCTGCGCGACGGCCCAGTTGGCTCGCCGGAGAGCGGCCGCCTCGCCCGGCGCCTGACCGATACCGGGATGGCGCATCCCCGCCCCCCTGCGATGCAGGGGCCCGCCGATGTCACGGTGGTAATCCCGGTCCGGGACCGGGCGGCCGGGCTGGACCGCTGCCTCGCGGCGCTCGGCACCAGCTACCCGGTGATCGTGGTGGATGACGGATCGCTCGACGCGGCGCCTGTAGCCACGATCTGTGACTCCCGCGGCGCCCGGCTGACGCGCCGCCCGACCTCCGGCGGCCCGGGCCCGGCCCGTAACGACGGCCTGGCCACGGTGACAACGCCGCTCGTCGCCTTCCTCGACAGCGACTGCGTGACCGGCCCCGACTGGATCGCCCGGCTCGCCGCGCATTTCGCCGACCCCATGGTCAGCGCGGTCGCCCCCCGCGTCCGGGGCCTGACCGCGCAGACCACGGCAGGCCGTTACCTGGATAGCAGGGCGCCGGTCGACATGGGCCCGCGGGAAGCCCGCGTCGCCGCCCTGACCCGCCTGTCCTACGTGCCCACCGCCGCGCTACTCGTCCGGCGGGAGGCGATCATCGACAGCGGCGCGTTCGACCCGGGCCTGCGCTACGGCGAGGATGTCGATCTGATCTGGCGGTTCAACGAGGCAGGCGGGCGGGTGCGGTACGACCCGTCGGCCGAGGTCCGCCACACGGAGCCCGACCGCTGGTGGCCGGTACTTGCCCGCCGGTTCAGGTACGGGCGCTCCGCCGCGCCGCTGGCCCGCAGGCACCCCGGCCAGGTGCCGCCGCTGATCCTCCAGGCATGGCCGGCCGCCTCAGTCGCCGCGCTGCTGGCCCGTCGGCCCATCACTGCGCTTGGCGCCTACGGCGCCGGCACCGTCCAGCTTGTCCGGCTGCTGAACGGATGGGGCGTGCCGGCCCGCGGCGTGCTGCGTCCCATGGCCGACTCGGTATACCAGACGTGGCTCGCGGTCGGCCGTTGCAGCGCGCAGTACGCCCTTCCCGTCGTGGCGGCCGGCCTGGTCTGGCCGGGCGGGCGCGCCGCGCGGACCAGGATCGGCCGCCGGCTGGCGCTGGCGTCCCTGCTAGCCGGACCACCCGCAGCCGAGTGGCTTCGCCGCCGGCCGACGCTTGATCCGCTGCGCTTCGCGCTCGGCTACCTGGCTGACGAGGCTGCCTACGGGGCCGGCGTCTACCGGAGCGCCGCGACGGAGCGGCTCGCTGCCCCGCTGGTGCCCCGACTGGCCTGGCGTCCACTGCAAAAGGCACCGACCCCGGGTCTGCGGCGGGCCGGGCCGACCCGCACCACGGCTACCCCGGGTAAGGACCAGCAGGGCAGTCTCTGACTTCCAGGCATCCAGTGTGGCACTCCCCGGCTCACAAACCGAAGAGCCGCGTCCCGTTGTCCCACAGCACCTGGCGTAGCCAGGTCTCGCCCAGCCCGAGCGCGGCCAGCCCGCTGACCTGCGTCGCGAACGCATGGGGGATGGTCGGGAAATCCGACCCGAACACGATCCGGTCGCCCAGTCCGGCCATCCGCTCCACCAGGTGCAGCGGCGAGGGGCCCAGATACGGCGGGTCGGTGAAGACCATGGCCGTGTCGAGCCAGACGCCGGGGTGCGTCTCGGCCAGGGCCACGAACGCGTCGTGGTCGGGCGCGCCCAGGTGGGCGATCACCAGGCACAGCCCGGGGAACCGGCCCAGCAGCCGACGCACGGGCCCTGGACCGCACCAATGCTCGTTCCCCGAGCCATCAGCGACGGCCGCTGCGTGCAGCACGACGGGGGTGCCCGCCTCCTCCAGCCGCCCCCAGGCCTCATCAAGGAGTGGGTCGGTCGCGTCGAACCCGCCCACCTGCAGGTGCACCTTCACGCAGCGACCGCCCGCCTGCAGGCACCGAGCGGTCTCCGAGCCCACCCCCGGCTCGGGATAGATCGTGAACGTCGGGATGACCGCCTGCTCCGCGGCGGCCAGCCCGAGCGTGTGGTCGTTGAGAAACCGCAGCATCCCCGGGCGGTGCGCATACGCCAGGGCAGTATGGTGCCGGACTCCCAGGCGGGCGAGGGTGACCAGCCGGACCGGCGCCCGCGACCGGTATGTCACCGGCCAGGGCGGCGAGAGGCGATCGAACCACCGCCACACTGCCTCCTGGATCCCATCAGGGAGGAAGTGAACATGCGCGTCGACGATCCCCGGGACACCGAGGGCCTCCAGGAAGCCAGGAATCTCATCGTCCGTCACCGTGACGCAGCCCAGCTCGAAACCATTCGCTGACTATAGCCAGACAAGCGCGCCAAGCCTGCTTCCGGTTCTGCCGGGGGCCAGGCCTGCTTCCGGTTCTGCCGGGGGCAAGCCTGATTTTGAAGCTACCGTGCACAACACCAGAACTGCGCTGCCGCCGCAGCCTGGACTACTTCGGCGAGATCATCACCCGGCTGGCCGGGATGACTGAACGCTTCGCGACCGCCCTGGACTGCGCCGACATCAGCTTCCTGCCCGACGGTGTCCTCGACCAGGTGCCCTGCCCTGCCTGCTCGAAGCCACCCGGGTCGGCGCCCCGGCGTACGCAGCCCGCGCATGGGCCGCAAACCCAAGACCTGGACCCACATCGACCGCCCTTACGACAGCCTGCACATCGAGATGCAAGACCTCTTCCGCGATCTCGGCATCAGCACGACCGCCGCATAGACTACATTTGTCGATCATGAAATGGCGAGTGGGCTAGCGCTCACCCGCCAGCGGGTCACGCAGGCCGCTCAGCGTGATGCGGACCGACCGGTTGAGGGTGGCCGGGCCGGCCAGCAGGGTGCCTGATGGGCTGCGGTCGGGCTTGAACTGAGGGAAGTCGCTGCCGACCCCCGTGACCGAGATCTGCACGAATGAAGCACCAAGCGCGACTAGTTCCGTACGCGCCCGGTCGGCGCGCCGCACCGACAGCCTGACCTGGCCGGCCATAGGCCCGACGTCAGCCGTCGTGCCGACCAGCCGCGCGTGCCGGGCCGGGTCCGCGGCCAGCCACCTGGCGAACCGGGCAAGTGCCCGCGCGGCGGTGGCCGGGTCAGCGAAGGCCGTGCTGTCGGGCCTGAATCGGGCGGCTGACTCCCCGTCGAGCACGAAGGTGCGCCCGATGACCGGTGTGAACGGCTGCACGGCCGGCAGCCGGACCTGCTTCACCGGCTCACCGGTCCGGACGGACGGGCCCTGCACCGGCACCGGAATGACCTCGACCGCGGCCCCGGCGGCCGCCGTAACCGCCGCCCAGATCGCCGTGATGTTGCCACGCCACTTCGCGGACGGCAGCACCTGCGGGGACGAGGTGTAGCCAAGACCGGCCAAAACCACTGTGAACCCGCGAAGGGGCGGCAGGTCGCCGTCGCCCTTAAGCTGGCTGGCGACCTCGGACGGGACGGCCGCCAGCACGCCAGGCACGGTGAAGTCGAGAACGCCCCGGTCGTCCAGGCCGGAGTCGAGCAGCACCAGCCAGGCGTGCGGGGCGCCGGCGGCGCGGGCGGCGTCGGCGGCGACCGCCAGCGCCGCCAGGTCGTCAGCCCCGGCCGAATCCGGGCGGGCGGCGGCGACCGCCGCCTCGACCCGCTGCAGGTTCTGTGACACCCACGGCGAGTCCTGTTGCGCGAGTGAGCCCGTGCCGTTCACCAGCTTCAGCTGGACCAGCTGAGGCTGTCCGGCCACCGCCACGATCCAGACCGGCTTCTTGTCCCTGATCGCGGAGGTGACGAGGCACGCTACGCGCGGATCCTGCGACGCGCTCAACGACGGGGCGGGCACGTCCTGGTGCGCCCCGATGATAAGCATCACGCCATCGGGGTGCGGGCAGGCCGCCGCTACGGTGTGCGCGCCGGTCAGGCCAGTCAGGGACGAGCAACCGACCGTCAGAATCGCCGCCAGCGCGGCCAGCCAGCGGCAGCTCATGCCGCCGCCCCGCTGCTCGTGAGCGCGCACCTGAGCGCGGCGGCACGCTGCCGCGCCTCACCCAGGGGCGTCCCTTCCTTCAGCAGGAAGTCGATGAAGTGCTGCTCTAGCTTCTCCGCCGCCGACTGCACCTGAGCCCGGATCATGTTCAGCCGGGTGGCGGCCCGCGCGCACCGCCACCGCTTCCAGGCGGCCCGGATCCTGTCCAGGAAGATGCCGAAGGTCTGGGTCTCGACCAGTATCTCCTCGATTCCCAGCAGCCCCAGCGCGCTGATGAGAGCGGCCAGAGCGGCGCCGCCGGCCGCCGCCACCGGGTCGGCGCCCTGGACATGCAGGCTGTCGTATCGCAGCAGCGTCAGCACGCCCACGAAGACGCCCTCCAGGATCCTGGCCGCGGCCGGCACCGGGAGCCGGTTCAGCCTCCGGTTGGCCAGGACGCCAGCGACCCCGGCCCCGACGAGCGCAGCCATCGCAGCGAGCCCGACGGCGAGCGAGCGGCTCGGCACGAGGACCTCCATCCCGACGTAGGCGGTCACGCCCTCGGCCACGATCGCCACGGGTATGAGCAGCCGCAGCAGCCAGGTCCGGTCACCGCCGCGGTGGTGGGCCTTTCGCCCCTCGGCCGCAGTCTCGGCGCGCGCCAGGGTCGCCTCGGCCTCTGTCAGCCTCACGTCCGCGTTGGCCTCCCGGTCCCTGAGTTCGGCGAGGTGTCGGCTAAGCGCCTTGCCCGAGTCGGTCACGAACCTGCCCTCCGGGCTGCCTCGGCTGGCGGCGTTAGGCCTGAGCTGGCCTTCCTCACCCCTGCGCGCGCGGTGGCGGCGCGACCCGTCTCCGTTCGGCCCGGCATCGATCTGTGCCATGTCATCTCCGTTCCGCCTCAGGCCCGGTGAGCCACCGGCTCAGCGGGCCCTCGCTGCTTTCCCGGCGGCACCGGTCGGGAGCCGGTCAGGTCCAGTGCCTGACAGGATCAGGATGAGTTGGCTACGGCCATTTGGCAAGTGACAAAGGCACAGAATTTTCTGGCTTCTTCAATCGGTCTGTGCCATCGGAGCGGACCTCTGAGGCCGCCGCCTGCGCTGCCCCGCTCGCTCACCAGGCCAAGAGGAGTGCTGGGAACCCCCTCTGCACTGGCGCACACAGCGATCGTGCGGTCTGGCCTGACCCTCCGTCCCGGCCATCGGACTGTCCGGGATGGTTGGGATGGGGCAATTGGCATATGCCATTGGTCCTTGCTGCTGGCGACGGCCACGAGGATAGCGACGTGGTAGCGTCAGGCCCCGTTCGACCGACAACCGCCCTACCACCCGACCCCGGTTGCGGTACGGTTTGATCTTGGCGGCCGAGTCGGCAGCCTCTCGGCGACTCCCTTCACCAGGGCCGACCGGTAGTCCGAGGGAGCGTCAGCCGACACGGCGAGCGCGGTTGACAGTGAGATATGTTGGACGGTATACGTTGGCACATGCCGATGGCTTGGACCATCGGTACTTTGCTTGGGTAACGTGCGGCAAGCTTCTGGCGGTCCCTCACGCAGAGGCGGGCCGCGTGCGAGTGGTGAGGGGGCAAGAACGCGTGGCTGAGGTCAGCCCGACAGTCCGCCAGCGCGAACTGGGCAAGCGGCTGCGCGAACTGCGCAACGGCCAGGGCCTGACCGTCGAGGAGGTCGCCGAGAAGCTGCTGTGCTCGGCCACCAAGATCAGCCGCGCCGAGACCGGGGCGCGGCGGCCGACGCTGCGTGATGTCCGCGACCTGTGCGCGCTGTACAACGTCAGCCCGGAGGAATCGGCTCAGCTGATGGATTTGGCGCGGGAGGCGCGGCAGCCTGGCTGGTGGACCAAG